>Ga0209491_10002950_pt1 | contig 29048 bp, 14 predicted proteins | sample BON02_FD_187213 | JGI IMG/M metagenome (GOLD analysis project Ga0209491, IMG submission 187213) | Freshwater microbial communities from Lake Bonney liftoff mats and glacier meltwater in Antarctica - BON-02 (SPAdes) (version 2) | ecosystem: Environmental > Aquatic > Freshwater > Ice > Glacier...
AAGTACCAGACGAGTTTCATTGTGCAGATCGCTGTTCAATGAAACTCGTCTGGTACTTTGCTGGTGTGCCCATCGCGCTCGTGGAGTGCAGATCGCTGTTCAATGAAACTCGTCTGGTACTTTGCTGGTGTGCCCATCGCGCTCGTGGAGTGCAGATCGCGCTTCAATGAAACTCGTCTTCGAAATGCGCCGATACTTGCGCAGTTGTGCGCACTTTGCACACTGCCGCACCTGCGCACCTGTGCGGAAAAAAAGCTTTCCGGGGCACACAGCACATGCGAGGAGCTCCAGCACACCAAGCCCGCCCCCCCCCTATGGCGCAGCCGCTGCTGGTTGGCGAGGAGCTCAAGCACATCAAGGGCGTGTCGGCGTACAGCGACTCGGAGGCGCTGGCCGTCGTGTGTGCGTGCGAGTCGCGCGACGCGTGCATAAACATCGCCTACGACTCCGGGGGCTGCCTCCCGTGCGTGCACCAGGACTGTTCGTACTATATCCAGAACTTTGTCGAGACCATCCTCGAGAGCTACCACGTGGCGTACTAGCGCCTATATACGCGCGGGCCCCCCGCCCGCGCACCCCCTCCCGCCTCGCTGCGCAGCATGCCCCGGCTACTGCAGCGCTGGGCGCTGCTGGCGACCTTGCTGGCCGTCGCGGGTGCGACGGACGAGTTCACGCTCGCAGCGGACGGGTCGCTGCGGTGCCGGCTGGGCTCCGCGGCCAGCACCGCCGCCTTCGCGCGAGTCGAGTACAAGCAGAGTGCGGGCCCGCCAGTGTCCGACGCCGCGCGCTGGAGCCCGTGGCAGAGCATCGGCGCGCTGCGCGATGCGGGGCACACCGGCGCGTGTCAGCCCGACGCGGCCTGCGGCGCGGACTCGCAGCCGCTCTTCGACACCGCCGTCAGCGACGCCGTCGTGACGTTCCACGTGTGGTGCGGCTGTGCCGCAAACTTCTTCCGGCGCGCCAGCGGGGGCGCGTGCGAGCCGTGCGCGGCGACCGAGGTGTGTCCGGCCTACGCCGTGCAGCGCTTCGCGTGCCCCGCGCCGCTGCGCGTCGAGGCCGGCGAGTGCGTCGGCGTGCCGGGCTGGCGGCCGGACCCCAACCCCGCGGTGCTCGCGCTCGGCCTGCTGCTCTTCCACGACGGACCGGGCCCGGTGGCCTTCCGCCTCGCCGCGCGCGTCGAACCGTGCCCGCCGCGCATGGAGCCCGCCGGCGCGGCGTGCGCGTGCGTGCGCGGCTACTTCCTGCCCGCCGCCGGCGGCGGCGCCGCGTGCGCCGCGTGCCCGCGCGGGCACTTCTGCGCGGGCGGCGTCGCCTCGCCGTGCCCGGCGCCAGCCACCACGCTCTTTGAGGCGGCAGGCGGGCCCGACGAGTGCGTCGCCGCGCCGACGCCGCGCGCGCAAGCGCAGCGCGCGCCCGTGGGGCACTACCTGGACCGCGGCGGGGCCGTCGCGGCGTGTGCCGCCGGCGCCACCACGTTGACGGCCGGCGCGACGCACGCCGGCGCGTGCTTTTGCCGTGCCGGGCGCGCCGCGCAGCCGCTGCCGTCGTCGCGCGCTGGCTTTGCGTGCGCGGTGGCGGCGCACGGCCCCCCGCTGCGCGTCGCGCAGGCCCCGAGCACGGTCGCGGCGCTCTTCGCGGGCGTCGCGCCCGGCGCCACCTGGGAGCCGCCGCCGCCGACCCCCGGGGAACTCGCCGCGCACGGGAACTCGGCGCTGCTCGCGGTGGTGCTCGCGCTGCACGGCGGCGAGCTCGCGCTCACCGCGCACTTTGCAGACGCCGCGCGCGCGCACCGGCAGGCGGAGTCGCGGCGCGCAGCGCCGCTCGGCCTGCCGACACAGGGCCTGCTCGCCGTCGCGCTGCTCGCGGCATGGTCGCCGCGCGAAGCGAGCTACGACGCGGTGCTCGTGCTGGCGTCGGCGCGCGGCGCCGCGCTCTGGCGCGTCGACTTTGCGTTCGCCTACGACGTGTCCGCGCACGCGCTGCGCTTCGCGCGCGCGCCGGCGGCCGCAGCGCTGTTTGCGCCCGCGCCCGCGCACGTGGCCGCGATGGCGCTCGCGCCGCTGCGCGCGGGCGCGGTGGTGCTCGCCGTCGTCGTCGAGCGCGAGCGTGTGTTCGCGCAGCAGCTGCTCCTCGTGCCGGCCTCGGACGCCGACGGCAACGCCAGCAACACGACGGGCCCCGTCGCGGCCACCGTGGCCGCCGCGTACAACGCGTCGGTGCCATTCGAGGCCGCGCCGCGCTTCCACACGCGGCTGAGCTGCGTCGCCGCCGCGGGCGCGGGCAGCGCGCTGCTCTTCGCCAACGCCTCGGCGGCGCCGCCCGCCGCGCCCGCCGTGGTGCTCTGGGGCAGCGGCCTGTGCGCAAACATTTCGCTGGCGGGCGGCGCGGGAGCGCACGCCGTGGTGCGCCTGGACTCCTGCGAGGCGCTCGTCGGGAACGCCACGCGCGCTTGCGCCCCCCACGCCCACGCCGACCGCGGGCCATGGGAAGAGCCCGCGGACGTTGCGCTCGAGGACCGCGGCCGCCGCTTCCGCGCGTCCGCGCTCGCGGTGCACCTCTGGCGCGCGCGCCGCGCCGACTTTGTGCTCGCGTGGGAAGCGCGCGGCCCGCTCGCGCGCCTCGTCGTGCTGCACCCTGCGCCGCCCGACCGCGCCCCCCCCGGCGACCCGCTCGTCGCGTGCGCGGCCGGCGGCGCGTGTGCGGCCGCGGGGGCGGCGGTGCAGCGCGCCGCGGGCGGCCTGTGCGCCGCCGGGTACGCGCAGGCCGCGGGGGCCGGGTGCGCCGCGTGCGCGCCCCCGTGGAACGCGAGCATCGGGTGCCGCCTCTGCGCGCCGCCCTTCTTCTGCGCCGACGGGCGCGAGTACGCGTGTCCGCCCGGCTCGTCCGCGCGCCTGCACGGCGCGCTCTCGCTGCACGCGTGCGTGTGCGACGCGGGGTCCTACCGCAGCGCGGAGGGGCCCTGCGCGCCGTGCGAGCGCGGCTTCTTCTGCGAGCAGGGCGCGCGCGCCGCGTGCCCGGCGCACGCCACCACGCCCGCGGGCAACGCGACGCGCGCGGGCGACTGCGCGTGCGAGCCGGGCTTCCGCGCGCGCGCGGGCGGCATCCTCGCGTGCGAGGCGCAGGCGTGCGCCCCGCCGCTGCAGCGCCAGCACGACGCCTCGTGCGGGTGCGCCGCGGGGTCCTACCTGCTGCCCGCCGGGGGCGCATGCGTCGCGTGCGCACCGGACGCGCTGTGCCCCGCCGGCGCGCTCGCCGAGGGCGCGCTGTGCCCGGCGGAGCTGCTGCTCGTGGCCAACCGCGCGCGCGCGCGGTGCGTGTGCCGCGCGGGCTACTACAGCGCCGGCGGGGACGCCCGCGGCGACTGCCAGCCGTGCCCGCGCGGCTTCTGGTGCGACGCGCCGCGCGAGCTCCCGCTCGTGCCGTGCCCCGCCGGCGAGAGCAGCGCGCCCGCGACGCCCGCGCCCGCGGGCTGCTTCTGCGCGCGCGGGGGCTTTCTCAAGCGCCGCCAGCCCGGGGGCGCGCACGACTGCGTGTGCGACGCCGCCTTCTACCGCAACCACTCCGCGTGCGAGCCGTGCCCCGCGCACAGCCGCGCGCTCGCCGTCGGCGCGGAGCGCCGCGGGCAGTGCGAGTGCGTCGCCGGCTTCTTCGCGCGCGAGGGCCCCGGGAGCGAGTGCGCGCCGTGCCCGGCGGGGCACTACTGCAGCGGCGGCGCGCGCTCCGCCTGCGCCCCCGGCTCGTTCGGGCCTGCGCTCCGGCAGAGCAGCGCGCGCGCCTGCCTGCCCTGCCGCGGCGGCAGCGCGCCTGCCGCGACCTCGGCGGCGGCGTGCGCGGAGGAGGTGCTGCCGCTGCGCGTGCGCGGCGCCTTCCGCGGGTATGCCGAGCGCCAGGACACCACCGAGCGCACGTGGGTGCGCGTGCGCTTCGCGAGCAGCGGCGCCCCGCCCGTCGGCGCCGCGCGCGCGGCGGACCTGCAGGCGCGCTTCGCGCGCTGTACCGGCGGCCGCGGCCCGCTCGAGGTCATTGCCGTCGACGAGGGCGTGCGCGAGACCACCGTCGCGCTGCAGAGCACCGCCCCCGCGCTCGGCGACATCCTCGCGCTGCTCGCCGGCGACGCCGCGGCGTGGGCGTGGATTGCGCACGCCGCCGCCACGCAGCGCCTCGACACGCACGCGCTGCTCACGCACGCGGTCTTCTGCGAGCTCGCGCGCGCGGTGGTGCTCGCCGCCTTTGCGCGCAGCGGCCCCGCTGCCGCGGCCTCGCCCGCGCGCACCGAGTGCGTGACCGCAGGCCTCGTGCTCCCGGGCGCGCAAGCGCGCGCGGACGTGCAGGCGCGCGCGCGCCTCGTGGCGGCGGCAACGGCGGCGGGCGCGCCCGAGCCAGGCGGGGGGGAGTGGGACATGCACCCGCAGCTCGCCGAGATGCTGCGGGTCGCGGCTGCCAACCTGCACTCCAGCCCGTCGTCGCGCGCGCGCGCGTGGGCCTCCGGGGAGCAGCTGCGCGACGAGGCGATGCTGTTTGAGACCGAGGCCGCGCGCGGCGTGCTGCTGCTCGTGCCCGCGAACGCGAGCCGCTTCGCGCGCGGGCCCGCGGTGTTTGCGGCCGACTACGCGCTGGTGTTCGGGGACCTCGCGCCCGCGGCGTGCGAGTCCGCGGTGCTGTGGACCAGCGGCGCGTGCGCGCGCGTCGCGCCGCTGCCCGCGCAGGCCGCGCCGTGCCGCTTCTGCCCCGGGGGGGTGGCCTTCCTGCGCGGCGGGGAGTGCGCGCCGTGCTCGCAGGGGCTGCGCTGCCCCGAGGCCGCACCCGGCGAGGCGCCCCTCGAGCTCCTCGCGTGCTGCGCGCAGGCGGACAGCGCGTGCCGGGCGCCGCAGCTCGGCGCCGCGGCCCAGACGGGCGGCGGGTGCCGCAACGGCATCCACGAGCTCGGCGAGGCGTGCGACCCGACGTCGCGCACGCCGCTGGCCGCGTGCTGCACGGCGAACTGCACGCTGCGCGCGGGCTACTACGCGGAGCCGGCGTGCATGACGTACTGCGGCGACGGCGTGGTCGCCGCGCCCGCCGAGCAGTGCGAGCCGGGCCCCGCGGCCGCGGGCTGCTCGCTGCTGACCTGCCGGTTCGAGTGAGCGCGCTGCGCGTGATTCGCGTTTATTCCGCGGGCGCGCCTATAAAAACTGCGGGCGCGCGCGCGCGGGCGCGGGCGCGGGCATGCTCCTGCACTTTGACCTGTCGCGCACCGAGACCTTCCTGCCCGCGGCGTGGATGCTCGGCAAGGGCGCCGCGTGCGCGTGCGTGCTCGCGCTGTGGCACGCGCACGAGTGGGCGCCCGCGGCGCAGCACGCGCTCGCCGCGCTGCTCCTGCTCGCCGCCGTGGCGGAGGACGACGCCGACCGCGCGGTGGCTGCGCGCCGCGCGGCCATGCGCGCGGGGGGCGCCACGCGCGTGGCGGGCGACGTGGTCCTGGCGCTGCTGGCGCTGGCGCTGCGGGCCGCGCCGCGCGAGCCCGCGGGCTGGGGCTGCGCGTGGGCGGCGGCGTGGGCGCTCGCGGGCGCCGCGGCCGCCGCGTGCGAGGCCGCCGCGCCGCGCCTCCGCGTCTCGCGCGAGTGCTGGGGCGGCGTGCTGCTCCTCGCGGTGCTGGCCGCGACCTCCCCGTGCGCGGCACACGCCGCGCGCAGCGGCGGCCCGCTGCTGCTGGGCGCGCGCCTCGCGCTGTACCTCGCGCTGATCTGCGCGCGCTACTACGCCGCCGGGCGCTCCGCGGCCCCGAACCTGGCGGTGCACGGGTGGGTGCTGGTCGCGCAGGCGCCCGCGGCGCTGGCGGCGGCGGGGGCCGCGCTCGTCGTCGGCGCGTGGGCGTGCTGCGCGCGCGCAGCGAGCTTGCCGTCTCCGCGCGCGCCGTGCGAGGCCGAGCCCGCGCCTGCGCCGGCCGCGGCCGCGGGCGCGGACGCGCTGCACTACCTCGAGGAGGACTTTGTGCGCCAGATGCACGCGATGGAGGCCGACCACGCGCCGCCGGAGCGCGAGCGGCGGCGCCACGGCATGTTTGCGGCGTAGCGCCGCGGCATGTTTGCGGCGTAGCGCCGCGGCATGTTTGCGGCGTAGCGCCGCGGCATGTTTGCGGCGTAGCGCCGCGGCATGTTTGCGGCGTAGCGCCGCGGCGGCGCCTGGGCGGCCTACGCGCGCGCCGCGACGTAGGACACGTTGTTCACGTAGGTCGTGAGCAGGCACACGTTGAGGAAGACGACGCCCCAGATGCGCATGTTGATGAACTTGAGGTACGAGACAGAGCCCTCCGCGAGCTGCGCGTAGCAGAAGATCGCGTTGAAGAGGTGCATGAAGACGAGGAACGAGCCGTTGAGCAGCGAGGCGTTGGTGATGAAGGTGATGACGACGGTCTGCAGGCACCACACCGCGACGCCGAGGATGCGCGAGACGCTGCCGATGTCGAGCGGGAGGCACGCGGTGTACAGGCTGCTCGTGTACAGCAGCGCGGCCCACGCCGTCATCAGCGAGATGCTCACCGCGGAGGTGCAGTCGATCGTGATGAAGATCACGAGGTACATGAGCACCCAGTAGCCGACGTCAAAGAGCAGCAGCTCGCCGTTGAGCACCGCCACCGACACCTTCTCCTCGGGCTTCGGGCCCACGCCCGCGGCGACCTGCTCCGCGATGTTGTTGTAGAGGATCGCGTAGCACACCACCAGCAGCGAGTACATGAGCACAAACGTGTCCAGCGAGTCGATCGACAGCCGCCACGGGTACGCCGCGGCCACGGACTCCTTGAGCACGTCCTCGATCGTCTCGGGGAAGACCACGTGCGCGTCAAACATGCCCTGCGCGCGCGCGCGCGAGTCAGCCGGGCGCGCGCGGGCAGGGGCGCGCGGGCAGGGGCGCGCGCGCGCTTACCGAGTACATGTGCACGCGCTGCGTGTGCGTCTTCATGTAGAGCTCGATCAGCCCGCTCTCGGAGATGGGGCTGGCGGAGGTGTTGAGGGCATTCAGGGTGTCGAGCGCGGGCTGCCTCCCGCCGGCGTTGCCGTTCATGAGGACGAGGTCCCACAGCTTCCGGATGCTGATGATCTTGGACACGTCGACGTCGAAGAAGCTGATGCGGTACGTCATGAGCCTGCCGACACAGCAGGGCTGTCAGTCGCGAGCCTGCACGCGCCTGCCGACACAGCAGGGCTGTCAGTCGCGGGCCTGCACGCGCCTGCCGACACAGCAGGGCTGTCAGTCGCGAGCCTGCACGCGCCTGCCGACACAGCAGGGCTGTCAGTCGCGGGCCTGCACGCGCCTGCCGACACAGCAGGGCTGTCAGTCGCGGGCCTGCACGCGCCTGCCGACACAGCAGGGCTGTCAGTCACGAGCCTGCACGCGCCTGCCGACGCAGCAGGGCTGTCAGTCACGAGCCTGCACGAGCCTGCCGACACAGCAGGGCTGTCAGTCACGAGCCTGCACGCGCCTGCCGACGCAGCAGGGCTGTCAGTCGCGAGCCTGCACGCGCCTGCCGACACAGCAGGGCTGTCAGTCGCGGGCCTGCACGCGCCTGCCGACACAGCAGGGCTGTCAGGGGCGTGGTGCGGCGCGGGTCGCCGGCCATGCGCGCGCAGACACGGCGGGGCTGCGGGCGCGGGTCACCGGTACATGGACGCGATGAGGAACGAGACCATCATGGCCTGCGCGGCGCAGTAGCACACCGCGAACTTGATGCTCTCGGGCGAGCCGAGGACGCCGCCGCGCATGCCGTGCGCGGCGCGCGTTTGCGCGAATTATATAGCCGCGCGGCGCGCCGCGCGCGCCGCACGTCGGGCGCGGCGCGCGCGCGCGCGCACGCGCGCTGGCCCCCGAAACGCGCCGTGGGGGCGCGGCGCGTGCGGCGGGGAAGCGGCGGCGGCGCCCGCGCGGGGTATATAGGGCGGGCCCCGGCGCGCGCGCACGACGAGGCGCGGATGCAGGGCGGAAAGGCGCCCGATTCGGGCTCGGGGGGCGAGGCCTACGTGCTCCCGCGCGCGGTGTCGGTGAGCGAGCTCGCGCGGGTGCTCGACGGGATCGACATCGCGAGCGTCGCGGCGGGCGCGAGCCTGCACTTTACGCAGAAGCGCGACGGGTGCGTGAGCCTGGCGGTGTGCGGCGGCGCGCACCGCGCGTGCGTGGAGTACCGCCTGCTCGACACGACGCACGCCGCGGAGTGGCCGTTCATGCCCGAGAGCCGCCCGGGCATCGTCGCCGCGGACCGCCGCCTCTGCGCGGCGTGGGGCCTCGACGACGCGCGGATCTCGAGCGTGTCGCTGCGCGCGCGCGCGGACGACCCCGTGGAGATCCGCGACGCCGCGCGCCTGGTGCTGCGCAGCCTGCAGCTAGCCTGCTAATAAAAAACCGATCCGGCCTGTTTCCCGCGTCTCTCGTCCCCGTGCCCGGCGCGCGCCGCACCCCAGCGCGCGCGTCGCGTCGCGCAAAGCAGAGTATATATGTACCGCCCGCGCGCCGCCGCCCACTCCCACTCCGCACCGCGGGGGCGCGTTGCTTGCAGTACAGCCGGGGGTTGTGATGAGTTTGGGCGCGGCGGAGTGCAACGCGGTGCGACATTTCCTGGGATTAGCTGTCGTGTCGACAGGCATCCGCTGCCCGCAGCCGCCGCGGCATGCCGCCGCGCTCGGCGGGGAGGTGCAGCAGTTTGCGATTCCCGCCAACCCGACCAAAACCCATGCTGCCAGAGTAGCGGACACCGTCAAATGGATCAATACAGCCTACGGCTCCGAGGACCAGGCGGTTCTGACGCAGGAGGCGCTCGCGTCGGCGGCCGGCCCCGTGTTCCTCGACAGCGCCGGGTGCGACGTGGGGCTGCAGCGGCTGCACATGCTCGTCGGGCATTTCGACAAGGGTTCGAACGTATACTCGTTCATGGGCCACCGGCAGCTCGCGCTGGAGGAGCAGCGCAAGAAGGCGGTGAACGTGCTGGTGTACTGGGTGCAGGACGCGCTCGACCGGGTGTGGGTGATGCACCTCGACGCCGCGCGCGCCACCGAGTACTTTGAGGACAGCATGGAGCACGCGGGGGAGGCCGCGGGGATGCACCCGAGCCAGGATAAGAAAGACAAATGCATTCGAGATCTAGAAATGCAGTTAGTAGATCTCCAGATCGCGAATTGTGCATCGAACACCGCAGCGCATAAGATCTGGGAGAAGACTCTTCAAGATAGTCAAAAAAATCGAGACGCGATGCATTTGAATTTTATGTTGACGTCGAACTGTGCTGATATCAATAATTATTGTACGAATAAGCGGAATGTCCCAGAAGCCGCACCTGCATCACCTCATCCCCCCATAGACGCAGGAGAGAGCAAGCTCCGATCTGAAATTGCGGTAATGAAATTAAGGCCTGTTGGGGATTTTTCAGGTAATCCTGGTTGCTCGCGGGACCTGACAACAAAGATGAAGGTGGATCGTATTCGTAAAGACGCGAGTCTGCGTATAGACAAGGCTGCGTGTACAGCAGTTGATGCTACGTGTGTGCGAATGCTTGCAGGTATGAAGAAAAAGGACGCGGAATATGAAAAAAAAAATCTGGTCCATGTAAAAGATATCGTCGCAGAGTTGATCAAAAATTCGATAGAATATCACAACAGACTCATATTCAAAGGGGATATAGTAACCAATGTGGATACAATGAATAATGCGATGCAGAAACTAGACACAGAATATAACAAAATGACTATGAGTGCGTCTACGGACACTGTTCATTGCATTGAGGCGAGAGATGCATACACTGTCGCTAGTTACAACAAACTATATGAGCACCAGACAAGTATTGATAAATTTAAGAAAGAGCAAAAAGAGCTTGATGTAGTGGATGGCGATATTATGAAATTTATAGACATATCAACGGACGACGGGGAAATGAAACAAAAACTCGCTATTGTATCTACTGATAATACGCTCGCTGTAAAATCATTCGACGAAAGAAAGATAATATGCGATAAATTCGTGGCAGACGTTATGAAACAATGTGCTGTCTTGAATTCTGCACCACAGTCCGGTACTGCGGAGGTAACGATAAACGGCACCGCAATGCAGACCGACTCAGATTCCACGAAATTTCATACATTCAAACACACTGGTGTTGCCGGAACAACACGACAGCTGAAATTGACGCCGACAGACCCATCAAGCGTGGTTATCCGTTACGTCGTCACACCCGATATTAAAAATCTGAGTTCACTCACGTGGGTTACTTACAACTCAGGCATCGATTATGACTTGCCAGCTTTCACAGGGACCTCGTTCCTGTGTATTTGGTGCGGAACAGATCCAGCTTCATTTAAGTACACTTACACTTCGATGGTGAAATTGGTCCAGGAAGCGCCACCTGCGGAAATGACTATGAAACCCTATGGCGATTCTGTTGACATTTTTGGAGATAATAATTACGTGATCCTGTCTACATCAGCGATCTTGGACTTTTCTGTGAATATGGGTAGTATTTCGAATTTCCAATACTCGTTCGAGGATTCATTGACGTCACAAACATCCAAATCGACTGGTATGACAAGCAACAAATTACAACTGAAATCATGCAATCGGGACAAGTACTTGACCTTTACTCGTTTGGACGACCATGGTATTGCGACACCTAACTACAAGCGTCGCGTCTTGATCCAGACGATCTTCGAGATAGATGCGACGTATTTACCGACGGGGTCCACGACCCCCTCTATTCCGGTAGATGTATCCAGTCTCGCAACGTTACCACATTCGTCGATGGGGACTATCACGATATCGAATAAGGATATGGGCGATAATGACCATGCCGTCAAGGTGGTATTCCAACACGTATGGAGTACGGACAAGTCTCTGACTGTGAATGATTCGATATTCGGTGCAGAAAATGAGTCTGGTGACATTGCGGTGTTTTCGCGCACAGAAAATTTCCTTTACTGTAGAGCAATCCGCAAGACACATAGTCTCGTGCAGACTGTGGACCTACCTATGATGCACGTCGAAATTGCTGCGTATGTCCCGCCGAAGTTGTGCATGGCCTTGTCTGCGGGTGGCGCGGACATACTGAGTATGGCCAACCCCCCGGTGGTCGCGGGGGGTGGCTGTGTTTCATGTCGTATCGAGAACACAGACAGTGTGGTCGTCTTCCAGTTTGTCATGTCGAGTAGTGCACCCAAGGATGGAGATTGGCGCGACATATTCACAGAATACATCGACGGTGCCATCCACATACACACAGTCACGGAAGACCGTATATTGTATACCCGAGAGTGGAATGCCCTGAAGAAGACACACACAGATGCTCGCGTGTGTGTGTACATCGCGCCCGTCTTTGCCATTGCAATTACCCAGAAAAACGCGAGCAGTGTTACTGTAAACAATTTGAACACGACGGCGCGTACAGTGACGATAGAATATAATGAATCGTGTACAATTGCTTTCAAAAATGCATCAGACACAGACTCCGCGAACGTGGATGTCTGCCATTGTGTCAATCCCACTCAACTCACCGCAGTAAGAGACAATCTGTGGATAAAAGGAAATACTGTGGACCTGCACGCAGCCACACACAGAGATCATTACCTGCATTGGCAAGCGACGCGGACGATACCGGGTGCAACACAGACACAGACATGCAGCGGGTCTTATCAAGTCATAGTCAGTGAACCTTCAAATATAGCGAACACTGCACCGATCATCACAATGATTTCAACGTCCGGCACGCCTGCGTTTTCGCGTGTCGTAGACCTGTATAGTGGGAAGCTCGAGATATTAGATGGCGGATCTGCATACGTTGACCTGGACAGCTCGGAACCCGGCATCACCTTGTATTTTTGTTCCACAGACAAAACCCCCCCGGCAGACCATACGCGATGGAAAGAAGTTCCGTGTACATCGAACACGACACACATCGCCATTGCTGTTGGCGTGACATATATACACATCGGGTTCAAGACAACCCAGATTTTCACACAAGTTGCTCCTTTGGGAGAGATTGAAGTAATCCGCCAGACAGACGGGAATAATGCAATTACCGAGTTCACCACTATGTTGCAATCATATAAAGGTCTCATAGACAAACTATCAGAACTCGAGCATTTGCGTGCGCGTGTACGACTGTGCAAGGCGTCGCTCCAGAATACAGATGATAAATGCAGTGTTAGCGCGTGGGAATCCAATGTATGTAATACCGTTGCATATACCGAGAATACGGAATTGACTACAAGCCGGAGCGTCGCCTTGAGTTACAGTGAATCGTTTCGAACGATGACTGGTATACAGAGGATTAAATGTATGCGGACAACGTTTGCAAATATTCCGTGTTTTCATATTGCACAGTTCGCGTATGTCGCAGGGCCTGGGTCTGAAAATTTAACGTATGTAAACGCGGAAACAACGTACGGTGTCTGGACCACAACACTCGAGTTAGAGCGTGTGCGCACCGACAAACTCTTGAAGAACCTGGTGGCGCGCAAAGGAGCTGCACTGACTCTAAAATATTCGACACCAGGCGTGGATGTATGTAATTATAGCGCAAACATCATGCCCGTGCCAGTGTGTTTGGTCGACGCAGACGGCACTGAGTTTGGGGTTTTAGAATGCAGTGATGTGGATGTAACTGTACAATATATGTATAAGGCGTGCGGGTTGTGCGAGGATGACATTAGTTCAATAGACACGAGTCTCGATGCAACAACAGGCGTCCTCGAAGACTTCGAACCTGGCGTGTCGTTGAAAAGCCCAGCGGGTGATAAACGATTCTATTTATATGCGCGAACAGTGAATGCGGATGGCGGTGATTCTGACGACACGATGGCACTCGTGTGCTTGGTACTGCGTAATCAAAAAATGCATACAGCGGTCCATGCATCCGATAAGACTCTTACGATTACAGCGAGCGCCAGCGGGACCACACTGGTCCCGCAATATCGACGCTTAAGCGGGACTGGCGATATCAACGTGGATCAATACACACCTATCTCTCTGACGTCTGGGGATACGATTCAGTACTGTCTCTACTCCAGTGACAAGGGGATTCGGGTCAGCAAATTCGGTCACTACCACCACTTCGTCCCCGAATTTACAACCCGCTTGTGTGATATGACCTACACGTTCGAGGTCGGTGAATTCCACAAATACACGGATAATGGGTGCAAACTGTTTGATACTTGCGGCGGTGTGCGAACTGCCTGCACTGACGAAACAACTGTGTTTCAACTCAACGCGTCTCATACGTTTAAGTGGGAGGAGGGCGACGGGACTGTCTTGGGTTCATTCGATATGGATAAAGTCGATTCGGCCTGGGACATGCTTGCATCGCAAACAATTCGCACGAGACTGGACAGCATACATGATGATGTCCGAGCTGCACGCACACATGACTACGACGCGTCAAAACACAGTAAACTATACACTGTGCAGCATGACGCGCCCCCGCGCGACGCGACTGAAAACATTGAAGTGACAGTACCAGCCAGTGTTTGTTTGGAATATGCGTGGGTGAGTGTGAAACTCGAAGAAGATATAGCCGTTGCAACCGGGCAGTTGAGTGCATCCTCATGGACTGTATTTGCAACCACGGGAACTGTGCACAAACTCGCAGCAGCTTCTAAGTCGATGGACAGTCGACATTTCCTATTCGTTCGCGTGCGTGGGCAGACGGATGCCGTGTGCATATGCGTACTATTTGTGTATGATGAGGCTGCGGTTCGAGTCATCCACGACAATACTCGCCGGTGGGGTCTAGAGATGAAGGGTATGTGTATGAAGGGTATGTGTATGATGTATACCACTGCAGGTTCTGCTGGTGTATATGCTAAAAATCACACGGGGTCTCAGACAATCGCATCGGGGGATACTGTCGAATATTTCTTCCGTTCTGTGGACGACCATCCAGTGACCTCCAAACACAGTCACCGAGATTTCAACCCTGTGCTGGTATTCAATCAAGACCATTCAAAGATATGCATAACGGCAAAGGAGCGTTCCGACCACGCGGGGGTCGGTGAATTATATTACATGTTTACAGGCGGTTCCAAAACGCAATGGCATTTGAGTTGTGGTAACATTGCACCCCCAGCTGATTTCAAGGCATCTATGAGTTTGACATTGTATTCAACGTCCGCTGACAGGAAGCATGAAAGTAATAAAGTATTAACTTTCGATGACATCACCGCCGCGTCTGATGCCAAGACTTTGTTTAGGGATTTGGTGAGCGCCATTAATCTCGAGGTCACACACAGTAATGGTACTAAGGAAAATCATATTGAATCTACCATCACTACTATGAATAATGTGACAGTGTTTCAACTTGAAACGTTGTACAAAGACAGTGCGGATGCGCTGAAAATGAAAGTTGACCTCTCTTGCGCAGATGACGTGAAGTACGTATGGACATCGCAACCCATACAAGTTGCGAAAATATTGGAGGATATTTCGAGTACAGACGTCCGGTGGAAAGACGTGCAACTGGACGCAACAGACAATGCGTTGAAGTCCATCCAGTACATCGAAACAACGAAAAACCAACGACACTATGTATACATCATGAACTGCAAAACCAGTGAAGTGATGCCGTTGTGTGTTATCATGTCATGTGAAGACGGGTATGGGGTGACCTTGACCGAGACAGTGCACGGAAACATCACAGTGGCGTTGTCTGAACTCACACTCTGTAGACATGCATTCGGGAAGGACTGTGCGTTGGACATACTGTCAACACCGATTTGTGGAGATTTTACACTGGTCGAGGGACAGGGGGCTCGATACCATGCCACGACATCTGATGGCATTGTCGTCCTACAGCCACGCTACGTCGGGTGTTTTGTCCCCAGATTCTCCCAGGATGAATCGTCGGAATTTCATATCGATACAAATGATTTTAAGACGTATTCGCACAACGACTGTAGTATATGGTATGATAATGGCAAGTCTGTTGAAATTGTAACAGAGAATATGCAGTTTAAATCCAAATCCGCCCCCATTGAGTTTTACTGGAAAATCAAGATAGGTGGGTCTGAAATCAAACAAATGACTGTATTCGAATTAACACCCGATAAAATATTTGACAATGACGTAGGTACTTGTTGGCCCTATGTATCCACCGGTTATGAGCTCGTATACAAGAACCCGGAGGAGTTTTTCGAAGATTCGAACTGTCATTACGAGAGTAAAAAGAATCTAACGACGACATTGAATGTTTTTGTGTATTTTTGGTTCTGCGAGTCACTGACAGATGGCTATAGAGTGAGTCCTGTCTTTGTTCATACACAGACACTCCCCACTGCGGAATTCGCGTCACTTTCTAGCTCGCAGGTCTCTTTGGAAAGCGGGGTGTATGATAAATATACCCAACCCCACCATACACTGTGGTATGAATTTGACTCTGGTACAAACTGGCAACCGTGGTCGGCGGCAGACTTCTCGGTGGATTGGGGGTCATCGCGTCAAATTTTGAAGTTATATTGGAAGTATAGAGAACGTGACATACGTACTTACGAAATACCTCTAAGTAAAGTAGTTCGCAGACCCGTCGCGGCCACGGGCTCCAATCTGGCATTTGCAGACTTTACTGTTGGCAGTGTCACATGCGGCACAGACACAGTCAGCGACAAGTCATCGGTTGTCAGTCTCAGTACAAATCCGGGTGCGAAAATATATACAATATCGCGCGACTATAAAACGCATCAAATTGCGGCGACCGTCATTGCGTTGGAGTGTGCGAAATCTTTGGAAGTGTGCTTGTTGGAGATGGATCTCACGCACACAGGCGACCCACTTGCAGAAAACTTAGACGACGCTAAATGGATACCGTGGGACGGTACCGTGGCAACTCCCGCGGCAATTGAACATCCAAACACGAGGGATAATACACGAATGTATCTGATCGCCCGTGAAAAGAATGCAACCAGTGTGATGGTGTGTGTATGTGCGGTCCTGTCGTCCGACATTTATGGATGGATTCCCACCGATGTGCCGGATGACCCCCGCAGAAGGAAAAAAATCGAGTACAGCGGATTGTCTTTGTTCAAGACATTACATCATAACCAGACTTCATCGTGGAACGGGGAGCTACTGCCAGGGGATGTTATCAATTATCATATTAAAACAAGTGACGGGATCGAGGTTGTGCGGAATATTGCTGCAAATTTCAGCCCCAGATTCACGCGTGTAGGTAGAGATGTGCGTATGTTTACAGACGACCATATTTTATACATACACGGTAGTTACACGTGCGAGTATACAATAGACAGTGGTTCGACTTGGACAACATGGCCGGGTTCTGCAACCGAAAAAGTAACACATGATAAAGACGATATTCAGGTGAAGTGGATATATGTTCAATATTCAAAACCACATCAAATTGGACTATTTGAAGTCAACGAATTTAGGACCGCGTCATCTCCAGTGTCGCATTCTCTCACAAGTGGTGAAATCTCCGTAACTTGCACTACACAGACAGATAATGAATTTGACGATACATTAGAAACGCTCGACAATGGTGTATCTATATTCTGCATCTTAAAATGCGACGATGATGATGGTTTTCATTTTTCGCTCAAAGGTTCTCCTTTTGATGATTCCAAGCCGAACGACTATACGATGTTCTGGGAACATTGTGAGATCAATGAAATAGAAGACAAATCACAGACAATTAGTTGGGGCAGAGTCGACTCATATACTCCCGATTCCATTAAATTGGAACCACTAACCGCGCTTGGTAAGGCATCCTCGCTCTACGTGCGCGACAAGCAGGCCGGGACGACGACGCGCGTGTGCGTGGTGTTCTACGCTGACCCATCTAAATTCACTGGTACGGTGCCAATAACTGTCAGTGATATATCAACATATTCTGTGAAGTATCCCAAACTTTCCCTGTGCCACTGTTACCATGACGCAAAACAAACCCCCATGTACACCGACAAATTTACAATTAAATCCGGGGATCTGTTGTCCTATCACTTATTTGTGGAATACAAACAGACAAAGTATCGAGCGACTGCACAAACTTGGATCTGTGAATTTTACCCCAAACTGGAATTCAAATCGAGTGGTAGAAAAGAGATATCGCTATGCCCCGGGGAATTCAACAAATACGCCCATGGTAAACTAACGCTCGGGTATAACGCCGGCCCGGATATGGATGATATGACCTCGTTGGACGCGGCCACTGTCATTCAGTGGGACTGGACAACTCAAACTCCACTGCGCATACATTGGATATGCAGTGGTATTAGTGATTCTATGTGCTATAAGGAATACAAAGAAGCTGACGTCACTGTCGCCACATCACCCCCCCCCTCGGGTGATACTGCTTTACTGACACTCATACTGGAGTCGTGCAAGGTGGGAGCTACGGCAGGGCGCGACGGGTCCATCGAGTTCACCTTTGACGACGCCGCAGTCAATAAGTTCGGCAACCCCTTTACATTCTGGGTAATGCCTATGGCCGTTCGTGCAGCACACGTCTCTTCACAGTCAGAATATAATGAATATGCACAAGATCCTCTGAATAGGAAGACGACAATCAAACCAAATACAGGGACCCCCTATTGTTATGAGATAGATCAAAAAAGTTGGATTATCCCCGCGGATGCAGATAGCGCCTCCTGTACTTTTGGAATTATGGCGAGGGGCGATTCTGCGACGGGTACATTCGTGTATCACGAAATAGAGGCGGGGAAACTATGCACTATACCAAAGTTAAGTGTGTCGGTGTCAGTATCGGGTGGTACCCTGGCGGCGGACGGCGTAACCACGCATGAAATTCGAAGAGACATCGAGGTGCGTGTGACAACAACACCCAATGGCAGTCTTATCATGTATGCGTTTCAAACAGAAAGTGGCGACTTCACATGGCAATATCTTGAAACATCTGGTGCGATTCCATTTGAAGATATCCCCGCAGACCCCGTGAAGCTCCACGTCTGGGCGGGTGTGCCGGATAACAATACCGGGTGTTTAATGATGACACCGTATAGAATTCGTAAAATGGCGCCCGACGCAGACACCGGGCCGGACGCGGATTGTCGGAGCAGAACACTGGTGGATTATATCCAATATCTACTGGACAATGCGAGTGCATTGGCATCGCAAACGCTCACCCACCCCGAGAGCGAGGCGCAGGAAGCGTATTTACAGGCATGTAATCGAGAGAATGGTGTGCCGTATGCTGACCAAGCGGTTGTGAGTGCATATGTTGCAAAACATTGTGCATCAGGATACGCAGACGCGACAACTGCATCGTACTACGCGCTATGCGTGCGCGTCTCGCGGTGCATCGCGCACGGCGGCTCCGCGGCCGCGCTCGGGTACATTGACGCCTGCGTCCGGGTGTCTGAACTATCCGAAACGCGCTCGTCGGCGGAGACCGTGAAGAAGCCGCGTCTGACGCCCGAGGCGGGCGGCATGTTGGAGCTGGTGGTCGCGGCCGCGGCTGCACACTGCTCTAGAAACCCGATTACGCTCAGCGACAGCGCCTTGGATGCTTTGATCGAAAGGCGGAAAAAGGCGGCAGGGGCCAGCGGCGAGCTCGAAGTAAAAAAGGACATGGAAATGTGTGTCTGGCTCAGAGGTAAATCGGTGGCCTTTTTGCGCGCATGTTGCTTGAATTGCGCAGGCTTGGATCCAGGCTGGGTCGAAAACACCGACAATACAGTTTTATATGAGAGCGACTTTACCAACGTATGTGCGACATTGGATAGATATAAGTTGACAGGGACGATCGCGCTGTTCGGGCTGGCATTGTTGCATCAACATAAAACCAAGAAAGTTGACAAACATGCGGCATTCAATGGTTTGGTCGACAAATACACAAGTGGATTCCCAGAACTGTCGTTTGAGAAGAATCTGTATTACCGCATGTCGGGTTCCGGTATAGAGTTCGCACTATTATGTATGAGTGTAAAATATGATACAATTGCAGGGGGGTGTGTTGAAATAATTATAATTCGGAAAATCAGCATCACACAAGGCGCGGCGGGTACAAGTTCAGATTATACAATTGTCACACGAGACGCGTTCGACCATGAAGGGTATACGTTGATGGACACTACAGTGAACAGACGCATATTTACAGTAAAAAAAATTTTTGAAAAACTTTTCGGTAATTTAATGCAAGCACAAAATGACACACTCAGCAATATTTCGAAGGTGCCTGGTTTGCATGATGATATATTTGAATGTATTAAAGATCCGTTAATTTGCAAAGCACTTACGGACTCTTTCATAAATACGACAAGTCACGCGACTGATGAAGCCACGGACAGCATCTTCGTGTTTCTCGTGCGCGAGTCTGTCGCCATTCTCCTCAAACGCGTGACACTGTCCCCTCAGCACAAGAAAACCCTCAACGCCGTCGCGCCGATGCTCCGCGGGGATCCACCGACACTGTCGAGTCTAGACGATAAAGATCGAAACACGGGCATTGTCAATTTATGGAACGCATATCTCGCTAACGATCTAGAGAATAAAGAATTCACGTCAAACGCCCTCGACCAGGAAATTGTCGACATATGTGGAAATATTGACTCACGCGAGAAGGTGATTGGAATTGCCAGACTCCTCACACCCGCGCGCGTGCAAGACATGCACAACAAACTCGCGGACCAAACCCAGGATAACGCATGGTTCCACATCCCCAAGCAGAAAGAAACATTCGAGTGCATGGACACCACAAACGCTGCACAGCCTAAAGACACTGACTTTCAATCACAGATGCTGTATTTTATCATTTCCAGATACTATCTCATGACACGGGATAGCAGCAACAGGAAGGACGGAGCAGCCCTCAGAACTGCCATACTGGAGACGCTGCCGTGGACTATAACAAATACCACAGCGCTGGACACGACGACCGCGGTCACATCAGCTACTGCGCAAGCTGGGACAGAGGGCCTGCAGACCGCCGCGCTGTGTGAGTTGATGCGAACGCGGCCGCCGTCCCAGCTTCCGGGGGGCAAGGACGCGGCCACGTATACTCTTGGCGATTTTTTCAAAGCAGATAATCGCAAAAACAACAGCTCGAAAGAGAATCGATTTGCAAAACTAATCACAGACATCTTGATACATTCTACTCCAAATCTCAAAGATAACGGAGTTATGATTACATCAATAACCATGCAGAGTAAAATGTATGATATAACACGAACGTGGACATCATTCGGGTGCGATACGGTAATGTCAGATGCAGATAGGGCGGAAAACAAGGCAAAAATATGGAATACATACGACAAATGGCTCCACGCGAAAACTTCCCACGCAGTGTATCCACAGTTTAAGCAACTTTGTGTCGGGGGCTCGGTCCCCTCTAGTCTCGTCCTCGTTGGGTGCAGCGAGCTATCCCCGTTCAAGAATGTGTCATTCCCTGTGACAGCCCAAGTAGGTGGTGCATCCGGCAGTACTATGGTTGAGTACAGAGTATCAATCGGCGATCGAAAATCCGGCCCGATCACATTGGTATTGGGGTCGTGGGGGGGTTCTAACGTGCAATCAATGGGAACACGTCTGCGTGAACTTGTCTATATGTTTTACGCTTTTCGGAGAGATATTGCAGCATCCGCTGAGAAGGAATCGTTCACACAGCACGCGTACCGCGCGCTGTACAGAGGGGGTCTCACGTTTGATCCGACTCTTGATAATACGAGCCTCGCCGACGCGTGGCACACACTGGGGGACAGCCTCGGCGTCAGCCATACTGACGTCGATACATTTGTGACTGCCGCGGCGACTGGTGCTTCCGTTCCTACCGCCGAAGCCGTCGCCAAAATCGCCGAAGCCGCCGAAGCCGCCGAAGCCGCCAAAACCGCCGCCGAAGCCGCCGCCGCCGTCGACGCCGCCGCCGTCGCAGCCGCCGCCAAAACCGCCGCCGCCGCCGCCGCCGCCGCCGCCGCCGCCGCCGGGGGCGGTGGACCTGCGGCTGTAGACGCGATTTTCCCCGACGCTGTCGAGTGGTATTGCCCGCGCTTTGTCCCGAGCGCTGCGCAGTGCACTGCGCTCGATGAATTTTGCAAAACAAACACGACAATTGTATATTCTCGCCCGGAATATACAGGATATGGATTCTCGACGCACTATATCCTAGACACCATCTTAAACGCATTGTACACCAACGACCTGAAATTAGACGAAACTATGAAGGGTACGTTATGCAAAACCATACCAACAAATACGCAGATTACAGAAAAACACGAAACTGCATCGAAAATCACAACAGGGCCCGTGCTCCTATACCCACAAGCCCAGACACTCGATTTGGACTCGTTGAGAGCTGGTCAGGACAAACACGCGCGCCAGTCCTTGATGGTCGAGTATATGGCCACAATGGCGGGAATCAAAGCTATCGGCGCAAACAAATCCGTGCTGGCCTCCGCGACAGACCCCCGCCACGCGCACAGGCCCGCGCGCGCGCCCCGCAGAGGGCACCCGCTGCCGCTGGTGCTGCTGCCGGTGCGGCTGCCGCCCACAGCCGCGGCAGCGTCTGCGCTGTCGCCGCTGCTGCCGGCCGTGGCCGTGCCCAGGGCCGCGGCCGTGATGCCGCCGCACGCGGAAGACTCGACGGGGGCGGGGGGTCGCGTGCTGGCGCCACCCCCGCGGCCGGGGACCACGGCGCGCGCCGCGCGGCTGCGCGACACGAGCGGTGGCGGCGCGCGGCCCTCGCGGCGCGCGGCCCCGGCTGCCCCGCACGCGCTCGCGCCGCGCAGGGTGCGACTGCCCGCTGCGGCTGCGGCGCCCCGCGCGAGCAGCCCCGCGCGCCCCTCGGGGCACGAGCTTGCTCCGCGCCGAGAGCCGCTCGACGCAAACGCGGGCGCGGCGCGCGGCGCGCGGCGGCTGCCCTGCGCGCCGCGCCAGGTGAGCAGCGGCGCGGACGCGCACGCGCTTGCGCCGCGCAGACCGCCGCGCGCGCCCGCTGCGGTGCCGCGCGCGGACTCGCACGCGCGCGACGACGCGCGCGGCCAGCCCGGCCAGCATGGCGGGCACCGCGGCCAGCACGGCGGGTACGCGCACCACGGCGAGTGCAGAGACCTCGGCGTGCACGGCCAGCGCGGCGGCGGCGGCGATGGCAGGCGCCTCGGCGAAGGCGGCCAGCACGGCGGGTACGCGCACCACGGCGGGTACGCGCACCACGGCGGGTACTCGCACCACGGCGGGTCCAGGCACTGCGGCGACCAAGGCGGCGAAGGCGGGCAGCACGGCGGGCGCACCTACCACGGCGGATCCAGGCACTGCGGCGACCAAGGCGGCGAAGGCGGGCAGCACGGCGGGCGCACCTACCACGGCGGATCCAGGCACTGCGGCGACGGCAGGCAGCACGGCGGGCGCACCCACTACGGCGAATCCACGCACTGCAGCGGCGCCGGCGACGGCAGGCAGCACAGCGCGCGCAACCACCACGGCGAATCCAGGCGCTGCGGCGACTACGCCGAGATGGCCGTGGTGTGGTCGCCGGTGGACCTGGCGGGCGCCGAGTTTCCGCGCGGCGCGACGGATGCCGCGCTGTCTCCGTGGACGGTGCACGCGCAGTACTACGACGCGCCAGCCCATACAGGGCTGCAACCATCTTGGCCTGCATTTGCCGACAGCGCACCGGGGCTGCAATACGCCACTGTCCCCGACCTGTACGCGGGCGGGGGGCAGCAATATGCCTTTACCGCGCCCGCTGAGCAGCAGGCCTATGCCCTTGCCGCGGAGGCCGCGCGGGTATACTACGGCTACGCCGCAGAGGCCGCGCAGGCGCAGGCATATCACGGCTTCCCCGCGGCGACCGCGCAGCCGCAGCACGACTACGCCGCGGCGGCCGCGCAGCCGCAGGCATATTACGGCTTCCCCGCGGCGGCCGCGCAGCCGCAGCACGACTACGCCGCGGCGGCCGCGCAGCCGCAGCACGACTACGCCGCGGCGGCCGCGCAGCCGCAGCACGACTACGCCGCGGCGGCCGCGCAGCCGCAGCACGACTACGCCGCGGCGGCCGCGCAGCCGCAGGCATATTACGGCTTCCCCGCGGCGGCCGCGCAGCCGCAGCACGACTACGCCGCGGCGGCCGCGCAGCACGACTACGCCTACGCCGCGCCGCAGTACGCGTGGGGTGTCTAGTGTGCGCGATGGCGTCCAGCGCATGTTGTTTTATTGTAATAAACGGGGGGACCCTGCATTGTGTGTGTGTCTACACGCGCCGCCGCGCCAGGTTCCTGGCATGCACGCGCACCCCCGGGCCTGAGTTGTATTGGGGGGCGGGGGCGCACAGCGTGCTATATAGGCACGCTCCCCCGCGGCGCGCGCCGCAGACATGTCACAGCCTCCGTCGACCCTCGCACTCGCGCGGGTTCTGACGAGGCTTGTACTGAGCACGCGCTGCCGCGTGACCTGGGGGGGGGGGCTGCAGTGGATGCTGCCATACGAATCGCCGCTCGCCCTCATGGAAAAAAATCCGTCCTGCGCGGGGTGTATGGCAGCCGAGGGCCGCGCCGCCGCAGACGAATCCAGCTGCATTTTTGAAAAAGGCGGCTACTGTATCACGCTGAAGAACCTGCGGAGCCTAAGCCCGGGGGAGTGCCTGAACATGGAGGTGAGGGGCGCGCGCACCGCTGCACCTGCATAGCAGGGCCCCCCCTGCGCGCGCACGCGGTCCACAGAGGTCGGGGCCCCCTGCGCGCGCACGCGGTCCACAGAGGTCGGGGCCCCCTGCGCGCGCACGCGGTCCACAGAGGTCGGGGCCCCCTGCGCGCGCACGCGGTCCACAGAGGTCGGGCTCACGCGCTCGCGCTACCACAAACTGTATACAGGTGTGCGCGGTGTGGATCGAGTGGTGGTGCATGAAGAATCGCATCGCGTCTATGTATGCACTTGTACCCGGGCCCGAGGCGGTATCACGCTATTGTATCGTTCTGAACAGCAGTTTTAGCTTTGCGGTTCTCGACGAAATGAAAGATCGCAGCGAAGATATTAGAAAAGCCCGAATTTTGTTAATTGGTAGGAAATTGCAGAATTTGGAAATGTTCACATGTGAGTCCGGATGTTTGCGTGTGTTTGCAGTGTCGCGCGCGCCTGACTGCGTGCATTCTTACCCCCCCCCCCCCCCCCCCCCCCCACCCCCCCCCCCCCCCACCTGACACCCTTGCTTTCACAGACGAGAGAATCCTCATCCCTGTCCACAAGCCCGGTCACTGGATTCTGGTGTGTGTGCGGCTACTCGGTGCTCATTTTGACATCGACATTTACGATTCGATGGGAGACTGTCAACACAATCCAGAAAACGAATTAATTGCCAAGAATATACACCAAATCTTTCAGGACGTCGCATGCTATTACACGGACAATGCGTCGCTGGGCAACGTGTGGCGGCTGTGCAGTACAGCGAATACGGTAGAGCTTGATAACAATGATGTGCGCCACGCTTTGTCAACCTGCTCCACAGTGCTGGACTACAAAGCACTCCGCAGTGTTCCATGGCCGGAAGCGAGTTTCCCAATCGCCAATTTGCGGCTGGAGCACCGCGTCAAGGTGCACGGGGACTGGTACCGGGTCGTCGCACCGCAGCGCGGGACCAAGGTGCGTGTAGTCGCATCGCGCGCGTGTCGTTTGCGGCTGTCCGCCGGCACTTGACTCCTGCGCGCGCATGCATGCGCAGGGATGCCAAGCCGTCATCGGTAAGGAGCTCCGAACCAACGTCATGGCAGCCGTGCAGGTACCGTGGTGTGCAGCCGCGGCCTTGCTTGCAGCGAGCCATTCTTGCTGCCGCGCGCGCGCATGCGCCGCGCTCACACGCCCGTCTGCTCCTGCGTTGGCAGCAACAAATTTCCCTGGACTGCGGCGTGTTTATGAACCTGAACTTGGCCTACGCATCCGTCGGGCGCTTGCTCACAGACGACGCAAACATGAAAGCAATCAACGCACATTCGGACGAATTATACAGATACATGGATAGAGTGCGCGAGTGGATGGCCCAGGTCTGCCTGCGTCTATTTGTACGTGTTTGCCGGCGGCGCGCGCTGACCGCACTGCGCCCCCTCTCAGATCATCATCGACGAAGGAACGCGAACCAACTCGTATAATTTGTTAAATCACGCGCAGGGCATGGGTGGGTCGTCCGCCCAGTCCCAGCCCGCCGTCTCCATCCGCGATGACGAATGGTTCAGCGATGACGAAAGGCGATGGTCGTCACAGTCATCCGACGAGAGTAATCCGATAGCTTCCGCCGGGTCGTCGCAGGCATCGCCAGGCACGTATGGATTTTCGCAGAGTCAGCCCCAGCCGTTCTCACCTGCGACGTCTGACGCATAGAGTCTGCCGGGGACTGGCGTGCGCCCGCTCAGCCGCGGTCGTTGCTACTGTCGTCGTCGCGGAGTGGCCACCGCGCGCCCGGCCCTGCAGGCTTCTCCCAGGCGGTGTACCAGCAGCCCAGCACGCAGCAGAGGCCCAGGGAGAGCAGGAGCACGAGCACGACGATTTCAACCTCGACGCTGCTGTCGGTACGGAGCGCGCTGCTCTCGCTGTGGAAGACAAGCACCGCCGGCGTCGACACTTGGAACTGAATGCACGCCCCGTTGGTCGCGTAGTCCTGGGAGCACAGAGGGGGGTGGGGGCATAGGCCCGTGAGCGCGGTGTGCGGGGGTGTGCGGGGGTGTGCGGGGGTGTGCGGGGGTGTGCGGGGGTGTGGTGCACGGGGCACCTGCTTCGCGTCGCAGATGAACCCGCCAAAGTCCTGCTGACACCCGCGCGAACTGCCGCGGTACACCCAGTCGCACACGCACGTCGACAGCAGCACCGCGTCGCCCCCCGACTGGCAGTCGTCGGCCCCGGCCTGCGAGGCGCAGTACTGGGTGCACGTGGGCGCGCCAGCCGCGGGGCTGCTCCCGCGCAGGAGCACAAACACGCCCAGCAGCCAGAGTGTCCTGCTCGGGACGAGGTGGTGTGTAGCGGGAACGGACGTATGTGGGGGGTAGGGCAGGGGTGAGTTGTGCGAGACGCGACGCGGTGGGCGGGGGCGAGGCTGAATCCTGCGAGCAGTGCACGCGCGTAAGCGCGGGGGGGGGGCGCACGCGGGTGCGGCGGGGGGAGCCCACCGGCGCGAGAGCATCCGACCGATCTTGACCCGGTGCGGTGTGCTCGCGGCTCCGTATATACACATGTGCACCGGGCGGGCGCAGCGGCCCGACCGCGCATGCGGGGCGCGACGAATTGCTTTTATTACACGCTGCGAAAACAGAAGGGGGTGGTGCGGACGGCGGGGTCGCGCGCGCGTGCGTGCAACTTCGCACGGCCCGCTGCCCAGCACAGCGGGTCGCAAGAGCCGCTTCAATCGAGGTGCCATTGTAAAAGGTGCGCGGCGGAGGCCTTGTCGTCATTTGGGCGGCGTGATTTGAGTTTCTTTTTTTCGCGAGGGGTCGGATTTTTTTTAGTTTTTTTTACCACGAAGGGTCAGTTTTTTTTTGGTTCCGAAGGGTCGGGGGGGTCGTAAGCGATTTTTTGTACGTCTTCACCCGAGCCAGTGAGTCCGGGGGGGGGTCGCTTGGTGCCTGTCATCTGTGCGGGGGGGCGGGGGCGGACCGACTATCTCTCGCACTAGCGCGATGTGCGACACGACTGCTCGCGAAGACGCGGGCGCGGGACTACTGGGGGGGGTGCCCGGGTCTGGCATTGGTGTGTCGTTGGACCCACAGCACGCGCGGATCCCACGCCCTCCCGCGGAGCACCGGCTTGCGCTCGACGAGCGGTCCAAGCTGTGCACGAGCATGGCGTCGGACTCGCGCCTGCCCGCGGACATGCTTGCCGTGTACAACGAGGTGCGCGCGAGGTGCGCGGGTGCGAGGCAGGCCGACGCCCCGCTGAAAGCCGGCGCCAATTTCGCGCTCTGCGAGCACGCCATGCAGAGCTTTGTCGCCCTGATGGACCAGTGTTCGCAGGTGGCGAGCGAGCAGGGCGCGATGGAGGCTGCCGTCGAGATGGAGGGCGCCCTGCACCTCATCGCGGAGCAGAAGCTGGATCTGAAGCGCCTGCGCGACGAAAACGAGGAGCTTTTCCTGCGCGAGGCTGCGCACAAGAACGAGCTGGCCGATACGGAGAGCGCGCAGCACCTCATCGCGGAGCAGAAGGTGACTCTGAAGCGCCTGCGCGACGAAAACGAGGAGCTTTTCCTGCGCGAGGCTGCGCACAAGAACGAGCTGGCCGATACGGAGAGCGCGCAGCACCTCATCGCGGAGCAGAAGGCGACTCTGAAGCGCCTGCGCGACGAAAACGAGGAGCTTTTCCTGCGCGAGACTGCGCACAAGAAAGAGCTGGTCGAGATGGAGGCCAGGTCGGAACGACACCGGCACTTCTACAACTACATGCACACCATGAAGCAAGGTTGGAAGGTCGAGGTCGGGAACGACGATACGCCCTAGAGCAGCACGAAGCGGTCGTCGATTGCAAAGTAGATTCCAATGAGCAGCGCCATGCCTGTTGCACGCGCGCGCGCCACGAGTCAGCATGCTGGCGTGTGCTTGCGCCCGCGCGTATCAAGGCGCTGGCGTGTGCTTGCGCCCGCGCGTATCAAGGCGCTGGCGTGTGCTTGCGCCCGCGCGTATCAAGGCGCTGGCGTGTGCTTGCGCCCGCGCGTATCAAGGCGCTGGCGTGTGCTTGCGCCCGCGCGTATCAAGGCGCTGGCGTGTGCTTGCGCCCGCGCGTATCAAGGCGCTGGCGTGTGCTTGCGCCCGCGCGTATCAAGGCGCTGGCGTGTGCTTGCGCCCGCGCGTATCAAGGCGCTGGCGTGTGCTTGCGCCCGCGCGTATCAAGGCGCTGGCGCGCGCTGCGGGTCGCGCGGCTGTACAAGGCAGGCCTTGTATGTGTGCATGTCCGCGCGCGTGGGAAGGCGTGTGTGTGCACGTGCGCGGCGTGTGTGCACGTGCTTGTGCGCGCGCGTGGGCGGGGCGGGGCGGAGGGTACATAGATCGTCCTTGCCGCCGGCCGATTTCCCCGAGAGGGCGAACTTTTCCTTTTGGAAGCTGTTGTCGGGGCGCATAAAAGTAAACCCAAAGAAGCTGAGCTGGTCCAGGATTATCTTGCGTGTGTCGTTTTTCTGCGTGTCGACCCAGTTTGTGCTGTGGGCAAACACGCGGTTCTCGCGGAGCAGCACGTTGGTGTATGTGACGAAGGCGAGCTTGCGCTCCTGTGTCGTCAGCACGCCGACGCGCAGCGTCACCGCCGGCTCGCACACGAAGCGGCTGTTTTCGATGTCCTTGCACTCGCGGTAGAGGTGCTCGGCCTCGAAGCCGAGGTTGCGCTCCACGATGATGCGCACGCTGCTGTTGCCGAGGTTGGGGTACGTCGCGCGCACCGTGCGCACGTGCTCGCGCAGCAGCACAAAGGTCTTGTCGGGCTCCTTGGTCTGCAGGATGTCGGCCCCGAGAATCTGCGCCCCCGCGCATCAGAAGCGGTGCGGAAAAAAAACAAAAGCGCCCGACAGGGCGCGCGCGCGCGCTCGGCGCAGGCAGGCGCTCGTACGGCGGCGCGCGATGGAACGCACGCAGTCGCTGCAGATGCACAACATCCTGTTCTACATAGTCTTTGCCCAGCACACCGAGTTTGTCTCGCTGCTGATCCAGGAGATGCTCATCAACGTCAAGGCCGAGTACCAGGGCTACGGCAACACGTACAGGGTGCTCTGCCAGCTCGAGCGCATGCTGCGGGACTCTGTGGTCTCGCACAAGCACTGCGTCGTCATCTTCTTCTTTTTCCTCACCATCGACGCAAAGATGCGCCACTGGATCCTGAACTCGCAGCTCTCGCAGCACGAGACCCAGGTGCGCGACGCGCTGCTGCGCGTGAATGTGCAGCTCGTCCCCGGCGCCGCGGGGAACCTCGGGTGCCACTCGAACAACCCCTTCCTCGGGCAGCACGTCGCGCTGCAGCCGCTCGACCCGCACATCGCCGTCCCGATCCTCACCACGATCATACAGGAGAATTTCTTCCAGCCCATCTTCTCCAGCCAGGACCCTGCATCCATCGACAGAATCTTTGACCAGCTCAAGATGCTGGTCATTTTCGCCTGAGCAAGGGCGGGGGGTGTGAGGCGGGGG
>Ga0209491_10002952_pt1 | contig 29038 bp, 29 predicted proteins | sample BON02_FD_187213 | JGI IMG/M metagenome (GOLD analysis project Ga0209491, IMG submission 187213) | Freshwater microbial communities from Lake Bonney liftoff mats and glacier meltwater in Antarctica - BON-02 (SPAdes) (version 2) | ecosystem: Environmental > Aquatic > Freshwater > Ice > Glacier...
ATCCTGTAGAGCATCCCCCGGTTGATAACACCTAGGCGGTAACGCTTTCCGAGATCTTCGACTTTAATGATGGGCTTCATCACGATGCAAGGTCCTGGATTTCGTAATCGCCCGCCGCTAGACCTCCCGGCACTTGAGAGTGATGCCCAATCCCGCCAAGGAGATCCTGATTCTCCCTTGAGACCATCAATGAAGTTGCCCAAGCATAGCCATTGATTGGGCCGAATCCCTTAAACCGAATTTCAATAAATCCCGCTTGGCGCATGGCGGCGGCGGCTTCGGGAAACCAGTCGGAATTTTCTAAAATATAGAGCGGTTTCAAGCCAAACTGCTCGATTGATCGACGCGCACAAGCCCCCCGCTTCCACCCATCAACTACGATCAAATCAGGCTGAAAATCAAGGGCTGGAAGTTCATCCAATGTCTGCTCGCCTTCAAACAACCGCAACTCGACATTGTCGGGAGATTTTTTCCGCATTTTTTCGAGCCATTTGACACTGTTTTCATAGGAAAGAACGGATGCCGACCGCGCCGCCCAATAGAGCGTGCTTTGTCCCGATCCAAATTCCAGCACCTTCCAGTCCTTGGTATTCAAATCAGCCAGAAAATCAACAAAAGGATAGGTGTACCAAGGGATCGGGCTGCCATCCCAATCCATGGGAAGCCTCGCGGTCACCGTCTTGGAATGCCCTCGGGAAACGAGACGACGAAAGGTAGAGACACTAGTTGGATCGATAGGATCATTGAGCAAAAACTGTATCATTGAAGGAATTGCTCGACGATTCCCCCAAAAAGTTTTTGAACTACGCAAAATTTGTCTCAGACCTATCATTTAGCTGGCGGGTGAAATGTTGTGGTTTTTTGGATGGGTATTCTCATAAGGATTTCATACATCTGCATCAAATGGTATCGCTGAAAGTTTTTTCCACGTGACGGAAAATAAGAATTCCGACCACAAAAACCACTAGGCTGACGATGGCTCCAGAGACAAGCTGATAGACTTCCACGGTGCCAGCTCCGAGGAAGGCAAAGCGGAAGCTCTCAATCACCGGCACCATGGGATTGAGAACCAAGAGCCAATGCCACTCCTTCGGATAGAGCGAAAGCGGGAAAAGTACACAGCTGGCGTACATCCAGAGTTGGACGAAAAAACTGAGCAACATCGCGAGATCGCGATAACGCGTCGTCAGCGAACTGACGATACAGCCAAAACCAATCCCCAACATGGCCATTTGCAGAAGGAGAAGCGGAAGGACAATCACTCTCCAGCTGGTCTCAATGGGCGCTCCCTTCCAAGTAAAATAGGCCAGAACGGCGAGAAAAAGCCCAAACTGGATGGCGAAGGTAATCAAATTGGTGAGAGCATTCGCGATGGGGACCGTGAGGCGAGGAAAATACACTTTGCTGAAAATACCGGCGTTCCCGGAAAATGTTGCCGCACTCTTAGTGAGGCAGTCTGAGAAGTAACTCCAGGCGACCAGGCCACAAAGGTAGAAGAGAAAGGGCGGAATATTGTCGGTGGGCAACTTGGCGATGTTTCCAAAGATGATCGTAAAGACTAAAGTTGAAAGAATCGGCTGAATGAGAAACCACAAGGGCCCCAAGATGGTCTGCTTGTAGATGGCGACGAAGTCGCGTTTGACGAAGAGATAGATGAGATCGCGGTAGCGCCAGAGTTCCGCCAAATTGAGATCGAGCAAGCCGCTCTTGGCGGTGACAACCCGATCCCATTCGGGGTTTTCAGCAGTTTCAGTGATGGGCATGGTGAGTGAAGAAAATTATGAGGTATGAATGATGAAGTATGAAGTAACGGATCGGGCGTAGCCCAAGCGGCTAGGCTTTCAAGTATGAATGATGAAGTAGGCTGTAACGGAGACGTATCGGGTTGATTCTTTTCCTTCCCCATCATCTGCGTACATCGGTGCTCATCGGCGGTTAACGTTTCTGTAGGATCCGGGATCAAACTTCAGCGGATGCACTGTCGCGGCAGCCAAGCTTCAACCAACGGTCAGGATTTCAAATTGATCGGATTTTGAACGCATGATCGAGGTCGGGCCGCCTGATCGGTTGCAGGACAGATAACGGCCTCTCTATTCCAGATCGCCTTTGGATAATTCCACATCTTTGAGTACCTTGAGAAGCAAGCCTGCGCCGATTGTTTCGCCTGCATGTACCGGTACCACGGTATATCTTCCGTCAGGATGCTTGAGCGAATGATGACTTCTTCTGATGCGTACAATCACGAATCCGTGTTTCTTGAGAATACGGACCAACTCGTTCCCCTTCAGTCGAGGCAACCGAGGCATTCTCAGACACGAATACGCTGCAATCCAACGAAGCTGGGTGAAATGTAGCTGTCTTCCTGGTCTTCCAGACACAACTCAATCGCTTCACGAATGCGGCTCATTAGGGTATCTAGCGATTTTGCCTGGGTGTGACAGCCATGGAGCTCCGGGACAGATGCCACGAAATAGCCATCGGCATCTCGCTCGATGACCACGTTGAAATCTTGAGCCTCTCGCATAGTCGAATTATGGGTCGGTTACAACGGAAAGCAAATTTTTCTTTGCCTATGAGAGCATCGAGAGCGATGACGGCTTGATTTTTTCCAGCGAGGAACGGGCTTGCTCTGGGGAGAGAAACTGCCCGGCTCTGGCCTGGCTCCAACCTTCGTCGATTTTTCCGCTGGCGGAGGCCCTCCATTTTTCTTCCCGCCGCCGAAGCAACTGGAGCCCCTCCGCAACGACTTCTTCCTTGCTGGTAAAAGTACCGCTGTCCAACTGATTTTGGACGAATGATTCCAACGTGGCTGGCACGATCACGGTCATGGGTGCAATATGGAAGAGCCCCGCAATCAGATCAATTCAAAACCAGGCGCCGTCAATCGACGTCACTGCGATCGTGTAGCCGGCCATCTTCCCTTCCCCGTCGGCGTTCATCTGCGCCCATCGGCGGTTAACTCCTCTGCGAAATCAGGTTCAAGCTCTGGCAAATTCTTTGGCGACGAGGGCGCAACAGGCATCCTCGCTCAGGTTGGGATAATTTCTTCGGGCGGCGCGCAAGCGGGCCTTCTTCGCCATCACGTAGAGCCCCTGAGACACCGCCCATTTCTCCTTAAAGGTCATCTCGCGAAAGCGTTGGATTTGGAGGGGATGGAGGGGTTCGAGTTTCATGGGACCCGTTTTTATGATGATTTCCGCGCAAGATCCTTACGACGGAGGATCCTTTCACTGCGCATGACATGAACGATGTAGATTTTAGATTCTGAGATCCGATAAAAGATCCGGCATGGTCTCTCTATAATCTGACGATAGACTTGATTTGGTCGGAGTTCCTTCGGGAGGGAGCCGCTTTTTGGGTAAGCGGCAAGTTGCTCAACATGCAGGAAAACCTTCGCGACGAATTCGGACGCCGCGGCGGGATCATCCAAGGCGATATAATCGGCAATCGCCTCCAGATCGGAAAGAGCCGGCTCGGTCCAAATTAACTGAGCCACCGTTTCATGCGTTTCTTCGCCTCCTTGTGACCGACCACTCGTCCCTCTGTGATCGCCCGTTCGCCTCGCGCGATCCCCTCAAGAAGCGTTATGCGCTCTTCCATCCTCTCAAACAGGGAAACGTCGAGCAGATAGGCGGCCGGCCGGCCGTGTTGTGTAATTAAGACGGGCTCTTGATCGTCTGCCAAGCCGGCAAGAATTTCGGTGGCCTTGCGCTTCAAATTTGTGACGAGTTCCACCTTCATGGAGTGACACTAGAGTAGCACTTAAAATGACGCAAGAGACAAAAAGGCAAAGGTATTAGGTTCGCGCTTCATGGGAATCCGGCAGAAGTTTCAACCGCCTGCAACGAACGCCAAGCGACAGCCAGGCTTTCAAATGACGCCGATGAACGCCGATGGTTTTCAGATTGAACGAAACGTTTGTAGTCAAGGCGAGGCATTCCAAGGACCTCTCCTTTATCATTCATCATTCATCATTTTCTTCATGCGGGCATCGAGTCCATGCTCAAAGCTCACCAACTCGCGTCCCAGCGCATTGTAGTGGCCATAGGCATTGCCTGGAGTTGTTTGGAGAAAGCGGTAGAGCTTTCGTTCAGCTTCAGGAATGATCTTGGTGTCGGATTGGAGAAGGCCAGCGCGTCGAAGTCTTGGTGAGCTCATGCTGGCAAGACAGGCCGCCCGGGTCACCAGTGAATTTTCCAGATCGTGAATTCCTTGAAGTATTTCGTCGCGGCAAGGCAAACCTTCAAGAATGGGGTGAACACTCATGATTCCCCTTTTTCTGCACAAAAGGCATCGACCGAAGCACCGAAAGTGGAGGGCTCAATAGCCGGAAAGCGAAGGAGGAAGGGTTCAATTTGCTGAAACAGTCCCCGCAACTGGGTGAGCTCAATCTTCCCGGCCTTCCGCATGGCCCTCACATCGCCGAGGTCACGAGGGTGTCCGCGCTCGAGCTTGGCAAGCGCTTGGGAGTAAAAATCATACGTGTAAAAGTCGGTCACTCCGAAACGGGCGAGAAATGGACTGCGCTCCCGCCAACCGGGAAGCTCAGGAATAAACTGCTCCGGGCTTGCAAGTTCAATATTCACGTCAAGGGACTCCTTCAATTCGGCAATCGCTTCAAAAAAGCCAAAAACTTCCGGCTCGGCCTTGAGATCGATATCAATCGTTGTGTCCCGCCATCCTTCGAGAACGGCGGTGGCCCCACCCACAAGATAGATTTTGAGCGGAAAACGCAGCTTAGCTCCAAGAGTCCGCATCCACAGTTCCACTTTGGCTTTGGTGGCTTCAGAACGCATGGCCCGCCTCTCCCGTGCCTTGCGGACATGCTGCCGCCCTTGGTCGTTCGTGTAAAAACGAGACCTTTTCGGCTATTTTTATGATGTTTTTTCCCACTATTTTCGGGTTTCGGACGATTTTTCGTCCAAAAGGGAATTCTCCCGGTTTATCGAACCAGAAACTTCAATATCCAGGGCAGCATTTTTCGCCCTTTCTCCATCCAGTGTTTGAGGCGTTCGATTCGAGCATGAGCCACTTTTTGATCGGCTGCACTCATATCCTCGGACAGTTCTTCCATCCGAGTAATCCGATCCAGGGCCCGATCCATCCGGGGCTGCAATTCATCCTTGATGAAGACCGTGGCAAAATTGCTCAAATCCAAATCGGCCACGTAATGGTCTCGACGATCTCCCGGCACGTAACTCACTTTAACCGCCCCGAAGGACCGTAAAAGTCGTAATCCCTGGCTGGCCGCTCCGCCGCTGATCTGCAAACGCTGCATGAGGGCGTCCATCGCCAGCGGCTTCGGCGAGACAAAAAGCAACCCGTAAATCTCTCCCACAGATTTGGGCAGCCCGATCAACTTCAGAAAATTAATAAACATCTCAATCGCCTCGATCTCCAATTCCGAAAGGCGGGGAGTGGACGAAGAGTTTTCCGAACTTTTGATCGGCGCGGCCAACATAGAACGTCTTTTTGCCCTCATTCTTCATATGTTTCAAGAAAAAATGAAATATTTGAAGGACGAGATCCGGAAGATCTCTTTTTATCCGTGTCAATCGCCGCCATCCGTGGCTAAAATTGGGCCCTCAATGATCTCACTGACCATCCCTGTTTACAACGAGCGCGATTCGCTGGGACCCTTGTTCGACAAGGTCCTGGCCGTCATGGTCCGCCACGGAGAGCCGTGGGAGATCATCTTTGTTAATGATGGGAGCCACGACGGCAGCGCCGATTTCCTCAATGAGCTGGCCAGCAAACATCCCGAAGTGAAGGTGGTGCATTTTCGGCGAAACTTTGGTCAGACCGCCGCCATGATGGCGGGGTTTGATTTCGCGTCTGGCGACGTCATCATCCCCATGGATGGGGACGGGCAGAATGATCCCGAAGACATTCCCCGCATGCTGGCCACTTTGGAAGAAGGATACGATGTGTGTTCGGGTTGGCGGAAAGACCGTCAGGACAACGCCTTGCAACGCAATTTCCCCAGCATCATGGCCAATAAACTCATTTCTGCAGTCTCCGGGGTGCGCTTGCATGATTTTGGCTGTTCGCTCAAAGCCTACCGGGCCGAAGTGATCAAAGGGGTACGGCTTTACGGGGAGATGCATCGTTTCCTCCCCATCTACGCCAAATGGCACGGCGCCCGCATCACGGAGATCCCGGTCAGCCATCACGCCCGCACTGCCGGCTCGTCCAAATATGGACTCGAACGCGTGGTCAAGGTCCTCATGGATCTCATCACGGTCAAATTTCTTGATAAATACATGCTCAAGCCCATGTATCTCTTCGGGTTTTGGGGGCTGATCTTTTTTGCGGCCTCCGGGCTTTTTACTCTCTGGACGTTCTACATGCGCTACGTGGAAAATTACTATTACAGCCAAACGCCACTCCCTATGATGGCGGTCTTTTCCTTCATGACCGGGATCCTCTGTGTCCTGATGGGCCTCCTGGCGGAAATGATCACCCGCACCTTCCACGAATCGCAAAATAAGGCCATCTACCTGGTCAAAGATCTCAAGAACTTGTGATGAAGTCGGGAGTCAGGAGTCGGAAGTCGGAAGTCATTTTCCGACGGGAAGCTCAGCTCCGACTCACGGTGCTGCCACTTCCGACTTCCCACCTCCCGCTTCCCACTTCGTCATGTGCGGCCTAACCGGATTTTTGGGGGCGGGGAACCGCCAGGATTTGGAGCGGATGACCCAACGGATCGCGCATCGGGGGCCCGATGCCGAAGGGTTTTTTGTCGATTCGACCGAAGGTCTTCATCTCGGTCACCGTCGTCTTTCGATCGTCGATCTAGCCGGCGGGGACCAACCGATGGCGACCGCCGATGGTCGGCAGGTCATTGTCTTTAACGGCGAAATTTACAACCAGCTCGAACTCCGGGCCGACTTGGTGTCCCGCGGCTGCGTCTTTCAAACCGACCACTCGGACACCGAGGTTCTCCTCCACGGTTACCGCGAATACGGCGAAGCCTTTGTCGAACGTCTCAATGGGATGTGGGCCTTTGCGCTCTGGGATGCGGCGAAGCGGCGGCTCTTCATCAGCCGGGATCGCTTTGGCAAAAAACCGCTTTATTGGTTTCACCGGCAGGGCGTCTTTGCTTTCGCCTCCGAACTGACCGCCTTGCTGGAACACCCCCAGGCTCCTCGCAGCGTCTCCCGGCAGGCGCTGCTCAAATTTTTTGCCTACGCCCTCATCCCCGCGCCCCACTCCATCGTGGACGGCATTTGGAAATTGCCCGCCGGCCACAACCTCATCCTCGAAGCCGGAGGCTCACCCGTGGTCAAACGCTACTGGCGCTATGAACTGGTCGAAGATGAGGCTCTGGCCCGTCGCTCGGAGGAGAGCTTGGCTGATGAACTGCGGGAACTCCTCGATCGTGCGGTTCAGCGCCGGTTGATGTCGGATGTGCCTCTGGGCGTTTTTCTCAGCGGGGGAATCGACTCGTCCGCGGTGGCGGCGTTCGCAGCCCGTCACGTCGGCGCGGAAAACCTCCACACCTTCAGCATCGGGTTCTCCGAGCCCACTTTTGACGAATCCTCCTACGCCCGCCGGGTGGCCGAACATTTGGGGACCAACCACGCCTGCGAAACCCTCGATCTCGACACCGCTTGCGAAGTCCTTCCCGAGATCTTCGACAAACTGGATGAACCTCAGGGCGACAACTCGCTCTTGCCGACTTGGCTCCTCAGCCGATTCACCCGCCGACACGTCACCGTGGCGCTCGGCGGAGATGGGGCCGACGAGCTTTTCGCTGGCTACGACACCTTTCGCGGACTCCACCAAGCCGAGACCTATGCCCGCTGGATGCCCCGCCCCCTCCACCACGCGATTCGGGCGCTGGCGGGACGGCTCCCGGTCTCGCATGCCAACCTCAGTTTTGATTTTAAAATGAAAAAAGGGCTCAGCGGCGTTTCCCATCCCGCTCCGCTTTGGAATCCGGCCTGGCTCGGCGCCCTGGCTCCCGACGAACTCGGCGATATTTTCAATCAACCGGTCGATGTCGAAGACGTCTATTCGGAAGCGATTGCGCTGTGGGACTCCTGTCCCCAGCCGGACCTCCTCCACCGCACGCTCCAGTTTTACACCGAAATTTACCTCCAGGATGGCATTCTCGCCAAGGTGGACCGCGCCAGCATGATGCATGGCCTCGAGGCCCGCAGCCCCTTCCTTGACATCGAAGTGGCTGACTTTGCCCGCCGCCTGCCCGGCCATTACAAACTCCGGCAGGGCACGACGAAATTTCTCCTCAAAAAAGCCCTCGAGCCCGTCCTGCCCGCCGACATTCTCCACCGGAGGAAAAAAGGCTTCGGCACCCCGGTCGGAGCCTGGTTTCGCAGTGGACGAATTGCCCCGAGCTCAACGACGCCCATCGTTCAGAAACGGTTGGCCAGCCACCGCGCCGGGCGCTCGGACGAACGCCTCTTTCTCTGGTGCCAATTGACTCTGGATGAGTGGCTCAAGCGGCGCAGTTTCTAATTCGTGACTTGTCCACCGGGACAAGTCTGTTGAAATGACATGATGTCAAAACGGAAAGCTCCCGCCAGAAACCCTCTCCCCGATATGGAACGGATGATGAAGGAAGTACAACGTCTCATCGGCAGTCAGAATTTTTCCTCGATCGAGGAAACCAACGCTTTCTTGAATGAGCAACTGCAATCAGGATCCCTGGATCCCGGCAAACTTCCCGGGCCCGACGCGAATGCCTCGGCCCTCGACCGGGCCCAGGAAATGATCTGGGATGCCTGCGAGGCACCCACCCACAAGAAGGCGATCGCCCTGGCCAAGAAGGCGCTGAAGATCAGCAAAGATTGCGCCGATGCCTGGGTCTTCCTGGCAGAAAATGAGGCCGACAGCCACCAAGCGGCCCTTTTTCTTTATGAGCAGGGGATCCAAGCGGGAGAGCGCGCATTGGGACCGGAGGCCTTCGAGAGTTATCGCGGAGTATTTTGGGGTGCTCACGAAACCCGCCCCTATATGCGGGCTCGGGCCGGGCTGGGCAAAACGCTCTGGATGCTCGGACGTCACGAGGAGAGCGTGGCTCATTGGGAGGCGATGTTGGAATTGAATCCCCATGACAATCAGGGGATCCGCGAACTTCTCTTCGCTTCGTATTTGATGGAAGAAATGCTGCCCGAAGCCGCCGCCTTGCTGAAGAAATTCCCCAACGATGCCTCCTGCGATATGGTCTATGGCACCGTACTTTTGGAGTGGATGCGCGGAGATAAAGAAGCCAGCCGGACCGCGATGAAAAAAGCGCTCAAAGGCAATCCTCATGTGGTCGAATTTCTTCTCGGCCGCAAATCTCTCCCCAAGGACCCCCCGGATATGATCGCCTGGGGTGGCGAAAGCGAAGCCGCCGAACATGTCCGGGGCTGGTGTTCCCTCTGGGCGGAATATCCGGACGCAATCGCGGCCTTGGCCAAAGTCGCCAAGGTTCCCACTTCTTGAAAATTCTCCTTCTTTGCTACGAATATCCCCCCATGGGAGGAGGCGGCGGGCGAGTGGCCGCCCAGGTCGCCAGCGGCCTCGTCGAACGCGGACACACCATCCGCGTGCAAACCGCGGGGATGTCTCACCTCCCCGCCCGGGAGATGCGGGACGGCGTCGAAATCCTCCGCGCCCGCTCATTTCGAAAACGGGAAGACACCTGCTCTGTCCCGGAGATGGCGCTCTATCTCCTCACCAGTTTTTTCCCCGCTCTGCGCCTTGCTCATTCCTGGCGACCGGACGTGATCCACGCCCACTTTGCCGTGCCCACCGGAGCCCTTGCGTTTGCCATCTCCTGGCTCACCGGCATTCCCTATGTGCTCACCGCCCACCTCGGCGATGTGCCGGGAGGCGTGCCGGAACAAACCGCCGGGCTTTTCCGGTTGGTGAACCCCTTGGCTAGAATCTTGTGGAAGGGGGCCGCCCGCACGACGGCGGTGAGTTCCTTCGTCGCTGGTCTGGCCCGAAAAGCATACGCCCTGGATCCCATCATTATTCGCAATGGCGTGGTGCCCCCCGAAGGGAAAATTTCCCGTCCCCTTCCGGCGCCCATGGCCCCGCGCCTGGTTTTTGTCGGCCGCCTCAGCATCCAAAAAAATCCTCTTCTTGCCGTCCAAGCCATGGCCCAAGTTTCCGATTTGTCCTGGAGTCTGGACATCATCGGAGAAGGCCCGCTCGGCGATGCCCTCCGGGCCGAAATTACCCGCCTCGGGCTTGCTGATCGCGTGACCCTCCACGGTTGGCTGGAGGGCGGACAGGTCGCCGCCCTCATGGCCCGGGCGGACATTCTTCTGATGACTTCGCTCCACGAAGGTTTGCCTCTGGTTGGCGTCGAGGCCCTCCAGCACGGGTTGGCCATCCTCGGCAGCGCCATCGGCGGGATGCAGGATCTGGTCGAGGGGACAGCAGAACCCGCCAACGGCTTGCTCTGCGATCTCACCGTGGAAGCCTTTGTGGCCGGACTCCGCCGGATCCTTGGCGATCCCGCCCAGCTGGCCGCGATGCAAAATGCGTCGTTGCGGCTGGCAAAAAACTTCGAACTCTCGGCGGCCGTGGCCGCCTACGAAGAGGTGCTCAGAGAAGCCTCAGGCGGGGCTTGAAGCCATCGCCTGACCGGTATAACAATCGGTGCCATGGACAATGACACCATCTGGGCCGGACTCCGAAGGCCGGATGGCCTCCTCTATCGAATCCCTTCCTCTCCCACCGGAGTGGGACGCCTACCTCGGCAATTCTTCCAAATAAGCGCGGTAGCTGTTTTTTGGCAGCGCCGACACCATGTGGTCAAAGGCCGCCCGATCAATAAATCCCATATGCAGGGCCACTTCCTCCAGGCAGGCGATTTTCATCCCCTGACGGTGCTCCAGGATCGCAATATAATTGGACGCTTCCATCAGGCTCTCGGGCGTACCCGTGTCGAGCCACGCCACGCCGCGTCCCAGGGGTTCCACAAAAAGCTCTCCCCGCCGGAGGTATTCCCGGTTGACGTCGGTGATTTCCAGCTCCCCCCGGTCCGAAGGCCGCATGTCCCGGGCGATGGCGGTCACCTGACCATCATAGACATAGAGTCCCGGCACCGCATGATTGCTCTTTGGTGAAACCGGTTTTTCCTCGATGGAAACGGCCCGCCCCTCCCCATCGAACTCCACCACGCCATAGCGTTCGGGATCGCGGACCGGACAGGCAAAAATGGTCGCCCCCTCTTCCCGGGCCAAAGCCGCCCGAAAAGAATCCAAGCGGCCGTGAAAAATATTGTCTCCGAGAATAAGGACCGCCCCCTCCCCGGCCAAAAAATCCGCCCCCAGCCGGAACGCCTGGGCAATCCCTTCGGGCTTCGGTTGCTCGACATATTCAATCTTCAACCCCAATTGTGAACCATCCCCGAAAAGCGCCCGAATCACCGGCAGATCCTTCGGAGTGGAAACGACCAAAACCTCCCGGATCCCCCCAAGCATTAAAACCGAGAGCGGATAATAGATCATCGGCTTATCGTAAATCGGCAGTAATTGCTTGCAGACAATGCGGGTGAGCGGATCCAACCGCGACCCGGACCCTCCCGCCAATAAGATTCCTTTGCGACTCATAGATTTAACCAGAGAGTGCGAGCGGAAACGAAAGGTGTCAAGGGCCTCAAAAAGGCAACCCCTGATAGAAGGCAAAATGGGAGGCAAAATAGGGACGGCGGGTGGCTTGTAGGTGTGGGGAATTGAACCCCATGCAGCAATAGGTGTAGAACCGTGCGCAGCACCAAGCCTCCCCCATTTCATTCTATTTCTTCTTCCTGATTGTCGTCTCTATCTCAAATCCAAGATCCGTTGTCTCAATGACTGGGTAGTGACGGTCCAGGTTTTCATGGGCGACCTTGCGTCCCGCCTGAAAAACCGCATTCAGCTATCTAGCGATGCCATGGGAGCCTATGCTGACGCCAGCAATGGCCGCAGGAGTTGAAACTTCCGGCTGGACGGTGTCTGATCTAGTCAATGCTTCCTGACTACATTCAAAAGCGACAAGAGGCGACCAAGGCCATTCATGGGTGTGATAGCGTCCATAAATCCACCAGCGTTACCGCCACGCTGGAGGGCAAGACGGCGTGGGATGGGGAAGTTGAAACCTTTGATCTCATTCCGAATATCAAGAGGTACTGGTGTTTCTTGCGGCGCTGCATACCGGAAAGCAAAAAAATGCTATCCAAAAAGCGGTGAAGCAGACCCTCTCTCGAATGCTTCCAACAAGAGCGAAATATCGAGTGATCTACCACGCAGCAAAATCAAACTTCGACATTCAGATTACAGATTATTGCACTTGGGCAATTCATAAATCCTTGATGGGGGAAGTCCGTCCAATCGGAATAATTAAGCCAGCTATTCGCAGCGTTTATGACATTTTTCAGCGTGGATCACGATACTACTACTGAAAAATGACCACCCCGGCTACTCTTTCGAGAGAGCCCGAGGGCTCTTATCACCGGGGTGGGACGTTTAGGTAAAAAGCGGTAAAGTCCATTCGCACAAAATACGAAACATGTCAATATATCAATAAATTCATATATCAATAAATTCAGATCTCTTGATACGTTGAATGTGCGGGATCAAATTAGGACACTACCAAAAAAGGATTCAGAATTCGGGATTCAAGGGGGCCAAGATCCTCGCTTATGCAAAGGACCAGGAAACTCGTTCCGAGGTCTTCCACCTTCCGCGTTTAGCTTTTCTCTTTCTCCCCAACCAGATCCGGCCGGAGGAAGAGTTCCTGTTTCCGGAGGACGCCCTGTGAGCGATAGTTTTCCTGCAGCCAGCGATAGGTCTCGGCTGCCCAGTTTTGAAACCGCGAGTCCTCGGTTTGGTTGATGGCCCGATTGTCTATCAGGACCGCCGCCGGTCGGAAGCGGGCAAACTCGGCCATGGTCTCCTCGTGAAAACGGGAAACATTATGGGCATTATCGACATAGAGATTGTACTCATAGGAGGGGCGATCGGTCATGAAGTTGATCGTCGGCGCGTAGGGGTAACAAACCACATAGTCGCCCGGCCGGGTATGCTTCTTGATCAAATCACACAACTGCTGCAACTCGTCTCGGGTCTGCCGCTTCAAATCGACCCGCACGCCGTTCTCCGCCACCAATTCATGGGTCCGCTTCCGCCTCGCCGCGATCGTGCCGGCCGAATCCTTGGGAAAGGAATGGTAGAAATAGAGTCCGCCATCCATCAGACACAACCCGGCCAGGGCCCATGCGGCCAGCCTGACCCAAAGCGCCCGATTCTTCGCCCTTCGCACCGCCACCCAGGACGCACATGCCATCGCCACCATGAATGGCACCATGAACTCGGAGAGATGCGGCGTATCCGGCCGAAAAAAGAAATACTGAGGGAACAGCGTTAAGGCCGATCCGGTCGCGATCAAGACCGTCAAGGACTCGCGCCGAAGGGGTTCGTCCGCCCGCACCAGGGCAAAGAGCAACAACACGCCCATGGGGAACACGATCGCCACTGCGACCACGATCGGCCCGTAAGTGATGAAAATAAAAGCCTGATCATAAAACGTGGAGGCTTTGGCCAAATCCTCGAGACCCTTCTTTTGCAAATAGTCCTCACTTTCGATGTCCCGTTGATCTTTCGCTTCCTCGGTAGGGACCGCCGTCGCCGGAAGTGATGCCCCGGAGTGAACTGAAGGTTCCGCGACCGCCGGATTTCCAACCGCACCCTTTGCCTGCAAGGCGGCCGCCTCCTGTTGCGCGAGGTAGCGGACCAAATTGATCCAGCCCGTGTATTGTCCGACAAATTCCTCCGTATAGCCACGCTGACGGGCATCGAGGTAAAATGGCGTATGGGTGGCAACAAAAAGCACCGCCGTAAGCCCCAGCGCCCCGAGCGCCGTCGCCGCGCGGCGACGGAAACTCCCCCGAACGCCCAGGGGATAAAGGACCAGAAGTCCAAGGGTGATGACGGTGAAAAAAGCCCCCACATCGATCCGGATCAAATACGTCAACCCCAACGCCCCACCCGCCGTGGCGATCCAGAGCCACCGCCGCCGCGTCGAGGGCTGTACAAACACATAGGCCTGCAACAAGGTGAGCATATTCAAAACCGCCAGAAACCCCATGTAGTTGCGAAACATCATTCCGGGAATGAGCACCGGCCCGAGGGCCGCCAAGGTCGCGTACCACCCGCTCCCCGTGACCCGACGAACGACCAAATACGCCATCACTCCGGTCAGAGTACAAAGCGCAAAAAAGAAGACCCGCAGGGCCACGTAGTTGGGTCCCGTCAATTCAAAGACCCAGGCCACCGGCCAAAACCACATCACATTGTATCCAAGGAACGTATCGGCCAATGGCCTCTGACCCTCCATCAGGCGCATGGCGATCACCGCCACGGTGCCGCCCTCACCCCCAAGATTCAGGCCCTTCCGCAGATAGGAACCATAATAAACGACGGCAAACAAAGCCACGAACCAGGCCCCGTGACGGACAAGAAATTCCTCCGCCCGTTGATCCGGCCGGTGCGCCTTCCACCATTCCAATATATTTTTCCAGTGCATCTTATTTGCTCTTCCGGGCCAGCCGCATTAACCTGCGCGGGTCATGACCATCTCCGAGCAAGCCGCCGCACGCAAGTTTCCTCCGTTCAGCCTGACTGAACTCCTCCGGTCCACCTTCGCCCCCTCTGCGGGACAAAAGGTCTGTGTCCTCATCGATCTCGAAGATCCTCAAGACATCACGGACTTCAAGTTTCTTCAGGATCCCGCTCTCACCATCCAACACAACGCCGTCACCCACATTTATGAGGCCTTGAAAAACGGCACCTTGGCAGAGCTCGAACTTCAAGGGGGCGAAATCTTCGCCTATGCCATCACTGGCGGCAGCAACCTCGACCTGCCTGACCTTGCCATTGCCCTCGATGGCCGCGAACTCAGCCTCGAAAAGGAGATCTACCCTCATTACGACATCATCCTCTGCGTCTCCACCTATTCCGCCACCGCGCCACTAACCGCGCACGCCAAAACCTTCGGCTTCCGCGGAGCCACCCTCCATGGCCTCAATCCCGTCATCCTCTCCTCCGGCCTGTCAGTCAATTATGAAGACGTCAGCCGCGATGCGGAAAAAATGCGCCTCGGCATGACCAAATCTGACTGGGCAGAAATCGACTTCCGTCTCGACGACGCCTCCCACACCCTCCGCCTCGAACTCGGCCAGCAAGAGGCCCAGAAGAGTCATGGGCTCTGCCGCGGGTCCGAACCCGACGTGGCCAACCTCCCGGCCGGGGAAATTTATTATGTTCCCACCGGAGCCAGCGGCACATTCCCACTGAAATACGAAGATGGGACCCTTGGCCTGATGAAAGTCGCCGACGGCCGGATCCAAAAGGCCATCCTCCACTCTGGAAACGCGGAAACCATCCGCCTTCACAACGAAAAACTCGCCAGTGATCCCGTCACCGGCGAACTCGGCGAACTCGGCTTTGGCACCCAAATCCTCCCCGTTTCCGGCCGTGACATCCAGGATGAGAAAATCCGCGGCACCGTCCATGTGGCCACTGGCCGCAGCGACCATCTCGGAGGCCCTCTCACCCCGGACAAATTCTCCAACCACCAGAACGCGACCCACGACGATATCCTTTTCGCGCCCCACAAAACTCCCGAAATCCTCGTCACCCAGGTCCGCCTCCATCGCAACGGCGAGACCAAAATCATCATCGAAAACTTCCAGCCCTCTTCTTACGTCACCGACCTGATTGCCAGCTCCTGAGGGCCGCGTGCATGGTCCGGCGGTTGGCCGGACTTCGCCCGGTCCGTTGCGGCCTCGGCAGCTCGCCGAGGAACCACACTCGAGCCAAGCGGGCTCCCCGAAAATGACTCAATTTTGATCCGCTTGCCCTGCGATTCCGCCCATCCCCGCCTTTCGCCCACCGGGCCAACCTGTTAAACTCAAAATTATGCCAAGTTTTCCCGAGCTTCTCAGCGCCTTTGTCCTTCTTTGGGCGGTGATTGATCCCATCGGCACTCTCCCTGTCTTCATTGCCTCGACCAAGAACCTCACTCCCGCCGAACGCCGGAAGGTGGCCCGTCTGGCCGCCCTCACCGCCGGAGGCATTCTCATTTTCTTTATCGTCGTCGGAGAAATCCTCCTCCGGGCCATGGGCGTCCCCCTCCTCGCTTTCCAAATTGCCGGGGGACTGATTCTTTTCCTCTTTGCCCTCACCATGGTTTTCGGGGAGAGCAAACCCGAGGGAGAACTCCACTCCATTCGCTCAGCAGAGGACGTCGCCATTTTTCCCCTGGCGACACCCTCGATTGCCTCGCCCGGCGCGATGATGGCGGTGGTTTTGTTAACCGAAAATTCCAGTCACTCGATCTTACAACAAGCGATCGTTGCCGTGCTGGCCATTCTCGTGGTCGGGATCGTTTACCTGCTCATGTTGGCTTCGGCTCCGATCTCGCGGGTGATTGGACCCGGAGGAGCCAGCATCGTCAGCCGGGTGATGGGATTGATTTTGGCCTCAATCGCAGCCTCCAATGTTCTCGAAGGCATAAAAGACTATTTTGCCTGATCCGGGAAGCGTACGCGGCTGACCGGGCCAGAGCCCTCCGCCGATTCCCGGACCGAGGAACTTTGTTGGAATCAAGTGGTTAAGGTGCTCCCCTTGGCCAGACATTTTGAGGCAGGCTCTGCTCCAGGTCCGGGATTTGATCTCGGGTGAAAGTCGGGCGGGAAATTCCGCTTTGAAGCTGCTGTTCGTAGTCCCTGAGAACTTTGAAAGCGACACCCGAGAGAGCTAAAATGGCCACGAGATTGATCCCCACCATGAGGGCCTGACTGAGATCACCCATTTGCCAGACCAACTCCACCTTGGCCACCGCCCCTAAATAGACCACTCCCAGAACGAGCACGCGAAATCCATAGAGAAGCTTCCGGTTCTTGACGAGGAAGTCCACATTGCCTTCCGCATAGGCGTAGTTTCCAATCACCGAGGAAAAAGCGAAAAAGAAGATCGCCACGGCGAGGAAATGTCGACTCCACGCTCCCAACTCGCCAGCCAGCGCTTCTTGAGTCAAACGCACTCCCTCCACCGTTTGGCCCGGCGTGAAGGCATCGGAAAGAAGAATCATAAAGGCCGTACACGAGCAAACAACGACCGTATCAAGAAAGACGCCAAACATTTGCAAAAAGCCTTGGGTCGCGGGGTGATCGGTATTGGCAACGGCGGCCGCGTTGGGCGCGGATCCCATTCCGGCCTCGTTGGAGAAGAGCCCCCGCCGCACCCCCATCATCATGCTTTGGGCGACCGAATACCCGACAAACCCGGCGGCGGCCGGACCAAATCCGAAGGCACTCTCGAAGATTAATCCGATGACACCGGGAACCGCAGCCCAATTTTTCACCAAAACAACCAGGGTGAGAATGAAATAGAATCCGGCCATAATCGGAACGAGAAACTCCGAAACCAAACCCACCTTGCGAATCCCGCCCCAGATGATAGGCGCGGTCAGGGCGACCAGCGCGAGACCGACGCTCCAGGGAGGAATCCCATAGGTCTCGTGCATCACCGCAGCAATCGTATTACTCTGGATGGCATTGAAGACAAAGCCAAACGCGAGCAGGAGTGACAAGGCGAAGGCCATCGCCAGCCAGTGCTGACCAAGCCCGGTCCGGATGTAGTAAGCCGGTCCTCCGCGATAAGTCCCGTCCGGATGACGTTCCTTATAGACTTGGGCAAGGGTACATTCGACCAGAGAACTCGCCATTCCGAGAAGCGCAGTCACCCACATCCAAAAGACCGCTCCAGGACCGCCCAAGGAAATGGCGATGGCTACCCCGGCAATGTTACCCACGCCCACCCGGCTGGCCATCCCAGTGGTGAAGGCCTGAAATGGAGAAATATCACCGGGGCTGCGGTGGCGGAATCCAGCCAGCATCTCGTAAATTCCGCGGCCAAAGAGACGCACCTGGATGAATCGGGTGCGAATAGTGAAATAGAATCCCGCTCCCAGAAGGAAGTACACAAGGACATATCCCCAGGCGATCCCGTTGATAGCCCCCAGCCATTGATTCAAAGTTTCCATTGCTAAAAATTTCGGGGAGCGGACGCTCTCGCGCGTCTCATTATCGGCTCCTCCACCGAGAACGATTCAATAGTATTCGCTTAAATAGAAATCGTAAAAATAAGGCTGTTGGGGGCTCTTGATTAAAAAGTGGAGCCTAGCGGGATCGAACCGCTGACCTCCTCAATGCCATTGAGGCGCTCTACCAACTGAGCTAAGGCCCCGTGAAAGGGAGGGGAATTTTCGCCTGATGCCAAAATAAATCAAGCCCGAATGCACGAATTTTGCTCGGACGAAGGCAAAGAACATCTCGTTGATGAAAGCGATGGGAAGCACGGAAGCTATCGCTGCGGTTTATTCCTCCCATTCTTCCCATTTCTCCCCTTCCTCTGCGCCAAAAGTGGGCGGGAGGCGGACGATTGGAGAGATTGCCTCGAGAGTTTGCCTTGGCGGCTTCCTTCTGATTCGGTAGAGCTTTTCGCGCTCCATGCCAAAAGATACCTCGATCAAGAAAATCCTCCTCATCGGCTCCGGCCCCATCGTGATCGGGCAGGGGTGCGAATTTGACTACTCCGGCGTTCAGGCCTGCAAGGCCCTGGCCGAAGAAGGATATCAAGTCGTTCTCGTGAACTCCAACCCGGCCACAATCATGACCGATCCGGAATTCGCCGACCGCACCTACATCGAACCGATCACGCCCGAGGCGATTGAAAAAATTCTCGAGCGGGAGAAACCGGATGCCGTTCTCCCCACCCTCGGTGGACAAACCGCTCTCAATGCCGCCATGGCCCTGGTGGAAAACGGAGCCCTGGAGCGCCATGGGGCCCGGCTCATCGGCGCCCATGCCGAGGCGATTCGGAGGGGCGAGGATCGGCAGATTTTCAAAAACATCATGCTGGAGATCGGGCTCGATGTGGCCACTTCCGAAGTCGCCCACACCCTCGAGGAAGCCCGCGACATCGCCGGCCGGATCGGCTCATTTCCGCTCGTCATTCGTCCCGCCTACACCTTGGGAGGAGCTGGCGGCGGCATCGCCTACAACCGAGACGAACTGGAAGAGATTGTTCGTCACGGGTTGGATCTTTCTCCCGTCAGCGAGGTTCTGGTCGAGGAGTCGCTTTTGGGTTGGAAGGAGTACGAAATGGAGGTCATCCGCGACCGGGCCGACAACTGCGTGGTCATTTGTTCGATCGAGAACCTTGACCCCATGGGGGTGCACACCGGCGATTCCATCACGGTGGCCCCGGTGCAGACGCTTTCGGACAAGGAATACCAGGCCATGCGCGACGCGAGCTTTGCCGTCATTCGTGCCATCGGGGTGGAAACCGGCGGATCGAATATCCAGTTCGCCGTCCACCCAAAAACCGGTCGAATGATTGTCATTGAGATGAATCCCCGCGTCTCGCGCAGTTCCGCCCTCGCCTCCAAGGCGACGGGGTTCCCCATCGCCAAGATCGCGGCGAAACTGGCCGTCGGCTACACCCTGGACGAACTCAAAAACGACATCACCCGCGAGACCCCGGCCTGCTTCGAGCCTTCAATCGATTATTGCGTGGTCAAAGTGCCGCGCTTCACCTTCGAAAAATTCCCCCAGGCCAACGCCACCCTCACCACCCAGATGAAGAGCGTGGGCGAGGCCATGGCCATTGGCCGCACCTTTAAGGAGGCTCTGCAAAAGGCCCTCCGGTCGCTTGAGACGGGCCGATCCGGCCTCGGCGCCGACGGCAAGGACAAACCCGTCCTCCTTCCCGATGGCTCCCCCGACATCGCCTTTCTCGAACAAAAACTCCGCGTCCCCGGTCACGACCGCATCTTCTTTCTCCGCCAAGCCCTCCTCGCCGGGCTGGACGAAGCCCGCATTCACGAACTTTCCGCCATCGACCCCTGGTTCCTGGCCAATATTCGTCAGATCGTGGACGAAGAACTCTCCATCCAAGAAGCCGGGCTCGCCGGGCTCAACGACCGCACCCGATTTCGCCGGGCAAAAAAATTCGGTTTCTCCGACCGCCAACTTGCGATCCTCACCGGCTCGGCCGAACCTGAGATCCGCACCTTGCGTCAATCGCTCGGCCTCATGCCCACCTACCGCCTCGTCGATACCTGCGCGGCGGAATTCGAGGCCTTCACGCCGTATTTTTATTCGACCTACGGCGACGAGGACGAATCCCGTCCCAGCCAGAAAAAGAAGGTCATGATTTTGGGCGGGGGCCCCAACCGAATCGGTCAGGGCATTGAATTCGACTATTGCTGTGTCCACGCGGCCTTTGCGCTCAAGGAACTCGGTTGGGAGACCATCATGGTCAATTCCAATCCCGAGACCGTCTCGACCGACTACGACACGAGCGACAAACTCTACTTCGAACCCCTCACGCTCGAAGATGTCCTCAACATCTACGAAAACGAAAAAGCCGACGCCATCATCGTGCAATTCGGAGGCCAAACACCGCTTAATCTTGCCGCCAGCCTTGCCGCCAATGGCTGCACGATTATTGGCACTCAGCCGGCCAGCATCGAACAGGCCGAAGACCGGAAATTCTTTTCCGCCATGCTCACCAAGCTCGGCTTGCGTCAGACCCAGGGGGGCACCGCCACCAACGAGGCGGAAGCCATCGCCGTAGCCGCAAAAGTTGGTTACCCCGTGTTGGTGCGTCCTTCCTTCGTCCTCGGAGGGCGGGCGATGCAAATCGTCCACAACGAAGTCGAACTCGACCACTACATGCGCACCGCGGTGGAAGCCAGTCCGGAGCGTCCCGTTCTCGTGGATCGCTTCCTCGAAGACGCCACCGAGGTGGATGTCGATTGCATCTCCGACGGCGAGACCTGCGTCATTGGCGGCGTGATGGAACACATCGAGCAAGCCGGCATTCACTCCGGCGACAGCGCCTGCGTCATCCCCAGCTTTTCTCTCAGCCCCGCCGTGCTCGAAGCGATCAAGGAAGCCACCAAGGCCATGGCGATGGAACTCCAGGTGCGCGGCCTCATGAATGTGCAGTTCGCGGTCAAAAACGAGGAAGCCTATGTCCTTGAGGTGAACCCCCGCGCCTCCCGCACCGTGCCCTTCGTCAGCAAGGCAATTGGCGTGCCTCTGGCCAAACTGGCCGCCAAGGTCATGGCCGGAGAGACCCTCAAGGATCTCGGCTTCACCGAGGAAATCATTCCCCCTCATTATTCGGTCAAGGAAGCGGTTTTCCCCTTCATCAAGTTCCCCGGAGTCGATATCACCCTGGGACCGGAAATGCGCTCCACCGGCGAAGTCATGGGGATCGACGCCGACCTCGGCCTCGCCTACGCCAAAGCGCAAATGTCCGCCCAGCCGCCTTTGCCGACCGAAGGCAATGTCTTCATCAGCGTGAAAGACAGTGACAAGGACGCCGTCGTGCCCCTGGCAAGAGAATTTGCCGACCTCGGGCTGAAGATCTTTGCCACCAGCGGCACCGCCGCCCTCTTCCAAAAAGCCGGCGTGCCCGTGGAGACGCTCTTCAAGCTCCAGGAAGGCCGGCCCAATGTCCTCGATCTGATCAAAAATGGCGAAATCCATCTCATCATCAATACGCCCAGTGGCCAGCAGCCGCGAAAGGATGAAGTCATCATCCGCAGCGCCGCCGTGGCCGCCCGGGTCGCCACTATGACCACTCTACGAGGAGCCCGCGCCAGCGCCGCCGCCATCCGCGCCCTCAAGGAATCCGGCTACGGAGTGAAGACGATTCAGGAATACCACTCCTGAACCCCGCCTATTTGCGGGCAATCACCAGCAGTCCGGCCACGATCAAGCCTCCGCCGAGGAGAATCCGTGAGGTGATCGGCTCTTTCAAAATCACCGCCGCCAGCACGATGGCCACCAGGATGCTCCCCTTGTCGACGAGGGCGATATTGGCCACCTCTCCGACCTTGAGCGCCTTGTAATAAAAAATCCACGACAACGAGGTCGTCACTGCCGAGACGCCCAGCCAAAGGAGGTTGTGGCCACTCAGGGTGCCGAATGCGTCTTTCGGAAGTACCACAAGGGCAAACGCCGTGATGAGGACAAACACAAAGACCGTTCGCACGGCTAGGCCCAGTTCCCCGGAAATTCCCGTCAGCCCCATTTTGGCCACCACGGAGGTCATCCCGGCAAAGACCATCGCCAGGAGCGCGTGGAGAAGCCAGGGCTTCATCTTAGAACGGCGGTTGAGGGTTGAGGGTTGCGAGAGAGAAAGTTGGCATTTTATGAAGTCGCGGACTGACAAGCTCTTCGGGCAGGGCTGGAAAAATAACAATTTCCTTGAAAATCGCGACACATTTTCTGCCGTTGACTCCGGGCCTACGATTTCCATGATCGGCAACTCTTTGCCCATGATCGAAAAATATCTGCCCAAAATCACCCGGGAACTCGCCCTCCAGCCCCGCCAGGTCGCCGCCACCATCATCCTTCTCGAAGAAGGCGCGACCGTCCCCTTCATCGCTCGATACCGGAAAGAACGTACCGGCGAACTCGACGAAGTCCAAATCGCCGCCATCCGCGACCGCCTCGAACAATTGACCGAACTCGACAAACGCCGCGACGCCATTGTTTCCTCGCTGGTCGAACGCAAGTTGCTGACCGAGGAATTGCAGGCCAAAATCGAGGCCTCGGAATCCCTCACCACCCTGGAGGACATTTACCTCCCCTTTCGTCCCAAACGCCGGACCAAAGCCACCATCGCACGCGAAAAGGGCCTCGGCCCCCTGGCCGAATTGCTCTGGCTCCAAGATCCCACCACCGACCCCGAAACCGCGGCGCAAGTCTATGCAGGCCGTGAGTACGAAATCGAAAATCAAAAATTAAAAATCGAAAATGCAACCGAAGCGATGGGCGGGGCGCGCGACATCTTGGCGGAACGGATCAATGACGATGCCGACGCCCGGCCAAAAATCCGCGACCTCTACCTCGCCAAGGGGAGATTGAAATCCAAGGTCGCCTTGGACAAAGAAGAAGAGGGCGCCAAATTCAAAGATTACTTTGCCTGGGAGGAAGCCGCTGCCACCGCGCCGTCCCACCGCATTCTCGCCATCCGGCGGGGCGAATCCGAAGGCTTCCTCTACTCGCGCCTCCAGCCGGACGAAAATGAAGCCCTCACTTTGCTGGAAAATCATTTTGTCAAAACCCACTCCCCCGCCGGCGAGCAAGTCCGCCTCGCAGTGCAAGATTCCTTCAAGCGCCTCCTGGGATTCTCGATGGAGGCCGAGGCCCGAATTTTCTACAAAAAGAAGGCCGACGCCGAAGCGATCCGGGTCTTTGCCGACAATCTGCGGGAACTCCTCCTCGCCCCGCCCCTGGGCCAAAAGGCGACCTTGGCCATTGACCCCGGTTTCCGCACCGGCTGCAAAGTCGTCGCCCTCGACCGTCAGGGGAAATTGCTCGAGCACGAAGTCGTTTATCCGGGAAAGTCCACCCGCGAACAAATCGAAGCCGCCGAGGTCCTCCACGCCCTGGTGAAAAAGCACAAGATTGAAGCCATCGCGATCGGGAACGGCACCGCTTCGCGCGAAACCGAAGCCTTTGTGAAAAAAATCCAACTCCCGCAGTCCATCCCAGTCGTGGTGGTGAGCGAGTCTGGAGCCTCGATTTATTCGGCTTCGGAGGCCGCCCGAGAGGAATTTCCCACCCACGACCTCACCGTGCGCGGTTCGGTCTCCATCGGGCGCCGCCTCATGGATCCGTTGGCAGAATTGGTCAAACTCGATCCGAAATCCATCGGCGTCGGCCAATACCAACACGATGTCGATCAGGCCGCCCTCAAGCGCTCGCTCGACGATATCGTCGTTTCCTGCGTCAACAACGTCGGGGTGGAACTCAACACCGCCAGCAAACACCTTCTCAGCTATGTCTCTGGACTGAACGGCCGCACCGCCGCCAGCATCGTCGCCCACCGCGATACCAATGGCCCCTTCCAATCCCGGGAGGAACTCTTAAAGATTGCCGGCCTTGGACCCAAAGCCTTCGAACAAGCTGCCGGGTTCCTCCGCATCCGCGGCGGGGCCCACGCCCTCGACGCCAGCGCCGTCCATCCGGAACGCTACGAGTTGGTCGACCGGATGGCCCGTGACAATGGGGCCACCGTCCAGGACCTCCTCAAGGATCCCCTCCGACGCTCCCGCATCGACTTGAAAAAATACGTCACTGAGGAGGTTGGTCTTCCCACCCTGACGGATATCATTCAAGAGCTGGCCAAACCCGGCCGGGATCCCCGCCAGCAATTCGAGGCCTTTAGTTTCCAAGAAGGGGTGGAGAAAATGGAAGACCTCAAGCCAGGCATGAAGCTCCCCGGCCTCGTCACTAATGTGACCGCCTTTGGGGCCTTTGTGGATATCGGCGTCCACCAAGACGGCCTCGTCCACATCAGCCAACTCAGCGATCAATTTGTCGAGAACCCCAGCGATGTTGTCAAAGCCGGTCAAAAAGTCCTCGTCACCGTGACGGAAATCGACATGGCCCGAAAACGCATCGCCCTCTCGATGAAGAGCAGCCCAGAAATTGGCGCCGCCCGCAAACCCGGCGACCGTCGCGAAGGCTCCGCCCGCGATGTCCAAAAACATTCAGGCCAACGCTCCAATAGCGGAGGCTTCGGCAATGTCGATTGGTTCACCGCCGCCCAGGGGAAAAAGCACTAGGGCGTCTTATTAACCGGAAACTGGGAAACTGAGCGGGTTGAAGACAACGATGGATTTGCCCGATGAACTGAGGCGCGAAGTGAAGTTGCGGGGCCGTGGCGCAGGGGCGGACTATAAGGGACCTCGTAACCGAGTATCTCAGTCAATGCGGAGGCATGAGCGAGAGGCAATCCCATGGGTTGCCCGTGAGTGGAGCGTCTCACTTTTCCGTTCTCGCGGAAAAAGGAGCGAATGATGCCGACGGGAGATCGTCGGAGGGGTCTGAATTTCAAGATGACTATATTTGAAACAAAAAAACCGCGCAAATCGCTCGATTTTTTTGATTTGGTTTTTTTCTTTAAAAGAAAGTGTGCATCCCAAAACCAGAACATTCCGTGAACCCGGAACTCCAAGCTTGAACAAGCCCGACCCGGATGATATTTTCCGACCTTAGACGCTTCAATTTATGAATTCAAAACTCTCCCTTGCCACTCTCGTTGTCGTTGGTTTGACCTTCGCCCAATCCACTCAGGCCGCACCCAGACCACAAAATGTGCTCTCGCCCGACGCCGCCCTAAAGCGCCTCGTCGACGGAAATGCCCGCTATGCTGCAGGCACCACCAAACGCCAAAGCTTTTCCGCCGAACGAGCCGCCCTCGCCCTCGGGCAAAACCCCTTCGCCGCCGTGCTCGGCTGCGCCGATTCCCGGGTCGCTCCGGAATTCGCCTTCGACACCGCGCGGGGCGACCTCTTCATTTGCCGGGTGGCAGGCAACTTCGCCGAGCCCAGCTCCATCGCTAGCCTGGAATTCGCCGTCGCCGTGTTGAAAACCCCGCTCATCTTGGTCCTCGGACATTCCAGCTGCGGAGCGGTCGATTCCACCATCAAGGCCGTCAATGACGGTGCGAAATTCCCCGGCCATATTCCCACTCTCGTCAAGGCCATCAGTCCGGCCGTCAAAAAAGCCAACAAGGAAAAAGGCAACCTTTTGGAAAATTCCACTGCTGAAAATGTCCGACTCAATGTCGAGAAACTAAAAGGGGCCTCCCCCATTCTCAAAGAAGCCGTCAAAGACGGTTCCTTGAAGATCGTCGGAGGGATCTACCACCTCGACACCGGCAAAGTTGTCCTCCTCGACTGAAAAGGCTGCAAAATCGCCTGAGAAGACGCCAAAAAATCCCCAAAAGAGAACGCTTGCCATAGCCGTTGACTTGCGGCACTGTGCTCAGTTCCACTTTTTACCGACCCTTAATCCACTTTCCGCGCCATGAGCATCATCATTGATAAAATCGAAAGCGAACAACTCAAAAAGGAACTTCCCAAGTTCCGCATTGGCGACACCGTCAAGGTTCACACCCGTGTGGTCGAGGGCGACAAGGAGCGAATTCAGATCTACAGCGGCATTGTTATCGGACGCAAAGGCGTTGGACTGAATGCCAGTTTCACCGTTCGCCGGGTCAGCTACGGCGAAGGGGTCGAACGCGTTTTTCCTGAACATTCCCCGCGTATCGCCAATGTCGAAGTGGAGCGCAAAGGAGCCGTTCGTCGGGCCAAGCTCAATTACCTGCGGAACCGCAAGGGCAAATCCGCTACCATGGTGAAGGAACGCAACGATCGTCCTTCGGCCAAAAAGTAGCCTTTTTCACTTTCCCATGCCCTGTTCTTTCGAGCACGAACGTGCTCTCCAAGAACAGGGCATTTTTTTTGTGGCCGGTGTCGATGAAGCCGGACGCGGCCCGCTGGCCGGACCGGTGGTGGCCGCTGCGGTGATTTTTCCCAAATCGAGCGACCCCCTGCCCGGACTTGACGATTCCAAAAAACTCACCGCCCGGCGAAGGGATCTCCTCTATGAACACCTAACCCGGGCGCCCGGCGTACTCTGGGCGGTGTCAATCCAGGGACCCGAGGTCATCGATCAGATCAATATCCTTCAGGCGACTCATCGCGCCATGCGGGAAGCCACCCTGGCTTTGTCCCAGACTCCCGGCCACGTCCTCATCGATGGGCTTCCCGTCCCGAATTTTCCCCTTCCCCATACTGCCCTGGTCAAAGGCGACGGGCGCAGTCAATCCATCGCCGCCGCGAGCATCATCGCCAAGGTCACCCGGGATCGCCTCATGGAAGCGATCGACGTCAATTTTCCCCAATACGGATTTTGCCGGCACAAGGGCTACGGAACTGCCACCCACCTCGCCGCCTTGCAGAAACATGGACCCTGCCCACACCATCGGCGAAGTTTCGCTCCCGTCGCCCAGACGGTGCTGAAGTTGGGGCGCATCTCCCGTTAAGTGCAAACCAAAGGAGCGTGGACGCCCACGCTCCCGTGAAGATGCGTCTTTGCACTTATCAGAGATGCGCCCCTGAAGCTGTCAACCCGCTGAAATCAGTGTTCATCCGGGTGAACTGGGGATAAAATGAGAGCCATCTGAGGATGCGCACACCCAGCTCCAACTCGCCAGCGGGAACACCCCATTTGATCGGGGATCACAAAGGCATTGTCGAAATTCGCCCCATCAACCAGGGCGAACGGGTGGAAATTGTCTTTGATCCCAGTAAACTTTCGGCCGAGGAAATTCGCCGCATCGCCCTCGAGCATATTCAACCTGCCTCCGGCGGAATTCAGCGCTGCACCCTGCGGCTCGACGGGATGGCCTGCGAAGCCGCCGCCGCCAAACTCGAACGCCGGATCGAGAAAGTGCCCGGGGTACGCCGGGCCACCGCCACCTACATCGGTCGCGTCCTCTGCCTGACCTTCGATTCCGGCCAGGTGGACGAGGCCAGCGTACTCGCGGGGGTGCGCCAGGCCGGAGCCCGCATCGAACCCCTGGAAAGCCGCACAAAGTCACCCCGGCCATCACTCTGGCATCGCTGTCGTCACGGCGAACTCAATGAGGAACTTTCCTGCGCCCTCGGACTCCTCTTTCTCATCGCTTCCTTCCTGACTGAACACTGGCGGGGCCAAGGCGGTCTCACCACCTGGCTCTACGCGGGCGCCTATCTTTTTGGCGGTCAATATGGCGTCCGCTCCGCCATCGCCTCCCTCCGGGAAAAGACCCTCGACATCGACGTACTCATGGTGCTGGCGGCCATGGGCGCGGCCGCCGTGGGCGCTCCCTTCGAAGGCGCCCTTCTGCTCTTCCTTTTTAGTTTTTCCAATGTCCTTCAACATCACGCTCTCGAACGCACCCAGCGCGCGGTGGAATCCCTCCTCACTCTGCGGCCCGATCAGGCCCTCCGGCGACGGGATGGCGTCACGGAAATGGTTCCTATTGATGACCTCGCCGTGGGCGACCATGTCATCGTCCGCCCCGGGGAATTGATCCCGGTCGATGGCACGATCGTAGAGGGCTCCAGCCACGTGGATGAATCCAGCCTCACCGGCGAATCCCTACCGGTGGAAAAAGTCGTCGGAGTCGGCGTCTTTGCCGGAACGCTCAATCAGTCCGGTGGGATCGAGGTACAAGTGAACAAAGTTGCCGGTGACTCCACTCTGGCCCGCATGGTCCGATTGGTGGCGGAAGCCCAGGCGGAAAAGTCGAACACCCAACGATTCCTGGAGAAAGCCGAACAAGGCTATGCGGCCGGCGTGATTGGCTTCACTCTGCTCGTGCTGGCCATTCCCTGGCTGCTCTGGGGGGACGCCTTTACCGATGCATTTTATCGGGCCATGACGATCATGGTGGTGGCGTCGCCCTGCGCCTTGATCATCAGCACGCCAGCCACCGTGCTTTCAGCCATCGGCGGTGCCGCCCGGCGTGGCATTCTCATCAAAGGAGGCGCCCATCTGGAAACCGCCGCCCGGGTGGACATCATCTGTTTTGACAAAACCGGAACCCTCACGATGGGAAAACCCTCGGTAACAGAAATCTTGACCCCGACCGGCAGCCAGGCCCCCACCGAGGAAATGCTTTCTCCCTCCACCATCGAAGCCCTCACGCTTGGCGCAGCCCTCGAATCGAAATCCGAACATCCCCTCGCCGCCGCCGTCGTCAATGCCGCCCGCTCCGCCCGGCTCACCATTCCGGAATCCGCTGCGTTTCAATCCACACCCGGGAAAGGCGCTGAAGCGGAAATTTCCGGATGTCGCTATCTGGTCGGCAGTCAGCGGTATTTTTCCGAAGCCGATGCGAGCGGGATGGATGCCTTCACCACCCGGGTGGCCGACTTGCAGACCCGGGGTCGCACCTGTATTTGGCTGGGAAAGCGCGAAGGAGATCACCTCCGCACTTTGGCGATTTTTGCCCTCGCGGACACGCTCCGACCCGAGGCTTTTGGGATGGCCGCAAAGCTCCACAAACTTGGGATCAAAAAAGTTCTCATCCTCACCGGAGACCAAGCCCCCGTGGCGCGTTCCATTGCGCAGGAAGTTGGCATCGATGAATTTCGCGCCGGGCTGCTC
>Ga0209491_10002954_pt1 | contig 29028 bp, 30 predicted proteins | sample BON02_FD_187213 | JGI IMG/M metagenome (GOLD analysis project Ga0209491, IMG submission 187213) | Freshwater microbial communities from Lake Bonney liftoff mats and glacier meltwater in Antarctica - BON-02 (SPAdes) (version 2) | ecosystem: Environmental > Aquatic > Freshwater > Ice > Glacier...
GTCTCCGAGGGGTCAGAGTCCATCGTGTGAAACGAATAGGGGTCTTGGTCATTAACAGCCACTCTGACCTCTTCCTGTGTGTGGTAGATCCAGAAGTCCACTTCTCAGGGGGTTGCCTCGAGCAAGTATTCCCAAGTCTAGTGCCACAGGTGCGCACTGCCAGATGGGGGCGGAAAGACCGTCGGTGGTTTAGCATAAAGCGTTGGGCCTGTAGCTCAGTTGGTTAGAGCGCCACGTTTACACCGTGGATGCCGGGGGTTCGAGTCCCTCCGGGCCCACTCATTACTTATCCGAACAGCGCGACCATGAGCGCCACATAAATCACCACAAAAATTGCGGGTGTCACGTACTTCACAACCCACAGCCAAGAAGAGATTGACTTCTCTGACGGAGAAGACTGAGAGAGTGCTTCAGCCTCTGTGGCGGAGGTGAACTGGACGAGCGCGCCGAGGAGGCCCGATGCCAACAAAATGCCGGCCGTTGCAACGCGCAATGCGAAAGACGTTTCGGCAAGGCCGAACTGGAGCAATGCAACGGTGGTGATGAGCAGTGCCGTGGGGGCCATTTGGGACACCACGATCATGCGTCGGTGAGCAAGCCAGGTTGACGTGTGTTCCGGTGTCATTGTCTCTCCCTGAGGGCGTTTGGCGATGATGTTCACCCTAGCGAAGCACGAGTGGGGGAACGCAGAGCTCAACGATAACTCTCGCGTGTGCCGGGCTTCTGGAGGCAAGGGGTATTCCATCACCGGCTCTACTGGCGGCACGAAAGGGCCGAGGCGGATGCACACGGGGCACCTCCGTTCTGGGCTATGTGGTTTCGGCATTCCTCGCCAGGGGGAGGACGCCACAGCTTTTTCTCGCAAGCACAGCGATGTCTTTGGCTTCTGCGGTGCTAGCGGTGGCACCCGCGGTGTCGTCTCTTGTTGTCGGAAAAGAAAATCACGGGCTTGAGGTCGCAGGTTTCGGTCCGGTTCTGCGTGTTCCCGGCACACCCTGGTGGCCCCTCTCAGCGCGCATCAAACTCTGGATGCGCCTATCCTTGAGGGATGGTCAATGACGAATTTGCCGATAGTGATTTCGAGGGGCCCCGGCGCACGACGTTTGAGCCGCCTGATGATGATGTGGTCTACACCAATTCGTCCTCTGTGACTGAGGAAGACAGCACCGACGAATCCCCGGAGAGAGCGTCGCTCACCTCCTACTTGCCTGCCCCCGTTCGTACCTATCGCACCGAAGAAGAGATTGTCGCAGAATTTGACAGGCAGGGCGCCGGAAGTACGGGCGACATGATTGAGGAGCTTCAAAAGCAGATTTTCTTGCGTGGCGAAGAGGAATTCGCCTTTTCCTCGTGGGCAGCGGCCATCCGCCGCACCCGAGAAGATCGAGCTGAGGGGGTCATTGCCCACGAGCGTGAAATAACCTTGGGCTCCGAGGACGACGCCGCTTTTTCGTCGTGGGCGGTGTCAATTCGGCATGCCCAAGAAGATGACGTTGACGGCATCATCGCTCATGAGCGAGGAATTTTTGACGCGGCAAAGCCTGAAGCACTGATATTTGACGCTCTTGGTCTTCGGCCAGAAGAAGGGGAAGCCGACGAACCCCCCCAGGAGCCAGAGCCCGGGCCAGAGGTCGCCCTCGAAGAACTGAGCCCCAAGACCGCGGTCGAAACCTCAGAAGTGACCCTTGACGTCACGACGCAGAACTTTGAATTCCCCGAGGATGACACGGCTCCTCCCGTCCCGACTGAAGATACCTGGCCGCTCAGCCAAGAAGCCCCGGAAGCCGGTGTGGTAGTCCCGCCAGCTCCTCTCCCGGACGGCGAATTCCAACGGCCTTGGGCCCTTTTCTCCACCTGGGGTTTTGCCCTGATCCCTCTTGTCGCACTCACAGCCGGGGCGACTCTCGTCGCAGGAGGGCTTGGCCTCATTGAGTCCCTTGCCGTGGGTGGCGTTGTGGGACTCACCATTGCGTGGCTCGTAGGGGCACTCTCGAAGGCCAAGAATCCCGGAGTCGCAACTTTTGGGACTTACGGCACAATCGTTCCCTCTGTGCTCATGATGGTGGTGAGAGTTGCAGTGGTGGCCGGGGCTTTGTGGTGGGCCGAAAGAACCCTTGTCATGATTGGTACCGCTGCGAGATGGTGGACGGGGGACGAATGGTTTGCTCATCCTGGGGCGGCTGTCGGTCTGGGAATGCTTGCGCTTATTCCTGCACTTGTCGGAGCCACCATGGTGCGCGTCACTCTGTGGATAAGCGCGGGGCTCGGTGTTCTAGGCGCCGCCGCCGTCGTGTTCCAGACTTCTTCCTTCCTCACTGCCTCACCCGAGTGGGCGTGGCAGGCCAACGCAGTAGATCTTCTGGCGATGGGGTCTTTGCTGCTCGCTGGAGCCTTACTTATGCTGGTTCCGCTTGCCGTTGACATGGCACGACTGAAGGGGAGGCGCAGCCCTCGGGCACTGCGTAGTACCAGTGCCGTTGGTGCGACGCTCCCTCTGGTGGCGTTCCTTTTTTATACGGTGTGGGTTGTCTCCAGCACCCCGTCACTCGGCGACGCACTGCTGGAGAACCCGGTGGTTGTGCTCGGCGTGGGCTTAGGCACTTGGTACCCCATTCCGGCCGTACTCTTTTTTGTTCTGCCTTTTGTGGGATTCCTTTCGATTGGCCTGACTTCCCTGGGATCTGCAGCTCGTGAATTGTTCGTGCCCGGTAGTAAGTCTGTAAATCCCGGAGCGATGGCAGCGGTCGTTGGTGTGGTTGTTGGCGCGGTTGTTGCTCTCGCGATTGTCTTCAGCGCAGAGGCCACGTCCAGCGTGCTGGGGCTTCTTCCCACCCTTGGCGTCGTCATCGCCGCGTGGGCTGGAGCAACCGCTGTTGATGCCATTCTTTCGTCGAAAAAAACGAACACCCAGGCCGTGTCCTGGAGATTGGGACCTCTCCTGGGAGTGCTGGTGGCCATCGGGCTCGGTCTGGGTCTTGTGTCCTCGGGGGTCTCCTGGTTGAGCTGGCAAGGCTATCTGGTTCCTCTGCTTGAACGAGCGGGGATGAATACTCTTTTCGCGGGCAACCTGGGTGTGTTTGTCGCTTTGGGCATTGCTGCGCTTGTCAGTGCGTTGGCAGCGCTGCCGGCGAAGAAGCCCAAGGTGAAGCTTGATGGCTAAAAGCTCTGCCGGGTCTTTGACCCTCGCGGATGTCATCACCACCCTGGAAAATCTGTGGCCTCTCGCAGGGTCAGAAGTATGGGATGCGCCCGGTCTTATCGTGGGTGACCTTGCCTCTTCGGTGACCTCCATTCACCTGATGGTTGATGTCACTCGCGAGAGTGTGGCCGAAGCTTTGGACAATGGCGCGGACCTGATTGTTGCCCACCATCCTCTGCTGCTGCGCGGGGTCACCACGGTGGCAGAGTCCACCTATAAGGGTTATCTCCTTGCCACGCTGATTCGCGCAGGCTGTGCGCTCTATGCAGCACACACCAACGCTGACGTTGTCCCCACAGGAACCTCTGCCCGCCTGGCAGAGCTGCTTGAGCTCGTCGATCACATCCCCATTACCTCGGGGGTTACCCCTGGGCATGGGTTGGGACGTACCGGCTCCCTTCCTCGGCCCGTCACGCTGTATGAACTGGCGGTGGTGCTGGGCGAGGTTCTTCCTCACACCGCTGTGGGACCCGTCGTTGCCGGGGATCCTGAAGCGGTGGTTACCACGGTGTCGCTCTGCGCCGGGGCGGGAGATTCGTTGCTCGGTCATCCGGCAGTCATCGCGAGTGATGTCTACATCACCAGCGATCTTCGCCACCACCTGGCGAGCGAAGCTCGCGAACAGGCGGCCGTGTCCGGTGGCCCCGCGCTGATCAACATCTCACACTTCGCCGCGGAATGGCTGTGGCTTGACCAGGCAGCCATAGATCTTCAGACCGCTTTGGGAATATCTATTACTGTCGGTGATTTGAACACCGATCCGTGGGTTTTTCAAGTTCAACGAGGGGGAGGAAAATAAATGGCCCTTCACGCATCGGCTAGTGACCAGGCCAAGCTTTTAGAGCTTGCCGACTTTGATGTCTCTCTTGCCCGCACCGCATCACAGTTACGCGGGCTTGCAAAAGAGCTCAGCATAGAGACGCTCGAAAAAGCGACGGCTGAGATTAAGACGAGGCGCCATGACGCCATGGTGGTGTCCGAAAATATTCGTTCCGAACTTACCCGAGCAGAGTCCGATGTTGCCCTCGTCGAGGCGCGCATCACGAAGGATTCTGAACGACTGATGAACACGACTTCGTCCAAGGACGCTCAAAGTTTGGAGCACGAACTGGAAAGCCTGAACAGCAGGCAAGGTGACCTCGAAGACATTGAGCTTGCCATCATGGAAAACCTTGATGCAGCGGAGACTACCCTCGCCGAGATTGCTGGTGAGCTCGATACTGTCGAGGCCGCTCTGGGAGGGGCTAGAGAGCAAGAGCACCGCCAGCAAGAAGAACTTGGCGGCGTCAGGCGTGATCTGGAGGACCAACGAGGAGCGCTCGTCGGCACCTTGCCTGTGGATCTCATTGAGCTTTACGAACGCCAACGCGAGCGCTATGGAATCGGAGCGTCTCTGCTGCGGGGCAGAGTTTCGCGGGCCAGCGGAGTCACGTTGACAGAGTTAGAGATTCAAACCCTTCGCCAGACTTCTGAAGACGAGGTTGCTATGTGCCCCACGAGTAACGCCATTTTGGTCAGGACTGCCGAGTCTGGCCTGTGAGCTTCGAGTACCTCATCGTGGAAGCCGATGGCGCTTCGCGGGGTAACCCTGGCGCCGCTGCCGGCGGCGCAGTAGTGATTGATCCCGCCACCGGAGAAACCTTAGTGACGTTGGGGGTGCTCTGCGGGGTGGCATCAAACAATGTGGCTGAATACCGCGGCATGATTGAGGGCATCAAAGCGGCGTGGGACATTCAGGCAGACGCGCGCCTCCACGTCTTTTTGGACTCCAAGTTAGTCGTGGAACAAATGTCACGACGGTGGAAAATCAAACACCCCGACATGCAAACATTGGCCCAGGAAGCCCGGCAGATCATCGGCGACCTCGAGGTGAAGTTTGAATGGATTCCCCGGGAGAAGAATGCCCGCGCTGACGCTGCGGGCAATGTTGCTCTCGATCGTGGCGTTTCCTACCGCGAGCCCTAGTCAGGCGCCTCGAACTGCTCTACCCTAGAACGGTTGGAGGGGTTGGCCAGGCGATCGCGTCGCTACTTCGGTAGCGCCGAGGAACGTCCGGGCTCCCCAGAGCAGGATGGTGGGTAACACCCACCCGGAGAAATCCGCGAGATAGTGCCACAGAAAATAAACCGCCTGGTCTGACCAGGTAAGGGTGAAACGGTGGTGTAAGAGACCACCAGGGGTTTAGGTGACTAAATCTGCTAGGTAAACCTCATCCGGAGCAAGGTCAAACAGACACCCATCAGGTTGCTCGCCTGAGTGTTGGGTAGGCCGCTAGAGAGACCTGGTAACAGTTCTCCGAGAAAGATGATCGTCACCGAGGTTCGCCTCGGGACAGAACCCGGCGTATCGGCCGGCCCTTCCAACGCTCAGGAAATGCTGCGCAATACGGTGACCACTTTACCCATGACGGTGGCGTGGTCGCCAAGAATGGGTTCGTAGGCGCTGTTTTGCGGAAGTAGCCACGTGTGGCCATCGCGTTGTTTGAAGACCTTCACAGTGGCTTCGTCATCCAACATGGCCGCAACGATGTCACCGTTGTCAGCAGTGGGCTGTTGGCGAACCACAACCCAGTCCCCGTCGCAGATTGCAGCGTCAATCATGGAGTCTCCGACGACTTTCAGCATGAAGAGTTCGCCATTGCCGACAAGCTGGCGGGGGAGCCCCATGACGTCTTCTACGTGTTGCTCAGCGGTGATGGGGATACCGGCGGCAATACGTCCGACCATCGGCACCTGGACGGTGTTGGGATCTTGCGTGGCGGGGGTGCCGATGCGGGCATTGGCCTCGGGTGTGATCCGCTTGAGGACTTCTAGCGTCCGCGCCGTGTTGGCATAGCGTTTGATGTATCCGGCGCGCTCGAGCTGGCTCAACTGGTGGGAGACACTCGACGTTGAGGACAGCCCGGTGTTGTCGCAGATTTCGCGCATGCTTGGTGGCACCCCGCGAGAGTCCAGGGAAAGTTCAATAAAGGCCTGAATTTTTTGCTGCTGTTCGCTCAACATGCTCCCAGGGTAGCCGTTTTCGAACAGTTTTTCTATACATTCGTTCGAACGGGGGAGAGGCGTGTCGGTGGTGGGCGATGGAATGGGGGTGTTCGGTGCTTGACAAGTGTGGCATTCGAACATATATTCGAAACAGAGATTCGGACCCAGCGCTCCCGGCCGAGGGTTGGGTCCGAACTCTCAACCAAGGAGGAACACCATGACCACCACACCACCACTTCGCATTACCCGCCGCGGCAAGAGGGTCCTTGGTCTAGCCATGGCCCTTCCCGTGATTGGGCTTTCGGTGTTTCTCGTTTCTCCTGGTGCGCTCGCTGACAGCGAGCAAAGCGCTAATGACTTTGAATACATGACTGTCCTCAGTGGGGACACTTTGTGGAGTATTGCCACCGAAATCGCCCCCCAGGAAGATCCCCGAGATGTTGTCGCGGAAATAATCGCTCTTAACCAGCTGCCCAGCGCCGCCCTAATGCCAGGTCAAGAGATAGCTCTTCCTCGCTAACTCAGTCCAGCTGGCGCACGAGCCAGAGCGTTACGATGAAGACGTGGTGTCCCTCAACGAATTACCTCTGCGCGATGACTTGCGCGGCAAGAGCCCCTATGGCGCACCCATGGTTCCGGTCACCTATGCGCTGAACGTTAACGAAAACACACATCCCGTTCCCCACCACGTTCAAGAAGCCATCCTTCGCAATATTTCTACCGCGCTGGCAACCATCAATCGCTACCCCGATCGCGAGTTCACCAGCCTTCGGGAAGCTCTTGCACTCTATGCTTCGCGAAGCCACGGTGGCGAGACCATCGATTCCTCCATGGTGTGGGCTGCCAACGGCTCAAACGAAATACTCCAGCACGTACTCCAGGCATTTGGCGGGCCAGGCCGATCTGTTTTGGGGTTTCCCCCGAGCTACTCGATGCACCCCATCATTGCGGAATCGACAGGGACAACCTGGAGCATCGGACGCAGGGAAAGAGACTTCTCTCTTACCCCCGAAGGCGTCGCGGGAGCTATTCGATTAACTGAGCCTGATGTCGTCTTTCTGTGTTCTCCAAATAACCCCACCGGCACAACGGTCTCGCAGGAGACGATTGAGGCCGCTTATGACGCGACCAAAGGAATTGTTCTTGTCGATGAGGCCTATGTGGAATTCCTCCCCGAGGGGTCGAAAACGGCGTCTGAGCTTCTCCCCGGGCGGGAGAGGTTGCTGATTTCTCGTACCATGTCGAAAGCGTTTGCTTTCGCCGGCGCCAGGGTGGGGTACCTCTTAGCCGACCCGGCGGTTATTGATGCGCTTCGTCTCGTGAGGCTGCCGTATCACCTGTCGGGAATCACGCAGGCTGCGGCACTGGGAGCGCTCGAGCACGCCGAGGTGATGTTGTCGATGGTGGACGACATTCGAACCCAGCGCGATCGCCTTCTCCTTGAACTGCCACGCCTGGGATACACCGTGCGCGAATCTCAGGCTAACTTTGTGCTGTTCGGGGGAATCGAGAATCCCCAGAAGCTTTTCCGCGACCTCCTTGCGCGCGACATCTTGATTAGGGATGTCGGAATTGATCATCACCTTCGAGTGACCGCGGGAACAGAAGAAGAAACCAGTTTCTTTCTCAAGACACTCGGTACACTAACCCTGTGAGTAGGGACAGTCGGAGCGCAACTAAAACGCGCTCCACCTCCGAATCAAACGTCCGAGTTTCCCTAAATCTTGATGGAACGGGTCGCTCGTCCATCTCCACGACGGTTCCGTTTTACGATCACATGTTGACCGCCTTGTCCAAGCACTCTCTCATTGATCTCGAAATAGAAGCCAGCGGGGACACCGATATTGATGTCCACCACACGGTGGAAGACACTGCCATTGTGCTGGGCCAGGCTCTGCTTGAAGCGCTCGGCGACAAAAAAGGCATTGGCCGTTATGGCGACGCCCTCGTTCCTCTCGATGACGCACTAGCCAGAGCTGTGGTCGACGTCTCGGGACGCCCCTACTTAGTCCACACAGGAGAGCCAGAAGGCTTTCAGTACCACGCCATTGGCGGGCACTTTACGGGCTCCCTGGTCCGCCACGTCTTCGAAGCCATCACTATGCATGCTTACCTCACCGTCCACATCACGGTGCTTGACGGCAGAGACCCACACCACATCGCCGAGGCTGAATTCAAAGCTTTTGCCCGCGCTCTTCGACAGGCCATCGCCCGTGACGAGCGCGTCACGGGCGTGCCCTCCACCAAAGGCGCTCTTTAGTCGTGTCCCCGGGAGTAGTGGTCTATGACTACGGGTCAGGCAACGTTCACTCTGCTCTCAAAGCACTCGAACATGCGGGCGCTGAGGTGACCCTGACCCATGATCCCCTTGTCGCTCTTGAAGCAGAAGGGTTGGTCGTTCCCGGGGTCGGAGCTTTTGCGACGGTGATGGCGGGTCTCACCGCCGTCGGTGGTGAGACCCTTATTGAAAAACGACTCGCGGGTTCGCGTCCGGTCCTGGGCATTTGCGTGGGACTGCAGGTGATGTGTGAATGGGGACTCGAGCACGGTGTGGACACCCCAGGGCTGGGGCAATGGCCTGGAACAGTGGAAAAGTTGGAAGCCGACATCCTCCCTCACATGGGGTGGAACACGGTGGAGGTCCCGGAGAACAGTTCGCTTTTTGAAGGAGTGCAGGGAGAGCGGTTTTATTTTGTTCACTCCTACGCCCTCAAAAAATGGACGATGGAGCCCTCGGCCATGATGCCTGAGCCGGCAGTCACCTGGTCCCACCAGGGCGAAAAGTTTGTCGCCGCGGTGGAAAATGGACCGTTGTGTGCAACGCAGTTTCATCCGGAAAAATCTGGCCCCGCTGGCTTGCACCTGCTTCGTAATTGGGTGCGCAGTCTGAAGGCGGCCTGACGTGGACCTTGGGCGTCAAAGGGGAGTATTATCTGTTGCTTGTGCGCTAAGCGCTCACCATCACGCCCCTAACTTTCAAGGTCACATACATCACCTGTCATGAACGAGTTCTCGCAATCACCTTCCCTCATCCTCCTGCCTGCTGTCGACGTTGCCGGGGGAAAAGCGGTCCGGCTTACCCAAGGCGAAGCCGGTACTGAAACCTCCTACGGCGACCCCGTAGAGGCCGCCGAAGAATGGATGCGCCAGGGAGCCCAGTGGCTTCACCTGGTTGACCTTGATGCGGCCTTTGGCCGCGGAAGCAACCGCTCGGTGATTCGTCGCGTGGTGAAAGCTGTGGGCAAAAGGGTCAATGTTGAGCTCTCTGGGGGCATCAGAGATGACGCATCCCTGAAGGACGCCCTCTCGACCGGTGCGGTGCGAGTCAACTTGGGAACAGCAGCGCTGGAGAACCCCGAGTGGACAGCCCACGTCATTTCCGAATACGGCGAGTCGATTGCGGTGGGACTTGATGTCCGCGGGGAGACTCTCGCTGCCCGAGGGTGGACCCAAGAAGGCGGCAACCTTTTTGAAACACTCGAGCGACTCAACCAGTGTGGGTGTGCCCGCTACGTCGTGACCGATGTCACCAAAGACGGGACGATGAAGGGCCCCAACATAGATCTCCTCCGTCAGGTTCTCTCGGCAACGGACCACCCCGTCATCGCGTCGGGAGGTATCTCCTCGCTGGATGACATCGCGGATTTGCGCGAGCTTGTGCCGCTTGGACTCGAAGGGGCGATTCTTGGAAAAGCCCTCTACGCCGGGGCGTTTAACCTCGTCGAGGCCTTGGATGTCGCGGGGCACTGATTCTGCCGGTCAACCTTTTGACGGCCGGGCTTTTCGGCCTCACCCGTTCGCGGGGGATACTGGTGAAGCAGATCCCAGCCTTGTAGGGGCACTGGAGCGTTTTCATGCCCTTGTACAGAGCAAAAATCCGGTCCCGAATTCCTCACACATTTCTGAATCCTGGACGGCGGTCGTCGATGCACTTCGGGGTGCGAGAGTGCTTATCCCTCTCATCGCTGAGGCCAGTGGTATGGACCTTACCTCTGAGGGGGTGAAGGTGGAAAAGACCCAAGAGCTTTCAATCATCCATGTGGAGGGACCCGATGGGAGACCTGTGTCGCCACTTTTTAGTGATGTTGCGTCGATGGCTGCCTGGAATTCCGCGGCACGGCCGATCCCCGTTTCGGCCTCTCAGGCGGCACTGGCTGCGGCGAGCGATGGGGTGACGCTCATGGTCATCAACCCTGGCCAGGTGAACTCGGTGACTCTTCGTCGCAGCGCGGTAAAAGCAGTAGCTACGGGCGAAGCCTATGTTCCGCCTTACAGCGACCCCCTCGTGCTCCAGGCACTTCAGGAGGCTCTCGTGGGAGAAGAACTGTGGTTTCCGCGCCTCTCGATTCGCTCAGGAGACATCACCCATTCTCTCTCGGGCCCCGAAGTCATCGTCGTGTTGAGCGCCACACCCGGCTTGGATAAGAAAGAACTTCACACCCGGCTTGCCCAGGTTTCCGTGGAGTGGACCAAGAGCTCCATCCTCACCGAGCGGGTGGATGGCCTAGGGGTGAAAGTGGTGTCTGCCTAGTTGACCGGTCCGGTGTATTTTTCTCCCGGACCCGCGCCTGGAGCATCGGGGTATGTGGATGCTTCACGGAAAGCTAATTGCACCGAGCGCAGACCGTCGCGCAGGCTTCGTGCGTGGTGATCGCCAATTTCGGGAGCGGCAGCCGTGACCAATCCCGCGAGCGCGATGATGAGCTTTCGAGCTTCCGCAAGATCAATTTCTTCCTCGGGGCTTTCTGACAGACCGCACTTCACCGCCGCGGCGGAAAGAAGGTGCACCGCTACGGTGGTAATGACCTGCACGGCGGCCACTTCGCCAATGTCGCGGCCTAATGCATCGATACTCTCGTCGCTCACAAACACTCTTTCCACTCGCTAGTTGGGCTAAACACTGGTATTGTATTGACGGCTGATTACTCGCTGAGTATGAAGCTGGCGAAAGTGGAGAAACCTCCCACCTGCGTGTGCCTGGGTAACCAAGGCTACCGGGTCGTTGTGCTCCGTGAATCGATGAGATTCACAGCGAAAAGGGCGCGAAATAGCGTAATGCTATGGGAAGTAATTCGCTCTCGCTGGACATTGCCGCTGAGAGAGAAGGAGATCCGCATCAGCGATCCCAGGATTAACGACCGCATTCGTGCCGCCGAGGTTCGCCTCGTGGGGCCCCAAGGCGAGCAGGTCGGTGTGGTGCGCGTGGATATTGCCCTGCGCTTAGCGCAAGAGGCTGATCTTGATTTGGTCGAAGTGTCCCCGAACTCGAATCCCCCCGTAGTTAAAGTTATGGACTACGGCAAGTTCAAGTACGAGGCAGCTCAAAAAGCGAAAGAAGCACGAAAGAATCAGGCAAATACGATTCTCAAAGAGGTTCGTTTTCGCCTGAAAATTGACACTCACGACTACGAAACCAAGCGTAAGCGTGCGGAATCTTTCCTGAAAACAGGCGACAAAGTGAAAGCAATGATCCTGTTTCGCGGTCGTGAACAGTCCAGGCCAGAACAGGGTGTGCGGCTGTTGCAACGGTTCGCTGAAGATGTATCAGAGGTTGGTGTCGTCGAATTCACTCCGATGATTGACGGCCGAAATATGGTCATGATCATTGCGCCGGTGAAATCTAAAGCAGACGCTAAGGCTGACCAAGCAAAAGCTCGGGCCAAAGAATCGGCCCAGGCTTCGGCAAAACAGCCTGTCGCACCCGAAATTCCTATTTCGGCTGCGGACGCGCCAGCTCCACCAGCGGAGCAGCCGACGGCCGAGGAAGCGCAACCTGAAGCACAGAAACCCACGGCGAAAGCGGTAGCAAAACCCGCGACAAAGACGGCGGCGAAACCCGCGGTGAAGGCTGCCTCCGCCGCAAAGAAAGCCCCGGCTGTCAAGAAACCAGCAGCCCCAGTGAAGAAGACCCCAGAAAAGAAGGAAGAGACAGATGCCTAAGCAGAAGAGCCATTCTGGCGCCAAGAAGCGATTCAAGGTGACCGGAAGCGGAAAAATCATGAAGCAGGGTGCTGGGATGCGCCACAACCTGGAAAAGAAGTCCAGCCGCGTGACTCGTCGCCTCAACCAAGATCAAGTTCTTGCGAAGTCGGACGCCAAAGTCATCAAAAAGTTGCTCGCAAAATAGACCTGAACGAGACGAAGGAAAAAGATCATGGCACGTGTTAAGAATGCGGTAAACGCACATAAGAAACGTCGGGTTATTCTCGAGCGCGCAAAGGGATACCGCGGACAACGTTCACGCTTGTACCGCAAAGCAAAAGAGCAGGTTATCCACTCGCTCGTATACAGCTACCGCGATCGTCGCGCGCGCAAGGGAGACTTTCGTCGCCTGTGGATTCAGCGAATCAATGCTGGTTCTCGGGCTAACGGCTTGACCTACAACCGTTTCATCCAGGGCCTTGGTCTTGCTGGTATCGAGGTTGACCGTCGTATGCTCGCTGAGCTCGCCGTCAACGAACCCACCGCTTTTGCCACTTTGGTATCAGAAGCTAAGAAGGCGCTGCCCAAGGACACTTCGGCACCTGCTCTCGCGTCCTAAGGTATGCGAAGGGTCCCCACGCGTTGCGTGGGGACCCTTCGCATATGCTCCGCCTTGGGGTGTGAGTCGCGGGGGTTTTCTCTTCGTCTGCCTCGTACCCTAAGACAGTGCTAGAAAATTCTCGTTCACCACGCTCTCGCGCTGTTGCGAAGCTTGCCATAAAGCAGCGGCGTCAGGAGGCGAGGATGTTTCTCGTCGAGGGACCACAGGCGACTCGCGAAGCCTTGACTCACCGGTCCCACCACGTTGTGGACCTATTTCTCACTCCTGCAAGCGCGGAGCGACATTCAGATGTGGTCGAGTTGGCTTCGCGCGCAGGAATCGAGATCACTCTCGCCAGCGAAGATGTCCTCACCAGCATGTGTGACACGGTGACTCCGCAAGGAGTGCTGTTGGTGTGCGACTTCGTGGACGTAACCCTGGCGGAAGTGGTGGCAGCGAATCCGACCAATGTCGCCGTGCTGCACCAGGTACAAGACCCGGGGAATGTGGGAAACATTATTCGCAGCGCGGATGCTGCGGGAGCGGGAGCCGTCATTGTGACGGCGCAGAGCGTTGATGTCTTCAACCCCAAGGTGGTTCGAGCGACGACGGGGAGCCTTTTTCATATCCCCGTTGTGACCGGGGTCGATCTAGTAGACGCGCTCGCCCACCTCCATCAGGCAGGGCTTACCGTCTACGCGACAGAAGCGGGCGGGGAGGGTCTTGATATCTTGGCGGCCTCAGGAGCATTGACATCTCCTCTGGCGTGGGTTTTTGGTAACGAGGCGCACGGGCTTTCTGAAGAAGAGCTGGAGCTGGCTGACAAGCGCGTGGCGGTTCCCCTCTACGGACAGGCCGAGTCTTTGAGTTTGCAAACGGCAGCGGCCCTCTGTCTCTATCAAACGGCGTTCGCCCAGGCTCCGAATACTCCCCCCTAAGCCCGCAGCGTCCCGGGTAGACTTGGCGCTCGTGTCAGCCAAAAATGCCATCACCCCAGACAACGTTGCGCTCGCCATTGTCGAAGCCCTCCGCGCTTTTTCTGGTGCCTCGAGCGTGGAGGACCTCACAGCAGCCAAGACGGCCCACGTGGGGGATAAATCAGCGCTCTCGCTGATGAACGCGACCCTGCGTGACTTGCCCCACGAGGAGAAGGCAGCTGCCGGAAAGCTGATGGGGGAGTCTAAAGCTGCTGTTATGGGAGCCTTGGAAGCTCGTGAGAGCGAGCTTGTTACTGCCAGAGAGCACGACGCACTTGCTGCTGAAGCTCTTGACCTCAGCGGTTTGGGAGAAATCTCGAGCCTGGGTGCACGTCATCCGCTGACCATGCTGATGGAAGACATGGCGGATGTGTTTGTGTCGATGGGGTGGGAAATTGCCGAAGGCCCGGAGCTGGAACACGAATGGTTCAACTTTGATGCTTTGAACTTTGACGAAGATCACCCGGCACGAGCCTTACAAGACACATTCTTTGTCGAACCAGTCGAATCTCATCTTCTCTTGCGCACCCATACATCTCCGGTTCAGATTCGATCCCTCTTGGAACGGGAACTGCCTGTCTATGTGGTCGCACCGGGTCGGGTGTATCGCACCGATGAACTCGATGCTACTCATACCCCTGTGTTTCACCAGATTGAAGGAATCGCCATCGACAAGGGCCTCACCATGGCTCACCTCCGTGGCACGCTAGAACATCTGGCGCGGTCGATGTTTGGTGATGACGCCAGGATTCGACTGCGAGCAAACTATTTTCCCTTCACTGAGCCGAGCGCCGAACTTGACGTGTGGCACCCCACCTTCGTGGGCGGAGCGCGCTGGATCGAGTGGGGTGGTTGCGGAATGGTCAACCCGAACGTGCTGCGCTCTGCGGGTATTGATCCTGAGGTCTACCAAGGCTTTGCGTTTGGTATGGGAATCGAACGCACCCTGATGTTCCGCAACAACGTGCAGGACATGCGGGACATGGTCGAAGGCGATGTCCGGTTCTCCCAGCAATTTGGGGTGGTTGTCTGATGCGCGTTCCTTTGTCGTGGCTTGGCGAATATGTCGACCTCCCCGTGAACGTCACCCCTGAGAGTGTCCATGAAGCTCTTGTCTCTGTGGGATTGGAAGAAGAAGACGTCCACCGTTTTGACCTCACTGGACCCATCGTCGTGGGAGAAGTTGTCGAATTTGTCGACGAGCCCCAAACGAATGGCAAAACAATCCGGTGGTGTCAGGTTCGAGTGGCGACCGAAGATACCGACGATGCGCCTGCCATGAGGGGCATCGTGTGCGGGGCGAACAATTTCTTTGTTGGCGACCTCGTGGTGGTGTCGTTGCCGGGTGCCATCTTGCCGGGACCTTTTGCGATTAGTGCCCGGAAAACCTACGGGCATGTCTCCGACGGCATGATTGCCTCCGCCAAAGAGCTGGGCCTGGGCGAAGACCATGAGGGAATTCTTCGTCTGTCGCAGATCGGAGTCGACGCAGAGGTGGGGGCCGACGCCATCAGCCTTCTTGGCCTTGACGATGTTGCGTGTGAAATGAATGTCACGCCTGACCGTGGTTACGCGTTGTCTGTGCGCGGCATTGCGAGGGAATATCACCATGCCACCGGAGCGGCTTTCCGCGATCCCGCGGCGATGTTCACTCCGGGGGTGGGGCAGGGCTTTTCGGTTACTCTCCGCGATGACGCACCTCTTCGGGGGGTTCCGGGATGCCACGTTTTCATCACTCGCACAGTCAGGGGTATTGAAGTAGCCAAGCCCACCCCCCCACACATGGTGGCGCGGCTTTCTCTGGCAGGAATTCGTTCCATTTCTCTACCGGTCGATATCACCAACTATGTGATGCTCGAAATGGGTCAACCTATCCACGCGTATGACCTAGACCAGCTGGCCGGCGGCATCACCGTTCGACGCGCCACTCGTGGGGAAAAGTTGGTCACCCTTGATGGGTCAGAAAGAAACCTGGACCCAGAAGATTTGCTCATCACCGACGAGTCTGGCCCCATCGGGCTGGCAGGGGTAATGGGCGGGTCAACCACTGAAATCTCTGACACCACCACCAATGTCCTGGTCGAAGCAGCGTGGTTTGAGCCCATTTCCATCGCTCGAACACAACGCCGACACAAACTCCCCAGCGAAGCGTCTAAGCGTTTCGCCAGGGGAGTAGACCCCCTCGTCGCCGAGGCGGCTGCAGAGCGCGTGGTGGGCTTACTGGAGGAGTACGCCGGTGGCACACGAGACACTCTTGGCTCCCGTGTGATCGCGGATACAGCGGGGGTAATGCCCGCCCTGGAAATGGACTTCCACGCTGTTGAAAAACTGGTCGGAATGGTTGTGGCAGTCGATGAGATGAAACGCATCTTGGAAGATATTGGCGCCACTGTCTCCGCCACCGAACATTCTTTCCACGTCACGCCGCCGTCCTGGAGGCCGGACCTCATCGATGTTCCAGGATTGGTCGAGGAGGTGGCTCGCCTCGTGGGATACGACACGATTCCCTCCTTCTTGCCGATAGCCCCCGCAGGTCGTGGCCTCACCACCGCGCAAGCTACAAAGCGTCGTATTACTCATTCTTTGGCTTCGTGGGGGATGACAGAGGTGCTGTCGTATCCTTTCGTGACCGAGAGCGACAACGCCCTCTTTGGTGAGCCCGGTGCCACCGACATGGTTCTCCACAACGCCATCGATGCGCAGATCAACCGCATGCGACTATCCCTGCTCCCGGGCCTTCTGGAGGCGCTCCGGAGAAACATTTCCCGAGGATTCACCTCGGTCTCTCTTTTTGAGGCGGGGTTGGTGTTTCAGCCCACCGGCACCGCGACCGGGACAAAAAATATCCCGCTGGGTGCTCAGCGACCAGATAAAAAGGTTCTGGACCAATTGCATGCGTCCGTGCCCGCCCAGCCGTGGAGTGTTGCGGGGGTTTTCGTTGGAAACACTCGGCAGAGCGCGCCGTTTGTGCAGGCAGTTGCCAGCGACGTTCGCGATGCCCTCGATGCCTGCCAGGTGGTCGCGCGCGCTGCCGGAGGAGAACTGGGCGTGGTCCAAACATCACACCCCGCTTTTCATCCTGGCCGTTATGCCTCCCTGGTTGCCGCAGGCACTGTGGTCGGCTACGTCGGTGAGCTTCTGCCATCGCTCGCCCTGGAACGAGATTTGCCCAGACGCGTGTCGGTCTTTCACCTCGATGGCGACGCTCTCCTGGGTGCGCTCGGCGATGCCCCTCACCAGGCGACACCCGTGTCGATTTACCCCCCAGCAACACAGGATGTGTCGCTCGTAGTGGATATCGCTGTGCCCGCACGCGACGTTCAATCTTCCCTCGCAGCGGGATCGGGACATCTGCTGGAGGCCATCACCCTGGTTGATGACTACCGCGGCGCGGGCGTCGACGCGGGGCAACGTTCGCTAACATTTGCGTTGAGGTTTCGCTCAGGCAGCAGAACGTTGACGGCTGCGGAAGCAACCGAGGCGAAGGACGCGGGTGTTGCGCTTGCCCGCAGCCGCCATGGCGCCGCGTTGCGTGGGTAGCCCACAAGCCACCTTCAATACCTCGTCTAAGGTTGGGCTATGAGTCTTAGTGTCGCCATCGCGGGGGCTAGCGGTTATGCCGGTGGAGAGGTGGCTCGTTTACTGGCCTCCCACCCGGAGTTTGACGTCGTCACGCTTGGGGCTCATTCCTCTGCGGGGCACTCCATCCGGAGTGTGCACCCACACCTGGCCAGTTTTGGTGACCGTGTCTTTGCCGAAACGACGGTGGACGCCTTGACGGGCCATGATGTCATCGCCCTGGCTCTCCCCCACGGTGAATCGGGCGAGCTCGGGGAGAAACTCCGCGCCAGGGGCGGGTATCGGGTGCTTCTGGACTTGGGTGCCGATCGTCGTTTGGAAGATTCCATGGCGTGGGCGTCTTTCTATGGGGGGCACCACCACGAACCTTTTGTCTATGGAATGCCCGAACTTCTTCGATCCAGTGGCCCCACCCAGCGCGAGCGTATTAGCGCAGCCACCGAGATTGCCGTTCCCGGCTGCAATGCCACCGCCGTGACCCTGGCTCTAGCACCGTTGCTCGCATCGGGCATCGTCTCCCCAAGCGACGTCTCCTCCGTGCTCGCCGTGGGGTCCTCCGGGGCTGGTCGCTCGCTGCGCTCAGATTTACTGGGCTCAGAACTGATCGGATCCGCTCGTCCCTACGCGGTGGGGGGAACCCACCGCCACCTGCCAGAGATTCGTCAAAACTTTGCCCACGCCAGCGGACACGAGGTGAGTGTGTCTCTGACACCTGTTCTGGTGCCCATGTCGCGCGGCATTCTTGCGACCTGTTCCGCTGTGCTCCTCCACCCCCGCACCGTGGAAGAAATTCGCGATGTTCTTGCAGAGGCCTATGCCAACGACGTGTGTGTTTCGGTGTATGACGTGGGTTCTTTACCCTCAACAGGGGATGTGCTGGGCTCCAACACCGTTGCCCTGGGGGTGGCCGTGGATAAAAGCGTGAACCGTGTGATTGTGGTGGCAGCAATCGACAACTTGGTGAAGGGAACGGCGGGAGCTGCCGTTCAGTGCCTCAACCTTGTGTGTGGTTTTCCCGAAACCCAGGGGCTGTCGCTTGACGGGTTCGCGCCGTGAGTGTGACCGCAGCCGCCGGGTTCCGAGCCGGAAGTGTGGACGCTGGTCTTGCGTCCCGGGGCGGCGTGGATCTCACGGTGATCATCAATGAGGGGCCCAGTGACGCCGCTGCGTGCGTGTTCACCTCCAACAAAGCCAAAGCGCATCCCATCCTCTGGTCTCAGCAGGCCATTAAGGATGGTCACGCCCGCGCCATAATCCTCAACGCGGGCGGAGCGAACTGTTTCACGGGACCTGAGGGTTTCGCCCTCACCCATAAAAGCGCCGAAACTCTCGCGGCGGGTCTTGTCGATGTGGGAGCCCATGACATTCTCGTATGTTCTACGGGCCTGATTGGTGAGCCGCTTCCTGAACGCGCCGTCATTGACGGCATTACCGCGGCGATGGCTCTGGCTGATTCTTCTCCAGAAGCAGGGGTGGCGGCTGCAGAGGCAATTTTGACCACTGATTCGCGGGCCAAAACGGCCGTGCGAACTAGGGAAACACCGGCGGGCACTTTCACGGTGGGTGGCATGGCCAAAGGCGCAGGAATGTTGGCGCCAGGCCTCGCCACGATGCTCGTTGTTATCACCACCGATGTCCTGCTGGAGCCAGAAGAACTTGACGGGGCGCTGCGCCGCGCCACCAACGTCAGCTTCGACCGCCTGGATTCTGATGGCTGCATGTCAACGAATGACCAGGTGACGCTGATGGCGTCGGGTGCGAGTGGGCTGCGGCCAGAGCTCGCAGATTTTGAACAGGTACTCACCGAGTTGTGCCTTGATTTATCTCACCAGCTTCTTAGTGATGCCGAAGGGTCAAGCCACGACATTGCCATTTCTGTTCGCCAAGCGGTAAGCGAAGAGGATGCCGTAGCGGTCGGGCGAGCGGTCGCCAGAAGCAACCTGGTCAAAGCTGCCATTTTTGGTCAAGATCCCAACTGGGGTCGAGTGTTGGCCGCGATTGGGACTGTGGACGTGGAATTTGATGTGTACGGCGTTGATGTGACGATGAACGGTGTTCAGGTGTGCCGACACGGTGGTCCGGATCGTCCCCGAAGCGAGGTTGACTTGAGCCCGCGGGCGACCAGTATTGAGATTGACCTTCATGCTGGCTCAGCCTCGGCCACCGTGTGGACGAATGATTTGACCCATGACTATGTCCACGAGAACAGCGCGTATTCGAGCTAGTGATGACCAGTATTCCCACAGACCACCCCGAAGCGTTTCTTAAAGCAGCGACATTGACCGAAGCGTTGCCCTGGATCCGTCGCTTTCAAGGCTCCGTTTTTGTCGTCAAATTGGGCGGCAATGCGATGGTCGATGATGAACTACTCCAGGCTTTTGCCGACGATATGGTGTTTTTGCACACCGTGGGGGTGCGCCCCGTTGTTGTTCACGGCGGCGGACCTCAAATATCCCAGGCGCTCCACGACGCGGGAATTGAGAGCGAATTTGTGGGTGGCTACCGAGTTACCAGCACCGCCGCCATTCCCGTTGTTCGGGATGTGTTGCGCAACCAGATTGGTGCTGATATCGCTCGGCGAATCAATCATCACCACGATATGGCCGTGGTGCTTTCCGGGGAAGACCACGACCTCTTTCGAGCTGTGCGAAAGGGAACGACCATCGGGGGTGTCGAGATGGATCTGGGTCACGTAGGTGAGGTCATCAGCGTCAACCCGGGCGAAATTCACCGGCTTCTGGGCGAGGGTTTTATTCCGGTGGTGTCTTCTTTGGCACCGAGCGAAGATGGCTCGAGCCTCCTCAATGTCAATGCGGATGCTGCCGCTGCAGCCTTAGCAAGCGCTCTGCGGGCTGAGAAGCTTGTCCTCCTCACCGACGTTGCTGGGCTGTATGAACACTGGCCCGCAGCGGACTCTCTCATCTCGACCATCACCACGGCAGAGTTGAAAAAGCTCCTTCCTCGTTTGGAGTCCGGCATGATCCCCAAGATGACGGCGTGTTTAGATGCGGTGACCTCCGGAGTGTCTAAAGCAGCCATCATCGATGGCAGACTGGCTCACTCCATCTTGTTGGAGGCGTTCACCACCCATGGAATAGGAACCGAGGTTGTATCGGCATGACTCGCCATTTTCTGCGTGATGATGATATTTCTGCCCAGGAGCAGAGCGACATCCTTGATCGCGCTCTGCTCCTGAAAGCGGACCGTTTTGGTTCCCGGCCTCTGGAAGGGCCGCACACCGTTGCGGTAATTTTTGATAAATCTTCCACGAGGACACGAGTGTCTTTCGCCGTGGGAATCGCCGATCTGGGGGGACAGCCTCTCATCATTTCCACGGCAAACTCTCAACTCAGCGGTAAAGAAACTCCCTCCGATACAGCGCGCGTCCTTGAGCGCATGGTCGCAGCGATTGTCTGGCGAACGTATGGTCAGGCCGGGTTGGAAGAAATGGCCAAGAACACCATCGTTCCCGTGATCAATGCTCTGAGTGATGATTTTCATCCCTGCCAGCTGTTAGCCGATCTCCTGACGATTCGAGAGCACAAGGGCACTTTGGCGGGTCTGACGGTGGCATTTATCGGCGATGGAGGGAGCAACATGGCGCACAGCTATGCGCTGGCGTGCACTACGGCGGGCATGCATGTGCGCATCGCGTGTCCCCCCTCGTTTGGTCCTGTCGCGTCGGTTATCGGGGATGCCAGGGCGATTGCAGAAAAAACTGGCGGCTCGATTACCGTCATGGAAGACGCCGCCAACGCTTTAGCCGGTGCTGATGTTGTCGTGACCGACACCTGGGTATCGATGGGTAAGGAGGCAGAAAAGGCCGAGCGAGTGGCGATTTTTGGCGGCTACCAGGTCGACGCTGAGGCCATGACTCGGGCTAAAGTTGACGCCATTTTCTTGCACTGCTTGCCCGCTGATCGCGGATTCGAGGTCACCTCCGACGTGATTGACGGCGCACAGAGCGTCATTTGGGATGAATCAGAAAACCGTTTACACGCCCAAAAAGCGCTCCTGGTCTGGCTTTTGGAGCGCGCTGGAGCTGAAGCCCCGCCGGTAGACTGAGAGGGAACCGGGGGGTCCCGGTAGCGACCAAGAGAAAGTAGTGGCACTCGTGTCCAATCGTGTTGTTCTGGCATATTCCGGTGGTCTTGATACCTCAGTAGGTATTGGGTGGCTCCACGACGCTACGGGTAAAGAGGTTATTGCTCTCGCTGTGGATGTGGGCCAGGGTGGCGAGAACATGGATGACATCCGCCAACGGGCTCTTGATTGCGGTGCGGTGGACGCGATCGTGGTGGACGCCAAAGATGAGTTCGCCAACGATTTTGTTATGCCAGCCCTGAAAGCGAATGCTCTCTATCAAAAGCGTTACCCTTTGGTCTCGGCCCTGTCTCGCCCCGTCATCGCCAAGCACCTTGCTCGTGTCGCACAGGAACTGGGTGCGGATTCCGTTGCCCACGGATGCACCGGTAAAGGCAACGACCAGGTTCGTTTCGAATCTGCGATTGCCGCGCTGGCTCCAGAATTAACCAGCATTGCTCCCATCAGAGACTTGGCCCTCACCCGGGACAAGGCGATTCTCTACGCCGAAGAGCATGGCCTTCCCATCAAGCAAAGCAAGAAGAATTCCTATTCCGTCGACAAAAACGTGTGGGGGAGAACGGTAGAAACCGGTCCGCTGGAAGATCCGTGGAATGCTCCCTTGGAGGACGTCTGGGAATACACGCAGAACCCTGACCAGGGCCTTGCAGCCGAAGATGTCACCATTTCTTTTCGCGAAGGTATTCCCGTTGCCATTAATGGTAAATCTGTCACCCCGCTGGAAGCCATTGCGATGCTCAACACCATGGCCGGAGCGCACGGTGTGGGCCGAGTTGACATCATCGAAGACCGTTTGGTGGGAATCAAGAGTCGCGAAGTCTATGAAATTCCCGGTGCTCTCACTCTCATCAATGCTCACGAAGAGCTGGAAAACCTGGTCCTGGAGCGCGACCTGGGTCGCTACAAGCGCAAGCTCGAGGCTGACTGGGCCAACCTCATTTATGACGGCCTATGGTTCTCGGATCTGAAATCCAGCTTGGACGCCTTCTTTGATCACACCCAGGCGCACGTCTCCGGTGATGTTCGAGTGAGCCTCTTTGCCGGTGCGGCCACCGTCACCGGACGTCAATCGCCTGAGAGCCTCTATGACTTTGATTTGGCGACCTATGACACCGGCGACACGTTTGATCAGTCCCACGCAAAAGGCTTTATTGAGCTGTGGTCTTTGCCCAGCAAGATTTCTGCCAGACGCAACGCCAGAAAATAGGGCGGCGTCATGTCGGGGCACACGAATGATGGGGCCCTGTGGGGTGCCCGTTTTCGGTCAGGTCCCAGTGTCCCCATGCAGGCTCTTTCTCGCTCCACCCACTTTGATTGGCGCTTTGTCCCCTACGACTTGGCCGCAACACGGGCGCACGCACACGAGCTTGCCGACAAGGGGTTTCTCACAGTGGGTGACTTAGACACTGTGGGTGCCGCGCTGGATCAACTCGGTCATGATTTTGAGCAGGGTACTCTCCAGCCAGCAGACTCGGATGAAGACGTCCACGGCGCACTCGAACGCATTCTGATCAGCAGAATTGGCGACCACCTGGGAGGCTCACTTCGAGCCGGTCGCAGCCGCAATGACCAAATCGCCACCTTTGTTCGGCTCTATATGCGCGATAGCGCTCACAGTATCCGTCGACTCCTTCTCGAGACTGCGGAAGTTCTTGTGGAACGCTCTCGTGACGCAGGGGAGTCGGCGATGCCCGGGCGCACCCACTATCAGCACGCACAACCCATCCTGCTTGCCCACTACCTCCTCGCCCATGCCTGGCCGCTGGTGAGGAATGTGACCCGGTTGGATGATTTCCTCGTTCGCAACGATGTGTCGCCCTATGGCGGTGGCGCACTTGCCGGCGGTGGCATGGGCCTTGATGCGAGCGCCATTGGAGGCGCCTTAGGGTTTTCCTCGGTGAGCCCCAACTCCTTGGACGGAACATCCTCCCGCGACGGGGTGGCAGAATTTCTTTTTGTCACCGCCCAAATCGGTGTGGACCTGTCCCGCATTGCCGAAGACATTGTGGTGATGACCTCGAGTGAGTTTGGTTATTTCCGCTTGGATGACGCGTATTCGACGGGGTCTTCGATGATGCCGCAAAAGAAAAACCCCGACGTCGCCGAACTGACCAGGGGCAAGTCGGGTCGCCTGATCGGCAACTTAACCGGGCTGATGGCGACACTCAAATCTCTTCCCCTGGCGTATAACCGAGATTTGCAAGAGGACAAAGAGCCACTGTTTGATTCCGTGGAGACCTTGCACCTCGTCCTACCGGCCATGATGGGTCTGCTGGCAACCATGACCCTGAACGTCGAGAGAATGGAACACAACGCCACGGCGGGCTTTGCGCTGGCCACCGATGTGGCAGATGTGTTGGTGGGTAAGGGTGTTCCATTTCGCAGCGCTCACGAAATTGTGGGCCACTTGGTGTCCTACTGTGAAGAAAAGAACCTGGATCTTCACGAAGTCTCAGATTCGGAGCTTGCTTCGTTATCTGCTGAACTCACTCCTGATGTGCGCGACGTCATGAATGTCACGGCGTCTTTGGCTCGAAAAGCCGGGATCGGTGGCACCGCGCCGCATCGGGTCGCCCAGCAGCGCGATGAACTCCAACAGTTGCTGGTGGGTCTGTCTGAGAAGTAGTCTCACTGGCCTCTGAAGCGCTGGAGGAACGCTTGGGTGCGCGCGTCCTGGGGGTTTTGCAACACATCGACGGCGGGCCCACCTTCGGCGATGACGCCTCCACTGATAAAGAACACTCGGTCAGCGACATCTCTGGCAAACGCCATTTCGTGCGTGGCCATAATAATTGTTGTGCCCTCCTCTTTCAGAGTTCGCACGAGTTCCAACACTTCGTCGACCAACTCGGGGTCCAGTGCCGAGGTGATTTCATCCAGGAGCAGTACCTCGGGTTTACAGGCGATTGCTCGGGCCAGCGCCACCCTTTGCTGTTGCCCCCCGGAGAGGCGATCGGGATACCAGTTGGCTTTGTCTCCCAAACCCACATGGGCCAGCAGCTGGTGGGCGTGATCGCGCGCCGCACTCTTTTTCATTTTTTTGACCTGGATGAGCGACAAGGTGATGTTGTGGAGAACGGAAAGGTGCGGAAAAAGGTTGAACTGCTGAAACACCACCCCGATGCGCGCCCGGATGGCATCGGGGTTCGCACGTGGGTCCGTAATATCGTCACCGCTGAGCCAGATCTGCCCGTCATCGATTTGTTCTAAGAGGTTGATACATCGCAGCAGCGTGGATTTGCCAGAACCACTCGCGCCAATAAGTGCAACGACTTCACCATGGCTGACATCCATCGAAATACCGGAGAGAACAGACGTTTCTCCAAAACTTTTGTGGATGTTGTCGAGGCGCAACAGCGACGTCATACGACAGACCCCGCCTGTTCGCGAACGCGTAAACGCGAGGAATACCAGTCCGTGAGGCGAATCATGGGAAGAGCAAGCAACACAAAGAGCAGACCCGCTAACACGTAAGGGGTGAAATTGAACGCCTGCGCCGTTTCGATTTGAGCTGCCCGCACCGCATCCACCGCTCCCAAAACTGAAATGAGACCGACATCCTTTTGCATTGCGATGAAGTCGTTCATCAAGGCAGGCGTCACCTTGCGAATAGCTTGCGGGAGGACCACCAACCGAAGCGTTTTTGAATACCCCAGCCCCAGTGAGCGTGCGGCTAAGCGCTGGGAGGGATGGACCGACTCAATACCGGCGCGAAACACTTCGGAGACGTAGGCGGAGTAGGTGAGGATCAAGGCGACAGTCCCCCAGAATTCCAGGGGCATTCGGGGGAGAGCGCCGAGGCCGGGAATACCAAAACCGACGATATACAGCACGATTATTAACGGCAGACCTCGGAACAGGTCGGTATATCCCGCTGCGAGAGCGCGAAGAGGAAAAAATACGGGACCGCGGAGGGTGCGGATTGTTGCCAACACCAACGCCAGAATAAGAACACCCAGGGCCGCAAAGAACAAGACCCTGACGTTCAGCCACAAACCCTCGATGACCCTCGGCCACGCCCCCCGGAGTACTTCGAGGTTGAAGAAGCTGCGCTGAACGAGTTCCCACCCGGGGGTGTTCACCACAAAAAACCACAGCACAAAGGCAAAGGCAAGGGTGGAGATGAAGGAAATCGCTACCGATTTCGAATTTTGTTTTTTCCGGAAAGCCCGGCGCTCAAGCTCTATCGAACTGGCGCGCCGGGGTTCCTGGCGTGAACTCACGAGGTACTAGTTCTTTACTTCAGCAGTGATGCGCCCTGGTTGGAACCCAGCCACTCATCCGCGAGTTCTTGAAGGCGCCCGGAGTCGCGAAGACTCTGAAGTGCCGCATTCACGGATGCTGTGAGGGTGCTGTCTTTGGAGAGCACGAGACCCCAATCGTCAGAAAGCCCCGCGGAGGTCGGGAGCTGACCGACAATTATTCCACCGGTGAGTTCCACACCGGTGAGATAGAAAGCGGTCGGGAGGTCAACGACGAGCGCGTCAATCTGGCCTGTTTCTAGGGCGAGCTTGGCGTCATCGTTGTTATTGAATGCTTGAGCGCCCTGAGTGGGCTTGATGGTCTGCTCAATCGCATCAAAAGAGGTTGTCCCACTGGCGGCACCAATCAGGAAGTCCTGCAATTCTGCAATGGTGGTGACACCGGCGGCTGCAGAAGACTCGACCGTTATGACGGCTTGAGGGGTGGAGTAGTAGGGGAGGGAGAAGTCGACATTTTGCGCTCGCTCCTCGGTGATGGTGTACTGCTGGAGGTTGAAGTCAAAACCTTTTGGGCCTGGCTGAATAGCCGCTTCAAAGGTGGTGCGGACCCAGATAACGTCCTCGGGCGCAAAGCCGAGCTCCTCAGCAATGGCGTAGGCCACCGCGGCTTCGAAGCCTTCTCCAGAATCGGGCGCGTCATCGAGGACGTAGGGGTAGTAGGCGGGCTCTCCAGTAGCGACGGTGATTTTTCCTTCGGTGAGGGTGGCGGATGATGATTCCTCGGGGGCTGCCGAGCAGGCAGCCAGGGACACCAACAGCGCGCCAGCCCCGGCAAGTGCGCCAATGCGACGCAGACGACGGGTAGCGGACATATTTTCTCTCCTTTATGACACAGGTGTTTGATGGGCGTTTACATTATGCCGTTTGCCTAAGCCCGACGAGACTCATTTAGACACATCCGCGAAACCTGTGCGAGGTCGGTAGCCTTGGACTGTGTCATCCCTTCACGAACTCAGTGCCGTTAAATTAGTTGAGGCGAGAGCTGCGGGTGAGCTTTCCGCCACCGAGCTCGTCTCCCACTTTCTAGAACGTATCGAGCGCCTCAATCCTGATACCAACGCTCTAGTGACGAGGACCCCAGAATTAGCACTTGAGGCCGCCAAGGCCATGGACGAGGGAATCCGTGCACCCGGCCTGTTATGGGGAATCCCCTTTGCCGACAAAGACCTTGTTAACCGAGCAGGAGTGGCCACCGGAGGTGGTTCACGGGCGCTGAGGGGGGCGGCGGTTCCAGAAACGTCCGACCCGCTCGCCCTTGTTCTTGATGAGGCTGGCGGTATCAGCGTGGGAAAAAGCGCTGTCTGCGAGTTTGGTCTGACCTCTTACACCGAGTCGGAGGTTTTCCCTCCCACTGTCAACCCTTTCTCGCCACACCACGGTTCGGGTGGCTCCAGCGGTGGCGCAGCCGCGGCAGTGGCATCGGGAATGGTCCCTTTCTCTCTGGGGAGTGACGGTGGGGGAAGTGTTCGCATCCCCGCGTGGGCCTGCGGCCTGGTGGGCCATAAACCCTCCCGAGGCCTGATCCCCGCAGGTGCTGGTTTTGATTCTTTGGGGGGCCTCGTTGTTCCCGGCCCGCTCGCGCGGTCTGTCGAAGATGCCGCGCTGCTTTTGGATGCGCTCTGTGGCAGCGCGCCGACGTTTCGCGCGACCGGCCAGCCACCCCGCCTGCACTCGTTTCGTGAACAGCTGACCACCGCCCCAGGTCCGCTGACGATTGGGATGACCACCGTAAGCCCCTGGGATGACTGGCTCAACATCACCGTTGACTCTGAAGCCTGCGACGCGATGTATCGCGTCGCAGCGCTTGCCGAGGAGGCCGGTCACACCGTGGTGCCGTGGCAGTGGAAACCGATGGCCGGCTACGCCGAAGCTTTTTACACTCTGTGGCAGGCGTCTGCGGCCTCGTTGGAAACCGATCGGGTGTCGCAAGATCTGGTGGAACCGCTCACGCGTTATTTGATGGAGCGCGGTCGGGAACTGGGTGCGCGCGACCTGGTTCACGCCCTCGGCGTGCTGAGTCGGTTTGAGACAGACACCATTAGAGCATTTTCACGCTTCGATGTGGTGCTTACCCCGGGGCTTGCCACTGGCCCCCCACCGATTGGGTTTTATGACAAAAACGACCCGGAAGAAAACTTTCGCCAGCAGGTTCGGGTCACACCATTTAGCAGTTTTGTGAACGTCTGCGGTTTGCCTGCCCTGGCACTTCCGGCCGGCCAGAACACGGAGGGGTTACCTGTGGGAGTCCACCTCATTGGGGGACCAGGGCAAGACGCCCTGGTGTTGCGTCTGGCTAGCGTGCTCGAAGCGCACATCGGTTGGGTGGGCACCAGGCCACCTATCTGGTAGGTGTCCCCGGCGAGACTTCGGTTTTCCGGCCTGGCCCTGACCGTGTGGAGGCCAGGCACGGGCGTTGTTGGTGCTGGCCGAGGGTGCGGGCACTGACCCACCAGCGCGCCCATTGATACGGGGTGCCGAGGGCGCTCCTGCAAAAAATCTGGGCACCAAGTCTCCTCGGTGCGACACTGCTAAGTTATGGGCGTGTCAGAGACAGCCCCTGTCGGCGAGCAGCGCAACGATTCGTCGTTCCCCACGATCTTTGAGGAACTCAAGTGGCGCGGTCTTGTTCATGTCTCCACAGACGAAGAAGCTCTCAGTGCTGCGTTGGAAGCGCAGCCGGTAACTTTTTACTGCGGCTTTGATCCCACCGCCCCAAGTCTGCATCTGGGGAACCTCGTTCAGTTGCTCCTCATGCGTCGACTTCAATTGTCAGGACACCGCCCCCTTGCCCTTGTGGGAGGGTCTACCGGTCTTATCGGTGACCCCAAGCCCACCGCGGAGCGGGTGTTAAACGAACCCGAGGTTGTCGCTGAGTGGGTAGCCAAGCTTGGCAAACAGCTCTCCGCTTTTCTCTCCTTCGAGGGAGACAACGCCGCCCAATTGGTGAACAACCTCGATTGGACGAAGGACCTCTCGGCGATTGATTTTCTGCGCGATATAGGTAAGCACTATCGCGTGGGCACAATGATTAAAAAAGATGCTGTGTCAGCAAGGCTGAAGTCGGATGCCGGAATCTCCTACAGCGAGTTTTCCTACCAAATCCTTCAAGGCATGGACTTCTTGAGACTGCATGAGAACTACGGGTGTGTTTTGCAAACCGGAGGCTCGGATCAGTGGGGCAATCTGACCAGCGGAACAGATCTTATTCACAAAGCTTTGGGGACTTCTGTCCACGCAATGGGCACTCCGCTGATCACCAACAGCGATGGCACGAAGTTTGGAAAATCTGAAGGTAACGCTGTGTGGCTGGACAAAGACCTCACCAGCGCGTTCGCTCTGTATCAGTTTTGGCTCAATACGGACGATCGCGACGTGATTAGTCGACTCAAGGTGTTCACTT
>Ga0209491_10002958_pt1 | contig 29003 bp, 28 predicted proteins | sample BON02_FD_187213 | JGI IMG/M metagenome (GOLD analysis project Ga0209491, IMG submission 187213) | Freshwater microbial communities from Lake Bonney liftoff mats and glacier meltwater in Antarctica - BON-02 (SPAdes) (version 2) | ecosystem: Environmental > Aquatic > Freshwater > Ice > Glacier...
AAAAATCAGCAAAGAAATCAGCAAAGAAATCAGCAAAGAAATCAGCAAAGAAATCAGCAAAGAAATCAGCAAAGAAATCAGCAAAGAAATCAGCAAAGAAATCAGCAAAGAAATCAGCAAAGAAATCTGCAAAGAAATCTGCAAAGAAATCTGCAAAGAAATCTGCAAAGAAATCTGCAAAGAAATCTGCAAAGAAATCTGCAAAGAAATCTGCAAAGAAATCTGCAAAGAAACTTTCTAATGAAAATAAAAAAACATCAGATGTAAAATATAACAAGGCTACATTTAGCTCAATGTTGGCACATAAATATAATAATGATATAGATCCGACTGGATATTATATTAGTGAAAAATTGGATGGAGCAAGATGTATATATTATAATGGTATTTTTACTTCAAGAAATAACAAGCCATTTAATGCTCCTGAATGGTTTAGTAGGGGTTTTCCTAAAGATATTGTTTTAGATGGAGAGTTATTTACAAAAAGAAAAGATTTTTCAAATATTATGAGTATAATAAAAAAAAAGATTCCAATTGATAAAGAATGGGAAAATATTACTTATATGGTGTTTGATTTACCTATGGTAAGAGAGAAATTTTCAGAAAGGTATTTAATTTTAAAGAATATTTTATTAGGAACAGATAGTAAATATATTAAATTAGTAAAACATAATATAATTAAAAATAAAGATAATTTACAAGAAATACATGATTCTTTAGTAAAATTAGGAGCTGAAGGCACTATGCTCAATCATCCTGATATGTATTATGAGGGTAAACGTAGTAAAGGTTTATTAAAATACAAGGATTTCTTTGATGATGAATGTGTAGTCCAAGGCTTTGAATTTGGTGAGGGGCGTAATTCAAATGTAATGGGGCATCTTATTGTTAAATGGTTGAAACCTTCAATGGGAACGTCTGAATTTAATGTAGGTAGTGGATTTAATGACAAAGAAAGAAAAAATTATAAAATATTATATCCAATAGGAACTATAATTAAAATTAAATATTGGGAAATTACTGAATCTAAGAAACCTAGATTTCCTATATTTATAGGTATAATTCCTAAAATTTACGCTCATTAATCGTCTCTAAGTTTACAAATATGATTGGATGTTGTAACCGGAAAAGTTTCATTACACACTATACATTGTAAGGTATCGTATTTAGGTAATTTATCATTATATACATTTGGAAATTTAATAGATTGAACAGAAGACTTAGTTCTAATTAAATTATAAAAAAATTCAAACATATTATTTACTTTAATAAATAATATGTTTAAAATTTTCAAACGTATTAATCTGTATTTAATTTCATGTTCACTTCTACCAACATTGTTTTCCCTAGGGATAATTAACAACTTATAGTCTTCATTGGCTACGTACCATTGTTGTTCTGTATCTTCCATTTTAGATTGTAGATTTAATGAAAGTGTTAATATTTCTAGTTTTACATAATATTTACGAATTTTTTTTCCTTTTTCTGTTTTTACTAACATTCATTGAATGTATCTGTATTTAACATCTTCCCTGTTTTGACCACCATGAACTCGCTTTTCCGTAGGCAGATATATTATGTAAAAGCAAGATTTTATAGTCTTCTTCGGCTGTAAAGTTAGTGTCGTATTGCTATTTTTAACTAATTCTGTAAAGTTAATTGAACTAGGTTTAATAATTTGTTCCATATTTAAATATATTTAATAAGAATTGTATTTTATTAAATTATCATATATATATATATATTGTTCCAATTTATCCTTATTTAGCTGCTGAATTAACTATTTAGTTTTTTGATACATTATAGTAGTATTTTGAGGCTCTTTGAATATAAAATCTTGTGAATATTTTATTTTAATAATCTTGATCTAATCCTAAATTTATTAAACCTATTCTTGCAGCTTTTTGTTCACTTGAAACTACCTTTGTATCACTACCTATACATAAAATATAATTATTCTTACTAATTTCTTTATGTAATTCGTTATATATATCTGGATAATTTATTTGATAATATTCAAGCACTTCATACGTATATTGTTTTATATTTTTTTTCTGAACACTTGATAATATATCATATTGATTTTTTGTAACATATAAAAGACGAGTAAATATTTTACGGTACAAAGGACCTTGTTGATTAATATTAATATACATAGGTGTGTGAAATTTTAGATTTTGCCAGTATCTTTGAATTGAATCCTTAAAATTATCATTTTGAGAAATTAATTCTGAAAAATCTATAATTGTCTCTATTATATTTCTTAAAAATCTATCTGCATATAAATAACCATATTCTCCAAAATCCTCCATTATACTACCTAAAAATGCTTCAAATGCATCTTCAAAATATGCTTGTGTATGACGACCTCTAAAATTTCCCATAATTGTTTGATTTTCTATCTGAAGACTTAATAATAAAAAGTCTTTAAATCCTAAAGAAACCGCAATTTTATGCAACATACTACATTTTTCTATTTTTATTTTTAATCTTGTTAAAAATCCTTCACGTTCATCTGGATATCTATCGTACAAATATCTACCAAGTATTGTTTTTAATACATTGTCACCCATATACTCCATTCTTTCAGAACTTTCCTTTGATATATAATTTAAATATAACGTCGAATCATCTGGATTCATTATATAATTCTGAACAGATTGATGATAACTCTCATGAATAAATGCCCCTTGGTAAAATTCCAAGTTCTTAATCTCTAAACGAGTTCTATCTCCACTACTATCAACATCACCAATATTACCAAATTTATTTAAAATATTCTCAACATCAGTCTTAGTAATAAGTTTATTATTAGGATTGTTCATTATTATTATAAAATATATATAATATTCATTTTTTTATTTATTTTATTAATTAATTTTTTAATTTATTTTATTAATTAATTTTGTATTTTATTTTTTATTTTTTATTTATTTGTATTTTATTTTTTTTTATTTATTTAATTAATTTTGTATTTTTATTTTATTTTTATATATTATAAATGGATTATATTAGAACTCTACTTAGACTTGTTGTAATCATTGGTGCTATTAATTGGGGTCTAGTCGCTTATAACGGAACAGATTTAGTAACTCTTAGTACTACAGCTATCGGTCAGCCTTCTTTTGATAAATATATTAAATTAATTGTCGGAGCAGCTGGTGTTTTCGGTCTTTATGAATTATATGTCTTGAATTTCGGATCTCAAAGAATGAGATAAACTTTACTTGAAACAGTCAAATAACTGCCATTCTGAATAACTGGCAGGTCTTCTCAACCACTCACCTATACAGGCAGAGAACTTACAATAGATGGGTTATTTACTTTACGCGTCTCGTTGACGCTTCAAAACATTACTATTAACATTAAATATTTAATGTTACTACTTTATATATTCTTCTCTAATCATTATTACATCTTTATTATAATCAAAATTATAATTATATTTATTATTTAATAAATTTTTATAAAATTCAAACTGGCTTGTAATTTTTAATTGTATATCCTTTTCTTTCGTATCTTCATCTTCATCTTCGTCATCTTTCATATCTTCTGTATCTTCTTTTATATCATCATCTTCGTCATCTTCTTTTAATTCTTTTATATCATCATCTTCATCTTTCACTTCTTCATCTTCATCTCCTTTTGTATCATCATCATCATCTTCATTATCTTTTATATCATCATCTTCATTCATATCTTTTACATTATCTTCAGTGTCATTATCATTTTTATTATAGTTTATCTTGTAATTTTTAAAATTTTCTTTATCTTCTTTTGTAGATACAAATTTTCTTTTTGACCTTGACATGGTTTGTGAAATTTTAAAGTAAATGGAATCTTTATTATATTTATTAGATTTTATATATTCTTTCATTAAAATGTCTGGATCAACATATGGTTTTGATTTTTTATAATGACCTCTTTTTAATATTTTATAAGATATTATACTATCCGTAATAAATATTTTTTCATAATATTTTTCTTTAGTATCTTGAATAGATTTTTTCATATTTACGGTAGTTAGTAATTTATATTTGTCTAATTCTTCATTACGTTTTTTATCCAAGTTTATAATTAAAAATCTATTTTTATCAATTACATTTACGCAATTTAATATTTTCTGTAATATATTATTACTTATTTTATCTAAATTAAAAAAAAACCCATTATAATTTTTCGTAAATTCTATATTATATTTCTTTAAAATAGATAAAATATGATGTTTTTCATCATGTGAAAATTTAGATATACGAGCTATCATAGATTTTATATTTATTTCATTTTCACCTATATTTCTATTATTTCCATCTGATTCTTCATTTTCACCATTTTCACCTATATTATTTCCATCTGATTCTTCATTTTCACCATTTTCACCTATATTATTTCCATCTGATTCTTCATTTCTATTAAATTCTTCATTTTCTTCCGATTCTTCATTTCCATCTGATTCTTCATTTTCATCTGATTCTTCATTTTCATCTGATTTTTTATTAACTAATTCTTCATTTCTATTTGGTTCTTTAACTAATTCTTCATTTTTATTTGATTCTTTATTTCTGATTAAAGGTTCTTCTGGTTTTATATTTCCTATACCCAATTTCGATTTTTTTTTTATATATTTATCCATTTATAATAACAAATGGCGTTTTAAAACCGTTTTTTTTTTAATGATAAATACAAATGGATAATATAAATATTTATAAAACCAATGTTGATATGATAAACAATGATATTCAAAATTTAATTTTAGATTTAAAAAAAAGTAAATTTATTTATAATAAATCTGATAATAATAGTACAACTGTATTTAATCTTCTTTCTAATAAATATTCAGTTTTATTTACTACGTCAAAAACTCTGTTTACACTTGTGTTATCAGATGTTAATAAAGTTGATTTTGACCAAAATAGTTTTAATCTAAAAATAAAACATATACTTGATTTAATTATTCAGATGCAAAAATCAAAAATTACTCAAAATGATGCTTCAGAAAATGTTGGACGTATGTTAGCTAAAGAATTTATACCTAATAATTTAAGTTAAAGATTTATATAGTATAGTATAATATATTTTTTTATTTTATTTAATAAGGGTAATGAACGATAAAGTAATAGATTTTTTATTAAAGGTAAATTCAAAAGGGAAGAAATTTGAACAAAACAAATATCAATTAATTATTGATGATTTGCATATTGATATAAATGATTTTAAAAATGAAATAGAGAATAAAAATCAAGAAATTGAATTATACAAGAATAATATTACTTCAATGCAAATAGAATTACAAAAAACGATGACCGATACTTGTCAATTAGAAAAATTACATGACCAAAATATATGTAATCATAAGGTTTATATAGAGTCTTCTGATATAATTTTATTGAATAATAATAAAACTATTAAAAAAATGGAGGAAGAAATATTAGAGTTATCTTTATCTAATAATAAATTATCAAATCTTTTAGAAACCTTATCAAAAGATTATACAACTAGTCAAAAAGAGTTGGGAACCATCTCACATCAATTAAAAAATACATTATTTTTATTAGATTCAAAATTATCCATGTTAGATTGTATTAATGATAAATGCAAAGATGCTTATCAGGAAAATTCAATGTTTAAAGAATATAATTTAAAATTAGAAAATGAATTATCTTTTATCAAAATAGAAACGAATAGATATAAAAATGAAAATTCTATATTACGAACAAATATATTTGACAAAGATATAATTATAAAAAAAGTAAATGACCAAATTAATATAAAAAATAACCACATAAATGATATGAAAAAAGTAAATAAAGTTGATATAAATAACCAAAGTAACCAAAGTAACCAAAGTAACCAAAGTAACCAAATAAATGATATAAAACCTAAAAAGATATTAAGGGGACTTACTAAACGTCTAATTTAATTTCAATAATATTATTATTTTCCAATACTTTTTTCTTTGGTTTAAAATTAATTAATTTTACTTGATCTTCTTTTATTTTCTTGATTGTTTCGGGGTGATAATATTCATTTTCAAATTCTTCTGAATCAATGTATTTTATAGAATTATCATTTGATATGTTATGCGATATGTTAAATTTATTTGATATGTTATTTGATATATGAATTGTAGGTGTATTGTTTTTGAAATCATATGTTATTTTTTCATTTGGATTTGTATTAATTAAATCTTTTAGAGGTATATATGTATTAATTATATTTTCTATAATAGATTCTATGTTATTTTTATATATTTTTTTAGAGTCGCTATTTTTATAATTTCTAATATTTTTTAATTTTGCATCTTGGTAAAAAAATTTTCCAATATGTTTTAAAGTCTTGTACCAAAAAAATCTAAACTCTGGTATTTTTATATCTGTATCATAATTATTATTGGACAATATTGATACATTTAATATTATTATTTTTTCTAGTAATTCCGTAAATGATGAATTATTATTATTATATTCTATATTAAACTCTATATTAAATTCTTTAAATTCTTTATTAAATTCTTTATTAAAGTCTTTATTAAAGTCTTTATATTTGTATTTTATATGATTGTCTGACCAATTAGGTATTTTATATAAATCTTTTTGAAAATTTAGAATAATTTCGTTATTATATTTATATAAATCAATAATGAAAATATAATAGTAATTAGATAATAGAGAAACAAATTTAGAGACAAGTTTATTTCTTAATTCTATATCGCTTTTTATTCCCATTACATTAATATATATAAAAGTTTTAATAAAAAAACGCTTTATCTGTATCAATTAGATGATATATATGGGTATTCATCCGTCATAATTTCAGTTCCAATAACTGAAATTGATTGATTAGGTTGATTAGATTGATTAGATTGATTAGATTGATTAGATTGAACAGTTGTAAAATAAAGGTATATATATAATATGACAGGAACCATTAAAGTATAAAGAATTTTTTTACTATTTTTTTTTTTTAAATAAGATTCTCTAAAAGTTAAAAATGAATAGAACAAAACTGTAGATATAAAAATGTATATTACCATTATATTACTAATAGAAAATATTTATTCTTTTTCAACTTGTTATTTTTTATTTTTTTCAATTATTTGTAAAATAAGTTTTATTTTTATTTTTATTTTTATTATATAGATTAGTATTATTAAGATGAATAAAAATGTTTTTATTGTTGGTTATTTTGATCATGACAATTTGGGAGATGAACAATACAAGTTAACATTTGAATATTTTTTTAAAACATTTTTGCCGAATCAAGATAATAAAATGATAAATTTCATAGAATGTGATAAATTAAAAAACCATTCATTCAAAGATGATGATGTAATTATAATAGGAGGTGGTGATATATTAAATGATTATTTTTTAGATCAAATCATTTTAAAATTTACATCAAAACCAAATAAAATTTTAGCAATGTCAGTAGGACTCCCGTATGTAGGTGTTTTAACTAATAGTAATAAATTAAATATTATAGATTATATATTTATTAGAACAGAACAAGATTTTAATATATTTTCACAATTTTATCATCCTCATAGAATATTTTACATGCCGGATTTAAGTTATTTTTTACTAAATATAACTCCTCAAAATAGTTGCGATAAATCTAAATATAAAGAATTGACATCAAAATTAAAAATTATAAAAGAAACTAAAAAAATTATAGTAATAACATTAAATAGGCATATATATAATAGTAAAAATATAAATACATATAATACTATTATAAAATCATTTGTTAATTTCATAAAATATTTGTTAACATTTGGATATCATATTGTTTTTTTACCATTTAATACTAATGAATCAAGTCTATCAGAAAATGATATATTAATACATAATAATATTTATAATATATTTGTAAATGAAAATAATATTAATAATATTAATAATATAACAAATATTGATTTCAATTTGACATCACACGAAACTCTTGATTTATATGATTTTTTTTATTTATCAATACCTATGAGATTCCACGCTTGTTTATTTTCAATATATAAAAATGTACCAATTTTACCAATTTTTACAACACGAAAAATTAAAAATTTATTATTAGACATAAGATGGAATCACGGATACGAACTAGATACTGATGAGAATGATTTACCACATTTTATTGATGTCAATATATTAATTAATAGATGTTCAGCTATGCTTGACGAACATAACCATATAAATTTAGTCGAAAAACTGAAAACTATTTGTAGAGATAATTTTAGTATTAAATTCAATACAATTGAAAAAATAATTAAAGTAATTACAACAGAATATACAAAAATATTATCACATAAATCTTCTGTACATATTAAAATACATGATTTGTTCTTAAAATTACAAGAATACGCTTTATCAAAAGGATATAATGATTTTAGGTCTATTCAAGATGATGCTATACAAAAAAATATAGTTAACATGTGTAGTTATTATCTTACTAATAGTCTAAATTCTATATATAATTATGGATTATCTACAAAAATGTTTTGTGAAAAAGAAACTTTTAATTATTTAAAGGAATGGAAGTGGATTTTAACTGACCATATATCAAAAAATAATAAATTACATAATAATCCTTATGGATTATTCAATCTTAATTATATTGATCAAGTAGATTATTCCGGAGCTCATAGATCAGGTTGGCAATATGTATATGATTCTATCAAATATTTACATACAGATAAAAGCAATTTACATTTAGATTTATATTTAGATAGAACTTTTCATTGGAATAAAGAAGTTAATAAAATATTAAATATTATACCATATAAAATTAATTGGGTAGGATTTATACACCACACTTTTGAAACTTCATTTAGTGAATATAATAATTATAATTTATTGAATAATGAAGATTTCATAGAAAGTCTCAAAACATGCAAAGGCATTTTTGTTCTATCCAACTCACTCAAATCTAAATTTATACAAGAATTTAGTAAAAGAAATATTCATGTTCCAGTTTTTAATTTAGTACATCCAACTGATACCATTAAAGTCCCAAAATTCTCTCTTGGTAAATTTATTAAAAATAATGATAAAAAATTAATTAATGTAGGAGGTTGGCTTCGTAACATCTTTACATTCTATAATTTATCCATACCTTCTATATATACATTTAATGACTCTTGTTTCTCCGAAATTGGTTCATACAAATTTAATGATGGTATTAGAAAAGTCGCTTTAAAAGGAACAAATATGAATAATTATTACCCTGATATTAACTTTCCTAATGATATTTTAAAAATGCTATCAATTGAACAACAAATGAAAGACATGACAATTACATCAAAGAATTCATCTCAAAATTCATCTCAAAATTCATCTCAAAATTCATCTCAAAATTCATCTCAAAATTCATCTCAAAATTCATCTCAAAATTCATCTCAAAACGCTTGTCAAAATACTTGTCAAAATACTTGTCAAAATACTTGTCAAAATACTTGTCAAAATACTTGTCAAAATACTTGTCAAAATACTTGTCAAAATACTTGTCAAAATACATCTCAAAATACACAAGAACTTCGAAATAATTGGTATAAACATTTTTCAGAATATACAAGATATATTTGTAATAGTGTAGATATTTTTGAAAGATTAGATAACTGCCAATATGATGAACTATTGACTGAAAATATTGTTTTTATAAATTTAATTGATGGTTCTGCTGTCAATACAGTTATAGAATGTATAGTTCGCAATACTCCGATAATTGTTAATAGATTACCTTGTATAGTTGAAATGCTTGGTGAAAAATATCCATTATATTATGGTGATTCTTATGGAATTAACGCAAATTATTTTGAGTTGAATTCTCAAGTAGTAGATTTACTTACAAATACTAGCAATATAAAAAAAGCGCATTATTATTTAAAAAAATTAGACAAGAGTAAATTTAATATAACTGTATTTATCACAGATTTTATTGAAAATCTTAAAAACATTTAATTTAATAAGAAAATTTTATTTATTTATTAATATTAAATGGATCCTAAAGATTATTTAAAAAATGGATATAGTAGAACAGAAATACTTGATAAAAATAGTTCTTTTATAATAACTTCTTATTACTGGGGTGAAAATAATGTAAATTCAAATTCAATTAAGGGTATTACATATGGAGAACAAGCTAACCGTTTAATTGACAATTGCAAAAAGTTAAAATTGAATTATAATATAGTGCATTTCCCTATTTTTAATGAAAACAAAATGTATCAAATTGCTCTTGGATTAAAAGGTGAGTTTATCATGAATTGTTTAAATTTATTTCCTAAATATAAAGTTATTTTTATAGATTCAGATTTACAGATATTACAATATCCTCATTTATTTGATATTGATGCCGATTGTTATTTTGTAAATTGGAACGAATATGATACTAGCTGTTATAATCCATATCAAATAGAATTACCAGGAGGTATATTAGGATTTTCTAATACACACGGAGCAAAAACAATGTTGAAAATATTAAATGATTATATGATAGGTCATTTAGAATTAGCTGAAGATAAATCTATGTCTGGTATAATCTCAAGACATTTTATGAATACATATCTTAGATGTGTATGGTTACCATATAATTATATGTTTATGTTTCGACAACATCAATATGATGCATCAATAGGTAAATATACTAAAACATCTACACTTGAAAAAGAATTAATTAATGAAAATTATACACTTTCTGATATAGTTATGATACATGAAGATTTTGAAACAGGTATGTTAGATGATGTTTTTGAAAAACGCGTTACTAAAAGTAGATGGCCTCCTAATACATATAAACAATTAGGCGAAAAATTACGTTGCCAAACTGTAAAATATAGAAATTATGTAAATTTTAATTTGAATAAAAATCAATTAAAACACTACAAAAAAGATTTTAGATTTAAAGAAAAAGAAAATATATATAAAAATGTAATGTTAAAACCAATTAGAAAAATAAAAGATATAAAAAGATTTAGAGAATATTTGAATTATGATAACACATATCCTATAATTGTAAGTTTAATAGATAATGATGTAAATGAATCTGTCATTGACAATTTTATAAATAAATGTAAATTTCTAAATTTAAATTACGTTATATATAATTCAAGTAAAGATTATACAAAAATAAATAAACCTCAATTATTTCATAAAATATTAAAAAAATACAAAAAAAATATTTGTTTCATAGATATTTATTACGAAATTAAAAAATTACCAACTTTATTAAACGTTCAAAACATAGATTTTATGACAATTAATTTAAACAATACTAATATTAAAAGTTATCAATGTTCAGATATGCGTATTCTAAGAACATTGAATGATAATTTATATTTCTTTGCTTATAATAATATAGTATTAGAATTCCTGCAAATATGGAATGAATTTAATCATAAAAATATAAAATTTCAACATAAAAATTTAGAATATAGCTTTAATATTAGCTTAGCTATTAATAAAATGAGATGTTATTGGTTTCCCAAAAAATATATACTTGGACCAATCTTGCATTTTAATAAAAAATTTCAATTTAACTTTTTTAATAACAATTACCCAAAAAATTCTTCTTATAGAAAAATCACAAAAAGTTTAGCACAATGTGGATTGAAACCTCCCCTTAATAATGGACGTATTTCAAAAGAACACAGAACTGGTTCAAAACGAGGCACTAAATATAATAATAAATACGGTAAACAATTTCTACAATTGTCTTGAAATATCATTACTAATTATAAATGTCATTAAATGTTATTAAAAATGTTATTAAAACTCTGTTGAATTTACTAATAAAAATATCATAAAAAAAAGTAAAACTCTGTTGAATTTTACTAATTATAAAAAAAATGTTAAAAATGTTATAAAAAATGTTATTAAATGTTATTAAAATGTTAAAAATGTTATAAAAAATGTTATTAAAATGTTATTAAATGTTATTAAATGTTAAGGAGTGTATTTTGATAGAAAGTTTGTATTACAAAACAAAATTTTCATAATCACTTTGATTTTCGTCTTCATCTTCATCTTCATTCATTACATTATCATCAATACGTCCATTTGATGGTTTTAATACTTTACCTTGAATAAGTTTCCATTTTGGATAGACTTTATCACCAACTATATTGATATTAACAAGTTGAATAAGCACGGTGCCTTTTGTTCCTTTAGGGATAATAGATTCGCAGTTGTCTTCATTTAAATTAAGATTTTGTGAGTTTTCGTCAAACATAAGAACACGTGTTTTATCTCTGCTATTAGATGAGAAATTACCTGTGAATTTATCACCATCACGTTCTCTTTCAACTTTAATTCTCATTCTGGACGAGTATTCTAATACTTGACCATCTTTATCACGAGGAACACGGACGATTGGTTTTGGATAATACGATTCTTCAATCATTTCCATTGATGTTTTTTGTTTACCAATCCAATCTTTAGGGTTATTTAAAATAGAATCTTTAATAAGAATGTCAAGTTGTTGCATTTTATAATGAAAATCTTGAATTTGTTTATTATTAGTAGAATTCGATTTGTCTTCACCAAAAGAGAGTTCTAATTCAAATGACTCTGGGTAAGCGTCAGATTTCCAATGTTTCAAACCATTAGGGAAATACATTTGGGGGGTTTTCAAAAGAATAGATTTTTTATTATGATTTACAAAAAAGATTTTTCTTTTTGTAGTTTTATCAATATTCATAGTAAAAGTAATGTTTGAGACATCGAGTTCGTTAGATTTAATAATATTAGCAGACATATTTGATATATTATTATTTTTTTATATAAATTCATTTTTTTTTAAGTGATTTGTTGGAAAGAAGATTGATTAATTATATATTCAAAATAATTCATTAATAAATCAGATACTTTATTCCATGATAATTCTTTGTCTATATATTTACACATTGTATTATATTGTTCATTTTTAATATTGATTTCGTTATTTTTATTCAGACGTTCTTTTATTAAGACATTTTCAAAGTCTATAATTGTATTAAATAAATCTTGTATTAATATATTATTTTGGCACATGCTATTTTCTAATCTAATAACTTGAGAGTTTACATAGAATATATGTCCTTTACCTCCATTTTTGTAAATATTATCCATATATTCTTTTGTACTACCTGTTATAGGTACTACAACATTTAAACCTGATCTTAAAGCTTCTAATGGTGTCAATCCGAATCCTTCGCATAAATATGGTGATAAATAAATATCACTTGCATTATAAAGGTCATTAATAACTGTATAAGATAGTGTTTTATCCATGAAAATGATATGATTATATAGTATATTTATTTCTTGTTGTGTAATAACGTTAGAATAAAGTAATTCTTCAAAGTAGTTTTCCAACATTGCTTTAGATTGATAAAGGTCGCCTGTACCTTTTAAAATTAATTTAAAATGTATTTTTTTTAATTTATTAACCAAAATATTTAGGACAGGTAATATTAATAAAATCCCTTTATTTTTTGTCATGGCTCCACTAGATATAAGCAATATGTCGGTTTTTTTGATATTATATTTTTCTCTAATAATATCTCTATTTTTTTTATCATTTTTAAATATACTCGAGTCGACACCGTGTGTAATAATTCTATTATATTTAGATTTTACAGAATATTTTTCAAGACCTTTGCTACTCCATTCGCTAGGTGATGTAAAATAAAATGTATCTTGAAATTTCTTTATAAATGATTCAATATCTATATCGTTTTTTATACTTAAATTCGATGTAAAATAGTCAGGGGTTAAATAGTCTCTAAATTCGCTTGTGTAAAACACGCATTTGGGAATATTTATATGTTTGGGATTTATTGTAATATTATAAGGGTATGTTATACGATAAATTAAATCTATTTCTTCTCCATTATATATTTTTAAATTCTTTATAATATTATTATATTCTTCTGAATATACTAGTTTTTTTTTATCGTTCCATTCTTTACGATAATAAGGCATTTCTTCTATATATATATCAATCTTATTTTTACCCATAGGTCCATAATTTTTGTATAAATGAATTAATTGAAAACAATTTACTAAAGAGTAACTATGAGGTATTTGAGTCCAAGATTGAAATAATATTTTAAAGTTGGGTTTATTTTTATTTAATTCCATTTTATTTGTTTAATTACTTTATTTTTAAACTAAACAGATTTTATTTAAACTAGAATTTTAATTTTTTAACTAGAATTTTAATTTCTTGTATAATATAAATGTCAAAAGTTGTTAAAACACGAAAAACAAAAGCATCTATCTCTGATAATTTATATAATTTTTCACCTCTTAAAAAAGGATCAATTGTTTTAACTGAAGCTCAACAAGATAAACCTCTTGAGAATTATAATAAAATATTAAGTAAAATATACTTGGGAAACATTAAAGCTTCAAAAGATGAATCATTCTTCAAAACTAAAAAAATAAAGGGAATACTAAATTGCTCTAAAAACATCCCGAATACGTTTATGGCTAAAAAAATTTGTAAAGATGTTAATAGTTCTAAATGTAATTTAGAAGTTTATGAATATCTTAGAATACCCATTGATGACTCACTTAAAGAAATTGATTTTGAAAAAGCATTCCTTATGGCTGACCTTGCAGCAGACTTTATTCATAAATACGCTGATATTCTTAAATTACCTGTATTTGTACACTGTTATGCTGGAAGACAAAGGAGTGCTCAAGGAGTAGCAATGTATCTTATGAAATACCATAATATGACACCTATAGAAGCGTGTAAATTAATATTAGAAAAACGACCAGAAGCTTTCCATTTTGGAACGTCTTTGAATTTTGAAAGTTCTATTAATAAATATTACAAACAAATTACAAAAAAATGATACAATTACAAAAATGTCTTTATAAAAAATTACAAAAATGTCTTTATAAAAAATAATACAAAAATGTCTTTATAAAAATTACAAAAAAATAATACAAAAATGTCTTTATAAAAATTACAAAAAATAATACAAAAATGTTCTTTATAAAAATTACAAAAAATAATACAAAAATGTCTTTATAAAAATTACAAAAAAATAATACAAAAATGTCTTTATAAAAATTACAAAAAAATGATACAATTACAAAAATGTCTTTATAAAAAGATACAAAAATGTCTTTATAAAAAATTACAAAAATGTTTTTATAAAAAATGATACAAAATTACAAAAACTACCGACCTCCTTTTATGTTTTCCAGAGGTTGTATTTGTCCAACATCAACTCGATCCACAGGTTGGAGCGAGATTTTATCAACATTTTCTATATTTAACTTTTGCTCCAGATGTCATTAAACGTTGTATCTATTTTATCAACTCGATCCAGAAGGTTTGTTAGTTTGGAATTTATTGTAATAGGGTTACTTTCGATAAGTTTAATATAATTTTTTAATTTGATGAATATTATATCTTAAATTGATCCAAAATAATTTGTTTTTCTAAATTAGTAATATCAAGGTCTTTTATAATCTCAAGTCTATGTGTGGCTAAATTATTATTTTTTATATATTCTAAGAATGCATTTTCAGCATATTCTTTTGATTGTTCTATTAGTGTTCTTCCTACACTAGTTACTATACTTCCTAGAGGTTTTAAAATTAAATTTCCCTGTTTTCTTCCTAAATATCCATATGTTGAATTTAAACTAACTTTAATTGCTAATTGAGTTGAATTAAGAATGTCTTCTAATAATTTATCACCATCTTGTGCGGCTTTAGCCATTCTTTTCTTTACTCTTTTTCTTTCAGTATATAATTCTTCTAGTAAAGCTGGTATAACACCTTGATTAATTTTAACATCAATTCCATCTATTTTTGTAATATGTTGTTGAACAACATTGTAATCATAACTAATATCTTTTTTTTGGAATTTTTCAGAATCTTCACGTGTTGTTTTAATAGGATCATGAATTCTACAAAAAAATCTGGAAATGTCTGGATCAGAGTTTAATAATGACTCTCTTTCTTTAATTTTAATTTTACTTTTACTTTTAATTTTGGTATTTTCAATTTTATCCTGACTCTTTTTCAAACATTCTTTCAAGTCTGTAATATTTTTATTTAAATAATCTAATTCTATATTGACACTTACATCAAAAAATGCTTGTTTACCACATATTTGACCCTGACTTTGACCAGTTTTACCAATAGCTTGACAAGTATGTTTTAATTTATATTCTATTTTATCATCCCATTTAATATTCTCGTAAACTACATCTTTTATATTTAAATATTTATTATCCATCACAAAAGTACTATAACATAAATTTCTACTAATCATTATTGTCGGATATAATGAGGCGAAATCTAAAACTGCTATATTTTCTTTGTACATTCCCTTTTCGGCATTTAATACAGTTGCTCCAGTAAATGAATTATCTACTATATCTTCACTAGGATATAATGAAACGATTGAATATTCTTTATTTTTATAATTACCACCAGACAATTTAAATTTCTTAAAAGTATATTCTTTGTCAATATCTATATCAGATAATACAATAAATTCATTATCATTAATTATTTCGGATATTAAACCTTCAAATTTTTTATATTCTCTACCTTCAGAATCTAAAAATGGACCTTGGACTTCAATGTATTTTCCAGTTTCAATATTATCACCAAGATATTCTCTACATTTTATATTAACAGGAAATGTATTTTCATTAAAATTTGTATCAGGTACTAGAAATTTCATTTGTCTAGCTTTCCGTAATAACTGAGAATATACTTTAATAGTTTGACCTCTAGTAGTCAAAAATCCGATTGGAACATATGTAACATTCGCCAATTGAATAATTGTAATTAAAATTAATTGTTTATCTACTAATTTTTGTAATAATTCTGTATCTTGTATACAATATTCACCTATGGTTTTTATTTGGTCAGGTTTACCTTCTTTATAAAAACTAAAAATTTGTTTAGGTGTAACATTATTTTTACCTTCTTTTAAAATCTCATTTGAAATGTAATCCAGTTTATAACTAGGATATTTTACCATACCGCGCTTGTAATGAATAAGTAAATCATAATTTAATCTTCCAGGTATATAAAATCTTACAAAATCAGAATCACCATACGCACTTGAACTAAAATAATCCTTCTTACTTATTGCTGATATATTCCTTAATCTTGATAACTTTTCAAATAAATATCCACTTTTACCATCTTTACTCGCTAAATTATATAATTTAGCCCTCTCAAATATATACATGCAATCAAAACTATCGCCATTATATGTATATAAAATATCAGGGTCCATGTCAGACATTAAATCAATCCACCTTTTTATAAGGTCTTCCTCGTTATCACATTCTTCAATTACTACATTATTACCCTCGATAACATCACACTTCTTTAAAGTTAAAAGATGTTTCGCTAATATATTCTCATCTTGATAATACTTGAAAGTACTCGCAATCTGATAAATTACATTCGGATACATATACATAGTATCTGAACTCTTAGAATTCTTATCTATCGCATTCGGATCAGGAAAACTACCATCATATGAATACGTCTCTATATCCCAACTCGCTTGCAAATAATTAGCTATCTCAGTCTTATCAGGCAAAGATATTACGTTCTTCCAATGTATCTCAACCTCTAACTGGGTTGTTGTCTCTCCCTTCGTAAATTCATAACTATTTTCAGGAATTTTTATCCAGCCAGCCATTCTTATATCTTTTATATGACAAAATCTCATAAATGGATCAAAACCACTCTCGTATAATTTATATTTTATAGGCACTTTCGTAACACCATTTATCTGCAAAGATTTCTTAAATATATATTTACTTTTATTCATCGCAGTTTGATTATTAAATACTAATAATAAATACTTTTCAACTTTACCATTATTAAATCCATACAAATCTTTCCTATTTATAATTTTACAACTCGGTTTTATTAAACACACACTATAATACTTTACCCACTCATTATCCACCTTACTCTTCAAATTCCAAGATGACTCTATATATTCCAACATATGATGCTTGTTTATATCATTAAAACTATCGCTCACCTTTACATAATAAAATGGCGTAAAATTATTTATCTTACAAGTAACTGATATACCCTCTGATGTCATACCAAAAGCACGAATTGTATAAATATCACGACAACTATTATCACTATCCGAATCCTCAGATTCATCTAATGACTCATCTTGAGCAAACCATTCTATAATTTGCATTTCTATATCTTTTTTTTTATTTCTTATATTAACTTTCTTATACTTGTCCATATCTTTATTCATTTTTATTAAATTTCATTTTTTTTATAAAAATCTTTTGTAATTACCAGAACTTATATGTTCCTTTGGCATATCCTTCACATATTCATATACTATTTCACCACTCTCGTTTGAATAATATACTCTGAAGATTCCCATTTTATTTAATTTTAAAATACAATTATTACAAGGTCTACTATTTTTTAATTTATTATTACTTACCCTTATCACAACAATATCCATACCTTTTATATTCTTCCTATCATGGTAACTACACAACACATTTACCTCCGCATGAATAGTCCTGTAAAATATATTATTATCGCCGTATATTGTTACAGGTCGCACAAATTTATTAAAATCTAAATTAATCACCTCGCCTTTATATATTAAAGCAGCAGCATGTTTATAATTTATTGACGAATACATTGCCTTTTTTTTTAATATCTCTAATAATTCAGATAATTTCTCACGTTTTTTATCATTAATTTTACTCTGATTCATTCCACTTTTCATTCTCTTATTTTTATTCATTTTTATTTTTATTAATTTTAAAATAAATTACCAATATTTATTGATTAATGTGCTACAAAGTTTTATTGTTTAGAACTATCGTCAAATTATGTAATACAGATAAAGATCAAAAGATTGTTATTAACGAACACTTTTCATTAAATGCTATAAGATAGACGATTTTAAAGAAACATACTTTGAATAGTCAATTCTCAAAAAAATAAATCTTAATAGAATTTTATAGCTTTTGTTATTTGAATATGAAATGAATGAATCCTTTACGAGCAACTTGAATGAGTTTATGATAAGCAAGAAATAGCTAATTTATTTAGTAATAAAAACGTCGAAAACAGACGAGGATTTATTGTCATTGACACTTGAAAGCACAAAGAGTGGGAGGGCGTTGTTGATGTACGAATCGTACGGATCAAATAAACAGCCGTTGATTATGAAAACACTCTGGAGACAAGGTGTGTAACAAAGCGTATCAAAATAGTGCGGAACTAAGACCGCAATTTGCGTTTATGAGTTCTTTGAAAATTGTTTCATCAAATGTTTTTTAAACACACCGGTTTGTTTATACATTTGATGATTACTAACAGTTTCTATAAAGTATTAGAAAAACCCTTGTAATGATAAAATTTCTTTACATGAAAAATTTATATTATATTTAGTAAGGAAAAATTTTGAACATTGTAGTAAGAGTTGGAAATATATTGTTAATTGCAGAAAAGTGAGTAAAGGTGTGATAACAAAATTATCATTAGGTATTTTTTAGAAGACTTGGATATATGTCTAGGGTGTATAGTTTATCATTTATACATCTTTTTTTTATACCAATTATATATCCTTTCTCTATGTTGATATTAATTTTTTGTATGTCATTATATTCACCTATAATGAAATTAAAGAATATAAAAAAATAAAGACTTGTTAAAAATAAAAAAATAAAGACTTGTTAAAATAAAAAAATTTATCGAAGCTGAGATTCTTTCCAAATTTATTTATTTTTCAACTACTTTTAACTCTAAACGATAACCGCATTTGCATCCAGTTTCCCATATGTTTCTAACATCTAATATTACACTCTTGTAAATTGTATTCAATAGAGGTTTATAAAATTTAGTATCATCTGAATTTGTAATAAGATATTTACCATTTACATTTGGTAAATTACATTTTACAAAAAAAACATTATCTTTTTCATAAAATATACAAGGCTGTTCTTTTAATAAAATATGACCTCTACTATCTTTATATTTATTATATAAAATCAGTAAATAATTGTTTATTTTTTTTAATAACTCGAGTAAATTAATTTGAGATTTATCTCCTGTTTTTTCAAATGTAAATGATATTGATTTTGAATCCATCCATGTAATTTTTGCTGATGAAATTTTTATTGATACATTAGGTCCGAAAAAATAGTTACTAAAGTTATTTTTATTAGTATATTTAAATATACATAATTCATCTTTTAAATTATCCATAATATCGTGATTTAAAATAATTCTAGACATTTATAATATGGTATATTATTATAAATATACAGATACAAGACAATTATTTAATATTTGTAAAGTTAAACAAGAATTTTTTTATAAAACAAGAATTTTTTTATAAAACAAGAATTTTTTATAAAAATTTATTAAACAAGGTTACACAAGGTTATGAGGTTCAAAATTATATAAAAGTAATATATTATTTATAATATTAGTTGAATTAACAATTGTTATTTTCAAGCCTTCGATTTCGTCATTATATTTTCTATATTGTTCTTCTAGACTTAATTGATGTTTTATAATTTCATTTTCATAAAAGAACGAATCTACTTTTGTATTAATTTTGTCAATACTCTCTATTAATGTACTTAGTCCTATACTATTAATAGATTCTTGATTATTATTTTTAACTTGAGATATTATATTAGATTGTATACCTATTAGAAAAGAATTTAAATCATTTCTTAATTTATTATTTAAAGCAATTTCTTGATTTGATTTTTGTTCGAATAAATTACTAAAGATATTGTGTGTTTCTTCAGTTGTATTTTCTAATAATTTTGATAATTTACTGTGTGTTTCTTCAGTTGTATTTTCTATTTTTTTTGATAATTTACTGTGTGTTTCTTCAGTTGTATTTTCTATTTTTTTTGATAATTTACTAAAGTTATCTGTATTAGTTTCTAGTAAATCTATTATTAGTTTTAAATTTGGAGATATATTATCTAATAGAAATTCTTTTATTTCTAATCTATTATCTCTATCAATCTCTCTATCATTTTTACATACATTTTTTAATTCATTTAATATATTATCTTTTAATTTATCTAATGTATCTGTAATTTTATCAGATTCATCAGGTTGTAATTTTAAAAATTTGTTTTCAAAAAATACAACTAGAGTTTCATATAAATTATTTTCACGTTTTTTACATTCGCAACAACCGTCTAGTAAAGTAATAGACTCGAATTTTAGATTTAATGTATCTATTTTATTTTCAATTGAATTAAATTTATTAATTAAATCCAAGTCATTAGTTTTTCTTTTAAATATATACATTAAGGGTTGTATTTATAATTTATATATATAATTTTTAATTCAAATATCAACGAATAACATTTGTGCGTTTTAAAATATATATTTTTTTAATTATAATATTTATATGACATCTAAAAAAACAATTGATTTCCTTAGCGAAGACTCAATTGTTTCCGGACAAAAATTCGCATGTATTAGTATTGTAGGCCCCTTTATGCCTCAAAAATGCGATGTATGGGGAATGAAAGTAAAATATGTATGCAACACTTTAGATGAGGCAAAAGTCCACGCAAAGCGTTTAAATAAAAATGATCCTGATTATCACGTTTTTATAGTAGAAGTAGGAAAATGGTTTCCTTTATCAGTTGAACCAAATGAAATTGAAGATTCTGAATATCAATTAGATCAATTAAATAATTTAATGAAAAGTTATAAAGAAAATAGAGTTCAGGCTAATGACCAATGGCAAGAAAGAAAACAAAGTCTAATGGACTCTGCTATTAGAGAAGGTAAAGATAAACAAACACTTCAAGATAAAGTTGAACATCCAGTTTCAGTTCTACAGCGTTCATCACTATTTAAAGATAAAATTAAAGAACTAAAAGAAGAACTTGAAGCAATAGAAGAAGACCTAGTATTAGCTAACGATAAATTTAATCTTTTTACACAAGACGAAAAAGATGAAGCTTTAATCGAAATTAACGGACCTCAGATTTTAGATTCAACACCACAACCTAAAATAGAAGAAATAGAAGAAATAGAATCAGAAGAAGTGACAAAAATTAAGATAACAAAAGTATTAGAAGAACTTCAATCATTAGACGGAGACATTTCAGAATTAAAAAATAAAATGAATTCAGTTAATCAAGATAATTCACCAAATACATTTAAACGTCTATCTTTACAAATGGACGAAATTACCTCAAAAAAAAATTATTTAAAAGAATTTTTAGAAAAACATCAAGATATAGTTAATAAATATATTAATACAAACTATAAAGAAAATGATGTAATGAATTCATAATGCAAAAGTAAATACATTATTAACAAAAAGATTTTAAAAAAAAAATGAATATGACTTTAAAAATGTTTAACAATCACAATGTCACACGAGTTCGAGTCTCGTATTCCATATCAGTCCTGAATATGACTTTAAAATGTTTAACAGTGGAATTCATATAGGGGTTATTATGCAGTTCTTATATATCTGTCACACGAGTTCGAGTCTCGTATTCCATATCAGTCCTGAATATGACTTTAAAATGTTTAACAGTGGAATTCATATAGGGGTTATTATGCAGTTCTTATATATCTGTCACACGAGTTCGAGTCTCGTATTCCATATCAGTCCTGAATATGACTTTAAAATGTTTAACAGTGGAATTCATATAGGGGTTATTATGCAGTTCTTATATATCTGTCACACGAGTTCGAGTCTCGTATTCCATATGACTTTAAAATGTTTAACAGTGGAATTCATATAGGGGTTATTATGCAGTTCTTATCACACGAGTTCGAGCAAGCTTCTCATTATCTTTTATTAATATTTGTATATATATATTTATAAACAAATCCATTTCGTATTGTTTCAAAGCATATATCAGTTGTCATTGATCTTATCATTATCTTTATATTTCACATATTTTATTAAATAATATTTGTATAAATATAGCTTATTTTATAAACAAATCCATTTCTTATTGTTTCAAATCGTATATTGATTACAAACTTCTAGGTATATTGATTTATTTTATAAAAAATTGTATTTAAGAATTTTATAAAAAATTGTATTAAGAATTTAAGAATTTTATAAAAAAATTGTATTTAAGAATTTTATAAAAATTGTATTTCATTAAAACAATGCTGCGAATGATTCTTTAATTTTAACTATTAATTTGTCTTATAAGTGACTGGATAGTTTAAATGATGTCAAGTCTTGTTGGATTCTGCATTATTTACTTAACTTATGTGTTTAATTTTAACTTTTATAAACTAGGATAGAACCTCCAAGATGTAGATTTATCTATTTTAGCCATATGATCAACAATTTTTTTAAAAGTTTCATCTTGTTGTCTGAGTTTTTCAGGACTTTTTAATAAAACAAAATATTTACTAAATTCTGGAAGACCTAGAATAAGAAAAAATTTATTAAGAATAAAACTGTATGATAACATATTTTTTCTTTTGGGGTCTTTATATTTTTCAAAAGGAATTTGTATTTGTTGAAACATTGACATGATTTTATCTTCGATTTCTGTGGTTAAATTAAATGGTTGACGCTTATTAATTCTATTAATAATAGAAATCACATTATCATAATAATCATTTAAATTTAAATTTTTAAGATATTTTTTAACTTTATCTTCTGTTAAATTTCCTAAATCTGATATACGTTCTTTATGAGCTTCTAATACAACTTTATCAAGAATATCTTGAGGAATTTCTTTGCTGTCTTTTGCTTGAAACCTTCTAAGCCAATCTTGTAAATGCGATCGTTTATCATACGTAAACTGAGGTGAATGATCCATCTCTTGCATTTCTTTATAACTAAGAGTGGTCGCTTCATGAACAGTATTATAACAAGTACCACATTGATAACATACAGCGAATCCATCTTCAAGAGTTAAATTAGATTTACAACGTGTACAAATAGTAGAATAACTTGTAAATAATTTACAATTTGCTAAATACGTAGGGTCTATTATTAACATGTATTCTTCAGATAAAATATGTTTATTTTTATTTATTTCAAATATTTCTTGTTCTGTATTATCTCCCTGAATTCTTAATAATTCATCTTCTCTTATCTCTAACATTAAATAATTATTCAATATACTAAAAACATCCAATAAATAATCAGTTTCTGTTTTACCTGAAATAAAATCTCTTTTAACATTTTCAATTTCTTTTATTTTTATATTATTTATTGATATTTTATCTCTTATGACATCTGAGTTATTATGTATATTATTAACATTACAAATAGCTTGGGTTTTATTTAAAACATCCATTTCTTTTCTTAATACATTCATCTCTTTATCGTAATCTTTAATCATTTTATCTTTGTTATTAAATATTAACATCTTTTCATCATGTTTTTGTAGAATTGTCATTTTTTTTATATATTTGGAATTCTCAAACTTCTTTTTCATATTATTAATAATATTTTAATAGATTTAAATAGATATTTTATATTTTTTTTTTAACGCAATTAGTTTAATAATAGTAATTATTTTCTTTCATTAATTATAATGAAAGAAAAAATATTAAAATTTATACTGAAAATATTATTCATTTTAAAAGCAGCGTCTGATGGATGGATTGTCACTTATATTGGTGGAGACAAATATGAGTTTTCAGGTAAAAGTAAAAAATTAAATATAAATAATTTTATAAAAAAATATAATCCTTACCTTATTTAATCTTAAAGTCAAATAAATTTACACAAGTATTAAAATCGATTAGAAAAAAAAATTTGTCAGATAACATATTTATTATGTTATTCTTTATTTACTGAAATATATATCTTGTAAGCAAGATAAATATAATATAACCCTAATACTGTATCTCTATTATCTTTTAAAAATACATAAAGAACATATGGTATATCTTTCTTTAAAAAATCAGATAAAAAAATTCCAGCAATTAATAAATGTAATATTATCTCAAAGTTTATAAATTTCATATACTTTAAAAAAATAAATTAAATTTAGGTAAAAAAATCTAAATATTTACGCTAAAATAGATACACTAAATAAAAAATTAATTTATTATTATATAATAATGGAAAACTCTGCAAAATATATTTGTAAAGATATTTCTCAAAAATGTGATAACAATATAAAAAATAATATAAAAATAGATACGCTAAAAAAAGATACGCTAAAAAATAATATAAAAATAGATACGCTAAAAAAAGATACGCTAAAAAATAATATAAAAAAAGATACGCTAAAAAACAATAATAATATATATATATTCATATTCATACTCATTTTAATTACAAGTTTATTTTTATCATTTATTATTGCTATAATCTAATTAAATTCAACTCATTTTTTCTATTCACCATATTTTCATTTGATTAGTTATATAATTTAATCTATTTTATTATTTTTTTTACATATGCTTTTTGAATCTATTAATCTCTTTGACAATATTTCACGTTTTATTTTATTATTAAAATCCATTCCTGAACAATTATGTTGTTCATATAATCTATGTGTAGAACAATAATTTTTACTACAATAATTACATTTCCCGATAATTGTAATAGCTCCGTATAATTTATTTTTACATTCTGTAAAATTACACTTTGTCATTGATATAAATATTTTTATATTTTTAAACTAATTCATCTTTATATAAAAATTCATCAAAAAAAGTCCTCTGATATTAATCAGAGGACTTTAAGAAACTATCATATCATAAAACTATCATAAAACTATATCATAAAACTATATCATATATCATAAAACTATATCATAAAACTATATCATATATCATAAAACTATATCATATATCATAAAACTATATCATAAAACTATATCATATATCATAAAACTATATCATATATCATAAAACTATATCATAAAACTATAACTATATATATCACACTTGATCAAATATCAATACATTCATAAAATTCACATTCGTATTCGTAGTCATAGTCATAGTCATAATTATCATAATTCTCAGTATATTGGTTAATTTCTAATATAATTAAATCATTTTTAAATTCTTTTATAAAATTAATCAGCTGGATTTTTTTGTAATCTGCTAAATTCAATATAAAATTTTCACGTAACGCTTTATTACATATATTTAACAAATAACAATACGATTTTTCTGTAAAATTTAAACTTATAACTTCCATACAATTATTTAGATATCTCATAACCATATTGGCTTTTTTGTCATAGTTCATTTGATTGCACTTTTTATTAAACATTCAAATAATATTATTTTAATATATAATTCAGTTTTTTGTTAATTAACACTATCAATATTAATAGAACTAATATCTCCACTAGAGTCTAACATTAATGAAATATTAAATTTAGGAAGTAATTGAGGTGTAGGTTGAGGTTGAGGAGTAGGTTGAGGTGTTTTATCAAATTTATTAAATATAGTTGTAAATTCATTTTGTTTTTGAATAATTCCGGATTTATCAGCGCTTGCATATATTTGTGCGGTATTTTGAAAAATATCTCTATTTCCAGACCAAAATGATAACATTCCTATAAACGAATTATTTGATGCAAAGTCTAATACGGTTTTTGCATTTTCTAATGTAAATATTTCACCTGTATCGTTTACACCAATCATTGGTATAAGGGACAGTAATGTATTAGTATATCCTATATTAATTAATTGTTCTTTTGTAGCTTGAGCTGCTGTAATTGCTGCTATTCCCATATCTTTTTTATCAGAATTATAATCCATGCACATAATTCCTAACATATCTATGTCTAATCCATTTTCTTTTGCATTTTTGATGAGATTAAGACCATTGTTATCAAGACCTCCTAAATTCCATTTATTTATATATGGCATAACAGGTAAAGTATAATGAATTTTTAATCCGGGATTATTTTTTTTAATAATAATCAAAGCTTTATTTCTGCGATCTATAGAAATAGGATCTGCTATAGCGCCACCTTCTATATCAAAATCAAGTATTTTTACCTTGTAAGTATTAATAACAGATTGATATTCAATGACTAATTTTGAAATATCAGTTATACCTTGTGCTAATTCTTGACCATTTGCTCCACCAAAACTGATAATAACATCTCCACCTAAAGCTCTGAATTCTATTATTTTATCTAAATACCACTCAGATGATAAAACAGGATAATATCCACCCCAACTAGCTTTATTTTCTGTTCCTAATACTACAAATGCTAAAGTAAAATACTTTTGACCACATGCTTTTAACGTAGAAGTGATATCATATGTTGGCCACAAACATACATCTATATAAGGACTAGAATATTTTGTTAAATTGTTAATTGACATTCTTTATAATTAAATAAAATAAAATAAAAATAAAAAGTATATTATATGGAATATAATATAGAATATAGAAAAGAGTTGTATAAAGAATTCTCATCTAAAAATGTATGGAAAAATTTAAAAAAAACTAAATATATATCATCTGGAACGGTAGGTGATGTATACAAGTATTGTATAATAAATAATGATAAAAAATGCTTGGTTGTAAAAAACTCTTATCTAACAAATAAGGAATCAAAATATATTGATGATACTTTTAGTAAAAAAGGACTAAATATAAGTATATTTATAGAATATGCCTCAATGCAACTTACAAACGAACTTGTATTACAAAATATATGCCCTCATTATGTATTAAATTACAATAGAAGAATAAAAGAAAGATATAGTATATGTAGTGATGAATATCCATATAAAAATATAATTTACAATGAATTGATAGAAAATGATAATGAATATAATACATTTGAATCATGGGTTCAAGAATATCATACAAATATTACATGGTATGTAGCCTATTTTCAGATTATAGTATCAATATATGCAATGTTAAAATACTTTAACATGTCACATTTTGATTTACATTCAAGAAATGTCCTTGTAAAAAATGTAAAAAAAGGTGGATTTTATAAATATATAATAGATAATAAAGAATATTATTTACCTAATATTGGTTATATATTTTTTATAAATGATTACGATCAGGTATGGGTTCCTAATAAATTTAAAAGCCAATTTTCAAAAACTAAATATAATCTTAAAAATATATATGATGGATATGATTTAATGATTTTATTTAAATCAACTTTATCATTTGCAACAACTCCAGATGATGTAAAAAAAGATATTAGAGAAATAATAATCAAACTTAGACAAAAGAAAAAGTTTCCTGACATTATTTACAAATTATTTAATAACATGTTTAATATTGAAAATTTATGGAAATATAAAATAAAAAACAAAAAGCCAATAGATATATTTGACTTTACTAAAGAATTAAATATAAAAAAGATTAGAAAAGAATTAATGCCATTGTAAATTTATTTGACTTTAAAATTTATTAGAATTGTAGATAATTTTAATTTATTAGAAAAAGAATTAAATATAAAAAAGATTAGAAAGAATTAATGCCACTGTAAATTTATTTGATTTTAAAATTTATTTGATTTTAAAATTTATTAGAAAAGAATTAAATATAAAAAAGATTAGAAAGAATTAATGCCACTGTAAATTTATTTGATTTTAAAATTTATTAGAAAAGAATTAAATTTGAAATTACATAATAACATCTCTTGTTTGATTACCATTATTACAAGGTGTCCAAGCTGTATATTTACAATTAAGTGCATTAAATGCACAATTTTGAGATAATAATGGACATGAAGCACCTGTTCCAGTAGCAGTTTGAAGAATAGTTCTTTGTTGAGTTCCATTTGTTTGACAATCACCCCATGAACTAACTATACAATCATTACAAGATTGTGTCGTAGCTGAGCAGATTGAAGTTGCCGGTATTCCTATATTTAAAGATTGTATAGATCCGCCTGTTGAATTAGTTGCTGTATTAGCTGAACCTGGTGCAAATCCTATCAGATGTTCAGTATTTGTATTAGAAAGATACATGTAAATAAAGAAGACAAAAATAGTTATTAAAATATAATAAAGCATTATAATATTATAATTATAAAAAAAATATATTATAAAGAA
>Ga0209491_10002960_pt1 | contig 28991 bp, 37 predicted proteins | sample BON02_FD_187213 | JGI IMG/M metagenome (GOLD analysis project Ga0209491, IMG submission 187213) | Freshwater microbial communities from Lake Bonney liftoff mats and glacier meltwater in Antarctica - BON-02 (SPAdes) (version 2) | ecosystem: Environmental > Aquatic > Freshwater > Ice > Glacier...
GGGGGGGGGGGGGGCCCCCCCCCCCTCTCTGGGTTTGGCGAATGTGCACAGCATGGCGCCACTGGTGTCAGTCCCAGCGGGGGGTCCCGATGGGGAGGGGGTTAGCACACATACATGGCACGGCTTGAATAGGGGGGGGTCAGATTGGGGGAGGGTGACCGGAGTCTGGGGTGTGTGCAACACCGACGCCGGGCGGACACGGATGGCCGACGAGGAGGAGCCGCTCGTCCGCATCTCGGACCCCCTGCGCGAAGCCCTCGGCAACAATGCGCAGGCGCTGGCCTTGGTGCCGACGCTCGACGCGCACGAAAACGCACTCGGCACCTTCCCGGCCGACGCGGCCGAGGTGGTGCTCAACGCGATCGAAGCGGCGTGGAGCATGGCGGCCGGAGAGGGCACCGACCACATCAACCTATGGGAGCGCGGGGCGGCGGTGCTCGGGCTCGTCGCCGACGAGGCGCGGCCGATGGAGGTGCAGGTGCTCGCGATGGGCGAGTTGCACCGGATGTGCGAGTTGGTGCGCTTCATGAACTGCCAGGTCCACCCCAACGACGGCGACCCACGCGAGTCGATGCTGAGCGCGGCGACCGAGAACGGCCGCGAGCAGCGGCGCCGCCTCTCGCTCCTCGGCGACCGCGCCATCGCGCTCGCGGACGCCATGCGCGCCTACTCGCGATTCCACGTGCTCCAGATGGGTGGCATGCAGCTGGCCTGGTTCGAGCGCAACCCGTCCATGCTCTTCGACCTCGACCTGCGCGACCACCAGGTCGTGCTCAACCACGTGATGCAGATCCTCTCCGTGGGCAAGTACCGGCGCCACGGAGACGCCGTCTACATGCAGATCGCCGTCAAGGACAAGGAGGGGCAGGCGCGCGGCACGCACGCATGGGCGCGCAAGAACTCGGTCCTAAACTTTGTGTACGAGTGCGTCGACAAGCACCGGCACTGGGAGCTCTACAAGCTCATGCTCAACTCGGGCAACATGCGCACCCCCATCGACATCTCAGAGCACCTGATGCGCGCCAAGGAGGACGAGTTCCCCGTGCTCGAGTTTGACCGCCACACCTTCTCCTTCCGCGACGGCATCTTCGACGCCTACCAGCTCGCCTTCTACCCCTTCGCCGCGCGCGAGCAGTGGACTACGGTGGCCCACGCCGCGCAGTGCGCCATAGAGGCGCTCAGCGGTCAGCCCGGCAGCAAGCCGCTGGTCGACTTTGCGCCGCCCACACCGTCTGTTGCCACGATGAAATTCTTTGACATGCCGTTTGGGTCGACCCAGAGCACCTCGTCACGCGCCTTGACGACAACGAGGCGGAGCCGTTCGACTTTATGGACGGCGCGCTCGGCGACATCCAGTGCCCCGAGGTTGTGCGCATCCTCGAGGCGCAGGAGCTGGAGGGCGAAACCGTCGACTGGGTGTTTGCCATGCTTGGTCGGTTGCTCTTCGACGTGGGCGAGCTCGACAACTGGCAGGTGGTGCTCTTCATCAAGGGCGTCGCCGGCAGCGGCAAGTCGACCCTCGCCATGCTCATGACCTACCTCTTTGGGGACGAGATGGTTGGCACGCTCTCGAGCAACATCGAGGCCAAGTTTGGCCTCGAGCCGCTCTACACGCGCAAGCTCATCATCTGCCCCGAGGTGAAGCGCGAGTTTGGCGTCTCGCAGGGCGACCTCCAGTCCATGGTGTTGGGCGAGACGGTCAGCGTCGCCAGAAAAAACAAGAGCGCCGTCTCGATGAAGTGGGTCGCCCCCCTCTTCCTCTGCGGCAACGACCTGCCCAACTGGAAGGATGCGTCGGGCTCCATGGCGCGGCGCGTCTTCATGGTGGCCTTTGGCAAGCCCGTCAAGGAGGTGGACACCAGTCTGTTTGCCAACATGCGCCGCAACATTGGCCCCTTCCTTTACCGCATCTCGCTCGCGTACCGCCGCATGGCCCTGCGCCACGGACAGACCGACCTGTGGACCACCACGCACCAGGTGCTCCCCGAGGACCTGCTCACCTTTCACCAGGACATGATGACGGCCGTCAACCCGCTGCGCCAGTTCCTCAAGGAGGGCGAGTGCAATGTCTTTGTCTGGTACAAGCCGGCGCCCGGCAACGACCCAGCCCTGCTCTCCCGCGACAACTGGTACGCCAATTTCAAGGTGCTCAAGGTGGCCTTTTTTGACTGGTGCGTGGCGCGCAACATCACCAAGCCCGTCTTTGACAGGGACTTTTACTACACCACCTTCACCGAGTTTGGCATCAGCGTCGAGAAGCTCGAGCTCGAGTGGGAGACGGTGCTCGTCAACACGTACTACGCGATGGGCATCCAGTTGCTGGCTTGAACGCGCGTGGGTGGACCCCCGGCCGAGTCTGGCGAGGCACGACACGGGCGCGGTGTGCCATCGTGCGGCGAGTGCGAGTGAGCGTATTGGTCTGTCCGTAAACTTCTTTGTGTCGCATACTCAGAGATTTGCATGAGTCGCATCGATGTGCGAGTGCGAAATACCCTGTGCACAGGGAGGACTTTGTTGCCTGTTGCCCATACGGGTCGCCTTCGCGCCAATCCATCCCTTCGGGGTTGTACTCGAGCGCATGGCTCTGTTGCTCTGGAGCGGTGGCCCTTGGCGCGCATTGGGCACTGGGTACACCACAGTGTTTCAAACTTTCACAAACTGGACTGCGCGCACGACTGGCGCCACGGGCGGCTCCCGGGATGCCGATGTCCGCGGACAAGGGCTACGATAACGCAGCCAATCGGGCACCCCCGCGGCGGTACGGGTACATGGACTGCATCTCTGCGCGTGGGCGAAGGCCGCGCCGAGTCGTCAACCGCAGGCGCAACGTGGTCGAGCGCTCATTATCTTGGCTTGACAAGAGTCGAAGACTCCTGTTGCGGTATGAGGAGGTGACTCATGTCCGAGGTGTGGCCGAGGTGTCCAAGGTGTGTCCTGGCCGAGGTGTGGCCGAGGTATGGCCGAGGTGTCCCAGGTGTGTCTTGAGCGAGGTGTCGCCGAGGTGCCACGGGTGTGTCGTGACCGAGGTGTGGCCGAGGTGTGTGGCGGGGTGTGCCACTACGTGCGCGACCGGGGCGCGCGGCGTGGTGGCCGCTGAGCGCACCCCGGGCCCCATGCGCATCGCCCGAGTCCGCGCGTAAATCACCGCGTCCACTTGCGTGGGCATCACCAGGCGAGCCTGTGCCCCGTGCGGCGGTGAATCTGGCGCAGCTGCCCACCCCGCACCGCCAATGGGGCGAGGGGCACACCACCGGGCGGGGGGTGCGCGCGGCTGTCGTGTCCCTCGGCCGTGCCACGTGTCGGGCCATGGCACACCTCGGCCTAGGACCATGGCACACCTCGGCCGTGGCACCATTCGGACCATGGCACCCCTCCGACCATGGCACCCCTCGGTCGTGGCATGGCACACCGCATGACACATGTCGGACCATGGCACACCTCGACCATGGCACACCTCGACCGTGGTACACCTCGACCGTGGCACACCTCGACCGTGGCACATCTCGCCCGTGGCACACCTCGCCCGTGGCACACCTCGCCCGTGGCACGCCTCGCACGTGGCACACCTTGCCCGTGGCACACCTCGCCCGTGGCACACCTCGACTTTGGCCGTGATGACCATGGCACAACTCGATCTTGGCACGCCTTGGCCGTGACATATGTCGGACCATGGCACCTATCGGCCGTGGCACACCTCGGACAACGGCATGTCTCGACCGTGGCACACCTCGGTCGCGGCACATCTCGGGCCATTTGGCACACCCGTTGGACCCGGGCTCGGCCAAGGTACACACCGCGGCACATGGACCCAAGCTCGACCAAGGCTGGCGCTGCACCGGGTCGGGTGCCACGCGGTGCGGGCCTCACCATGGACCGGAGTGGCACCACACCGTACACCCGCGGCAACGGGTACTGCCACCGACCCCCCATAGGAAGGGGGGGGTCGGGTGCCACACGGTGCACGCGCGCCAACTCCTCTGGGCCTCACCATGGACCGGAGTGGCACCACACCGTACACCCGCGGCAACGGGTACTGCCACCGACCCCCCCCCGAGAAAGCGGGGGGGGGGTCAAGTGCCACACGATGCACGCGCGCCAACTCCTCTGGGCCTCACCGTGGACCGGAGTGGCACCCACCGTACACCCGTGGCAACGGGTACTGCCACCGCCCCCCCCATGGCACCACACCGTACACCCGTGGCAACGGGTACTGCCACCGACCCCCCCCCCCGGGTACCACACCGTACACCCGCGGCAACGGGTACTGCCACCCCCCCGCGCGAAGGGGGGGGGGTCGGGTGCCACGGGGTGTACGCGCGCCAACAACTCGGGGCCTCGCCACGCTGCACAGGTAGGAGCGCCTGGGCCGCCTGGGCCGCCTGGGCCGCCTGGGCCGCCTGGGCCGCCTGGGCCGCCTGGGCCGCCCGGGCCGCGCATCGCGAGCTCCCGTGCAAACGGCTTCTTGGGGAACCCGCCGCTGAACATGCCGTCACTGAGGGCGACGATGCGCTTGAGCTTCACGGGGGGCGCGACGCCCTCGGCAACGGAGGCCTTGGCGGCGGCGCGATGGCGCCGGTTGCCCACCGCCCGCGTCGACCAGATCTTGTCGGCCAGGCGCGCAAGCGCGCGCATCCGTGTGCGCGCTTCGCGCCACCGGTGCACGGCCCGCATCGGGTTGAGGAGGCGAGAGATGAGGAGCTCGGCCTGCTCGAGGGTGGCCTTGAGGTAGGTGCGGAAGCTGGCGAGGTTGGCCGTCTTCTTGCGCCCCGGGTCGTCGGGCTTGCAGTAGGCCTCGTACTCCGGGTCGGTGGCGCGGGCCTGTGCCTCTCGTGCCACGCCCTCCGTTCGCCCAGACTTCTTGTCCCACTTGGCCTTGTTCACCGAGAAGAAGGCGCGCTTGTTTGTGGCCAGGTACACGGCCAACGTGGCCGGGTCTTTGCACTGGGACAGTGGCACGGTGGCGGCCTGCACCGGAACCAAAACGCCCGTGGCGAGTGTCGAGTTGGACCGTGGCGTGCGCACAGATGAGCTGGCCGACACTCCGTCCTGCCCGGCGTACACTTGTGATTAATTTTGAGAGGCCCTTGCAAGCGTCCAAGTCGCAGCCCCCTGTTGATATGCAAGTGTACCACAAGGAGGGCACCGAGCGCGGCGACAAGGAGTCTGGCGACCCTGTGATTGCAGTCGAGTCAACGGTGGCGCAGGGGGGCCACCGGTCTGGCGACTGGAGGGCGGCCCACGGGGATGACGGGCTCGGCGACTCGTTTGGCGTCGGGTCACAGGCGGACCAGCGTCGCCGAGGAGCCCAAACTCAGGCAGCGCCCAACCCGATTCTCAAGAATTGGCGTTGGATCCTTGGGGTTGTGGTGCTCTCCCTACTCGCGTGGATCCTCGCCCCACTCCTCGGACCCGTGGCCAAGTTCTTTGGAGACGCCTTTGGCGCCCTGGTGGGGGCCGTCGCGTTCCTCGCCAAGAATCCGTGGCTGATTCCACTCCTTGGCGGGCTAGCGGCGATTGGGATGGTGGCACTGCGAGCATATAGGAAGGCGCGGGACCGCAAGCTCTCTCCACAGGAACTGTCGACGTCGAATGCAAACACCAATGGAGAGGCCAGCAACCTCAGACGTCCAGCCCTCTATGCAGAAGCCGCGGAGCATCTCAAGGCCGGTTCAACGCGACGCGATGTGGCCGAGGCCACCTTGCGCGGTGCCGCCGTCGAGCAGGATGCAACGGGGGCCATCAGCCCAGAAACGGCGGAGCGGTTGCACAAAAACACCTATGACGTGTCCGAGTTCGACACGCCCCGCACTGGGGATGATCCACGTGTGTTTAAGTATATGCAGGAGCTTCACACAATGGTGAAGTCGACCCCGAGCACCCCGGACTTTATCCGGAAAACCGGAGCAGCCCCAATTCCCGGTCCAAATCCCAAAGTCCCGACCTATCGGCCGCTAGTTGGGGGGGCACCATCGCCCGGTGGCGATGGACTGGCGAGGCCGCACCATCGTAAGTGACGACCCGACCCCCCGTTGCGTTGTTTTTCATGCGATGCCGGGCGCTTGAGTCGGCTCGGCTGTGCAGCGAGCGCGATGCGCCCAGGCGGGCCCCGTCGCCACAGCCTGCCCCCTTTTTTTTGAGTTCTTGTGGTAGCCCAATGACCACCGCCGTCGCTTCGGTGGCTTACTGGCGGCCGTGGAACTCGTCTCGTTGCGTGGCCCTCGTGGACATGGGTCCATCCACGGGCAAGGTGTACCAGGTGGTGGTGCCTGGGTGCGCGCCTGGCCAGCGGATGCGCCTCCAGTTGAGCACCGAGTTCTCGCGGGACTTGGACGGGTATGGCGTCTGCCGAGACGCCCTGTGGCGCATGCGAACGCCGGGTCTGCCCGACCGCTGGCTTCGCTTGTGGAACGGCCGCCAGTCGCTCTTCGCCCTGTTGCACCGGTATTCATTCAACGACTCTACGGGGTGTGCGTACAGCATCGAGCCGGCGCAGGCCATGCTGCGCAACGCCACCGAGTGCGCCCTGGCCACGGGCGCGCCCGCGCCCGCGCTCGCCCGCCTCGCCCCCCGGGTCGCCTACGCCGCGTACTGCGGATCCAGAGCCCGGTTTGCGCACGCGGTGCCGTGCCACGTGCCCGTCCGCAACGTCGGCATCGCGCAGTTGAGCGAAAGGAGCGGCATTTGCTGGTGGGGGTCACTCTGGTTTGCGCTGCGCTTCAACGAACCGTGCCGCGCTGTCGTGGACCGGGCGGTGGCGCAGCTGCCCGACGACGCGGCGTCTGCCGTGCTGCGCGAAGCGCTGCCCTTGGTGCTGCGTGACGGCGCGGCGTCAGAGCGGCTCCGCCGGGCACTCTTCGAGCACGTTGGCATTGGCAACCGCCCGGGCCAGCCGCCCGAGCTCGATGGCCAGAACGCGTACGTGCAGCTGGGGCGCCTGTGCGAGTACCTGCACATCCCGCTGACCACGATACACGCGCCCGCCGGGTGCACCGGCGCCGGTGGCGTTGGCGGGGCGTTGGGCGGGGGCGCCGCCTCGGCCCAGGGCGGGGGCGCCGCCTCGGCCCAGCCCTGGCCCGGGTTGCTGGGTGTGCGGGCGCACCGCCAGGGCCACGTGCCGTCGTTCGTAGTGTCCCACGGGGGCCGCACCTGGCGCCTGCGCTCGGCGCTCATCGCGAGTGAGTTCTGTGGCCACCAGGTCGCCCTCGCGGCGCTCGGCTTCGACCAGCACAAATGGGCGCTCTACGACGCCAACGCGGTGCGCGAAGGCATCAGCCCAGTTGCATGGGACATCGGCGAAGGCGCGGGGCAGGCCGAGTGGTGGACGATCCTCGAGTGGATCCTCCCGATCATGAACTCGACCGACACGTCGCGCTTCTGTGACATGAACCCGCGCAACCGCCATCCCATGGAGCCCATCGCGAGTGCCATTGGGGCCGCGGGGGATCGCGCCGCCGAGTCGCTGCTCCGTGGCCTGAGGGGCCCGGGCCACCGGACCGTCAACATCGACTGGATCTACACCGCCGAGGGGTGACCGCCCCCCTCGCGCTACCGGGTGCACGCTGGGCGCACGCGGTCAGTTTCGCGACTGGCGCCCCCCCCCCCCCCCCCCCCCCCCTGTCCATGTGCCCGGTACCCGCCGCAAGCCCCATGCTGCCGGCCGCCACTGGGCCCCTTGGCGGGGACAAGGGCCAGCGCGGGGTGGCCCCGGCGGTGCGCCTGGCGGCGGTGCGAATGCTCATGTGCGTCAACCGGCTGGAGTGGGCCGAGGCTCAGCGCGTGGAGACTGGGCTCGCGCGCTTCCACCGGAACGAAGAGCTCTACATTGCCGCCGCACAGCGGATGGGGCACAACCTCCACTTCCACCCCGCCCTCCGCCGGCAATTCGCAGCGGAGGACCTCGCGTCGCTCACCGACGACCAGCTGCGCGGCCCGATCCTGCAACGCTTCATCACCGCCGAGGCCGAGCGCGCCGACGCAATCACCGAGATGCTCCGTCAAAAATACGATAGCGTTGGCGCGGTGGCGGTCACCTCGTCCACGCTGCGCTGCCGCGGGTGCGACAGCGCTGACGTGTCGTGGCAACAAAAACAGACGCGCGGCGCGGACGAGGCCATGACCATCTTTTGCACCTGCGCCACGTGCGGCAACCGGTGGAAGCTGTCGTGACTGCGCCGGCCACTGCGCCGGTGGACCGATGGGCGCCACTTGTCCGGGTACACGTTCGAGTTGGCAATACCGTGTGTCCGTAACCTCGAACACACGGTAATAACAATGGGAACCGGTCCATTCGCTGTGTGTGCGAGTTTCCTTTTTCGCCAACCATCCTGGTCCTTTGGAGAGGAGAGGTGTTTTGGACCGAGCGTACCGGCTAGGTAGGTGCCAAGGCTCCCGAGGTTGGCGGTCTTCTTGCGGCCCCGGTCGTCCGCCTCGCGCCGTCTCCGGTAAACCCGCTCCCCCCCCCTCTCCTTGTGGCCATTGTCGTCCGCCTCGCACCATCTCCGGTACACTGGATCGGCGCGACGCGCCGCGGTCTCCCGCTCCACCCCCTCCCTGCGCCCGGACTCCTTTGCCCACCCGGCCATGTCCACCGAGAAGAAGGCGCCCTCGGTTGTGGCCAGGGCTCCCTTGGGTGGAGGTGCACGGGCCCCTCTCCCGAAGGGGGGGGGGGGTGGGGGTGCACCCTGTGGCGCCGATTACATACACCCCCCCCCTGCGAGGGGGGGTGGCACAAATGACGTGCACGGCGGGCGCGACCGAGGTGTGCCACGACCGAGCCACGACCGAGGTGTGCCACGACCGAGCCACAACCGAGGTGACACCTCGGACCATGGCACACCTCAGACCATGGCACACCTCGGACCATGGCACCCCTCGGACCATGGCACACCTCGGACCATGGCACACCTCGGGCCGCGACCCCGCACGGGTGTCCACGCGACCCGGCGTTTCCCCAGTGGCCACGCATTGTAGAATGCGCAGGCACGCGAGCTCGTCGCGGTGCATACCCCCCCCCCTCGGGCGGGGGTCCAGGGTCGACGACGGGTGCATCGCACGGCACCACCCAGCTTGCGTACACACCCGTAGACCTCGTCCACCGGGCCAGGGCGCCACCACCCCCCAAGAAAAAATGCATGTGCGGATTTGCCCGTCAACCCCGGGCGGCAGGCGCCCCGGGTAATATAATCCCTGCCATGGGGTAGACACCAGCTGAGCCTCGCACTCTTTGCAAACCCTCGGGGTCATGTCACCCTGCGAAAATCGCACAGCCAGGGGCGGGTTACGCCGAGCGAGGTCATACCCGGCGGTGCTCGAACACCGCGAGTATAGCCAGTACGATACCGACGATGAGCGTGCCGATGCAGTGTGCGCGCTCGATCGGTACCATGCTGTCGCAAGTGCCGTCCGGGACATCGCGGTGGTTTACCGGGACACGCACACCATGTCGGGCGAGATTACAGCGCTCGCCAATGAATCCGCCGATGCTGTGAAATGGGCCCGGAGATGGTTGCCGCGCCACTTCACCGAGGCGGGCGGTGTGCCCAGCAAGAAGGCGGTGGCCGCGCGCAAGAGGTCGGCCCGCATGTGGGCGTATATCGGGGGCATCTTGCAAGGCACCCAGTTGGACCCCGTCTTGATCGCACACGAGCTGCGCACCACCTTCAAGGCCGACGTCGACGCACACTTCCCAGATGCTGCCGTTCGACCGGCACACGGGAATGTCGATGCGATGCGGACGACGGTCGATGGGCTGCAGACGCAGATAAAGGCAGTTGCACAGGCCGCCTGGGAAGCGCGGGCATCGGACAAACAGGCGATATGGATACATATAGAGGCGTTGCAGGCGCAGATTAGCGATTTGAGCGTTCAGATGGGTCCGCTGATCAGCAGACTGGAGGAGTCTGCCACGGAAACCAGAAACCGGGAGGTGTTGGTGGGTATGAAGATCGAGGGGATGCACGCGACGCTGCAAACACTTGCAGCCACGGAGCAGAGGCTTCAGTTGTCGGTGGCGACCCTGCAGGCCGAAGGCGCAAAGGCCGGCAGCGCATGTGCTTTGCAGAACGAGGCGCTGCACACGGAGATCGCGGCGGTCAACACACGGCTGGAGAACGCTATGCGAGAGGTGCAGGCTCTGCTGGCGCAGGTGGACAGTGCGCCTGATTCGAACAACTTGGACACCTCGGCCGCCACACCAACCTCGGCCGCCACGCCCAGTTGGCTCGTGCAGGCGGGTCGCGTGCTACAAGACCAGCGTGAGTTAGGGTTAAACTGACACTATCAGCACCTAACCCGAGGGTGAGCGCGCCCAACCCGAGCACCTCGGGCACCTCGGCCACACCTCCAGAAGCGGTCACGACACACCTCGGACACCTCGGCCACACCTCCAGAAGCGGTCGCGACACACCTCGGGCACATCGGGCACCTCGGCCACACCTCCAGAAGCGGTCGCGACACACCTCGGGCACATCGGGCACCTTGGCCACACCTCCAGAAGCGGTCGCGACACACCTCGGGCACATCGGGCACCTCGGCCACACCTCCAGAAGCGGTCGTGACACACCTCGGGCACATCGGGCACCTCGGCCACACCCCCAGAAGCGGTCGCGACACACCTCGGGCACCTCGGCCACCCCTCCAGAAACGGTCGCGACACACCTCGGGCACCTCGGCCACACCTCCAGAAGCGGTCGCGACACACCTCGGGCACCTCGGCCACACCTCCAGAAGAGGTCACGCCACACCTCGGACACCTCGGCCACCCCTCCAGAAGCGGTCGCGACACACCTCGGACACCGGTGTCCGAGGTGTGTCGTGACCAAGGTGTCCGAAGTGTGGCGTGACCGACGTGTCCGAGGTGTGTCGCGAGGTGTCCGAGGTGTGGCGTCACCGACGTGTCCGATGTGTGTCGTGACCGAGGTGTCCGAGGTGTTTCGTGACCGAGGTGTCCAAATTGTGCCGTGACTGTCCGAGCTGTGTCGTGACCGAGCTGTCCGAGGTGTGTTGCGGACACCTCTCCTGACGCGGTCACGATGCACCTCGGACACCTCTCCTGACGCGGTCACGATACACCTCAAACACCTCTCCTGGCGCGGTCACGATACACCTCGGACACCTCGGGGTGGGTTGTGTTCGAGGTGGGTCGGGTGTGTATGCAATCGGCGCCACGGGGTGCGGCCCCTTTCAGAAGGCCAATGGCGCCGCGTCACACATTGTCATTTTTTTCAGGGCGGCGTTGTAACAACCCAGCGTGCCATGTCTGCGAGCCGGTGGACCCCGATGCATTCAATGGATCACAATTGGCTTACAGAGAAACTCGACCGTGAGCGTCAGGCTAATCGGGTTTTGGACTCTGTAGTCGACATCCGGAAGCCGCCCCATGCCACCCCTAGGCGTCAGCGTCAGGATATCGACGCCCGGACGCCGCCCCCACGGTCGAATGCCCCCGTCGAACCACATCGGAGTACCTGGTCCATGTGGAATCAGCCTGCGCAGCGTGCGCGGGTTTACCCTAGGGGGACACCCAAGGTGTCGCCCAGGGTGTTGATATGCGGCAAGTATTGTCGCGGGCAGCGCGGGATCGGGCCCAGGAACGCGCGGTTTTGCGTGATGCAGAGGAACGCGCGGTTGAGCGCCAGGAATGCGCGGTTGAACGCGCGGTTGCCGCGCGTGCTGCACAGGTAGCGTCGCAACGGCCTGCGCCCCCCAAAGAGGCCGCTTTGGCCCCTGGCGGCGTCGAGGGCCGAAGCGGCCAAAGCGAGGACCAGGGCCAAGGTGGCCACTCTGGCCCCGCTTTGGGCCAAAGCGGCCAAAGCGGCGAGGGTGGTGGTGGCGATCGGCCGACCGGACCCATACCCGAGGTGGTGAGCACGACGCTCAAGCGGCCCCCGCATTGGAATGCACCGAGCCCGCTGGAGGACAAGCGGCTGAAACATTCGCGCCCATCGGCCAGAACTCAAAATGACGGGCAAGGCGGCGTTCGCTCTCGCCGCTATGGTGTTCGCCGCTCTGACCACCCAAAGCGAGGCCAAAGCGGCCTGGGCCACCCGGTCGAGGACCAACGTGGTGACAACCAAAGAAGCCAATGGCAAAGCGGCCCCGGTGGCCAAAGCGGCAGCGGCGATCTGTGGCGAGGCCGCTCGGATGCCGGGAGCCAGACAATGGTCGGGCAGGGGGTAGAGCGCGCAACTTTGACCGATACGCTCTCGGAGGCCGGGAACGGGAACGGGAACGGGAACGTGGGGGATGGGCGCACATTGACTGGGACGTCGACCGGTTCACCCTAAGGGGTTGTTGCCCCGGCGCCGCCGCCGCTGGCGCCGCCGCCGCTGGCGCCGCCGCTGCTGGCGCCGCCGCCGCTGGCGCCGCCGCCGCTGGCGCCGCCGCCGCTGGCGCCGCCGCCGCTGGCGCCGCCGCCGCTGGCGCCGCCGCTGCTGGCGCCGCCGCCGCTGGCCGCGGGGCGCCCGCCGACTGGGACGTCGACCGGTTTAGGGGTTGTTGCCCCGGCGCCGCCGCCGCTGGCGCCTCCGCCCCCTGCACCCAACGGCCAACCCCCGAACTGGAAGGCCCGACCCGCACCCAACAAGCTGGCATATATGTGGGGCGAGAACCCCCCTACCGGCGTGATGCAGAAGGCCCCCCGAGTGCAGACAGTGTCCTCCGTGCCCCGCCGAGGTCACAGCAAGGGGCCGACCAGCTCGAGCGACCTCACGCACGCCGAGAAGCTAGATGACATGGTCTTGCAGTTAATCTTGAGACGCCCCGAAGCGTTGGAGGCCCGGCAAATGCGCAAGATGTTGGACATTTGCCTGAAACACCCCAAACTCCGGAACATGCACCTTCCCACCGAGCTGCTGACCAAAGTCCTCCGCGCGTTTGCATACAACACGCTGGCATTGCACTCCAATTGCAAGAAAGTGAAGCGCTTCGGCCCCATCGAGGCAACCCTAGCCGAGCTCAGAACTACAATCTTGCAGGGGGTCGACGAGGAGAAACTGCCCATTGGCGGCCGCGTATCACAGCTAGAAACGAAGCTGCAGGGTGGCATTGGCGACTTCCACATGCTTGGTGCGGTGCTGCGCGCATTCACCAACAACTGCAAGCACCTCAGGCGTATGTGGACGATTGTGGCAATGGAAGATGTGGCTACCAAGACGGACCACGGCGTGTTCGTGGCCGACTGCGGGTCGTTCCAGTGGGAATCAGAAGACTTCAAGCGGGACACGTGCGCTGCGCTCGAGCACGCCCTTGTGATGATCACTGACGCGATCCAGGTCGGGGTGGACATCGATCATGATCTCCAGCGCGCCGAAGAGATGCGCCAAGGTGCCACCCTGCTCCTCCGTGCGTACGATGAACTGGTGCCCAGCAACGGCCTGAGCGAGGAGCTGCGCAGCACACAGGGGGCTCTGAAGAATGCCCTGGTTGAACCGCACAGCCCGGCGCTGCACAGTAGCTGGCAGGGCGCGCTCCGGCGGTGTTTGGTGAGCTTCTTCGCGACGCCCGAGCCCATCCGGACGCCACCGATGGACATCGCCCAGACGATGCGCAATGTGGTGAGATGGGCAATCTCGATGGCCCATCTGGCGCAGGTCCGTGTTGAGCCTACGGCTGGCAGGGGGCGCGCGGGCGCAGGCGCAGGCGCAGGCGCAGGCGTGCCCCCCCCGACCGAGCGAACCGCCCGGGTGGCGAAAGATGCGGGGAATTCGGAGCTGCTAGCACGCTTCGCCGCGCACAATTCGGGGCTGCGAGTGCCGACGGGCGGCTTGCCCATGGCCAGGCAACTGCGATCGCTGACTCCGCGGCCCGATGGGACTTCACCCGAGGGCATCGCCGCAACGCGTTTGGGGCCGCATGGCCGGGGCAACGCCGGCTCCGCTGCGGCCGCAGCGGCCGTAGCGGAGCTGGCCGATGCCGCCTCGGCCCTGGGTGCTACCACCCCCCGCTCGAGCGACGAGGGGCGCGCGGCCCTCCCGCTCCCCCCTGCCTTTGCGTCGCCGGCGCCCGCTGCGGCCGCTGGGGACCGCGCCACACCCCGCGCGGCCCCGAGTGCAAGGGTGGCGAAGAGAATGCCGGTGCTCTATCAAACAAGGTCGAGAGGAGACGCGTCCACTTCGTCTTGATCGATGTGGCACTTGTGCCAGATCCTGAGAGAGGCACGTCCTGGAGCGGACACCTCCTGCAGGAGGCACCTCCTGCGACACCTCGACGGATTTGGTTGCACTGTACAAAGAGCGACCAGCGCCCCCCATTGGAATGTCCATGCGAGGAAAGGGCGGCTCAACTTGATGCCATGTACAAGTTCGGGGTTGAGATGTCGCAGCCCCCCCCCCCCCGAGGAGCGGGTTGTGGCGGAGGATGATGGCCAGAACGGGCTCCAGCTCGTAGCCACCCAGGTGGTACAACGCAACGAGGTGCTCACTCACTACATTGGCGAGCTGCGATCGCAGCGCCAACTCAGCGGCCAGCGCTGCACCCATGCCCTGCACATCGACAGCCTCTACTGCGACGGGCAATATGCGATCGATGGGTTCGCCGTCAAGGAATTGGCCGCCCGTGACTGAGGTGTCCGAAGTGTGTCGTGACCGACGTGTCCGAGGTGTGTCATGACCGAGGTGTCCGAAGTGTGGCGTGACCGACATGTCTGCGGTGTGTCGTGACCGAGCTGTCCGAGGTGTATCGTGACCGAGGTGCTCGGTCACGACACACCTCGGGTGCATCGGCCACACATTGGTCGCGACACACCTCGGACACCTCGGCGACACTTCGGTCGCGACACCACGGAGACACCTCGGCCCCACCTCGGTCACGACACACCTCGGGTGCATCGGCCACACATCGGTCGCGACACACCTCAGACACCTCGGCGACACTTCGGTCACGACACCTCGGAGACACCTCGGTCACCACGCACCTCGGGTTAAGCCACACCTCGGTCACCGCACACCTCGGACACCTCGGCCATACCTCTGTCACGGCACACCTCGGACACATTTGGCGCGTTCGGCGCATGCGGTCATAAACCGCAGCGCACAGTAGGACCGAGTGCCATGTCCGCGCCCGACCCAACCGACATGGCGGATCTCTCGCCCATCGACACCCCGTCCGACACGACGGGCGCCCCGGCGCCTGTCAAAATGATGAACCCGTGGCTGGCCTTTTGCAAGGAGACGCGTCACGAGGTGCGGCACCTGGGTCCGCAACAGCAGTTGCGGGAGATGGGCGTCATGTGGAAGGCGCTGTCCGAGGTCGAAAAGGAGCCCTTCCGTTTCGTCCCCAAGGCGTTGCCCGCCGTGCTCACATCGCCGGCATGAGGTGCACGGCCAGCACCCGTTCGACGCGCTCGAGGTTGACTGCCGTCACAATGGCCCGCCCCGCCTCGAGGTCTCGCAGCGTCTCCACGCCCAGCCCGATGTGGCCGGCCGCCTCTTCGAGTGTCCACAGTTTGAGGAGGCGCGCCACCACCAGTCGCCGCCGCAGCGTGTGCGCCAAGCGGCTCGGCGCCCATGGCTGGCCCTGGGCGAGGGGCGCCTCGCGCGGCGCTGGCTCGCACCCCCCCGCCGGCGCCGGCATCGGCCCCACTGGGAGCACCGCCTCCCAGTCCTGGGTCACGTAGCAAAGACGGTTGGTCATTGCCTACGTGCCTGCCCCTGAGGGGGCGGCTGACATATTTGTTGCCAGGGCGGCGGTAGCCGGCGAGCTGGGGCCCAGCCGAGGCGCACTGCACCCTGTCCGCCCACCGACCGGCGCCCTTTTTTGGTGCCCCGGGGTGTGTCTGAGGTTGTGTCCGAGGTGGGCTGAGTCCGAGGTGGGTTGAGTCCGAGGTGGGCTGTGTCCGGGGTGTCCGAAGTGGTCGAGGTGGGTTGTGTCCGATGTATACACAGGTGTGTTGTGCTGACATGTACCACATCCGAGGTATGCCACATCCATCTGACACCCGAGGTATGCCACATCCATATGCGACACCCGAGGTGTGGCCGAGGTGGCCGAGGTGTGTCGTGACCGAGGTGTGGCCGAGGTGTGCCATGACCGAGGTGGCCGAGGTGTGTCGTGACCGAGGTGTGGCCGAGGTGGCCGAGGTGTGTCGTGAACAAGGCGGGGCTGAGGTGGCCAAGGTGTGTCGTGACCGAGGTGTGCCTTGAAGGCCGAGGTGGCCGAGGTGTGTCGTGACCGAGGTGTGCCTTGAAGGCCGAGGTGGCCGAGGTGTGTCGTGACCAAGGTGTGCCTTGAAGGCCGAGGTGGCCGAGGTGTGTCGTGACCGAGGTGGGGCCGAGGTGGCTGAGTTTTGTCGTACCCGAGGTGTGACCGAGGTGGCCGAGGTGTGTCGTGACCGAGGTTGTGCCCGGGGTGTGCCTTGGAGGCCGAGGTGGCAGAGGTGTGTCGTTCCCGAGGTGTGTCGTGCCCGACGTGTGTCGTGCCCGGGGTGTGGTCGTGACCAAGGTGTGGCCGAGGTGGCCGAGGTGTGTTGTGACCAAGGCGGGGCCGAGGTGGCCAAGGTGTGTCGTGACCGAGGTGTGGCCGAGGTGGCCGAGGTGTGTTGTGACCGAGGCGGGGCCAAGGTGGCCAAGGTGTGTCGTGACCGAGGTGTGGCCGAGGTGGCCGAGGTGTGTCGTGACCGAGGCCGAGGTGTGGCCAAGGTGTGTCGTGACCGAGGTGTGGCCGAGGTGGCCGAGGTGTGTCGTGTGACCGATGCCGAGGTGTGACCAATGTGTGTCGTGACCGAGGTGTGGCTGAGGTGGCCGAGGTGGCCGAGGTGTGTCGTGACCGAGGGGAGGCCGAGGTGGCCGAGGTGTGTCGTGACCGAGGCGGGGCCGAAGTGACCGAGGTGTTTCTTGACCGCGGTGTGTTATGATTGAGGTGTGTCTTGACCGCAGTGTGTTATGACCGAGGTGTGTTGTGGCCGAGGTGGGTCCGAGGTGGCCGAGGTGTGTCATGAACGAGATGTGGCCAAGGTTGCCGACGTGTGCCGTGACCGAGGTGAAGCGGTGGCCGAGGTGTGTCGTGACCGACGTGGGGCCGAGGTGGCCGAGCTGTGTCGTGACCGGGGCGGGGTTGAAGTGGCTGAGGTGTGTCGTATCCGAGGTGGGGCCGAGGTGGAGGTGTGTCGTGACCGGGGTGGGGCCGAGGTGTCCGAGGTGTGTCTTGACCGCGGTGTGTCATGACCGACACACCCGAGGTGTCCGACACGTGCCACATGAGAGCTATGCCTCGTCCAAACTGTGTCACATCCGAGCTGTCCGAGGTGTGCCGCGTCCAAGGTGTGTCGCGTCTGACGTGTCCGAGGTGGGTGGTGTCCGAGGTGGGTCATGTCCGAGGTGGGTTGTGTGCGAGGTGGGTTGTGTCCGAGGTGGGTCATGTCCGAGGTGGGTTGTGTGCGAGGTGGGTTGTGTCCGAGGCGGTTTGTGTCCGAGGTGGGTTGTGTCCGAGGTGGGTTGTGTCAGAGGAAAAAGTTAACGACGCGAATGAACTGTAAGTTTTCTACATGCACAATCCAATTCCAATGAACAACCACTCCCTGGGCCCCCCACATGCCTCACATCGAGCAGTGCCACCTCACACATCGAGCAGTGCCACCCCCCCCCCACCTCACGCATCGAGCAGCGTCATTCCTCCCGCACCGCACACCGAGCAGCGTCATTCCTCCCGCACCGCACACCGAGCAGCATCATTCCTCCCGCACCGCACACCGAGCAGCGCCACCTCCACCCCACCTCACGCCGAGCGAGCAGCGCGCGCAACCCAGGGGACATGGTCATGCAGCCGAGCGAATGCTTTGCCGCCACTACCCCGCCCGAGACGTTGCAACCCCCAAACCCAGTGCCCGGTGCATACACCCCTCGAACACACACCGAATGCGAGCACCCAGTGGGCAACATGGGATGGAGGGTGGTCGCGCGCTGCGTCCAGGCTGGACCGGTGATCTATGTGCCGCGCGGTAGCCGAGAAGGTCCTGGTCGCCAAGTGCCTCGACCGCCAAGCGCCTCGGCCGCCCAGTCACGCTCCAAGTCGAATCCATGTCAACGGCGGTTGGAGGTGGCGAGGGGCACACGCGGACACGTCGCGGAGGACGGGTATTGAGCGCGTCCATGCAGATGTACCGTTTCGCGCGTCGCGGTGCTGGTGGTGGCGCTGGGGAGCTGGCACCGACAGGCCGCGGTGGCGTTTGAACGACGACGCGGCGGGCTGGAGGTGATGTGGCCATTGCCAGGTGGACCGCGCTGGTGGTGCAACTCATCAAAGGCAACGACTCTGGGTCACCCCCCCCCATTTGCTCAGGGGCCCCCCTCCACTTGTTTTAAGGGGGGGGGGTCGTGTCCGAGGTGTCCCCCATTGGTCGCGCCCGAGGGGGGGGGGGTCGGGCGATTGATTTTTTTTGGCGATTGCAACCATGCCAAGTCGGCGTGCACTCCGCAGGGCGCGCATCCGGACGGCACCGACCGAGTCGTGTGCACAGAGTCGCGGAGAGCGTGCACAGCTGACCCGCCTCACATTGGACGGGTTAACCCGCGTGGCCGGCGTTGCCAGTGGCCATGGGCCAGTGGCACCTGCAAGGAGGCTGGGGGTGGCGCGCCCCGCTGCGCCGCCCAGGGCGCCGCCGGGGGCCGGGCGCCGCGCCACTGTGCCGCGGTGCCGCTGTGCTGTGCCGCGCGCACCTTGAGTCGCCCGGGAGAATTGGATTCCCACTGCATCTGTGCTGATAAAATTGGCCATTTGTGTGGGTTCCGTTTCAAAAAAGTTGGCGCATGTGCACGGCCACCGTCTGCGGCTGGCTCCGCGAAGGGGGGGGGGCACCCATGTCTACCGTGTCCTATACGGCGTTACCCCCCGTCAGTTGCCGCCCAGCCACTCGCGCACGCACTTGCCCTCTGCGCCTTTGCGGCCCCTTGCACACCTCGCCCTCAAAGCGCTTGCGCTCAGGCGGCGCGAGGAGTTGCAGGCGTGTGTGCACGCCCGGTGCATCGTCCACGATAGGTGACTTGCGCACGAGCGCGCGCACGCAGGCCGCGGATGTCATGCTCAGCACGCCGAGGACCGCGTCCACCCACTTTTCTGACGAGGTGCGGCAACGCCACCGCACATGATGCTCGCCAACCCGCCCTCGGCCCGCGTTGGGCACGTCCCAGGATGGTTGGCAAAAAAGGGAAACTCGCACACATGGCGAATTGACCGGTTCCCATTGATCTTAACGCGTGTCCGTACATTACGAACACACGGTATGATACACCTCGGGCACATCGGCCACATCTCGGTCACGATACACCTCGGGTACATCGGCCACACCTCGGTCATAACACACCACGGACACATCGGCCACACATCGGAAACACGTTTACGGACACACCCATAGTCGGCCGAGTCCGCTCAACCGACCCAATCGGCCCCGTCAACTTGACGCGGACCCCGGGTAATTGTGCGTGTATTTTTTGTTATCTATATGTAACCCCGCGTCGCACCTTCCCCCCCCCCCACCAGCGCACCACTTCCCATGGGCGCCGGGAACTCGAGCCTGGAAGGTGATGTGACCCGCCTCAACCGCGACCTCGAGGACCACTTGGACGAATACAAACTGTTCCCGAGCAAAGATGGAGTGAAGCTGCGCGAGCGGGTGGATGAGTTGAAAAACGACACGGCGAGCAACCTCAACTTCAGCGACATCAATGGTCTGTCGACTGGTCTGTCGACTCTGAGCACCAACTTTGGGACCCTGCAAAGAGAGTTGGATGCCGTCAAGTTTCAGCACACGTTGATTGTGGGCGAACAATGTGAAGTCACATTGGCATGCCCGCTCGCCGGAAACTATGCAACTGCAATCAGCCACAATGCCCTCTCTGACCGTGTGGGCATGTCGGCCACGGGGAGTCAAGCTGCGACAGGGCTCTTCCGCACTGTGCAAGATACCAAGAACTCTGCTGACGACACCAATGACAGACTCGGCATGGGCGGCGACAATGCGACGGGCCTCTTCAAGACTGTGCAAGACATCGCGGGCCTGAATGAATTGACATTGTTACTTGCTGACGAAACCAACCTCAGGCTCGGCGGGAGCGCCGCCGGGGGGACGGGCCTCTTCAAGACCGTGAAGGATAACAGGGACCTTGCTGATGAAACCAATGTCAGACTCGGCATGGGCGGCGTCAGTGCGACGGGCCTCTTCAAGACTGTGAAGGATAACAGGGACCTTGCTGATGAAACCAATGTCAGACTCGGCATGGGCGGCGTCAGTGCGACGGGCCTCTTCAAGACTGTGAAGGATAACAGGGACCTTGCTGACAAAACCAATGTCAGACTCGGCATGGGCGGCGACAACGCGACGGGCCTCTTCAAGACTGTGCAAGACAACATGTCGGCACTCGACCGGAAGATATCCCTGAATGCGACGGTACAGCCAGTGGACGTCACAGAGTTCTATACAGGGAAGCCCGGGGTTGCTATGAGATGGACAGCATGCTACGCCAATCATGATGGGAAGCAAAATTCGGCTTTTCAGAAGGATTGCGCTCGATATGGCGCCGGTTGGAAGCATGACACCGGTGTAGTCTCAAATAAGCAACTCTGCCTCAAAATAGCTAATACAGATTACCATATGGGGGTTTGCTACAAGCCGTCGTAACCCCCCCCTGCGAGGTGGCGGCCCTTGCCTGTGGTTTGTTACTGGGCCTGCATTGTAATCTGACCCCCCCCATAGTATGGGTGAGTGCTTGGTCATGTAACCTGACCCCCTTGGATGGGTGCACACCCGCCGCAGTCCAGTTTGTGGAAGTTTGAAAGACTGTGGTGTACCCCAGTGCCCAATGCGCGCCAAGGGCCACCGCTCCAGAGCAACAGAGTCATGCGCTCGAGTACAACCGATGGATCAGCGCGAGGGCGACCCGTATGGGCAACAGGCAACAAGGTCCTCACTGCGCACAACATTGCAGTTCGCACTCGCACATCGATGCGACTCGTGCAAATTTCTGAGTATGCGACACAAACAAGTTTACGGACAGACCCTAAACCCCGACACACCATGCTTTTTCTGCTTACCCATATATAACTCTACGCCACACACACCCCCCACCAGCGCACCACTTCCCATGGGCGCCAGGAACTCGAGCCTGGAAGGTGATGTGACGCGCCTCAACCGCGACCTCGAGGACCACCTGGACGACTACAAACTGTTCCGAGCAAAGATGGAGTGAAGCTGCGCGAGCGGGTGGATCAGTTAAGCAACGCGGCGAGCAACCTCAACTTCAGCGACATCAATGGTCTGTCGACTCTGAGCGCCGATGTCGGGACCCTGAGCACCAAGGTGGGCAACCTCAAATTCAGCGACATCAATGGTCTGTCGACTCTGAGCACCAACTTCGGGACCCTGCAAAGAGAGTTGGATGCCGTCAAGTTTCAGCACACGTTGATTGTGGGCGAACAATGTGAAGTCACATTGGCATGCCCGCTCGCCGGAAACTACGCGACTGCACTCAACCACAATGCCCTCTCTAACCGTGTGGGCATGTCGGCCACGGGGAGTCAAGCTGCGACAGGGCTCTTCAGCACTGTGCAAGACATCAAGAACTCTGTTGACGAAACCAATGACAGACTCGGCGTGGGCGGCGTCGGTGCGACGGGCCTCTTCAAGACTGTGAAGGATAACAGGGATGCTGCTGACGAAACCAATGTCAGACTCGGCATGGGCGGAGTCGGTGCGACGGGCCTCTTCAAGACTGTGAAGGATAACAGGGACGCTGCTGACGAAACCAATGACAGACTCGGCAAGGGCGGCGACAACGCGACGGGGCTCTTCCAATTGGTGGGTGGCCTCATCGCGTCGGTCGGCAAGGCGAAAGCGGGGAGCACCGCCGCGTCGGGGCTCTTCCTAACGGTGGATGAAATCGCCACATCTGTCTACGACAACAGTGAGGCGTTGGGTGGCCTCACCGCGTCGGTCGGCAAGGCGAAAGCGGGGAGCACCGCCGCGTCGGGGCTCTTTGGTCAGGTGGAGGCCCTAGAGGCGGAGGTTTGGGGCGGGGTGAAGCCAGTGGACATCACTGACATCATCCCTGGTGAAACGCAGGCGGGTAGTATGCAGGTTTCGGCATGCTACCCTCAAACCGCATATACAAGCAAGCTGCGGGACTCCATCAAGAAGGATTGCGAAAGCCGCGGCTCCGGTTGGACGCATGACACCGGTACATCTGAAAGCCTTCTGACCTGCTACTCAACCGGTGGGCGTACGTACAAAGCGGGGGTTTGCTACAAGCACCACTCTCAGGTTTGAATGCGCACACCTTTGTGTGAATTGGCCAAGTCGACATGGGCGCGAGGTTCTCTTGCCGCCCAGCGGGCTTGATGAGATTTGAAGCTCGAGAGGGGCGACGACGGCTGGCCACAACGGAACCCCGAGGTTGTGGTTCAGCGCATGCCCCAGCTACACCGGGTACGGTGACATGTCCATGGGTCCTGCCACGAGGTGGTTGACGGCGCCCCCCTCACCACACGCGCACATTCGCACCGAAGTATTGGAATCCGGGGATGGCGTCACTATGCGCGACGACGGATGTCGACAATGGAAATTCGAGTTTGTGTTTCAACGCACACCCCAGACGCGTCGGGTCAGTGAGGGGGTTGATGGCACCCCCTCGCCACACGCGCACATTCGCACTCGAATTTGGATTGACCGGCGACTCGAGTCCATTAGTCATCGGAGTCCCCCGTTTATTTTCCAATGGGAATGGGAAGTGGCCTGCGGCATATGCCGGTCGGCGCCCCTTCGGCCGACGGCGCGGCCCCCGGCGCCACCGATGGCACAGGGGCTCATGGCGGGGGTGGGGCGGCGCATACTGACACCGACGTCTACCTGGACCCCGGGGACCTGGGCCGGTACCTCTCGCACAAGGGGCGCAAGGTGCGCTTCATGCGGTCGACCGCGCGCGCGCAGCGAGGCCATGCCTCCGACATGGCGCACCTGCGTACACAAACCCGTGTGCTGGTGGCCGCGCTCGTGCTGCTCGCGTTGGCCTGGTGCACCAGCCGGTACCTGGCCGCGCGCGAGGCGTACCGCCACGTCTACGACCTGCTCGCCACTCCGGCCTTTGTGCTGGGTCGGGTCACGGGTTCCGCGCCTGGCTTTTCGGCGCGGGACGTCTTCCTGGCCGCCGAGTTCCCGGCGCTGTACGCGCTCAGCGGCGGCTCCGTGCTCGACCTGACCAGTGCGGCCTTTTTGGCACTGGCGGTCGACCGGTGGGGCGGGATGCTGACGCAGCTCCACTGGTCTGGCCCGAGTCTACCTGGACGAGCCGCCGTTTTCTGCGCCGACTACGCCGAGTGGAACTCGCCGGTCAACCCTTTCCGCTGGTTGCTGCCCACCGAGGCCCACTTCGCCACGTCGATCATGGCGCGTTGCAAGCAGCGCGCCCCGCTGACGCGCACCGTGGCTAACTGGCTGTTCGAGGGCGGGTTGTGCGCGGTGGCCCAGGGCTACAATGGGACCGGTTGGAGCCCGGTGCGCATCCTCGCCACCGTGACCGGGCAGTTCACCGTCTTCACCAAGAAGTGCCCCGCCACAAAGGCCCTCGTGGCCACGACCAGCGTACTCGAGGTGGTGGGTGCCGGCACCACTTCTCTTGGCATCGCCGGGAGCTTTGGCCTCGCCCTCCTCAGCGACCCCAGGCTGTTGTTCGGCGCCGCGGTGGTAGGGATCACAGCCCTGGCGGCGAGCTCGCGCGGTGCCAGTGCCTACGCGGCCGCCCCGTGCAGTTTTGGAGACGACGAGGTGCAGCTGAGTGGCGACACCTACATGAAAGAGGTCGACTGCGGCTGAGGCGCGCCGGAGGCGTTGGCGGCGGCGGCGGCGGCCGCAGCGGCAGCGCGGCCCCTCTGGCCTCGATTGGGGGCGAGGCGCGGCACCGCGACCCGTGTAGGAACCCACCCACGAGGGGCCGCGAGGACGGCCGATGCAATCCCCCAGCGCACACATTGCTCGGTGCCGAGGCACAGCTCGCGCCGGAGCAAGCGGCGGATGAGCTGCTCGCCCATCAGCGTCCGATCGCGGTAGACCGCCACCATCGTCTCGGTGAGGAGCTCGGCGTTGGCCACGTCGTCCCGCACATCCTGCAGCTTGCCACTGCAATCAGCTTGGACTTGGTGGCACAGGACGTTCGCATGGGGTAAGGCGTATCGCTCGCGCGCGCCCATCAGGAGCAGGGTAGCCGCCGATGCAACGAGGCCATCGGCGATGGCCACCACCGGAAGCGCACAGTTGGCAATGTGCGCCATGGCGCTGAGGCCGGCGTGCACATCGCCGCTATCGCTGTGTATGTATAACGTCACACACGGCGAGTTGAGCGGCGATGCCTGCGCACGCAGCGCGCAGACCGCCGCGGCGTGGAGAAGGTTGACCAGGCGCAGCACGCTCGCCTTGGTGACGTCGGTATGAAAAAAGACGGCGGACGCGCGCCGAAAAACGAGCGACTCGTCTTCGTCGTTTTCCTCATTGCCGTCGCCAGCGTCTCCACCTACGACCGCGCGGCGCCGCTTGCTGCTGGCTTCTGTCATTGGGCGCGGCGTCAACCCGCAGCTCGGGTGAGAGGCCACGGATCTGCACCCGGCGGCTCGGAATCTGACACCCGGGCGCGCCGCGTCGCACAGACCTCGCCCCTGCCGCCCTGCCGCCCCCCGTCGTACCACAGGGGATGCGCGACCGGGGACCCGAATGAGGGGGCCGGCGCCGCGCCCACTTGGCGAACAACTGCGCGCGGCCGCGCGGCCTTGCGGCTCGCGCAAAAAAATTTGCAGCGTAATAACCGGACGCTGTGCTCATGTCCGAGGTATCCGATGTCTCCGCCACCGACATCCGGCTCTACGTCGCGCCGGCCAACCCCGAGAATACTCGAGTCTCGGACGACCCTCGCGCCATCCAAGAGGCGATGCGCGAGCGGCCCGGTGCGCCGTCCCCGGTGCCAGAGGAACCGGCAACCGAATCGGACGAAGAGGGCGAGGAGGGCACCAATCGGCACAATCCGCGCCACCGACGAGTCGGGGCCGTCTCCGACGTGCAATCCGAGCCCCGGTTTCGCAGTGTAGGCCTCGGCGGGGGCGACGAGGACACCGACGAGGAGACCGCGGCCGTCGGACAGCCTGGTGGCGCCCTCCGCGGCGCGGGTGGGCGCGAGGACGAGGGTGACCACGAGGACGAGGACGAGGACGAGGACGAGGACGACGATGACTGCAAGGACGGGGGTGGCGAGGACGGCGACGACTTGGACGAGGTGGGGGGCGACGTGGACGGGGTAGGTTGCAATGGTGATCCGCGGGGGGAGCAGGGCCATGACTCGGAAGCCCTCGGCCGCCTCTCCCCCCTGATGTCTGAGTACGGCAGCGAGGTGGCGTCTGTCCGCTCCGATGCGGCGTCTGTCCGCTCCGATGCGGCGTCGGTCTGGTCAGACACGTGCTCCGCCTCCCACCCTGACCCGGTCGGGCACGGCCGTGGTGCACACAGGGCAACCCGCACGCACCGCCCCCGCGCCCCGCCGCGCGCGGTGAGGCGCTCCTCGCCCCGCCTCGATCGCGGCTCGTCCCGCTCCGTGATGCGCTCCGACGCAGGGGAAGACCTGCTCCTGGAGAAGCAGAGCGTCCTCCTCGAACTCGAACGGCTCCGTGGTCAAGGCGTCACGCTGAGCAAACTCTACACGCTGGACGACCGGATCGAGGACATGGAGTTCGAGGTGCGGCGCCACTTGCTCAACGCCGAGGAGCGGCGCAGCGTGGAATTTATGCGTGATTCGATGCGCCTGATGTTCACCGGCGTCGAGATCGCGAATGGCAAGCTCAGCCCCTTCCTCGACCTCGATGGCTGGGCCGCCGACATTGTCAAGGATATCAACAAGTACGACTCGGCACTCTCGCGCCTGTACCGCAAGTACTGGCGCCGATCGGCCATGTCGCCCGAGATGGAGCTGGCGGTGGGTGTACTCGGCTCCATGGGAATGTTCCACTTCCAGAAGCGCGTCATGGGCGGAGTCGGCAACGTCGGCGGCATGTTTGCCGCGAGCCTGGCACCCCAGGCGGCGCCCTGCGCGCCTTCCGCGCGATCGGCGCGGGCCGAGGTGCATGAGCTGAGCGATCTCGATGACGAGGAGGGGCCGAGTGTCTTCATGTGAATCCACAGGCGCAAGCGATCCTGATGACGAGGAGGGGCCGAGCGTCTTCGTGTGCATCCACAGGCGCAAGCGTTGTTGCACACGCGCCCGGCCCGGGTGCACCCCAGCCTGGCCGGGGGTAGAGGCATTGGCGCGGGCCCATGGCAACGCATTATTTTTTCGGCACGCCACGAGGAGTTGCACTCGTTCAGTCGCACAGGACAGGCGCAAGCGTTGTTGCACACGCGCCCGGCTCGGGTACACCCGAGCCTGGTCGGGGGTAGCGGCGGCGCGGGCCCGTGGCAAAGCATTGCGCTTTCGGCGCGCCACCAGGAGTTGCACTCGTTCAGTTGCACTCATTCACGGGCCGATGTGCCACGGGGGCCTAGCACCTACCGCGGCCTCGACTGCTGTATATATTGCGAGGGCCGCGGCGAGCGCCGTCGCCTCGAAGCTGACTTCGCTTCTCACCGCGTACCGCGCCACCTGCACCGAGCGCGGGGTTGCCACGGGGGGGGCGTGCGCTTGCGCGGCCTCCGCCTCAGGGTGGCGCGGCGGGCGCCTCGGGACGCTCTGCCACTGGGTGTCGCATGCGGCGCGTGACGCCCGCAGGGAGCTCTCGTACTCGAGCGTCACAATGGAAAGGAGCGCATCGCGCCAGTGTAGCGACTCGGACGCCGCTTTGCTCCCCCCCGCGGTGGCAGAGGTGGCACAGCGGCACAGCCACACACGCTCGTCGTCAAGGTGCGTCTTGACACACTGTGCATGGGCACCGAGAAGGGCACTGGCGGAGCACAGCTCTCGCGTCACGGCGCTCCAGCGCGTCAGTGCCGCGGCCGTGCGCTCGCATCGATGGTGATATCGCAACTTGGCCTCGCCGAGTGCTCGCTCCAACTCGGGGTTGGGTCCGTCGCGCGCCATTTGTAGAATGGCGGCCTCGGTCTCCAAGAGCGCCAGCTCTGACCGCCGGGCGTGGGCCGCGAGGGCCGGCGCTGCGCTGCGCACGGCCCCCCACGTGACACACGCGGCCGGGGCGCGTTCGGGGTCGTACAGGGCCATGGCCAGGTGCGCCATCGCGCGGGGGCACCACTGCTCGAATGGGACTGCGACGTCGGACACGCCGGGCGGCCGAGGCCTGTCGGCCGGACTTGCAATCGAGGTGGCGAGGGTGGCCCCGGCTCCAGCCGCAGCGTTTTCTCCGGGGTTGGCCCCAGCCGCTGCGACCGCGTCGCCGCCCGCGCCGCGCCCTGTGCCACCCCCTTCGTCGCGCACCACGATGGACGCGCCCAATGCGCCCAAATCATCAGCCAGGCGCATGGCCCCCGTTGCCCGAGGGGGGGGGAGCACCTCGAAGACCACGGCGCTTGCGGGTGGTGGCCCGCGTGGCAGCGTGCGTGCCCCGCCTAGCGCACCCGCCGCGGCACCGAGGGTGGGCTGCCCAAGTGCCCTGCCCGGGCCAGGGCCCACCGGGCCCGCGTCTGTGGGGTTTACCACCAGGACGGCACCGCCGTCCACAGCGGTGGCCTGGTGTGCGCCGATGTGCAACACCTGCGTACCGGCCATGGAATGGTGGCCTCCCTTGACACCGAAGAGTGAAAAATATCCGGTCGGGCTCTGCGGTGCCACGATGGGACACGTGACAATGGCCATGGGTGTCAGAGCGCCGACACCCGAAAGTGTCCGCGGGCGAGGGAGGGGTGGGGGGCGCCAAGTGGCCACGGGCTTGCATACCGGGTGCCCATCGCCCGACTCGGCCAACTCTCCGTCTGCACCTCGGCCACAGCTTCCTGGGCCCGGGGTGCTCATCCAATCTGACAGCATGCAGGACTTCGCACCGGGTCAGTCTGGGCGTTCACAAGCGGGGCGTTCAGTTGCTGGAGCGCCCAGATCCACAACCGGAGACGCTCGGGGGATGCCCTGCCCAGTGGCCCCAGGGAGCCGCGCCGCAGCGCGATGGCGTAGGCCAGGCTAAACTCGGCGCAGTCCTCCCATGCGTTCTGCAGCGCGTATGCGGACAGAGCCACCGCGTCGGCGCGGATGGCCCCTCCCATTCGTCGAGGAAGCGGGTGTTGCCACGGTTCCGAGCCCGTTGCTCAATGGTGTGGCCAAACTCGTGCAACAGCAAGGGGAGCGCCGAGTTGATCACATTGACATACTCCTCACCACCATGCCCGGCGGCGCCGCCGATTGACTTGTAGAGCGCCAGCCCGTCCTTGCCCGCCTCCGAGACAATGTCGAGCGCGACCATATATGGAAGCGGCAGGCGCGAGCACTGGCGCAGCACCTGGGAGAGCCCCTCCGGGTGCCCGTCCTTGATCGTCACGGTGAACGGGCGGCCCGCGCGCTGCGCCTGCCAAACCCGGCCCTGTGGGCCGCGTCGCATGCGCACTGGGCGTCCATTGACTGGCTCACTGGGCAGCAACGAGCACGGGGTCTGTGCGTCGACGAGGAAGTCACCCTCGCGGTATTTGAAGGTTGGTTGATCCAGGAGCCGCATCGATCATTTCTACTTCAAGGTGTAATTCGAAAGAGGACATTGAATGGAACACGCATGCGCACACTACCACGGCATCCATTTCGCACACTACCACGGCGTCCATTTCGCACACTACCACGGCGTCCATTTCGCACACTTCCACGGCGTCCATTTCGCACACTACCACGGCGTCCATTTCGCGCGTGGCGACACCACCGCCTGGCACGGGCGACGGTGTGGGCCCATACGCAGCCACCACCCGGCTCATTGGCACACCCCCCCCCCCGTTGCACCAGTCGTCCGTGCCCCTCCCCTCTCCCACCCCCAGTCACCCCATTGCAACCGACGGTTCCGCCAGCGGCGCCCCTCGCCAGACTCGTGCCACCAACGGCTCGCTCAGGCAG
>Ga0209491_10002961_pt1 | contig 28984 bp, 13 predicted proteins | sample BON02_FD_187213 | JGI IMG/M metagenome (GOLD analysis project Ga0209491, IMG submission 187213) | Freshwater microbial communities from Lake Bonney liftoff mats and glacier meltwater in Antarctica - BON-02 (SPAdes) (version 2) | ecosystem: Environmental > Aquatic > Freshwater > Ice > Glacier...
GGAGGGAACCCCGCGTGAAAAAACGACGACCGAAACCCTACGGACTGATGACCAAACCGCGCGGTGAAGCTATGGAAATCCCCCACCGTTCAAAATACAAAAAGCCCTTAAGTTAGTGCCATTCGGGGCAGTCCTCGCAACTTAACATTTTCCGCAAGTTTTCTCCGGAAATGGGGTCAGTGTGCAAATATTGACAGAATGCAGGAACGGATTTCGAAGAAGCGAGTGCTGCGACCGCTGGCGGAGAAGCGGTCGCAGATAGCGCGGCCTCACCGCAGGCCGTATGACAAAGCGGGGTGAAAGCTGGATTCCAAGGGTGCCGGACGGTCGTTTCGTGGGCTGTCCTTTCGCGATCCTTTGGCGTGCGCTCCCGGCGGTAGCGCGCCACCTTCGCCGCAGGCCGCATGTCAAAGAGGGGCGTATGCGTCGGGGTTAGTCCCGACTAACAAGCATTGGCCCCTAAAACGGCTTTGTTTTCCCTGTTCCATGTTGGGGGTCAGGAGTCGGACTTAAACATCTCCCACAAGTTCTCTCCGAGTTTCCTGGATTTTTCAGAAGTCGGCGAGGTCACAGAGGTGCTGATTTGCAGGTGTGCGGAGGAGACGGGGGAATTGAAGCGCGAGGTTCCGTTTGGAAAAGGCTTTCCAGAATATCCTTGTCCAGTTCCAACTCATCCCCGGCTTGCCGGGGCGGGAGAATCTCGGGAGGCAAGATGCCACCCGCAACGGCTTGGGGCTGGAATCCCCAGCTACTTGCGGCGGGATCCGCCTACGCCCAAGGAGGCTACGGGAGGACAGGCAGGCTGCACGCAAGTCCACGGAGGCTGCGCCTCGTTCGATAAGGCAGTCCTGCCCACCACTTTCAGTTACACCCGGTTAAACCTGCCCGATGCCCGCCGCATGGAGGAAGGAGCAAGACTAGGGCGATCAAAAGGCGCGGAAATCGGGCTGATAGGTAAGCAGGCGGAATATAGGAAGCGGACGTGGTGCCCCACCGGTGATCTCACCAGGAAATCACGTCGTCCGAGCCGGCTAAAGGCGGCGTTCCATTGTCGGATTCGCCCCTGCCTTTTTCCCCATCTTTACCGTAGGACCAAAAAACAAAGGATTGTTCCCGTGGCTTCGTCTCCGCGTATTCGGCGAGGCCCCAGGTGTGGAGCCTGTTGTCGTTCTGTCCGTTGTTAAAATCGACAAGTGTGTCTTGCCCGTTGGTAGATTTGAATCCATTGATCGCCACCATGATCTCGCGGCCCCAGGGATCGTAAAGCTTTCCATCGCTGCCCACGCCTAGCTTGTTATCAGGTGAGTAAGGAAATGTGATATAAGATTCGGCTCGTGGATTCACTTCTTTCGAGGAAAAATTATCGCCGCCGTAAGGATAGTCCTTGTCCTCTCCAGCCAGCGCCGCAACAAGAAACTGGTTGGTGTAGATGCCGCCGGGATCGCCATAAATCGTATCCCAGCCGGTGTCCCGTTTGGACCTCGGAATCAGCGGTTTCTGATAGTCTACTTCGAACGAGGTCATCCCGATTTGTAAATCGCGGAACTGTGCAATGGCTTGGACTTTTCGCCCGTTTTCGATGAAGCGGCTGGTTCCCAGCGTCGCCAAAACAGCCAGCACGCTGATGATTACGATTACCACCAAAAGTTCTAGCAGGGTGAATCCCCGATTTATCGACGGCATTGGGTTTTTACCATTCATTGTTAAAAACCATAAGGAGCAAATATCGAAAGTCCAAGCAATGGTTTGTAAATAGTTCTGAGAACGGCCAATTCGCATGCCACCGTCGATAGGTTGTTTCGCTTGGTTGGCAGGTGGAATTGTCTTGGGGGTAATAACATCAGTCCCTCGCACGTGCGTACGATGTAAATTCCTTGCAAACCCTCGTTTATCATGACAATTTCAAAAATCGTCGATTTTTGGAGCAGAGAACCCGCCCCTCGCATCTCGGCTTTTGCTTCATGAAACCCAACATGTTCCGCTTCCTCGTCTGCTTTTTCATCCTGACCCGCGTCGCCGTGGGGGAGGCGATGCTGCAGTATTTCAACACCACTTGGAAAGAGATCGAGCGGAAGATGCCGGAGCTGGCGGAGGCGGGCTATGAGTCGATTTGGTTGCCGCCTCCTACGAAGGGCAGCGGCGGGCTTTCAGTGGGATATGACTTATGGGACAGGTTCGATCTGGGGTCGAAGGACCAGCGTGGTTCGAAAAGGACGAAATACGGAACTGAGGATGAGCTGCTTTCCCTGATGAGGGCGGCGCACCGGTTCGGGATACGGATCTACTTCGACAATATCATGAACCACAATGCGTTTGATATTCCAGGCTTCAACGCGGGGACTTCGATCGATGCGTATCCGGGCTTTGTGCCGGAGGATTTTCACCTGAGGCAGACGGAGGAGGGGTTTTTCCGGAAATGGGACAACACACGCGACTATAACGATGCTTGGCAGGTGCAGTATCTCGGGCTCTCCGACCTGATCGATATCGCGCAGGAGCCGGGTGAGTGGAACAACAACTTTGGAATCAACGAGGGCGACAGGATTCGCAAAATCAGTTTCGTGCGTCATCCGCAGGATCCGGGATATTATTGCTACAGGCCGACGGGAGCCGGGCAGAAGCATACGGCTGGGCAGGGGAGTTATGTGGGGTTCGGCGCAGGAAACGGGCTGACAGCGCAGTTTCTAGCGGATAACTCGGATTTCTACACGGAGCTGGTGGAGGACATGCTGCACCGGGCGGCGCGTTGGAAGCTGGACAGGACGCGGGCCGACGGCTTCCGGCTGGATGCGGTGAAACATGTGCGGGACGACTTTTTCGGAGCTGCCGGGGCAGGTGCGGACAGCAGCGACTACGGCTACACGGGTCAGTCGCAGGTGCAGTTCAATCTCTCCCGTGGATTCAGCGATTGGTCGAATCACCGCGACACGGTTTTCGATACGGAATCGCCGCGCGACGATGCGATGATGTTCGGCGAGCACCTCGGCCAACCGCCGGGCTACGACGGTTACGTCAATCGCGGCCAGAGGCTGGTGGACAACGATCTGCGCAGCAATTTCAACAATCTCCTGGGTAACCCTTCGTCGGGACTCCAAGGCTTCGATCAGTCTGGCTCCGGTGGCTTTCCCGCTTCCGTAGCGGTGACGCACGCTCAGAGCCACGATTCCGATTTCGCGGCGCGGCGGGAGCTGCAACATGCGTTTTACTTCACCCGCGCGGGACTGCCGCTTGTTTATACTGACGGAAACTATCATGCGGAAACGCTTAGCCAGAGCGGTGGAGCGTTTCCCCGCCACTCGAACACCGCCTTCCTCGGCCAGTATGGCGATGGGCGCCTGCCGAACCTGATGAAGCTGCACCAGAATTTTGCGCGAGGTTACCAGAAAGGTGCGTGGAGCAGTGCGGATCTCGTCGGCTACGAGCGCATCGACAAGCGGACGAACGGCGGTATGTCTGATGGCGACGGAGCGACTGCGCTGGTGATGGTGAATGACAACTTCGCCAACGGAGTAGGTCAGGATTTCTCCACGAGTTTTCCGCCGAACTCCTTCCTGTGGCAGTATGCACGAGGTGCCGCTGCGAACGGGGAAAACCTGAATGGGTTTTTCATACGGCTCGGCGATGCCGGCGGCGGGCGCGGGCAGATCTCGGCGGACATCAACCAGCAGAACGGCGTGCTTGTTCCACCGGGCGGATACTATATTTTCTCTTGGAAAAATCCGGATCCGGCTAGGGACTGGACGCAGGCCGGCGGTCGCGCCATCGAGATTACGGAGAACGGAAATCCTGTCGGAACGATCAAGGTCAGTCGTAAGGATGGCCCGGACGGCGATCCGGGTTTCAATCCACTGGGCCTGCCTGATGCGAATGGAAGCGATTACACCTACCAAGTGGAAATCCCACGGGTAAAAAACGGAACGGATCTCAAATTCCTGGTCCGCGCGGACGGCTCTGCGGATAACGTCCTGATGAAACTCGATGGCGGCATCGACCTGAACGGCACCAAGCCGGTGGGCAATGCCGATCCGGCGAACCGCGACAATCCACCTGCCGTTTCCAACGACGTATTTCTCGGCTACGAGCAGCCGAATTTCGTAAAGCGGACATACGCGGAGAAATTCGCGGCAAAGGATTCCGCCCGCAACAAGATCGGCTCGGCGGGTGCGGAGACATACTCGAAAGTGATAGGCACTCCCGGTTTCACGATCGCGCAGAGCACGGCGGTGAATGACTTCGGAAACGAGGGCGGGGACATCGCCTCGTTCCTTTTCCATGATCCTGAGGCCGTGGTTGGTGGGACGCCCGTAGGTGGTTGGCTGGGTGAGACGGCTCCGCTGCAGTATGTGGAAAGCGGTAGCCAGATTACCATTTGGGCGAAACCGAACAGCGTGGGAATCGGTTTCAAGATGTATATCTACCACACCTCCGACGGATCGAACCCGGAAGGCGCGGCAGGTGTCGGCGTGAAAGGGACTTCGGTCGTGGAAATGACCTACAGCCACGACGAGACCGGTAACGACTGGTGGATGAGCGCGACGGTTCCGGAGCCTGCAAACGGTGCCCAGTTGAAATACAAGGTCGGCATTTCCAAGGAGGGTGCACCCTCGTGGTTTCCGTCCGATCAGGGAGCTTTCGACAAGCTTCGCAGCATGACCACCATCTTCGAAACTCCGAGTTTCAACGCAACTACAGCGGAGTTTTTTCCGCACAACGACTACGCGAAAGCTCAGGATCCGAACAAGGATTACAACCTATGGGACTGGGATATGCAAACCGGGCTGGACGAGGGCTTCCATCTTATCAGCGCCCGAGCTTTCCTCAGCCGACTTGGAAAAGCGCCGATCTACAATACCTACAAGCAGACGTTTTACTATGATGCCGAACGCCCGGGTGGTGAGATCGTTTTCCCGAATCAAAACGACACACTCAATCAACAAAGCTACGGCGCCGTGGTCCGCACCGACCGCAGTGTGACCGAGGTCTGGTATTTGATCGTCGATTCCGAAGTGGCGAACGACGACTCGGCTACCCGGACAATCAATGGCAACGGCGGCGGCTTCGAGCCTTTCACCGACGCGAACCGCGACGGCATCCGGCAGATCTCAGAGCCATTCGAGGATCTGAATGGAAATGGCATTTGGGACGGGATGCTCACGGAATCCTGGGCGAAGGCCACCGCCGTACAGAACGGCGGCAATATTACGGCGGGCTACCCGCTTGAATGGCGATTCGACTACCGCAACATTCCTGCCAGCGGAAACGCCGAAATCAAGGTGCGCCTCAAGGAAGTTTCCTCCTCGATTGATCAGAGCCTTACCGATGAGGTCGGCCACTACACCACACTTGTGCGGGATGTGATCACCGCAGGGCCTGTCATCCGGCTGTTCGTCGCATTTCCACAATCCGATGCAGAGGTCGTTTCCGAAGGCTATGTGCTGAAAGCTTATTTCTCCAAGGAGCTTGGAAACGGCGTTTCCGACCAGCAGCTTATCGACGAGTTTCTCCTGAAAATCGCGAGCACCGATAGCGGCTCGAACAACGACTCCGTTGCGCAGGAAAGGTCGCTATACAGCATCGTTAGAAATGAAACCACAGACTACCACGCATTGGCTTTCACCCTGCCGAACCTTTACAATGGCTCACCGGATTTCGAGCACCTTATCGAAATCAGCCACACCAGGGGATCAACTGTTCTGCTGGCGAACCGGACGGTGAAAGCTGCGATCAGCGAGCGCCCCTACATTTTTATCACCGAGCCGGCTGCCGTCGCAGCGGATGGCGGGCCGTATGAAGTCGTGCTCCCCGCTGTTCCGAATCCAACCCCCGAGCAGCGCTCCACCTCGATCGTAGTGGAAACTGACGAGCGTGCGGCGGAACTCAATGTCGTGGTTGAAAGTGGCGGTGGCATCGTCACCTTGGTAAGCGAGGAAACCATCGGTGCGAAAAAGATCTGGAGGTTCAATTGGACGGGAATCGATTCAGGCAGTTACCGCCTCCGCGCGGATGCGTCCTTGACCGTGGGTGGCGCGGCCAGCGCCAGTGCCCGCCGTGATGTCACGGTGGTAGTGCGGCAGGTCGTTCCGGAGGATCCGAACGACCTCGACGACGATGACGACGGCCTCGCCGATTCCGATGAGCTTACGAGAAAAGACCTCCCGGAAAGCAACTCGGAAACCTGGACCAACGGTGACGTGCATGTGTGGCGGATTTTTGGCAGGACGAATCCCGTCAGCCCGGACTCCGACGACGACCTCGTGCCAGACGGCGTCGAGTCCGGCCTTGGCGGAACGTATTCCGCCGGAACCAATATCACGACAGATACCGATGGAGACGGTTTCCCGAACTTCATCGCGGATGTTGATCCTCCGGTTTTCAATACCACCGATAACTCCGGCCACCCGCGCTTCAACCTGAATCGTTCGCGCACCGACCAACTCGGCGGATCGATGACTGATCCCTCGAAACCTGATACTGATAACGACGGAGCATTGGATGGTTCGGAAGACCTGAATCGTAACGGTCGTGTCGATATCGCCCTCATTGATAGTGGCGGAAACGCGACCGGTCTCGTGGCAAAACCGGTGACGGTTTACAACACTTCCCGCGTGGATCGCTCCGCCGTTCCGCTCAACGGCGTTTTCCTGGAAACCGATCCTAACTCGGCCGACACCGATCTCGACGGGATTGCGGACGGATCCGAAGACCTCAATCGAGACGGGCAGATCAACCTAGAGCTCGGTACGGAGGCTGGAGGGAAAACTCCTTTCGACCTAACCGATCCGGCGAACGCAGCTTATGTCACCGGATCGAATCTCTCCGGCGTGAAATCCCGTGCGGTGAACCGCGCGAAACTGCTGACGGATTTCCCGAATACAGCTTGGCCACGCATCATCTGGTTGGAAACCGATCCACTCAACGGCGATACGGATGGCGACGGCCTTCCCGACGGTTGGGAGGTTACGAACGGCCTCGACGCGCTCGATAACGGCTTGGTCAACATGCGCACCGGCCTCACCGGAAACCCGGATATGGGCGCGAACGGCGATCCGGATGCCGACGGTTTCACCAACCTCCAGGAACTCCAGAACGGCACCAAACCGCTGATTGATGACTCGGTCACAACCCCGGTCGCAAACAGTATCGTGATCGGCCCCGGCACGGAAGTGGTCCGCGGAAACGCAGTGAACGACAACGCCTTTACCGATTGGACGATTGATGACGTGGTGAGCTTCGACGAATACCAAGGTGGCGGGAACAACACCCGTGGCGGAGATGTTTACCAAGCGTATGACGGCTTCGATAGCTCGCGGGATATTGTCGCTTTCTACGCGAGAGACGGTGGCGTGGATGGGAATTTCTACTTCCGCCTGGACATGTACGACCTCCGCCCGCAAGCGGAAGAAGGCAGCCTGGATATCTACGTCGTCATCGACACGGGTAACCCGGGTTCGGGCGAGGCAGCCCTTCCGGACCAGGTGGATATCCTCACGGAAATGAAATGGGAGGCGGTCGTCGCTTGTTACCAAACAAACGTCGGGCGAGTCTATGTGGATGGAAACGCCGGAGTGAACTCCACCACCATCAACGAAGCTCTCACCGGTGCAAACGGGGTGGAGATTCGCGACCAGAACTCACCCGACGGGTTCGGGCGCTCCTACTACAATGCGGATCTCGATGCGGTCGAATTTTCCATCAGCCGTCAGGCACTGCTGGACGCCGGATGGAACGGCTCCACGAAATTCAATTATCAGGTGTTCACCACTAAGGACGGCACCAACAACAGCGGCCCTAACGGTGCCGGCGGCGGCGATCTCGGTGGACGCAACGACCTCCGCGACAGCATCTACGATGACAACCTCAACGATGATGACTTCGCCGCCCAACAGAACATCGCCGCGAACGGCAGGCTGTTCAGTTGGATGGCCGCGGATGGCAACGGCCTGTATCCGGATCAGCGGAAGTCCTCGAAAATGATGTTCCTCACCCATGCGAACCAACCGGTTCTCCCTGGGGCGGAGACGCACAACCTGATCAACAACGGCTCTGCCGCCGGATACCACCGTCTTGTGGACGCCCACGAGGCTTTTGGAAAACCACTTTCCATGCATCTCACGCCGACGCTTGCGACCGCGATGCAGTGGGCTTCGGTAAATCCCGCAGCGAACCGTCCTTGGAAGGATGGCCCTGATTTTAACAACAGGATTTCCGAGAGCATCCAACTCGGGAATATCGAACTGTTAGGCACCACTTTTAGCGATCACATCATCGCGTATTTCTCGGACGCCTACAACCAGGATAACAAGCAGCTCGCCGATGATGTGTTGAACCGGGTCTATGGGAAAATGCCTTCAAACCGCGTTTTCTGGAATCCCGAACGCGTCGCCGATGCAAGCGTGTTCCAGCGGATTTCCGCCATGAGCTACACCCACACCTTCATCGACCAGATGCGCCACCTCTTCCTCTGGGAGGGGCGGAATACGGCGCTTTCCGATGACGGATACCGTCTCAATCGCTTCCATGGAGTCGATTGTTTCGTCATTAACGACCAAGCGAGCAGTTATCGTTTTCAAAATCTCGATAACGGTTTCCCTGCTCCTCTCCGTAACCTCACCCTGCGCAAAGCCAGCAGCGGGACGCAGGATCAGGTGATCGTAATCCAGAATTTCTGGGACGAGTTCGGCAGCTTCGCAACCGCTATGGCCTACGATAATAATCTTCGCTGGGCGGCGAACCGACCATGGATCCGCATCGTTACGCCGGAGCAGATCGTAAACCAGGAAATCGATATCAACCGCGACGGAGTTGGTGATGCATGGACATCCATCGACCGTGGCTCGCCCGTGCTGCCCAAGGTCGCGCAGGACTTTATCGATCACGCGACCCAGCAGAACTACGATAACTGGTATCTCGGCCAGAGCGGTCGGGAGGAAGGCCTGATAGCAAAACGCTTTGAAATCCGTCCGGGTATCCAGCTCTCCGCAGGTCGCGCTTTCGGGATGCAAACGGCGGATGACGGCCTGCTAGCCGATGCATCATGGGACGCTGTTTCCGCATTGCCTGCGAACAGCAAGGTCGGCTTCCTCGCCCGCGCCACCGCGCACACCTCTACCTTGCTGACCGCTTTCCATAACCAGCAGAACAACGACCTGCGAAAATACTCGACTGGTGTCTATACCTCGCCGGATACCGATTACAACACGCTCTCGCCCCTCTCCACCCGCAGCCAGTCGCAGATGCGCTTCGCCGCGATCTACGGAGCGGTGCAGGCATGGGCTGCCAGTCCTCCTGCTTCCGCTTCCGCTACTTCCGTCGATGTCGACCTCGATGGAGAAAACGAATACATTCTTAAAAATGCCCGGATTTTCGCGGTATTCGAAGCTATAGGGGGACGCCTCACCGCTGCCTGGGCACGCGACCTCGTCACCGGTGATGTCTCACAGGTTGTCGGGAATTTCCTCTCGTATAACGACAAAGAAACGGAAGAAGAAGGCACCGCAAACGACAACGGCTTCGGTGCCACCGGCGCGCGCCGCACCTCCGGCTTCAAGGACTGGTTTGCCGTCGGCCCTCAGGTCGGTTACGTGAATTCGCTCTACACCGTCGCCGCTGCGGGTTCCACGGGCTGGACCTTTGCCTCCCCAGACGGGAAAATCTCCAAGACCATTTCGCTCACGACAGGCAGCGGTAGCCTCGGCGCATCCTACGCGCTTTCCGGAAACGCCACCGGCCTCTTTGTCCGCTTCGGCCTCTCTCCTGATCTCGAAAGCCTGCTGGTCAATGGTCAGGCGAACCTCGTCTCCGCGCCACTCGCCGCCGGGCGCAAGGAAGTGCGGAATGAAACACCCTACCGCGTGGTCCGCACCGCGCTTGTCACTACCGGCCCGGGTCTTTCCGGCGCGACCGTGAACACCTCTGCTACCGACCGTGCCCCGATGTCTGTTGTGCCTTTCGCCCCGGACACTATCGCGATGAGAAATCAGGCGCAGACCGAGCAGGTGGAGATCGAAGGCACAAGCTCATTCAGCTTCGCGCTGGAGTTCGAAGCCATCACCACGGATGCCGACAGGGACACACTTCCCGACGATTGGGAAACGGCGAACACGCTCAGTCCCTTCGACGACGGCTCGATCAATATCGACAATGGCCCCAACGGCGATCCGGATATGGACGGCGTGATCAACTACCGTGAATGGCTCTTCGGTATGAACCCTCGTTTCTCCGATGCCGAAAAGCTCCCGACGATCAAGCTCCGCCGCATGGTTGACGGATCGGTAGAGCTGGAATTTGCCACCATTCCGAATCGCCTCTACCGCACCTGGCACTCCGCCACTCTCGGTATCCCCGGCCCATGGACGGAACTCACCCCCTCACTCAATACCTTCGGGCTGCCTGCGGATCCCGCCTACAAGCGCACCGATCCCGCCCCTGCCGCCTCGCAGGATAAGCGCTTCTACCGCCTGGAGATCTCACCTTCCACCAACTGACCCATGTATCTGAAAATCCTCGCCGCCGCTCTCCTGCTCGCAGTGCCACAGATCTCTGCTGCCAATCTCAAGATCAGTCCCAACTCGACAGTCCGATCTGCCAGCGAGGTAGAGGCGGATTACACAACAACGCACCTTTTTATCGATGAAGTTGCCGGGGACTCGATCCCCATCACGATCTTCTTCGATCCTGAGGTTTCGAATGTCGAATTCGCCGAGGTTTTCACAAATCTCGACCGCCGCGACCGCGCGGACGATGATGCGAATTCCGACGGGATCGAGGACGGCATCCTTCCGCCGAATGGCAACGGCATCGCCGCAGGGGATGACTCGCACTATTACAAGGCCCACACCATGGCGCTTGTCTCGGGTGGCTATCAGATCACCCTCAATGCATCGAAAACCGGAGCCTATCGCCTCACCGCACGCTACCGTCTGAACGGCGATGCGGTAGGCACGTACCGCTATTACGCCGATACGGATTCCGGTGGGAAACGCGACCACGCCATTGTTGTTTCTCCAACCAACGCACGAGAAATTCGCTTGTATGAAGTCAACACGCTGAACATCGAGGCATCTGGCACGCAGTTTACGCAGCGCAGCACTTTCGAGGATCTTTCCGACCGTGCAGGCGCGATTCACACCGCAGGGGGACGCGTGAATAATTGGAACCTCGGCTATGCGCAGGCGCTGGGCGTGAACTGGCTGTGGTTCCAGCCCTATCATCCCTACGGCTGGGAGGGACGCCATGAAAGCGCGGCGAACATCAACGCCCGCGCCCCTGGCGCAGGTGCCACCACTTGGAAATGGAACGGCGGTAGCACGTCGGAAGACGTAAACTATCCCTTTGCGTTAGGCAGTCCCTACGCGGTGAAGAATTTCTGGGAAATCGATCCCCGGATGTCGGCCACCTTCGCGGGCGATCCTGCGAACATCGCCGATGTGAGCAGCCAGACGAACCGGGACAACGCGATGCAGGCGTTCAAGAACTTCGTGACGGACGCGGATACCGCCGGGATCAACATCATGCCGGATGCCGCGTTCAATCATACCGCATGGGATGTTGAACTCGGCGAACCCGGCATCGCCACCGATGGGGCAAATGCGAATGTATCATGGATGGCGGCACAGGGCGCCACGGGCTGGTTGAAGACGGATCTTATCCACGACCGCGAGCTCAGGGTATTCTCCTTGAAAGGCGACTACCGGCTTCGTGCCAGTAGCTACACGGATTTTTTCAATAACGATATCGCGTCCGCACCGGATCGCAACGACTTCGGAAAATGGCTGGATGTCTTGGACGTTTACTTCGGCCGATACGCGGCATTGGTCGGCGCACAGGACGGCTCCGAAAACAACAACTACAACAACGAAGGGGATTGGCTGGATACCACGACCCACGCCTTCAATGGCACGGATGGCGGAAGCTTTGATGCCTACACCCGCGCAACGTGGAAGTATTTCGCAGAATACGCCCCTTACTGGTTGGAAAAGACACGTCCTGCTGGAGAGAACCGGAACAGTCTTCCATCCGATGGGGACGCGGCGGCACGGTATGCATGGGACGCGCGCGGGATCGATGGACTGCGCTGCGACTTCGGTCAGGGACTCCCGCCGCAGTGCTGGGAATACATCATCAACGTCGCCCGCAGCCATAAATGGAACTTCGTCTTCATGGCCGAAACACTGGACAGCGGCGGGCCACCTTACCGCTCCAACCGCCACTTCGACATTCTCAACGAGAACATCCTTTTTGAAGCGAAGGGCGCGACGAACAAGAGCGACTTCGTATCCATGTTTGAGACCCGCCGCACGGCGTTCGGTCAGGGTCTTGTTCTGCTCAATACGGTCTCCCATGACGAGGATAACTATGCGAACCCCTGGGACGCAGCGGCGCGTTACGCGATCTTCTCCACCAACGATGGAGCACCGATGCTATTCCCCGGCCAGGAACTCGGTATCTCTACCATGTTCGGATACGACCTCATGGAGAAGAATTTCGGGAAATACATCCCACACTTCAAAACCTATAATTCCATGATGCCGCTATGGTCGGATACGGATTTTGGAAACGATCAGTTGTTCAATGTTTACTCTGGTATCAACGCCGCACGTAGTTTCAGTCCGGCGCTGCGTTCCTCCAATCGCTGGTTCATCAATGGCGACGGATCCAACAACCAGATCTTCAGCGTTGCAAAGTATGCGCAGTCCGGCGCATCACCGGCAGCCAGCGACGTGGTTCTTGCTTTCGCTAACCTCGACCGGGTCAATGATCAGGCAGACAATTTCAAAATTCCTGCCGGGTTGGCCACGCAGGTGGGAATCCAAGACGAACGCACCTACAACGTCCGAAACATCGCCGCGTACCTGCGACCGCCAACTGTTAACGGACGCCGCGAGGTGTGGCAATGGGGAAGCGGCATCACCGGCAGCGATCTCAAGAGCGGGGGCTTTACGGTATTCCTGAAAAAAGTCCCGGATACGGTGGGCTTATGGGACACTGCACCCTACGAGGCACAGTATCTGAAACTCTACGACGTCACCCCGCCTCCCGCCCCGGACACCCCGGTTTCCGCCGCGGCTTATGCCATCGGCACCAGCGCCACGTTCACCTGGGGCACATCCGCCTTCACCGATGATGACGTAACCGACTTTTTCACCGTAAATGGCACCGCACCCGCAGCCACCGCCTTAGTCACCCTCACGGGAAACATCGGCGACACGCTCACCGCTTCCGTCGCGGCCACCACGCTTGCGGGAATTACGGGAGCCACAAGTTCGGCAAGCTCCTCGGTGAAGCTCCTCTCCGCAACCGGGGACGAAGACGGCGACGGCCAGGCCAACGCGGTCGAACAAATCGCAGGCACCGACCCCCTGAGCCCCGCATCCCTTTTCAAAATTACTTCGTTTGCGAACACCGCCGGTGTAGTCACCATCTCGACCAACAGCGTCGCCGCAAAAACCTACCGGCTCTGGACCAGCACCTCTCTTAAATCCGACGAATGGTTCCCGCTTGGTGAGGCTAAATCCGGCACCGGCGGGGAAATCTCCTTCTCCCAATCCCCCGCATCAGGTGGTCCCAAGAGATTTTACCGCGTAAGTGTGGAGTAGACCGGCAAAAAAATTTCGCATCTCCGGTTTTTTCGATGCCCGTGGCCATGGTTGAACTTTCCTCCATGCGCCGCCGCTTAAGAAGGAAGACCGGAGACTGGGAAGACCCCGCAGCTCGGCAAGTCTGAGAGCAATGCTGGCGGAATGCTTACCAGTGGCGGAGTGTTTTGTGGTTACATTAGACCGTTTGCCATATAGGATTTAGCGGGCAAGGCGCGGAGGCCCGCCATTTCCCACGCACTGCCGCAGCCCGGATACGGCTTCTGGGCTGCGCCTGCAACTCGACTTCGAACTGATGCGTGCCGCACGCGAAACCGGCGAACTACTCAACCGCGAAGTCCAGCCACATGCCGCTTGAACCTAAATTCTACGATAGGAAACGATCAAAATGTTTCAATGCGACACCTGACCCAAAAAAGACGAAACCAGCGCCTGGTGAGAAGCCGAAAGCGGACACCGAGCATGATAAAGAGCTGGATGATATTTCACCTGATCGCTACATCGGTGAGCAGATCGAGGAGGAGCGGAAAAATAGCGAAGAAGAAAACCTGCTGGAAGAGAAACGCTAGCCGGAAAGAGTTTGTTAGGCGGAATAGATCAGCCCGCTGATTATTGCTTCTGCCACCCTAATCTAGGCTTCCAAATTTTCATAAGAAGCGCGAAGTTTCTCGCAATGAAAACCCTGAAAAATAAGCTCATCCTCCTCCTGCTCTTCACACTGGCGCTCGTCAGTTGCTCGAAGCCGCAGCCAAACACCGCCAGCTCAACCACGGTCAATAGCGAAATCTACAGCGAGCTTCCCGACGGTCGGGAGGTTAAGATTTTCACCCTCACCAATGGAAATGGCATGATCGCCAAGGTCACCGAATACGGTGCCATCCTTGTCAGTCTCGAGGTTCCGGATCGGGATGGGAAAGTCAGCGACGTCACCCATGGCTACGACGACCTCGAGGGCTGGCTGACCAATACCTCCTACTTTGGCGCAACCGTCGGGCGCTACGGAAATTGTATCGCCAACGGTAAATTTTCCCTGGATGGTAAGGAATACACCCTCGCCACCAACAACGCCCCCGGCGACATGCCCTGCCACTTGCACGGCGGTGAAGTCGGCTTTGACAAGGTTCTGTGGTCAGGTGAATCCTTTGAAACTGCGGATTCTTCGGGCGTCACTCTGACCTATGTCTCTGAGGATGGTGAAGAGGGTTATCCGGGAACCCTGACCACGGTGGTCTCATATTCCCTTACCGACGAAAACGAGCTGATCTGGGAGGCCAGTGCGACGGTTGAGGGTAACGCTACCCCGGTAAATATCGTCCATCACAGCTACTGGAACCTTAGTAATGACCGGATGTCTTCGATCAACGATCACCTGCTCACGCTGCCCGCCGATCATTACCTTCCAACCAATGCCGGCCTGATCCCCACCGGTGAGATTGCTACGGTCGCCGGCACGCCGTTCGACTTCACCAGTCCGACCGCCATCGGTGCCCGTGTGGAAGTGGAAAACGAGGCTCTAAAATTTGGCGGTGGCTACGACCATTGCTGGGTGCTGAAGGAAGGGGAGGGTGTCCGCCATGCCGCGACTCTCCACGATCCCAAGACCGGTCGCACCATGGAGATCCACTCGGATCAACCCGGTATTCAATTTTACGGGGGCAACTTTCTCGACGGAGAGGTCGCCGGTAAGGGTGGCCGGAAATATCCGTATCGTTCCGCCTGCTGCCTGGAAACTCAGGTGTTCCCGGACTCGCCCAATCAGAAGGATTTCCCTTCGAGTATTCTCAAGCCCGGCGAGACCTATACCCACACCATGGTCCACAAGTTCAGTTGGTAGGTGTCTCCTACCTATCCCCGGTTCAGGTTGCGGCGGAAAGTTTCAGAACGCCGACATAGGGGAGATTGCGGTATTTGCCTTTGTAATCCAGGCCGTAGCCGACGACGAACTCGTCACCGATTTCAAAACCTACGTAGTCTGCCTCGACGTCTTCGGCGCGTTTTTTGTCTTTAGCAAGAAGGACGCCAGTATGGACGGCGGTGGCACCTTCCTCTTCCAGGCGTTTTGCGACGGCCGCAAGAGTTCTCCCTGTGTCGAGAACATCATCTAACAGAAGCACATGACTACCGTTTACCTCGGGGAAATGACGGTCGAGGAAATCAACTTGACCGGAGCTTTCGAGACCGCCGTGGTAGCTGGCGACATTGAGACATTCGATGGAGAGTTCGCGGGGAATGCGGCGCAACAGATCGGCGGCGAACACCAGTGCGCCTTTGAGAAGGATGATGACTACGATGCGTGGTCTGGAGCGATAGGTTTGCCTTTGATCGGTGCGGCGTTGCACCCGGTGCTTGGTGCGATGGTGCAGCGGGCGACTCGTCTGGGCGTGAGGCTTTCGGTTGTCTTGGGGTCAGTGGTTTTCAATCCACTCGGTGTCCATGGTCGTGGAGCGGCGTGAGCAGTCTTTGGTAAGAGTAATTTCTAAGATCCTGTGGCTGTATGATTTCAGACAGGTCACCTAGAGAGATTTGGAAATCTATTAGAAAAAGATGAAATACGGGTAATTAGCCATGGGTATAAGCTTCCGTGGCAGCCCAAGAGACCAACCAATCAATGAACGATACAACAGACGATGTACAAGCCGTGGCAAAACTCGGTGAAGCAAGAGATGAGGTAGTGAAAGAACTACGCAAGGCCATCATGGGGATGGAGGATGTCATTGACGAAATGTTGATCGCCATTTTCGCTCAAGGCCACTGCTTGCTGGTGGGCGTTCCCGGGCTGGCTAAAACCCTTTTGGTCAGCACGCTGGCTAAAACTCTTTCCCTTTCTTTCAAGCGCATTCAGTTCACTCCGGACCTCATGCCATCCGACATCACCGGCACCGAACTTCTCCAAGAGGATCCCGAAACCCACATCCGCCAGTTCAAGTTCATGGAAGGCCCGGTCTTCACCAACCTTCTTCTTGCCGATGAGATCAACCGGACTCCACCCAAGACCCAGGCCGCTCTGCTTGAGGCCATGCAGGAGAAACGGGTTTCCTCCGGCGGTGTGGACTACAAACTCGACAAACCATTCTTCGTCCTCGCCACTCAGAACCCGATCGAGCAGGAGGGCACCTACCCACTGCCCGAAGCGCAGCTCGACCGTTTCCTTTTCAATATTCTCGTGAAATACCCGAGCCGCGACGAGGAACTCGACATCATGCGCAGCGTGACCAGTGCCGTGCAGCCCGAGATCAATAAGGTCCTCGACGGAGCCGCAATCCTCGAATTCCAGCAACTCGTCCGCCGTATCCCAGTAGCTGAGCACATCTTCGAATACGCCGCCGCCCTAGTTCGTGCGACCCGCCCCGATGAACCGGAAGCTCCGGAGTTCGTGAAAAAATTCATGGCTTGGGGAGCTGGACCCCGCGCCTCCCTGAACCTCATCCTCGCAGGAAAATCCCGTGCCGCACTGCGCGGGCGCTGCCACGTGGCGATCGAGGACATCCAAGCTGTCTGCGTGCCCATCCTCAGACACCGCATCATCCCGAATTTCGCGGCACGCTCAGAAGGAATGACTTCCGACAGCCTCGTGCAACGGCTTCTCAAAGAGATACCGGTTGGCGATAGGAAGTAGGGATCAGGGATCAGGGATCAGGAGTCAGGGATCAAGAGTCAGGGATCAGGAGTCAGAAAAGAGAATCCCGTCCTCCTGCCCCCTGCCCCCTGCCCCCTGCCTCCTGCCTCCTGCCTCCTGCCTCCTGTCTCCCGACCCCTGTTTCCCGACCCCCGACCCCTGACCCCTACAAGTGTCCGAGCATCTACCCAATCTCAACTACCTCTACCCCGAGATCCTTCAAAAAATCGGAGATTTGGAGCTCATCGCCCGTGAGGTGGTTGAAGGTCTACGCGCAGGCGCACACCGCAGCCCGTTAAAAGGTTTCAGCACCGAGTTCGCGCACCACCGGCAGTATGCGCCGGGTGATCCGATCCGCGATCTGGACTGGCGGGTCTTCGGGCGCACCGAGCGCTATTACACCAAGCTCTATGAGGCGGAGACAAATTTCGACTGCCACATCATGATGGATGCCAGCTCGTCGATGACCTACACCTCGGACAAGGTCAGCAAGCTGGAATACTCCAAATATCTGGCCGCAGCGATGAGCTACCTCATCCTTTCGCAACGTGATTCGGTCGGCCTGAGCGTCTTCGATGATAAACTCCGCGCGCACCTGCCGCCCCGCTCTGCAATGAGCATCATCTTGCAGATCGAAAAGACCCTCAAAGAAATCACGCCGGCTCCAAAAACCAGCATCGCCAAACAGCTCAACGACATCGCCCTCCAGATCAAGCGGCGCTCGTTCGTGATCTTGATCTCAGATCTTTTTTCGGATGTGGACGATATCATGCGCGGCTTGCAGCGCCTCAGGTTCAGCGGGCACAACGTGATCGTTTTCCACACCCTCGATCCATACGAGCTTCAGTTCCCGTTCAAGGGTACTTGGCAATTCGACGGGCTGGAGGGCGAAGAGGAGTTGATCACCCAGCCAGAGCGGATCAAAGAAGGCTATATGAAAAATCTGAACGCCTTTTTGGAGCAGCTCCGCTTGGGATGCATCGGCAGCGGGGTCGATTACACCTTGGTTGATACATCGCGGCCGCTCGATGCAGTCCTCAGCGAATTCCTCGAAGGACGTTCACTAACCCTTATGGGACCCTCCGTGGGCGCTCGCCAATGACTTTCCTAAATCCATTTCTACTCATAGGCGCACTGGGTATCGCCCTGCCAATCCTCGCTCACCTGCTCAACAAGCACGAGTTTAAGAAGACCAAATGGGCTGCCATGCAGTTTCTCGATCGCAACGTCCGAGTGCGCTCCCGACAGATCCGTATTCGCGACCTGATACTCCTCTGCCTGCGCTGCCTGGCACTTCTTCTTCTCATTTTCGCGCTCGCCCGCCCGGCATGGAAAGCAGGAACAGCCGGCTGGTTTCCCGGTGAGCCACGGGCCGGGGTCGTCATCGCGCTCGATGCCTCTTTCAGCATGGAACACGGCGGGGAAAGCTCGACCCGCTTCCAACGCGCGCTCGACCAGGTGGAGGTGATCGCCGGGAAAATCCAGCCCGGCGACCCGGTCTCTCTCATCCTGCTTGGCGGTGAAGACGAAGTTCTCATTCGCAACATGGCCTTCGACCCGGAAAGATTCAAAACCATTCTCAGCAAAGCAAAGGTGACTCCAGGAGGGCTCGATCTCGATCGCGTTCCCAAGCGCTTAAAAGAATTGGCAGATGACATGGAAGCTGCCCAGAAAGAGGTTTACTTCATCACTGACGTCCAGGCGCAGGACTGGAGGCAGTCCTCTGCTCGCTTCCAAGGAGCCCTCGCCAACTTGCGAAACAGCGCGAAGGTCTTCCTTATCCCAGTGCCGGGTGCTGCGGCCAACCTCGCTGTCACCGACCTCGGTCTGGTCTCCGGCGTGCTTCGCAAAGGAACCACCGCCCGCTACCAAGCGACCGTTCAAAACTTCGGCACCGACCCGGTTGCAAATGTCGAAGTGCAGTGCCGCGTCGAGGGTGTGCAAATCGATACCAAAAGAATCCCCCTCATCGCTGCGGGAGGATCTGAGACAATCTCGCTCTTCGTTCCTTTCTATAATGCAGGTGCCACCCGAATCACCGCAGAAATCAGTGGCGACTTACTCCCCACCGATAACGTGCGGCGGATCGTCGCCGTTGTCCGGGACAGCATTTCGGTGCTCTGCGTGGACGGCTCGGATGGCGACGCGGGCCGCCTCATCATGTCCGGCCTGCTCGCCCGCGTCGGCGGAGCGCAGGACGAAGGCTACGTGGTTCGCTCCATTCCGTGGCTTTCCCTCCCCACAGAGAAGCTGGACGATGTCGACGTGATCATCTTCGCCGATGTTCCGGAAATCACAAAAGAGCAACTCGCCCAACTCTCGCTCCATATTCGCGAAGGCAACGGCTTGATCTGGTTCGCCGGACAGAACGTGAAAGCCGCGGCATGGAATGAACCCTCCGCTAACGGCGCCACTCCGCTCCTCCCCGCCAAGCTCGGTTTAGCGGTTGACTCAAGAACCGGCCTTGGGGCAGGGCGGCCGCTAGATCCAGACATGCCTAACCACACGATCTGCCAGCCCCTGCGCTCGCTTCCAGAGGACCTTTTCAGTGAAACACGCTTCCTGAAGCGGATGGACGTCGAACCGACTTCCTCAAGTTTTCCTATCCTGAGCCTCGCCGGAAGTAATGCACCTATCCTGCTCGAGCATTCCCTTGGCCGCGGCCACGTCTTTATGTTCACCACCTCAGCGGAGACCAGTTGGAACAACATGGCCCTCACGCCGGTCTTCCCGATGCTCCTCCAGCAGATGGTCACCTACCTGACCGCCCGCGAGTTTGAAAAGCCGCGCTTGGTCGGCGATTCCCTCTCACTCACCTATGTCGAACAGCCGGATGCTAGCGACGCGGTCTTCGATGCTCCTTCGGGAAGAACGTTCACCGTCCCGGTCCGCGATCACCGCAGTCAGTTCGTGGCACTTCTTGAAAACGCTCGGGAAGCCGGTTTCTATGAGGCGCGGGTCAGCGTCCAGGCTCCCGGTATACCGGTGGCGGTCAATGTCGATCCAAGTGAATCGAATGTCACTTCGCTCACCACCGCTGAGTTGGATAAAAATCTCCAGGGAACCAAAGTCACTGTCGCCACCTCCGAAGCGGACCTCGCAGCGGCGATCGAGACCTCCCGCACCGGCCGCTCATCATGGCGGCAGTTCATGATCGCGGGACTCATCCTCCTTCTCGTCGAGAGCCTCCTTGCGGATCGCCTCCGCGGACGCAAACCCACTTCTGAAAACCAACCGGACGCCATGCCGGAAACTCCCACCGGAGCACAAAATGTCTGATTCGATCCTTCTTATCGCCAATATCGAGCAGGTCTTCTTGGCCCGCCCGCTACCCACTGTTGTCCTCATCGGGATTCTCGCTGCGATCGTCCTTCTGAGCTTTTACCTTTACCGCCGCCCATGGGGACTACCCATGTGGCTGCGGATCTCTCTCGCGGTCGCCCGCGTGATCGTCCTCGCCTTGGTCGTCGCCACTCTGTTAGAGCCGACTGCTGTGGTAACGGAAACCCTCACACGGTTGCGCGGTCTGCCGGTGCTTCTCGATGTCTCTGAGAGCATGTCGATGAAAGACCAGCGCAAGCGGTCGGAAGATCTGGTCGATGCTGCGGCAGCCTTGGGCATGATCCCGTTGGAAGAAAACGCTGAGGTTGAAAACACTGCGATGGGGCTGGGCTCCGGACAACGGCAGGCAATCGCAGATGCCTCCCGCCTAGACCTCGCCAAGGCAGTGCTCACCAAGTCTGGCCGTCCTATTTTCGAGAAACTTGGAGAAGACCTGGACCTCAGCTACCACACCTTCGGCCGCAGCCCGCGCCTGATCAGCGATGATGAACTGCTGACCGAAAAAGATCTTTCCGGACTGGAGGCCACGGAGGGCGGCACCTCGATCGCCGCGTCTCTCGAAGCGGTTGCCAACTCCGGTGGCATCCCCCCGGCGGGCATCATCATACTTTCAGACGGCATCGACAACGCCACCTCCCAACGTTCCGAAGCGGTCTTCCAAGATCTCGGAGCCCGCGGCATTCCCGTTTTCACCGTTCCACTCGGCCTGCCCGATCCCGATGACGTCGCGATCCGTAACATCGTCATGCAGGAAGTGGCGTTTTCAGGCGACCGCGTGCCGGTTCGTGTGCAACTGCAGTCGAAGGGCTATGAGCGCCGCACCGCGCGCATGTCCATCCTGTTGAACGGCCGCTCCGTCTCACAGCGCACCGTTCGCCTGGAGGGTGGATTGCAGTTCGAAGACATCGATTTCCGCGTTGATCTCTATGAAAAAGGCGCAGCGAAAATTTCGATCGGTATCGAACCGTTCGATGACGAAGTTTCCCTCGTCAACAACCAGGTTGAGCGGAGCATTCGCGTGGTCAATGAGAAGATCAACGTCCTCTACATCGAGGGTAACCACCGCTGGGAATATCGCTACCTAAGCGCCATCCTCAAGCGCGATCCACGCATCAACGCCACATTCATCAACTCCACCGCCGGCCCTGAAATAGCTCGCAACTCACCCGATCACATCGAGCGATTTCCCAGTAAACGGGAGGAAGCCTTCAAATATGACCTCGTGATCTTAGGCGATGTTGATTCCGCATTTTTCAGTCCCGAGGAATTGATCCTGCTCGAAGAACTCGTCCGCGACCGCGGCGGCTCGCTGCTTATGCTTTGCGGCCCACTCTATTCCCCTGCATCCTATGCCGACACACCGGTGGCGACGATGCTTCCGATCCGCTTCGACCCCGAGGGGAAATGGGAGGAACTTTCCGAGTCGGTCCATCCGGTTCTCACTCCTGAAGGGAGCAACAGCATGGTCATGACGCTGGAAAGCGATAAGGCGATGAACGATCAAACCTGGAGCCTAGCAGCACCTCTCGACCACCTCCCGCCCTTGCTCGGCGCAAAGCAGGGAGCCACCGTGTTGGCCACGCTTTCCGATAGCACTTCAGGCGCCGAGCGCTATCCACTGGTCGCTTGGCAACGGTATGGAACCGGCAAATGCCTTTCCATCGCGACCGACCGCCTATGGCGCCTCCGGTTCAAGACCGGCGACAAATACCACTGGCGTGTCTGGTCACAGTGCATCCAGTTCCTCACCCTTTCCCGCCTCATGGGTGAGCACAAATCTATCCGTCTGGAGACCGACCGGTCCATCTATTCAGTCGGCAACGAGAGCCGCATCTACGCCCATGTTCTAGACGAAAACTTCGAGCCTGTGGTGCAATCCGGATACGAAGTCGTCGTGAGCGGAATCGATGGTGCGGGCGCTAAGGAGCGCGTTAGCCTGCAACCGGACAGCTCGCAACCCGGACTCTATGAGGGCTACTTTTCAGCACCGGGATCCGGGCGCTACCGGATCGAGGCGAATGAAGAGGATCTTAAAGTCTCTAACACAACGGAATTTCAGGTGACCGACGTCCGCCAGGAGCTGATCGACACCGACACGCGGCTTGCGCATTTACAACGCATCGCAGACCTGACAGGTGGCGTCAGTCTCGGCATCGGGAAACTTCCCGAACTTGCATCGCTGCTGAAGCGTGATCCGGTGACCAATACGGTCCGCTCCGAGCGGCCGTTGTGGGATAGCTGGCTCGTCGCCCTGGCCCTCATCGGCCTGCTCGGAGCGGAATGGATATTGAGAAGAAAACACGATTTGCCATGACCGAAGACACCAAAAAACACACCCTCGAATCATGCGTGAAAGCGGTCTGGCGCCGCACGCAGCGCAAGCATTTGAGCGCCGGCCTGCTCGCGTTGTGCAGGTGGGGCATCCCGCTTTTTTTCATCGGGATGGCCATCGACCGGTTCGCCTACCTGCCCTCCTCCGCGCGCGCGGTAGGGTTAATCATTCTTCTGGGCGTTTCATTCTATCAGGCATGGCGAAATGGCTGGCGCCACCTGCGACGTTTCGATCCAACACGGGCTGCACTGGAGATCGAGAAGCAACAAGGTGGACTCGCAAGCCTCCTCGTCACCGCCGTGCAATTCGGACAATCCTGCCCGCCAGCGGGAACATCGGAATCGCTCTGGAACGCCACTCGCCGCCAGGCTGAAGACGCCGTGCAGGGACTGGAGCCTCGCAAGATCGTGAACTTCCGGGGCCTTCGTATCCCGGTCCGCATTGCCATGGTTTTCGCCGGACTGGTAATCGCCTTCGCAATATACAACGGGCCATTCCTCGTCGCCGGCCTGACCCGGATTTTCACTCCCTGGGTGGCAATCGCCTACCCGACTAAAACCCATCTCGACCTCGGAAAAGGCGACCTCGTGATCAAGGAAGGCGAGAGCGCCCGGATCCTGATCGGCGTGTCGGGGATCGTTCCAGAAACGGCCGAACTCTTGCTACGCACCGGCGATGGGGACCCGCGTGAAATTGACCTTCCGATCACCGGGGGCAACTGTGAGTATGCCATCGCCTCCGCCTCACGCGACTTCAGCTACCGGATCGAGGCCGGTGATGCTCGGAGTAAGTGGCATAAGGTCAGGGTAATAAAGGCCCCGCGGATCGAGAAGGTAGAGGTCGGCCTCCAGTTTCCCGCATATCTCGAACGTGAGGACGAAACCCTTGAGGCACTCACCATGACCGTTCCCGAAGAAACTCAGGTGAAATGGCAGCTCACCCTCGACCGCCCCATCCGCGATGCCTTGCTCAACCGTGACGGCGAAGAACCGAGACAACTCGAAGTGACCAATGGCGGCCGTCAGCTCGTCATCGATGAGCTGGTGGCAGCCTCCCGGGGCTATAGCTTCTCTTGGGTGGAAACCGAACATGGATTCGATTTCACCAGTCCACGCTACTACTTGCAGGTCGCTTCCGACCAAGCGCCACAAGTGGAACTTTCCTCACCGGAAACAAACCTCAATGCTCTCATCGGGCGGCAGCTGGATCTCGGTATCCGTGCCCGCGATGATCATGGCATCGGTTCCACCTCCATCACCTACGGCGTAAACATGCGTCCGGAACAAACCGTCACCCTCGAGACTCCGGCCCGCAATGGCACCGGCGAGCAAATCCTCGACTGGGATTACCGCAAGGCGCTTCCTGAACTGCAAGTCGGCGATACCGTCTCTTTCCTGGTTGAAGTGAGCGACAAATATCCCGGCCCGGATGGCGCTCAGAAGGCACGCTCGGAAACACGGCGAATCACCTTCCTTTCCCGCGAGGAATACCTGGCAGAGATCGAGCGCAAAAAAGACCGCCTACTATCCCGTGTTCGCACCACTTACCGGCAGGAACGCAGTGCCCACGAACTGGTCCGCCAGCTTGATCCGCAGGACGAGAGTTTCTTACAAACCTGCCAACTCGAGGCCATCCGTCAGGAAATGTTGCGTGAGCAAATCAATGAAACCGCGCGCGAAGTGCAGGTGCTGCTCGATGATCTGGCAGCAAACCATGTTACCGACGCGATCGAAGGCGAGACTTTGAATCACGTCCGCACCAGCCTGGTAACCATCGCCGAGGAACAGGTCGCCATGGCAGCCTCCCTGCTGCGGGAGCAGACCGGCGTCGCTTCAAACGGGAATGGCAAGAAGCCCGACCCGACGCTTGCCATCGGTTTCGTCAATCAAGCTGCGCGTGAACTCGCCGCCCTGGTCCTCCCGCGTGACGTCAGATCCGCCCGCGAGGTTTTCGCCCGCGAGTCACACATGCTCGCACAGGAGCAAGCCACCCTCCGCCTCCTAGCCCTGCGATCGGAAGGGGAAGAAACGGCGTCTGCACTTTCCAAACGCCAGGAGGAACTCGCGGTCTGGACCGATGAGCTTCTGGTAGCCCTCCAAAAAGGAATGCGCTACGACGAGCTTCACATCTCAGTGCTGGGCCTGACCCGCCGCATCAAGGAGCTGCGCGCCAGCGGTGCCGAGGACAACATGCGAAAAGCGGCAGCCCTGATCAGTGACTCGAAGAATGGGGAAGCCGCAGCCTTGCACACCGGAATCATCGCTCCACTGATTGCCGCAGAATTCAGCATGCGCGCCGGAGTGGAATATTCCGTGATCATGGATTTCCGCTCCAGCCTTGATTCCCTCATCACTTCTCAACAGAAGCTTCGTAAAAATTACGAGTCCATGAGTGCCGAAGATTTCGAGGCGAGCCGCGCCGAACTCGCGAAAACCCAAGCCGAGCTCCAAGCCATACTCGTCCCATCTCTCCTGACACCAATCCCCGCACCACGGCTGCGCCTGTTTGACAATATCCTACCGGAGCTACCACCCGTCATCGAAATTCGCACCAAGGCCGAAAACGCCATGACAGAGGCAGTTTCCCTAGCTAAAGCTGGAGAGCGGAAGCCTCTCATCGAGCTGCAAGCGGAGGTGGAGAAACAACTCACCGCCCTCTCCGAAATTCTCGATCGCTCATCAACCGAGCTCAGCCTTCGGACCCAGGGAATCACCTCGCTCGTCTCGGACGCAACCGAACGCAGCACACTGATCGACGATTTCGAAAAACGCCAGATCGCACTTCTCGTGCAAACCGAGGAAACTGCGCTTGATGAGAAAAACTCGGTGCCTCTCGCTGTGCCCCAGCAATTGATCATCACTGAAATCGCCGCTTTCCTAAAAGAATTTCGTGGTGAAAACGGGGCGGAAAAAGATGTCCTGCCTCTCCTCAGCCGTTTGGACCAAGTGTCCATAGCACTCGATAAGGCAGCCGGCGCCCTGAAAGATAACCGACCAGAGGACGCCCTCGGCCACCAAGAGAAAGGTGCCGATATTCTCGCAGAAGCTCGTGAACTCGCGCTAAACCAAACCGCTCGACTGGGCTTGCTGCAGGGTCTCTTCACCTTCCAACGTTCAGTGGGACTCGCGAGCGACTGGATGATCGATATCGTCGACGAGCAAACTGACCTACTCAAGCAAACGAAAGCCGCCAAACCAGATGAATCCGCAGAGCTGATCACAGTGATGACCAATCTCCGCCAGTGCATGATCGATATCGCACCAGTGCTCGATCTCGTTGCCGGTCGCATGGACGCAGGAACACCACTGCTCTTTGCCGGAACGGATTTGGAAGACGCCATCCTTGCGATTGAAGACGGAGCTTACTTGGATGCCGTGGATGCGCAGGATGTCGCCACCGAATCTCTCGCAAAAGTCCAGACGCTCGTCCGTGCCCTACAAAGCCAGACCAGCTACGTGGCCGAGATCGTCGAATTCCTTTATGAAGCAGAGTCCAACACCTCGCTTCTGGCATTCCGGCAGCAGCAACTCAGAGAGCGCTTGGAAACCGTGGAAGGAAACCTACCCCCCGAACTCATCGCCGAACAGGGCTCCCTTCAGGCCGAAACGCAGAGCTACGGTCGCCAACTCGAGGAGGCAACCGGCATGCCGGCCTTTTCCCAAGCCGGAGATTTGATGACCTTGACTCTAACAGCGATGAAAACCGGAGATGCTGCCGCAGCGATCGCGCAGATGGACGCAACCGAAACCGTCCTAACCGGAAACGCGGAGCAGCTCTTCATCGTGATCGGCATGTTGAACGGACTGCCTAACGTCGAAGTCGATTCGGCATCTGCGGAAGAACTCGTGCGGCTGGTGGAGGTTCTCGCCGTGGCCACCGATCAGCGCAACCTTTCCCGCCAAACCGAGACTGCCAAGGCCGGAGAGCTGGTGAAGCTTGCACCGGAACAGAGCATGCTCGCAGAAACTTGTGAGAAAAATCTAAACTCCGTTCCTCCGCATCCGATGCTCGTAGCTGCCCACCAACAACTCATAGTCGCTAACAAGTCCCTGCAGTCCTCTGATCAAGCATCGGCCCGCCGAAGTCAGCAAATTGCGGACGAGAACTTCAGGCACTTCATCATCGAGCAGGCACTGATCCTCGATACCTCAGTACCCCCGCCGGCACCCAGTGATCCGATTTTGAGTGAGGCAGAGACCACCGACATAGCGTCATCCGATACCGCCAGCTTTGTCTCCGATTTCGTGAGCGGAGAAGCACCCAAAGACCAGCGCACCGAATGGGAGGCTCTGGGAAATCGGAACCGCGCCGCACTCAACCAAAACTTCGCCCGTGAGCTTCCGCTCGAGTATCGTGGAACTCTCAAAAACTACTACGAAAGGATTGCCAAATGAAAGTCACTTCCCATCACCCGCTAATCGGCAAATTCGCCAGCCTCGCCCTGGCCGGCATCCTGCCACTCTCCGCTCAGGACACTCCTGCCACCACCACCATCGAAGAAAACGCAACGGCCCAGGAAGAAACCGGTGCACCGGAACTAACCGAAGCAGCCGATAAGGCAATCGAGCGCGGATTACAGTCTCTCTTAAAAACCCAAAGAACCGATGGTTCGTGGGCGGGAGACACCGGCGGGGAAGCCATTGGGGGAACCTCCCTCGCACTGATGGCCTTTATGGTGAAGGGCGAATTCCCCGGTTTCGGTCGTCATGGTGCGACGCTCGATCGCGCCAAGGACTACCTCCTCAATCGGGCCGAGGAATCTCCCAGCGGCGTCATGGGAGGTATGTATGAGCACGGCTTGTTCACTCTCGCCATGTCTGAATTATTAGGCATGACCAAGGACCCAAAGGACAACCCAAAGATCCAACTCGCCCTTGAACGGGCTGTGGAGGTAATTCTTCGGGCACAAAGCCCGCTTGGTGGATGGCGGTATGCGGCGCGGCCGGATGCCGGTCAGGACACCTCGGTCACCGCGATGGTTTTTGTGTCGCTCGCCTCAGCACGGCATGCTGGAATCCTTGTCCCCACCGAAACCATCGATAAGGTCACCAGCTACCTGCGCGATCAGGTTTGGAACGAAACGACTGGTGGCTTCGGCTACCAGGGCAGCGGCGGCACCACCTTCGCATGCACCGGTGGAGGTGCCTATGCCGCACAGCTTTGCGGGATGCGAGATACTGAGTGGGTTGCTGCCGCTATACGCAATATGGAAAATAGCCCGAAAGCTTTCAACCGTCAGGAAATCGGGTATTTCTATTACGCACACTACTACGCGATCCAGGCGATGGTTCAGGCCGGAGGAGATCATTACGCGAACTGGTATCCGAAAATCCGCGATGCTCTGATCAGTTTGCAGCAGCCCGATGGGTCATGGCGGGAGAAAGAAGAAGAGATTCACCCCCACAAGACACCCATGGCCATCATCATTCTCGGCACCCCCCACTGCTACATTCCTGTTTATCAGAGGTAATATGAAATTGAATAAGCTTATAGTGATGATCGCATCTTATGTGACGATGGCTGTTCTAACGGGCTCAGGCATAGTTGCAGCGCAGTCCGGGGAGAGTGGTCCAGGCAAAGTAGAGACTGACGGATCCTTGGCCGATATCGATATGCCACTCCCCTTCACGAAAGGAATGTGGGAGGCAAGTGAGCCCTTGGCCATCGACCTCAAGGAAGGTAGAAACCACATCATGTTCAATTGCCGGGCTCCGAATCGAGGGATCAGCATCAAGGGTTTCGAACTAACCCCAGCGAACTAACCAACCCGTTTCGAAAATAAAAATTTGTGATATGAGAAAGCGGACACACCCAAACCTGATCCATTCATTCCTCGCCGCAATCTGCTTCTGCGGGCCTGTGGCCGTTGCCGAGGAAGCCGGGCCCCCAATCGCCCAAACCAATATCGAAGAACTCAAATCCGCACTCATCGTCAAGAACGACGAATCTTCCAGTGCTCGGAAACGCCTTGAGGTGAAGCGTGCGATCCGTGATGGCGGCAAGCTATTGGAAGACAATCCAACCGCACCCAACCGCTTCGAAATTCTCGGTATTCTATTTGGCGCCCAGCGGCAATTGCTCGGCATGGACGACTCGGCA
>Ga0209491_10002963_pt1 | contig 28947 bp, 27 predicted proteins | sample BON02_FD_187213 | JGI IMG/M metagenome (GOLD analysis project Ga0209491, IMG submission 187213) | Freshwater microbial communities from Lake Bonney liftoff mats and glacier meltwater in Antarctica - BON-02 (SPAdes) (version 2) | ecosystem: Environmental > Aquatic > Freshwater > Ice > Glacier...
TCTATGGTGCGCAATATGGGTATCGCCCAGGAGCTCGGGTATTTGCGGATACCGGAGGGCGTGCTCATCGATGCGAAAAAAGCCCCGGATATGCCCGATGAGAAGGTGCTGTATATGTCTACGGGTTCCCAGGGGGAACCCATGGCGGGCCTGTCTCGAATGGCTAATCGGGAACACCCCACCATTGAGATTGGTCCCGGCGATACGGTGATTCTTGCCTCAAGTCTCATTCCGGGGAACGAAAACGCTGTCTATCGTGTGATCAACGGGCTTATAGATCTCGGGGCCACCGTGGTCCACAAGGCGAACGCGGACGTTCACGTCTCGGGTCACGCTGCGGCGGGTGAACTTCTCTACTGCTACAACATCGTCAAGCCGGCGAGCGTAATGCCGATTCACGGCGAAGCACGCCACCTCAGAGCCAACGCGGCCATAGCGATCGAGTCCGGTGTCCCCAGTGAAAACACTTTGGTGGGAGAAAACGGCACCGTTATTGACCTCGAAGGGGGAGTGGCGCGCATCACGGGGCAGCTTGACATCGGGTTCGTCTATGTCGATGGTTCCACCGTGGGAAAGATTACCGAGGCAGATTTGAAGGATCGCAGAATCCTGGCCGAGGAAGGCTTCATCTCCATCTTTATCGCGATGGATGCTCAAACCGGCGCCATCATTGTGGGGCCTGAAATCCATGCCCGTGGCTTTGCCCCTGATGACGCTGTATTTGACGACGTTCGCCCGGCCATTGTGAAGGCTCTCGAAGAGGCGGCCAATAATGGAACGAGAGACACCCAAGTTTTCCAGCAGGTCGTTCGTCGCACCGTGGGTCGCTGGGTTAATACCCAGCTGAGGCGTCGACCCATGATTGTTCCTGTGGTAATCGAGGCCTGAGACTATGCCGGTGGAGGTAGCAATTGCCTTGCCCGATGGCACCGCGCTCCAGGCGATTATCGCCGTGCCGTCCACGTCTGGACCACACCCGCTGGTTATCGCTGTGCATGAAGCTTTCGGTATCGATGAGTCAATGCGAGCTCATGTAGACCGACTGGCAGCCGCAGGCTATGTCGTAGTGATGCCTGACCTTTTCACCCGCGGTGGTGCCCTCAAATGTTTGAGGGCAACGTTTCAAGCCCTCACGGCTGGTTCAGGCCAGGCGTTTGACGATATCGAGGCCACGCGGCAGTGGGCACTCAAGCGTGATGATACGTCGGACGATGCCGGGGTTATCGGATTTTGCCTGGGAGGAGGGTTTGCTTTGATGCTGGCCTCCCGAGGGTACAACGCGGTGTCCGTTAACTACGCCGTGCTTCCTGTCGACCTTGACGCTGTGCTCGAGGGCGCCTGCCCTGTCGTGGCCAGTTTTGGTGCGAAAGATAAAGGGTTGACCGGCGCGGCACAGGTGCTCGAGGAGCACCTCCTGAAGGCGGGAGTGCCGCACGATGTGAAGGAATACCCCGGCGCCGGGCACTCCTTCCTTAACCCTTTTCGTGCGGGGCCCAGGGGGTTGCGCGGAATTCTCAGTATCGTCTTGGGGGTGACGACCAATCCTGATGCAGCACCGGATGCGTGGCGCCGCATCGAAGAGTTTTTTGCCCTTCATCTGGATTCCTCGAACTAGCCACACTGGTCCGCGCGGCTTTCAGAGGCCGAGAAAAGGTTTCTGTTTGGTGATGTTCTGTCCTGCTGAGACCACACGCAACTCCTAAGAAGCGTTGGTGGGGAACATCATTATCGGAGGGTAGCTGCGGGACGGACTGACGGGTGTCCGAGCAGTCCACCATGTTTGTCTAGCGCTTTTCCTCTTCTAGGTCCTCTAAATCTTCGAGGTCTGGAAGAAAAATGGGCCCCGTTTCCAGTGCCAAGTCAGCTTGCACGACCACATCGCTTGTGCGAGCGGATTGTGCGATAACAATGCCGAGGAGCACAATCGAGGCTCCTACTATTTGAGCCAGGCTTAGCGCCTCGTTGAGCCACAACCACGCGGCGATGAACGCAAACGCAATTTCACTGGTGGCGGTGATTCCCGCCGCGGTAGCGGAAAGCCTTTTGAGGGCGTTTAGCGAAAGGAGAAAGGGTGCGAAAGAACCCAGGGTCATGTTCCACAGAAGAAGAGTCCACAGTGGGGCTGAGATGTCGGAGGGCGAGTCGCCGAGGGGAACAGCGACAGTGAACATGTCGACGGTGAAGTTCCACCACCCAGAAAAAGGTGCCCAAAAAAGGGTGGCAATGCTCATCGTCCAAAAGGACAACGCGAGTGGGGAGATGGTTTGGAGCTGTTTTTCTCCGACTAAGAAGTAGGTGGCGAGTGATACTGCCGCACCCAAACCCCACAGGACGCCGGTGGGGTTGAGGGTGCTGGCCCAGATTTCTGCCACCACAATAAGCCCGGCAATGACAAAGCCAATGGCAATCCACAAACGCGAGTGCACCTTCTCTTTGAAGAAAAAGTAAGCAAAGAGCGCGACGATGAGCACGGCAAGGTACTCCAGGAGCAACGCTATTCCGACGGGCAAAAGGGCAATGGCAAATGCGTAGGTGGCTTGAAGCATCGCTACCCCGACAACGCCCAGAACAATGATGACGGGCCATTGTCGAAGGGGCAAACGGAAAGACCTTCTGTCCAGGACTAACAAGATCAGCCCGGAGATCACGGCGGCCCCCAGGACACGCATTTGGGTCAGTTCTATGGCGGAGAACCCTGCCTGAATAATGACCTTGCTCACAGAGCCGTTGGCACCAAAAAGAAGGGCTGCAAGGAGCGCGTAAAAGTATCCCATTATCGCTGGTGGGGGTTCGGTCGGGGAGTCAAGGGGGAGGCTGGCACAGCACCAGCGTAGGGGGTGCGCAGGGATGGTCATGACCACGTTCCGCGACACTTTCTGACGTCTTTCTCAGGCCTGGGGCGTAGTCTCTGGGGCATGAAAACCTATGTGGTAGCTGGTGGTTGTTTTTGGTGTCTTGATGCCGCGTACCGGGTACTCCAAGGGGTGAGCAAGGTCGTCTCTGGCTACACCGGAGGTGAGGGGGCAAACCCTTCCTACGAGGACATCTGCACCGGGCGCACCGGGCACGCTGAAGCGGTGGCGGTGACATTCAATCCCGATGTCATCCCTTCAGACGTCATCTTGGACGCGTTTTTCACGATGCACGACCCGCGCCAGTTAAATCGCCAAGGAAACGACGTGGGTACTCAGTACCGATCCGCCCTGTTTTATCGCGATGAGGAAGAGCGCGCGCTTTTTGAAGCGGCGCGGGACCGAGCGAAGGACACGTGGGGTGGGGAAGTGGTCTCCGAAATTTCACCGCTCGGAGAGTTCTATGACGCCGAAGATTATCACCAGGACTTCTTTGCCAAAAACCCTGGACAGGGGTATTGCCTGGCAGTCGCGGTTCCCAAAGTCAGCAAGGTTCGCGCAAGTTTTTCGCAGTACCTCCTCCCCGTTTAGTTGTCCACAAGTGGGGGACTGTCCTCAACAGTCCACTGATTCCTGCCACCGAGCCCCGTCCGCTAGCCCCTCGAGCACAGTGGGCCTAGGTCGAATTCATTCTCGGGGGATTCCGCCCACACCTAACCGTCCCGGGCCAGGAAGGACTCCTCATGACAGATCACCTCACCTTGACCGGACTGGTGGCCACAACCCCTCGGCACATCGTTACGTCCGAAGGCCTCGCCATCACGAGTTTCCGACTTGCATCGCAACAGCGCAAGTATGACCGTGCCAACAACTCCTGGGCGGATGGTGACACTAATTGGTACACGGTCACCGCCTTTCGCGAGCTTGCCGTCAACGCCTCACTCTCTCTGAACAAGGGCGATCGCATCGTCACCTCGGGCCGCGTGAAAGTGCGGGACTGGACCACCGATGACCGCACGGGCACCTCTATCGAGGTGGAGGCCGAATCCCTTGGCCATGACCTGTCTTGGGGAACTAGCCAGTACAAGAAGGTCCCCAGGGGTCACACAGACGAAGAAGACGTCACAGGTGGAAACGAGGCCTAGCGAGTCGTCCCATTTGGGTGACACGCCCTTATTCGATGATGCCCTGAAGGCGGTTTCTTGCTCTAGGACTTTTCTCCGCTCTGAACCCGCAAATGACCCTTTACACGGTCGGCAAACTGAGGACACGCGGCCTTCACGAGAGCGGCCTCGAGGCCGCCATGGTGCTTTTTGTCCGCCCAGTAGCGGCGTTGCAATTCGGTAACCTTCCCCACGAGGGCGGGGGAGGAATCATCGACCAGAATCAGGAAGTCATCCGGGTGAAATATCTCGTAGGGAAGTGAGTCTTGGTCCTCCAGGTTAAGAAAGCCCTTGTCTAGGGTCAGCAGGATGTCAGTTCCACCAGCAATCGCCGCCGCGTGAACGTGACGGTCGTTCTCGTCGAGCCCCGCAAATGGAATTGAGGGATCAAAGTCAGGTACGATTTCATCAAGCGAATTTTCTATTCTCTTTTGAACCTCACCGGTCTGGCGACCTTTGAACATGGGATTTTTACGCCGAAGCGAGTACATAGTTTCGGTTATGACATCTCGGGTGCAATGCAGCTGAAACATGCCGTTGCCACTGTTCAACCTGAGCATGAATACCCAGTTACGCAGAGTCCTGCTGTACAAGATGTTCGCATCTGTGAAAACTCTGAGCACTCATCAATTATAGAACGATGACTCCAAGTCTAAAACTTCATGGAACGCAGTTCCTCGAAGGACTCGCGCTGACTCTCTAACTTTGCCGCTCGCGCCAGAAGTACATCGCGCGACTTGAGTCGCTTGTGAGAACCGACATCGTGCGCTTCGACCTCGCCATTTGCAATCATCTTCATTAACGTCGGGCGGGATACCCCAATGAAGTCGGCCGCGACTGTAGTCGTCAAATCTTCCGGCATGGTCCTGACGGTTATATTTCCACCCGAAGCTGCACACTGAAGGACGTGGAAGAGCAACCGGCTCAGGTTCTTCGGGATCGGCATCGAGATGCTGTCAAAGGTGATGCTTAGAGTCTGAAACGCGGCGTCGCCTGCTTCATTAATAACCTGGATGGCTTCATCCTGCATTTCACCTTCAATAATCAATGTGTCATTAGAGAGAGTCATTAGTTCAGTCATTTGCGGCCCCAACCTTCTTGTCGACAACAGTATTGCACTTACAACTGAAAGATGCCTCATAGTCTTTTCGGCAGATGCTGCGGAGCAGTATGGGCCCCAGCACACACCGCCCACCTACACACCCACGTCCCCAACCCCTCGGACGTGGGATATCCGCAACAGAGATTCTGGACAACGGCGTAGAGCGATGAGTCGCGGGGCTCGCTATGGGGCGGGCCACGGTGCCTCTGAGATTGCAGGAAGGAGATAAACGCGATATCTGACTTCTACTTGGTTTCTCGGGCCCCACGCCCACGATGTAAATCCGCGAGGGCCGACGTTCTCTGTTCCTGCAATTCAGATGCGCAAGAACATTCACCATGAAGGGCGCCCCTGTCGCGGCGTTCGTCATGGGATGTCGATAGGCCTCGCCATCACGAGTTTCCGACTTGCATCGCAACAGCGCAAGTATGACCGTGCCAACAACTCCTGGGCGGATGGTGACACTAATTGGTACACGGTCACCGCCTTTCGCGAGCTTGCCGTCAACGCCTCACTCTCTCTGAACAAGGGCGATCGCATCGTCACCTCGGGCCGCGTGAAAGTGCGGGACTGGACCACCGATGACCGCACGGGCACCTCTATCGAGGTGGAGGCCGAATCCCTTGGCCATGACCTGTCTTGGGGAACTAGCCAGTACAAGAAGGTCCCCAGGGGTCACACAGACGAAGAAGACGTCACAGGTGGAAACGAGGCCTGACGATTCTCTCCTCGTGGGGCGGCCCTGTGCCGTGCCAGCGGGGACGGTGAGCCGGGGGTGTGCGAGTCCGTAAACTAGGGACTTATGGCTGAATTCATTTACACGATGGTCCGTGCCCGTAAAGCGGTGGGCGACAAGCTCATTCTTGACGACGTCACCATGTCGTTTTTTCCCGGGGCAAAAATCGGGATGGTGGGCCCCAATGGTTCCGGTAAGTCCACAATTTTGAAGATTATGGCAGGCCTCGATACGCCGAGCAACGGTGAGGCCGCCCTGACCGCCGGGTTCAGCGTCGGAATCTTGATGCAAGAGCCGGTCCTGGACGAGACGAAGACGGTGCTGGAGAATGTCCGCGATGGCGTCCGCGAAATACACGGCAAAATTGAACGCTTCAACGAAATTTCTGCAGCCATGTCGGACCCTGACGCAGATTTCGACACCCTGCTTGCAGAAATGGGAACCCTTCAAGAAGCCATCGATGCGGCTGACGCCTGGGACCTAGATTCCCAGCTCGAGCAAGCCATGGATGCGTTGCGGTGCCCGCCCTCTGATGAAGCCATTACCCACCTTTCGGGTGGGGAGAAGCGCCGTGTCGCACTGTGTAAATTGTTGCTAGAGAAGCCGGATTTATTGCTCCTTGATGAGCCCACCAACCACCTCGATGCCGAGAGTGTGATGTGGCTTGAGCAGCACCTGGCCAAATATCCTGGCGCTGTCATCGCGATCACACACGACCGTTACTTTCTTGATCACGTCGCCCAGTGGATTGCGGAGGTGGACCGCGGTCGCCTCTATCCCTATGAGGGCAACTACTCCACCTACCTAGAAAAGAAGGGTGAACGCCTCCAGGTTCAGGGTAAGAAAGATCAGAAGCTGGCTAGACGACTCGCAGATGAACTCGAGTGGGTTCGCTCCAACTCCAAAGGCCGCCAGGCTAAATCCAAGGCCCGTCTCGCCCGGTATGAAGAAATGGCCGAGGAGGCCGATAGAACGAAAAAACTCGATTTCGAGGAGATTCAGATTCCACCCGGCCCCAGGCTCGGTCAAGTTGTGTTGGAAGCAAAGAAGGTTCGCAAAGGGTTTGGGGAGAGAGTCCTCATCGACAATCTCAGCTTCTCGCTCCCGCGCAACGGGATTGTCGGCGTGATTGGTCCCAACGGTGTGGGAAAGTCCACGTTGTTCAAATCCATTGTTGGGTTAGAAACGTTGGACGGGGGAGAACTGGTTGTGGGAGAGTCCGTGAAGCTTTCCTATGTGGATCAGGAGCGCGCCGGGATTGAGTCCGGCAAGACACTCTGGGAAGTGGTCTCGGACGGTCTTGATGTCATTCAGGTGGGGAAAGTGGAGATTCCTTCCAGAGCGTACGTGTCTTCGTTCGGGTTCAAAGGCCCAGATCAGCAAAAGAAAGCGGGAATCCTTTCCGGTGGTGAACGTAACCGTCTCAATCTCGCGCTGACCCTGAAGCAGGGGGGAAACCTGTTGCTCCTCGATGAGCCCACCAACGACTTGGATGTCGAGACACTGTCCAGCTTGGAAAACGCTCTGTTGGAGTTTCCCGGGTGTGCCGTGGTGATTACCCACGATCGGTGGTTCCTCGACCGGATTGCCACCCACATTTTGTCCTATGAGGGGACGGAGAAAGACCCGGGCAATTGGTACTGGTTCGAGGGAAACTTTGATGCCTACGAGGAAAACAAGGTGCATCGCTTAGGAGCTGATGCTGCGGCGCCTCACCGTTCCACCTATCGCAAGCTCACGAGGGACTAGGAACGCGAACCATTCCTTCTTGAGCAACAGACGCAATGAGCTCACCGGACTGGCTAAAGATTCTCCCCAAAGAGAGACCCCGTCCGCCTTTTGCGGAAGGTGATTCCTGTACGTAGAGGAACCATTCATCTGCGCGAGCTGCACGATGCCACCACATAGCGTGATCCAAGCTCGCGACCTTGAGACCTGGCGTCGACCACGTGATGCCGTGCGCGCGCATCACAGGTTCCAGAATGCTGAAGTCGCTGGCATAGGCGAAAGCGGCCCGGTGAAGGTCGGCATCATCGGGCAGCGTGCCAAGACACTTCATCCACACCGACTGGGTAGGCGAAGGCTCGCCTTCAAGCGAAACATATACCGAGGAGGGGTGGTGCCGAAGGTCGAAGGCTCGGGTTTTCGCCCACACATCCGCAATGGGATGTCCGAGAGAATTCAACACTTCCTGCGCACTGGGCAAGGACTCGGGTTCAGGGATACCCTCGGGCATCATGGCTTGGTGGTCGAGACCGGGGTCTTCATCCTGGAACGACGCAATCATGGAAAAAATGGGCTGACCTTTTTGGTACGCCTGTGCGCGGCGGGTGGAGAAAGAGCGACCATCGTGGATGCGATCCACCGCAAAGGTAATGTCTTCCGTGATGTCCCCCGGGCGCAAGAAATAGCCGTGGAGGGAATGGATGGCTCGATTGTCCTCCACGGTGTGCATGGCGGCACGAGCCGCTTGAGCCATGACTTGACCACCGAAAACCCGCCCGTGGGGTTGCCACTGGCTGGGGGCAGTAAAAATGTCTTCCCGTGTCCTCGCCGATGATGCGGTGAGCGTGAGCGCGTGCAGCATGCTCTCTACGGGGTCGTCTGGCACGTCTGGGTCCACAGAATTGTTCATCGGTTGTAGTTTAGGCACCACGATGGCAAATACCTTCACTCTCGCCTCCCAGCAAGCTCTCGGGGACCTGCAGACTTTCATCCAGCGGGCGATTCGCGTCAACAATGGCTCCGCTCGCGTCATCGTGACCGAGGGTCTCCTTCAGGTCTATGTAGGCATCTTGTTACCCCGAGGACTGTTGGACCGGACCCCCACGGTTCTCGGCCTTCGCGTCAGTCCCGTGGCGCGCGGGGAAGATTGCGATGCCATCGTTCCGCTCGCGGCTCTCCAACACCGCATCGGGGTCGCCTTGGAAGCGCCAAACCCCGAGGTGACATTGCCCGCTGAGGTCGCATCCTTGGCGTGGTCTGCCATCACGCCGCCTCGCCAGGAGTGGCGTCGGCGAAGAGCAATTGCGTCTCAAATTCTTGCTGATGCTGCCCGCTCAGGAATCGCGCGTGTCGCCGAGGCTGTTCCCGAATCTGCTGGCGAGGCGATTGTTCAAAAAGTCCGCGCTGAAGTGTGGGGGGAGATGGTGCCCCACCACACAATAATTCCCGCAGGTGCCGGTTTCGCGGCCGATGCTCTGGGTTTTCTCAGCGATAGCAACCTGGAGGTTCACAGCAGGGGCACATGGGTTCGCCTGAGTTCCAGCGGAGGCTACGTGTTGGTCAAATTCCCCACGGGGTACGATTTTGGGCCCGATGACGAGGACGCCTAGGGCTCAAACGTATTGACCATCGATAGTGCTGCACGCTCGAGGTAGTCCCAGAGCTCATCGTGGTCCCTCGGGGAGAGATGAAGAGATTCCAGGGCCACCTTCATGTGGGCTAACCAGTGTTCTTTCGCCTCGGGATTGACTTTGAAGGCTGCATGGCGCATCCGAAGGCGAGGGTGTCCGCGCTGGTCGCTATAGGTTGTGGGCCCACCAAAGTACTGTTGCAAAAAAGCGGAGAGGCGCCAGATGGCACCGTCAAGGTCTTCTTGTGGGTACATCGGAAGCAAAATCTCATCGACGCGGATGCCGGCATAAAACCTCTCCGCCAGCTGGTGGAACGTGTCTGCGCCGCCAATCCGGTCAAAAAGCGAGTGATCCGGTGGGTTCCCCACGTCAGTCATTGTCTGGACGCGAGTCTGACGAATCTTTTGCGGCCGCTTCGTCACTCACCCGCGCTTGGGACGCTCGGGAGTTATCCCGGTTATCCATCACCATGCGGTTGAGGGGAGGCAAATCGACGTGACTTCGATCGAGGGACTCTTTGAGCACCCGATAGAGCGCACGTTCGGCAGCCCATTGCTGACCGGCGCGCACCTTCAACACCAAACGAAGAGTGATCGCTTCCGCGGAAAGAGACTGCACCCCCCACACTTCTGGGTCTTCCAGTATTTTTCTGCGCCACTCTGGACTGGCGGAGAAAGACTTCGCGGATTCGAGCAACACGGCCTGAATTTCCTCAATATTGGATTCATACGGCACCGGCAGATCCAAAATGACGCGCGCCCAATCTTGGGTGTGGTTGCCCACGCGCAGGATTTCGCCATTTCTCACAAACCAGAGAGTGCCGCTGATGTCGCGAATTTCGGTGATGCGAATACCGACTCGCTCGACGACACCTTCAGCAAGACCTAGGTCCACGACGTCTCCGACACCCAGCTGATCTTCGAACACCATAAACAGCCCGTTGAGCACGTCTTTGACGATGGATTGTGCCCCAAAACCGAGGGCAGCGCCGATGATGCCGGCACTCGCCACAAGGGCGGTAACAGAAAAACCGAGCTCAGAGAGCGCCAGAATCACCACGATGGAGGCGATCACCCACGTGGCGGTGCTGTTGAGGACGGAGCCCATAGTTCGAGCGCGTTGAACGGATCGCAAAGCGGCTACCGGGCTTGCGTTGAGCTCCGTCGTGTCATCAACTTTGTGGGCCTTTTTTACTCCCCGCACCACCTGCGCCACGATGCGTTTGATGAGAACCCGGACGCCTACCTTGGCGATGCCACCTGCCACCAGGAGTCCGAGGATGCGAAACACAGTGGTGTAGGTGGCGAAGGCGTCGAGAAGTGAGTCCCACAGTGAATCCATAGACCTATGCTAGGCCCGCTCCCCGAGAGGCCGACTAAACGTCTTGGGCTTGGACTTTTAGTGCCCGCTCCACACCGGCAAGGTTTTCCTCCACGATGCGTCTGAGAGCGGGAATATCGGGTGCCGAAGCAAGCCACGCTTTCGTGGCTGTGACCAGTGGTTCTCCGATGAGCGAGCCCGGGTAGAGGCCCTGGGCGATATATTCCGCAATCTTGTAGGTTCGGCCTTTCCACAGCGGCTCGAGCATCGCGAAGTACGCGTCGATGAAAGGCGCCAGCACCGAGGGGTCATGGGCGGTTGCAAAATTCATGCTCAGCGCCGACACGATGGCGTTGGGTGTGGTGTTGGTGGTGACCAACTGGTCAAACACCGCCTGCTTGTCTTCCTCGCGGGGCAGGAGCGCCCTGGCTCTTGCGGCCGCTTGAGCGCCATTGGACGTGTTGTCTAAGGTCAGTTCGTGATCAACATCGTCCCGCGTGGCAGCCCCGGCTAGAGCTAAACCTGCGAGAAGTTCCCACTGAAGATCCTGGTCAATACTGAGACCTTCGAGCGTGATGGCACCCGCTCGTAAACCTTGCAGGGTGCTGATGTGCTCGGGTGTGGAGGCGAGCGAGGAAAAAGCTTTCAACAACTGGAATTGTGTGTCACTGGCTGGGGAAGCCGCGGTGAGCAGGCCCCACAGAGCATCCGCAACGTCGACAAGGCCTGAGGTGCGCCGCTGGGGGTTGAGGTAGTTGCGCACAACGAGGCTCAGCTGGCCTAGAACAGTGCGGACCGTGGTGCTTTCTGATTCGCTCGCAATGTTGCCCAGCACCAGATCAATAAAAGTCTGGGGTGGTATCTCTGCATCGCGGGTGGAATCCCACACGCTTCCCCAGACCAACGACCTCGCGAGGGGGTCTTGAATGTGGGAGAGGTGAGCGATAGCGAAAGCCAGGGAATGAGGGTCAAGGCGAATCTTCGCATACGCCAAATCGTCGTCGTTGATGAGGACAACATCGCCACGGTGTAACCCGACGAGTCCGGGGGCATCACTGCGGGCACCGTCGATATCGAGCTCAACTCGGTGGCGCCGAAGGACCGCACCAGAAGTGTCTGAGGCATAGATTCCCACCGCTAAGCGGTGAGGGCGCAGCGTGGGCCACCCCTCGGGCGCCGTCTGGAGGATGGAAGCGTGCGTGATGACCCCTGCTTCATCGAGGCTGAGATTAAGAGACAGGGTGTTGACCCCTGCAGTTTCGAGCCACAGTTTGCTCCAGGGCCCAAGATCGCGCCCGCTTGCCGTCTCGAGCTCTCCCAGGAAATCAGCGAGGACCGTGTTGCCCCACTGGTGGTGAGAGAAATACTGGTGAACACCGGCAAAGAAGGCGTCTTCGCCCACCCACGCGACCAGCTGCTTCAACACAGAGGCACCCTTGGCGTACGTGATTCCATCAAAGTTGACCTGGACATCTTCGATGTCGCCAATCTTCGCCACAATGGGGTGGGTTGAGGGCAGTTGGTCTTGGCGGTACGCCCAGGATTTCTCCATGGCCTGGAATGTGGTCCACGCCCCGGTCCATTCGGTCGCCTCCGCCGTCGCCAGGGTGGAAGCCCACTCGGCAAAGGATTCGTTCAGCCACAGGTCGTTCCACCAGCGCATCGTGACAAGATCGCCAAACCACATGTGAGCAAGCTCGTGCAAGATGGTGACCACTCGACGCTCGCGAAGAGCGTCGGACACCTGGGATCGGAAAATATACGCCTCGGCAAAGGTCACCGCGCCGGCATTTTCCATAGCCCCGGCGTTGAATTCAGGAGCAAATATTTGATCATATTTGTCAAACGGGTACGGGTGACCAAACTTCTCTTCGTAGAATGTGAAGCCTTTTTTCGTGGTGTCGAAAATGTAGTCCGCGTCGAGATAGGGGAAGAGAGATGCCCGGGCAAAAATGCCAAGGGGAATCGTTTTGCCACTGGACGAGACCAACTCATCCCGGACCGCTTCGTAGGGACCCGCGATGACGGCCGTGATGTAGGAGGAGATGCGGGGCGTGGGTTCAAAGTCCCATGTCGTCCCCTCCTCACCGGCGAGCGTGCTCGCTGCAGCCTGATTCGATATGACCTGCCAGTTGTGGGGAGCGTGCACAACAAAGTGGAAAGTGGCCTTCAAATCGGGTTGCTCGAAGACAGCAAAAACTCGCCGTGAATCGGGCACCTCGAACTGTGAATAGAGGTAGACCTCATCATCGACGGGGTCAACGAAGCGGTGCAATCCCTCCCCCGTATTCATGTAGCTAAAGTCTGCGACGATGTCGACGAGGTTGTCCGCCTGAAGGCCGTTCAAGGCGATGCGGGAATCGGCACACACCTCATCGACATCAAGGTCAACACCATTGAGGCGCACGCTATGAACCTGTGCGGTTATGGCGTCAAGGAAGGTGTCGCCCAGTGGCGCTGCAACGAATTTGATGGTCGTGTGGGTCCGAAAAGTGGGGGATATGGCGGCGTCACGAATGTCGATGTCGATGTCGTAGGACTTGACCGTGATGTGGCTTGAGCGAGTGAGCGCTTCACGACGGGTGAGGTTTTCTCCAGGCATAACAGGACTCCTTGTGGTCGAGAGCGCGACCGTGAACCGACGCGAAGAAAACACTACTGGAAGAGTCCGGTGGGTCTGGAAGCGGATGCTGTTTCTCGATGGCTTGGGAGCCAACCTTGAGGCACACATCCAGGGTGCTCATTTATAGACTGAGCCCATGCGCATTCACATCGCCACTGATCATGCAGGGCTCGAGTTCAACAAGGACCTGTCCGAGCATTTGACGCTTTCCGGACACGAGGTGATAAATCATGGGCCAGAAAGCTTTGACCCTCTCGATGACTACCCCAGTTTCTGTATCCGTGCCGCTCGCGCCGTAGCCGCCGATCAGCGAGGGGGCATCCCCGCACTGGGGATTGTGTTTGGCGGGTCAGGAAATGGCGAGCAAATGGCTGCCAACAAAGTCGAGGGAATTCGAGCAGCATTGGTCTGGAGTGTGAACACCGCCGTCTTGGCCAGAGAACACAATGATGCCAACGTGTGTGCCATCGGTGCAAGGCAGCACAGTATCGATGAGGCGGTGCTCTTTATCGACACCTTCATTCGCACGACGTTTTCCCCGGAGGAGCGCCATGCTCGCCGGATTGCGCAGCTGGGAGAGTACGAAACGACGGGGGCCATCGCCGGCTTTTCGCTGGGAGGCTAGAGAGCACTATGCCTGAGGGCCACACGGTTCATCGCATTGCGAATCTGTTCACCGAGCTTTTCGTTAACAAGACCCCTGAGGCATCTTCGCCACAAGGACGATTTGCTGCAGGCGCCGCGGTCATTTCTGGTTGCGTGTTGCACGATGCCACGGCAGTGGGCAAACAGCTCTTTCTCACCTTTGCCACAGATCAGGTGGTGCGGGTTCACTTGGGGATATATGGGTCCTGGGATGTTTCCACACTGGCTGGGAAAAGTGCGAGGGCAGGGTCACCCCGAGCGTCCTCGCTCGGCGCTCCCCGGGCTGCGCGGCGAAGAATCGGAGAGGGAGACTCCCTGTCCGACGCGGACGAACCTTTTCCTCCCGCCCCACGAGGGCAGGTGCGCTTGCGATTATTAACATACGACTCTGTCGCGGATCTGCGTGGCCCCACCGCTTGCGAGGTACTAACCCCGGGCGAAGCCGCGGCTGTGCAAGCTCGTTTGGGGCCTGACCCTCTCGTGGACGGCGGGCTTCGGGGGGAGAAAGAGTTTGTCCGAAGGCTGAGTGCCACCAAGCGTGCAATAGGTGTGGTGTTGATGGACCAAAGCGTCGTCAGCGGGATTGGCAACGTCTACCGAGCAGAGATTCTTTTTCGCCACGGCCTTAATCCGTACACCCCCGCATCATCACTTTCGCACGAAACGGCTCAGGCGCTCTGGAAAGACTGGACCCACCTTCTGCGCGAAGGGGTGAAGACGGGCGTCATGATGACGAGGAATGATCTCACCCCGGCCGAGAAGGCTCTCGCCCTTCGCTCATCAAAAAACCGATACTTCGTCTACCAGCGCCACGGCAAGCCCTGTCGTGTGTGTGGGGCGCCGGTGGTCCTCGAAGAGATGGCAGCTCGTAAGCTCTACTACTGTCCCTCCTGCCAGCTGTCGTGAAAGTAGCTCCATGATTTTTTCCCGTGTTATTCGCGATAGCCATCGGGACGAAGGCAGCGTCGACATTGTCGTGTCCGACGGTGTCATCACCGGAATTTTCCCTGCAGGCCAGGTGCCCCACGGCGACCACGTCGTCATGGACTGCGACGACCGGCTCGTTATCCCCGGATTGTGGGATGAACACGTGCACTTTTCCTTTTGGGCTCAACACCGCCGCCGCATTTCACTTGCCTCCGCGAGTTCGGCTGCCGAGGCAGTGGCGATTATGGCTCAGGCGGTGGAGGACAATGCCGCGTCACAGTTGCCGGCTCCCATCGTGATCGGTGCCGAGTATCGCGATGGGTTGTGGCCGGACGAAAAATTGTTGCACCTCTTGGACAGCGCCACGGGAGACACCCCGGTCGCTCTGGCCTCGGTCGATGTGCACTCGGGCTGGCTTAACAGTGCTGCCCTGAGCGCGCTGGCGGTTACTGGCCACGATGAGCAAGGTGTCATTAAGGAACTCGCGTGGTTTGAGCTCACCCAACGCTTAGGCATGGTGTCCGCCGAGACTGTGGATTCCTGGGTATTGGACGCTGCTGGTCATGCTGCCTCCCGCGGGGTTGTCGGCATTGTTGATTTTGAGATGGGCTACAGCATCCCGGATTGGGTCCGGAGAGCAGCGGGTCACGATGGCCCCTACCCGCTGCAGATTCAGGCTGCCGTATATCCTGACGACCTCGATCGAGCACTCGAAGAAGGAATGGTTAGTGGCGTGGTCCTTGCCCCGGGGATAACAGTGGGGCCGTTCAAAATCATCACGGATGGCTCTCTCAATAGTCGCACCGCCCACTGTGTGGAGCCCTACCTGGCGGTCCCCGGTGAGGAATATGGGGCTATGAATTTCCCCCCCGAAGACATCGAGGCCATGCTCACCAAGGCCCATACCGCTGGATTTTGGTTAGCGGTTCACGCCATTGGCGACCAAGCCAACAGGGTCATCTTGGACATTTTCGAACGTCGCGGGTTGAGCGGTCGCATTGAGCATGCACAATTGGTGCGCGAAGAGGACTTTCCTCGTTTTGCCGCCCTGGGAATTATCGCCAGTGTCCAACCGGAGCACGCCATCGATGATCGGGACGTGACGGATGTGTATTGGGCCGATCGGGCCGAGCGCGCCTTTGCCCTGCGAAAACTCGTTGATAGCGACGCGACGTTGGCGCTGGGCTCCGATGCCCCCGTGTCGCCGCTTGACCCGTGGATTGAAATTGCTGCCGCTGTGACGAGAACGAGAGACGGACGCGAACCTTGGCAGCCTGAGGGGGGCTTGAGCTTTGATGAAGCCCTGCGCTTTTCGACCCGAACCACGCTGGAGGTGGGACAGCCAGCCAACATCGTGGCACTTGACGCTGACCCGCGCTGGTTACTTGAAGCCTTCGGAAGCAATATGCCCAAAGCCAGTGATGCTCTCCGAGGGATGACCGTTGCCCTGACGGTGTCCGCGGGAATAGTGACGCACACGACCCTGGCTGGAGAGGGGATGACGGGAATCGAACCCGCGCCATCAGTTTGGAAAACTGAGGCTCTACCATTGAGCTACATCCCCGAAGGACTAGGTGCGCCTTAGATGTTACTGCATGGAAGCCCTCCGGGCCCGCGCTAAGGATTCAACCGGCTAGACTTCCCACGGTTGTTTCGCCGGGGTTCCTGCACAGGCACCGTGTTACGAAGGTGATGCACGCTGGACCTTCGGGGCGTAGCTCAGCTTGGTAGAGCGCCCGCTTTGGGAGCGGGAGGTCGCAGGTTCGAATCCTGTCGCCCCGACGGACACACACATCGATATTTATGGGAGAAAAAGCTTTGCCAACCACTACTAAAGAGTCCCTCAGCCCCACACGGGTCCGCCTGCTCATCACGGTCACCCCCGAGGAGCTCAAGCCCAGTATTGACCACGCTTACCAGCACATTGCCGAGGGAATGAATATCCCCGGTTTTCGCAAGGGTAAAGTTCCGCCCCCCATTATTGACCAGCGAGTGGGCCGTGGCGAAGTGCTCAATCACGCCGTGAGCGAAGGGCTAGATCGCTACTTTCAGGAAGCCGTCAAGGAAGAAAAAATCCGGACCCTCGGGCAGCCCCAGGCTGATGTCACGACGTGGCCTTCGGACAAAGATTTCTCCGGCGACCTGGTGGTGACTGTCGAGGTTGATGTTCGCCCCGATTTCACGATTCCCGATCTGGAAAAATACACCGTTGAGGTGGCGCCGATCTCTGTGTCTAAGGAAGACGTGGAGTCCGACCTGGATGACCTTCGTTCTCGCTTTGGCAACTTGGTGACCGTGGACCGCCCGATTGCCAGTGGTGACTTTGTCCAGATTGACTTGGAAGCCACCATTGGGGCCAAGACCATTGATAGCGCCAGCTCGATTAGTTATGAAGTGGGCTCCGGCCAACTCATCGATGGCATTGATGACGCCCTTGACACTCTTACCGCTGGCGAGTCCACCACGTTTGAGTCCAAGCTCTTGGGCGGGGACCACGGGGGCGACATGGCCCAAATTGCCTTGACGGTGTTGAGCGTGAAAGAGCGAGAACTTCCCGAAGCTGATGACGACTTTGCGCAAATTGCGAGCCAGTTCGACACTATTAAAGAACTTCGCGCAGACCTCAAAGCGCAGCTTGAGCGCGGCGGGGTTTTCAAGCAGGCTCAGCAGGCCCGCGATGCGCTCGTGGAGAAGATGCTTGGAGACATTGACATGCCCCTACCCCAAAGCGTGGTGGATGCCGAAGTGCACCGCCACCTCGAGGGCGAGAAGCGTTTAGAAGATGAGGTCCACCGCAAGGAGGTCATTGAGTCCACGGAGAAATCGCTGCGAACCCAACTGATGTTGGATGCTCTGGTCGAAGTTCTCGAAGTGGAAGTGTCCCAGGAAGAGCTGACCCAGTATCTGATGCAGTCGGCCAGCCAATACGGCATGGAGCCCGCGGAGTTTATTCAAAGCCTTCAGCAAAACAACCAGGTTCCCTCCATGGTGGGAGAGGTTGCTCGTTCCAAGTCGCTCTCCGTAGCCCTGGCGAAGGTCACAGTGAAGGACACGGGGGGCAAAAAGGTGGATCTCACGTCGGTGACCAACACGGCAACTGATCCTGTGGAGGCCGCTATTGCTCAGGCTGTCTCGGACAGCGCTGACCAGGGTGAGCACGACCGCTAACCACCACTTTGCCGAGGGCGAACAGGGGCGGTTTTCGAAGACCCGCACCGCTACTCTCGAATCATTGCGCTAATTGGCCTACAAGGAGAGCGACACTGTGACGATGTCTGAAAGTATGATGCAGCCGAACGTTTTCGACCGGTTGCTTAAAGATCGCATCATTTGGTTGGGGTCAGAAGTTCGTGACGATAACGCGAACGAGATTGCGGCAAAACTCCTGCTTTTGGCCGCAGAGGACCCTGACAAGGACATTTACCTCTATATCAACTCTCCGGGTGGATCAATCACCGCCGGCATGGCGATATACGACACGATGCAGTTTGTTCCCAACGATATTGTCACCGTGGGAATTGGTATGGCCGCTTCCATGGGCCAGCTCCTTCTTACCGCGGGCTCCAAGGGCAAGCGCTACATCACGCCTAACGCTCGAGTTCTTCTCCACCAGCCTCACGGCGGGTTCGGCGGGACAGCCAGCGACATTCAAACTCAGGCGCACCTCATCAACGATATGAAGAAGCGCCTCGCACAAATCACCGCCGAAGCAACAGGCAAATCCCTGGAACAGATCACCGAAGACGGGGATCGCGACCGTTGGTTTAGTGCTGAAGAAGCTATGGAATATGGATTTGTTGATCACATTCGCGCCTCTGCCAGCGACGTTGTCGGTGGCGGCGGAACCGAGCAGGGCAAGAAGAAATAGGCATACTCACCATGATGAACATGAACCCCACGTCCCGCCAGGAGTTTTCGATGCCTGAAGCCCGCTACATTTTGCCTACTTTCGAGGAGCGCACCAGCTACGGGTACAAGCGCCAAGACCCCTACGCCAAGCTCTTCGAAGACCGCATTGTCTTCTTGGGGGTTCAGGTGGATGATGCGTCTGCTGACGACGTTATGGCTCAGCTCCTCGTGTTGGAAAGCCAGGATCCTGATCGCGACATCGTGATGTATATCAACTCCCCTGGTGGCTCCTTCACCGCGATGACGGCCATCTACGACACGATGCAGTATGTGCGGCCCCAAATCCAGACCGTGGTCTTGGGCCAGGCTGCCTCCGCAGCCGCGGTGATTTTGGCGGGCGGAGAAAAGGGTAAGCGCCTCGCCCTTCCTAACGCCCGCATTCTTATCCACCAGCCCATGATGGGCGAAGCTGGCCGTGGCCAGGCTTCCGACATCGAGATCCAGGCCAAAGAGATTGCCCGTTTGCGGGATTGGTTGGAAGAAACCTTGTCGAAGCACTCCAATAAGGGTGTTGACGAAGTACACCGCGATATTGATCGCGACAAGATTCTTACCGCCGATGAAGCGCTGGAATATGGTCTGATTGACCAGGTGCTCAATACGCGTAAATCCATTGGTGTTGCCAGTCCAGTGAAGGGCCCTGAAGCCGTTACTGCTGGTTAGGTTTTCTTGACTTTTTTCGCGCTGCTAGCGCGAAAAAAGCAAGTATTCCCAAAGAAACCGCAAAGCCTATGCTGATAGCCCAGCCGTTCATGGGTTCCGTCTCGGTGGAGAGCTCAAGCGTTGGTTGTGCGGCGGCGGTTTTCTCCTCGGTACTGAGCGCATCGCCACGGGGCTCGCCCGTACCGGGCTCGTCGGCGCCTGTGCGCTCGGTACCGCACTCGGGTGGCGTGGAATATCCGACCGAGGGCGTGTGAGAAGCGGAGGGGTCAAAGGTCACGCCGTAGCTTTCGGACAGGCTGTGACCATCGGAGGATACAAACTGATACACGATTGTGTAGGGGCCCGGTGGGCCTAAATCGACCAGGGTTTCCATGCGGCGTTCGTCGACGGTGACGCAACCATCGCCGTAATACAGGCCTTCGCCATCGCGCACCGCAATGGCGAAGCCTCGACTTTCTCCGCCGAGATCAAGAAATGTGTCATCGGTTGCGATTGATATTGCCAGGGGGCTTTCGGTCACCACGGAGCCCTCCTCGGGGGAAAGAGCTTCCACCACGTTGTGAGCAAACGCGGGGAGGGCAGGTGTACTCAGCATCGCTGCAGCCACGAGTGCGAGGAGAACGCGCGGCAGAACGCTGACGCTCTGGTTTTCTTCCATCCTCATGGTCACACAGTGTATTCCCGCCACGCCTAAGGGCACCTGGGGATAATCCAAGGCCCAAGGGTCGTGAGAGGTAGGCTAAAAATGGCAAACCGCAAGAGGGAGAGTGTCCGATGGCGCGCACAGGAGAAACAGGCGAGCTTCTAAAGTGCTCGTTTTGTGGAAAAAGCCAGAAGCAGGTCCAGCAACTCATCGCCGGACCCGGCGTCTATATCTGTGACGAATGCGTTGAACTCTGTAATGAGATTATTGATGAGCGCCAATCTGAAGGCACAGCTCAGGCAGTGGCCGACTTTGATCTGCCCAAGCCCAAAGAAATCTATAGCTTCCTTGAGGAATACGTCATAGGGCAGGAGAAGGCAAAAAAATCCCTCTCTGTGGCCGTCTATAACCACTACAAGAGAGTGCGCGCAGCGGCTTCGCCTCACGCCGTGGATGCAGAAGACGACGTTGATATTCAAAAGAGCAACATTTTGCTTATTGGTCCCACGGGGTGTGGGAAAACATATCTTGCCCAGACGTTGGCTAAACGCCTCAACGTCCCCTTCGCTGTAGCCGACGCGACCGCACTCACTGAAGCGGGTTACGTCGGCGAGGACGTGGAAAATATTTTGTTGAAGCTGTTGCAGGCCGCAGATTATGACGTCAAGCGTGCGGAGACCGGCATCATTTATGTCGACGAAATTGACAAGATTGCCCGTAAAACGGAGAACCCTTCTATCACCCGGGACGTGTCAGGTGAGGGTGTCCAGCAGGCTCTGCTCAAGATTTTAGAGGGAACTGTTGCGTCGGTTCCACCTCAGGGCGGACGTAAGCACCCGCAACAAGAGTTCATTCAAATCGACACAACCAATGTGTTGTTTATTGTGGCGGGAGCTTTCGCGGGTCTTGAGGAAATTATTTCCCAGCGCGTAGGCCGCCACGGGATTGGGTTTGGTGCGCCGCTGCACAGCAAAAACCGTTCCGAAGATCTTTACAGTCAGGTCCTTCCCGAGGACCTTCATAAGTTCGGCCTGATTCCCGAGTTCATCGGACGACTCCCTGTGGTCACCACGGTGACTCCGCTGGATAAAACCGCACTGATCGACATTCTGACAACACCTAAGAATGCGCTCATCAAGCAGTATCAGCGGATGCTCGAGTTTGATGGCGTGACTTTGGAGTTCGAGCAAGAAGCGCTGGAAGAAATCGCAACGCTTGCGGAAGAACGCCAAACGGGGGCCAGAGGTTTACGCGCGATTTTGGAAGAAGTTCTGGGACCCGTGATGTTTGATGTTCCCTCCACCGACAAGGTCGAACGCGTCATCATCACGAAGGACGCGGTCTTGAAGAACGCCGCTCCCCTCCTGATTACCAAAACAGCTCCCCGTCGAGAGAAGTCCGCGTAGTTTTACTCGGTGACCTTAGTTCCGGTGTCCAAGGTGGCAATCGGTCTGTTCTCCAGCCACGTGAGCGTCCAACGCACTGTCGCGACCTCGTCTTCCGTGAGGTCCAATTCTGCGGCACGCAATCTGCCCACAAAACCCTCAGAGACGCCCCTCGGACTCTCTCCGAGAGAAAATCTACTTCCCAGCTGCATTAGTTCTCCCCGCTCACGAGGTCTTCGTAGACGACCCATGAACTCTTGGTGGCAAGTGTGTCATACAGGCGCTGTGCGGTGGTGTTATCTGCCTCGGTAAACCACCGTAACTCTCCTCCACCGTGCGCTGTGGCGTGGGCTTTCACCCGCGTAATCAATGCGCGACCCACGCCCAGCCCGCGCGCCTTGGGGGTCGTGAAAAGGTCGTCGAGGAACCATGAAGGTCCGGCACTAAAAGTGTCGTGCTGACGCCTGAGGTGGGCAAAGCCCAGAATGGTGTCCTGGTCGACGGCGACAAAACACATCACGGGGTGACCCTGTTCCATGAGCCATTCCCAGACGCCCGCGATTGTCTGAGGGGTAAATGCCGTTTCGTAGTACACCCCGTAGGCAAGAAACAATGACTCCCATTGGGTGCGGTCGCCAAGCTCCACATCGCGTACAGAGAATTCTGTGGGTTTATTCATCCTCGGTGGTCTCCATTTCAAGAGAGAGTAGTTCGATGAGGGTTCCCGCTTCCCACTCAAGCTGGTCAATCTTTCCGACAGCCTTGAGGTCGTCCCAGGCGCTTTTCAGGAGCTCGGGCGCGCGGAGCGTGGCGCGGGTAACCGCGGTCTTTTGGGCCACTTTCTGATCCGTCTTTGCCCGACGGATGGTGATCAGAGCTTCGCCGGCGAGAGTCAAAAGCCCGGCGTAGGTCGATGGGTCAGCAGCCGTGGCAAACTCATTTCTCTCGGGCCACGGTGCCACGTGGATACTGCCCTCGTGAGTCCAAGACCATACTTCCTCAGTGGCAAAAGGAATGACGGGAGCGAGAAGGCGGAGGATAACTTCGATTGCGGTCCGGAGCGCGGTGACCGCGCTCACGCGGGCCTGGCCTTGACCAGTGTAGGAGCGCTCCTTCACAAGCTCTAGATAGTCATCGGTAAACGTCCAAAAGAACGCTTCGGTGACATCGAGAGCCTTGGCGTGATCGAAGTTTTCATAGGCCGCACTCGCCTGGTCGATGACGCCTCCCAGGTGGGAGAGCATGTCGCAATCGAGAGGTTCGGTGACCTCTCCCGTGTCGCCTTCGAAGCTATAGACGAACTTTGCGGCGTTGAGTACCTTGATGGCGAGGCGTCTGCCGATTTTGATTTGTTTAGGGTTTTGTGGATCAAAAGCGGCATCAGTGCCCAGTTTGGAGGAGGCCGCCCAGTAGCGCACCGCATCGGATCCGTGGTCATCCAGCATTCCTTGCGGAGTGACCACGTTGCCCTTGGATTTGGACATCTTTTTGCGATCCGGGTCGACGATGAACCCCGAAATTCCGGCGTTCTTCCAGGGGATAGTGCCGTGTTCCAGTTCTGCGCGCAACACCGTGCTAAACAGCCAGGTCCTGATGATGTCTTGGCCCTGGCTCCTCAAGTCATAGGGGAAGACGAGGTCAAACAGCTCAGGGTCACTTTCCCACCCTCCCGCTAGTTGGGGGGTGAGGCTGCTGGTGGCCCAGGTGTCCATGATGTCGAGCTCGCCGACAAAGCCCCCTGGTTGACCGCGTTGGTCTTCGCTAAAGCCGGGAGGCGTTTGGGAAGAAGGATCCACGGGCAGGGCGGACTCATCCGGGGTGATGACCTCGCCGTCGAGGGGCTCACCGTCGGCGTCGAGGGGATACCACACGGGAATGGGCACTCCAAAGAACCGCTGGCGAGAAATGAGCCAATCGCCGGAAAGCCCGTTTACCCAGTTTTCGTAGCGAACGCGCATGAAGTCAGGATGAAAGCTGACCTGTTGACCACGCTGGAGAAGCTTCTGAGATAGGTCCTTATCTTTGGCGCCGTTGGAGACATACCACTGCCGCGTGGTGACGATTTCGAGTGGTTTGTCGCCTTTTTCAAAGAATTTGACCGGGTGGACCATGTTTTCTGGCTCCCCCTGTAGGTCACCGCTGGTGCGCAACATTTCCACCATGGCGGCTTTAGCGCTAAAGACGGTTTTGCCCGAGAGTTCAGCAAAGGAGGCTTGCGCATGGTCGCTTTCCACCCAGGGTGGGGTGTCGGCGACAATGCGCCCATCTTTGCCCAGGATGGGTCTGGTCTGAAGTCCTAGCTCCCGCCACCACACCACATCGGTGACGTCGCCGAACGTGCAGACCATGGCGATTCCGGTCCCTTTGTCTTTCTGAGCGAGGTGGTGGGCCATCACAGGAACCTCCACTCCAAACAGTGGCGAGGTGACGGTCGTCCCAAAGAGAGGTTGGTAGCGCTCGTCGTCCGGATGGGCAACCAGAGCCACACACGCTGCGATGAGCTCTGGTCTTGTAGTGACAATCACCACATTGTCGCTACCTGAGGTGGGGTGAAAAGCAATGTGGTGATACGCGGAGGGCTGCTCGCGGTCTTCGAGTTCCGCCTGAGCGACAGCCGTTCTAAAGGTGATGTCCCAGAGCGTCGGGGCATCGGCTCGATACGCTTCGCCCCGGGAGAGGTTGCGCAAGAACGCTCGTTGCGCCACCGCCTGGGAATGATCATCAATGGTGCGGTAGGTCAGCGACCAGTCCACACTGAGGCCAAGCGCTCTCCACAGGTCCTCGAACTGTTTTTCATCTTCCCGGGTAAGTTCTTCACACAGGGCAATGAAGTTGCGCCGAGAGATGGGGAGCTGCTCACCCGGCTTTGAGCCGTCCTTGCTTGCCCCTGCCTCCAAGGGAGGCTCGAAGCCTTCGGTATAGGGCAAAGAAGGGTCGCATCGGACGCCGTAATAGTTCTGGACGCGCCGCTCCGTGGGCAGTCCGTTATCGTCCCACCCCATGGGGTAGAAGATTTCCTTGCCCCGCATGCGCTGGAAGCGCGCGTGGAGATCCATGTGGGTGTAGCTAAAGACGTGGCCAATGTGCAAGCTTCCCGAGGCCGTCGGGGGAGGAGTATCAATGGCAAAGACGTGGCCTTTGCCTCTTTCGAGAGCTTTTTCGCGATTGAAGCGGTAGGTGCCCTGGGCTTCCCAGCGCTTGCCCCATGCGTCTTCCAGGCCTTCAAGAACTGGCTTCTCCGGTATCGAACCCGTCATGGAGGAGCACCTTCTTCGTTATAGGCGACACCGTGTCCAAGGTGCCTGAGTATGAATGTTCCCCCATGCTACAAAACAAAGCCTCTCTTGGCACGATTGCGCGGGAGGACGGGGTTTATCGGGCACGATCACAGAGTGTGGTCCATTGTGTCTCACAAGCCGGGGCTTGGTAAGAAACGGCGCCCAGAATTGTGCGCTGGGTGCTGAGCGTTGGTGCCAAATCACGGCGTTGTCTTCACAGACTTTCAGCGCGAGTGAAACCCGGTGATCACGGGTCCTACGGCATCCCGCAGGTAAGGCTCCAGCGTGCCGCGTACTGTGCCAGCAGATGCCCACGTCTGAGCTCCCGCGATGGTGGCAGCGAGGCACGCGTAGGCGGCAGCCTGTGCGGTGGCGGGGTCCAGACCGTGCTGGCTGAGGAATCTCGTGACAATCTCTGCTTGGTGGGTAAACCGTGTCAGTGCGGAGGCCTGAAGGTCGTGAATGCTGCCGACTAGCTCATGCTGTGTGAGAGCAAACGGAACCCGATCAGGCCCAAACTCGCTACCGACGGCGAGGATAGCGTCGAGTACCGCCTCGAGCGCGGTGACGTTGTCGATTGCTGATCCGCGCTCGGTCGTGGCGTGAAGTTCAGCCCCAAGGCGGTCAAGAGCGCGGTCGAGCTCTACCCAAAAAACATCGCTTTTGGTGGGAAAGTAGTTGAAAAATGTCGCCCGGCTGACGCCGGCGCGCTGGGTGATCTGCTCCACCGTCGTCCTGGCGTAACTGTTTTCGAGGAATAGCTCGAACGCGGCATCCTGCAACATCTCTCGCGAGGATACTTGCGGCCGACCGCGGGGTATTTCTTCCCCCATAATGCCCTCCTTGACAGTTATTGTACTCAGTCTAGTTAATGTAGACTCATCAACGAATCCCCCATTCTTAGCGAAAGTGATGTCATGTCAAAGCGCGTACGTGTCCTGAAACAGCTCGCGGCGGTTGCCGCCGCTGGTGCCCTCGTTGTCACCCTTGGAGGCTGCTCTGCGGAGCCCACCCCAGCAGTGGAAGAGCCCACCCCGATAGCCAGCACCATCACGTTTGCTATTGAGGGGGCAAACCTCAGCGCCGGGCATATGGACATCCACTCCAGCCAGCTGGACGTCGCATCGCTCGTGTTACGAAACACCTTCGACTCCCTTGTCGCCCAGGATGCGAGCGGAGCATTCGTGCCGTGGCTTGCGAAATCCTGGACGATTTCCGAAGACGGACTTCGCTACACGTTCCAGCTCCGTGAAGACGTCACCTTCCACGATGGAGAAGCGTTTAACGCTGAAGCTGTGAAGGTCAACTTCGATCACGTCGTCAATCCCGAGACAGCATCGGCTCAGGCAGCGAGTTTGATTGGATACGCCGAAGACGGTGGTTACTACGTCGACACCGAAGTTCTCAGCGAATTTGAGGTTGCGGTGAACTTCCGTCAGCCCTACGCGCCTTTCCTACAGGGTGTCAGCCTTCCGCAGCTCGGTTTCTACTCTCCGAAGGTGCTCGAAGTAAGCGCTGACGACCTCAAAGCCGGTGGACCGGGCGTCACGGTGGGAACGGGTCCCTTCATGTTGACCGACTACACACCCGATCAGGAGCTGGTCTTCACAGCAAACCCTGACTACAACTGGGCGCCTGAAGGCTCAGCGCATCAAGGCCGTGCGGCATCGGACACGCTCATTATTCGCATCCTGCCTGAGGCAGCATCGCGAGTGGGGGCCATCGCGAGCGGCGACGCAGATGTTGCAGCAGACTTCACGCCGAACATGGCGGCCCAGCTCGGAAGCGACGTGACCGTCACCTCCGTCGAGCTGCCAGGGTTGCCCTACTCGCTGTATCTCAACGAGGATTTCGGAGTGTTCTCCGACCAACGAGTGCGTGAGGCGTTCAGCGTTGGTGTTGACACGCAGTCTGCCATCGACAGCATTTACCTCGAACAGTTCAGCCGGGCATGGAGCATCCTCGGTCCGACAACACCCAACTCCTATGACGCTTCACTCGAGGGCAGCTGGCCCTTTAACCCAGACAAGGCCAACACGCTTTTGGATGATGCGGGCTGGACCGAACGTGATGATGACGGATATCGCGTGAAGAACGGCGAGCGCCTGAGCGCGCGATGGATTGCCTGGACGCCGGTGCCTGATGACCGCGCAAGCCTCGCTGACTTCATTCAGTCCGACCTGAAGAACATCGGCTTTGAGATTGTGCGCGATGTGCTGGAGCCGGCTCTCTACAACGAGTCGTACGGCCCGCGCACCTTCGATCTGACCGACTGGGCGTTCTCCAGCCCTGACGCCGATGTGTTGCGCAGTCACCTCGGCACGGGTGGGTTCCAGACGGTCTCTCCCGTGGCGAAGCCAGAGGTCGACACGTGGCTTGACGAGGCTGTCGCGACGAGCGATCCCGCTGCACGTGCCGCGCTGTACACGAAAATCCAGGCGTGGAATGCCAAAGAGGTTCTCATCGTTCCTCTCTATGTGGCGTCTGAAATCACGGTGGCCAACGACACGGTGAAGGGGCTCACGTTCGATCTGTACGGCAGGGCATCCTTCTACGGCGCCTCGGGCTTCTGAGTGAAAGACCGTTAGCCGGATGACCGCAGTCCGACACGCACCTGGCCGGGGTGCGGTCATCCGTTTTGCCACAGCCTTCGCCGTGCGCCTGGGCGGAGTTCTTCTCGTCATTTGGGGAGCAGCGACGGCCGGATTCATCGCTCTGCGTTTGATTCCTGGCGACCCCGTCGATGTGATGTTGGGGGTGCACGCACGGGTCGGCGAGGCAGTGCGCGAGCAAATCCGCGCAGAGTGGGGACTCGATCAGCCACCACTCGTGCAATATGTCCTTTACCTGGGGCGCCTGGTGCGCGGTGATCTGGGCGAGTCCTATCAGCTCCGCAAGAGCGTCGCCGAGATAATCGGCCAGCAAGCTCTGCCGACACTTCAGCTCACCGCGCTGGCTTTGCTTTTTGCCCTGGTACTCGCGCTCGGCGCTGCGCTGCTCGCGCGGGGGCAGCGGTCAAAGCGAATCGTGTCGCTGGTGGAACTGTTCGTCATCTCCTCACCGACGTTCTGGATTGGGCTCGTGCTGCTCGCCGTGTTTTCTTTCCAGTTGGGGTGGTTCCCGGTGACGGCAACGCAGGGTTTCGCGTCGCTCGTCCTGCCTGCGCTGACCCTGGGCCTTCCCGTTGCAGGAATCATCAGCCAGGTGCTGAGGCAGGGCCTCGATGCGGCGGAGTCTCAGCCCTTTTCGACGACAGCGCGCGCTCGAGGAGTCAGCCGCGCTGGTCTCGTTCTCCGCCATAGTCTTCGCCATGCCGCGGCCGACAGTCTGACGCTGACCGGATACCTGGTGGGCTCCCTTCTCGGTGGTGCTGTGCTGGTGGAGACCGTGTTCGCGCGTCAGGGACTAGGCGGAGTAGCCATTCGCGCCATCATCGGCCGGGACATTCCGGTGGTCCTGGGCATTATTGTGGGCGCTGCGATCGTCTTTGCCGTGGTGAACCTGCTTGTTGACCTCACCTACCGTCAGCTTGACCCCAGGTTGCGTATTGCCGTGAGGGAGGCGTCGGTATGACCAGCATGGTCACCGCTGTGTCACCGCCTCGGCGCCCGAGGCGTCCTTCGATAGTCCGCCACATCCCTCCGCTGGGCGTTGTGGCAGCGGTCATCGTTCTTGGCGTTGTGCTCCTCGCCGCCATTGCACCATGGATACTGACCGGGCAAAGCCCTTTGCAGACTGACGCAACAGCAGCACTCCACGCACCCAGCGCGGCGCATCTCTTTGGAACGGACCAGTCTGGTCGAGATGTGCTGTCTCGCGTCATTTACGGAGCCAGGTACTCCCTCATTGTGGGTCTTGGAGCGACGCTACTGGCGCTTCTCGCCGGCCTTGTGATCGGCATTGGCGCGGGGCTTGCCCCGCGCTCGGTCGACGGTGTGCTGTCTCGCCTCATCGATGTTCTGATGGCGTTTCCCGAATTCCTCTTCGCGCTGCTGGTCATCGCCGTTATTGGCCCCGGCGAGGTGAGCATCGTCATCGCCGTCGCGTTGGCCGCAGTTCCCGCCTATGCGAGGGTCGCGCGGGTGCAGACCATGGTCGTCTCGCGCGCTGGCTACGTGCGCGCCGCGAGCTCTCTCGGGGTGCGTCCCCTTGCGGTGATTGTGCGCCACATCATTCCCAACACCCTGGGACCGCTGCTGGTGATGGCCACCATTGGTGTTGGTACCGCGATCGTCTCCGCCGCGGGACTTAGTTTTCTCGGGCTTGGCCCGCAACCGCCGACGCCTGAGTGGGGCGTCATCCTGTCAGAGGGCCGGAATTTTCTTGCTACCGCGTGGTGGATTGC
>Ga0209491_10002964_pt1 | contig 28945 bp, 30 predicted proteins | sample BON02_FD_187213 | JGI IMG/M metagenome (GOLD analysis project Ga0209491, IMG submission 187213) | Freshwater microbial communities from Lake Bonney liftoff mats and glacier meltwater in Antarctica - BON-02 (SPAdes) (version 2) | ecosystem: Environmental > Aquatic > Freshwater > Ice > Glacier...
GCCACCGTCCGACGAGAGCCGCCCGCCATCAAAGGCAGCGCTCACCTTTTTGCGACAAATGGCTGTAAATGCGAACCGTGTATCGATAGGATCGGCCATGACGGGTGTGGCACTTTCTGTCCGAGGGTAATATGGTTTTTTAACGCCCATTCATTACCCAATTTCAGCCAGTTATGCCATGCCTGTTAGCCCCGAATTACCACGCTCGTGAATAAGATGGGTTAGGTCGGTTTTCCCAAAGCAATTACCACGGATTTTATATGCGCCTGCCATCGGGCGGGGACATAGGAAATCCATTGTAACGCGTTGGTTCTGGTTATCGTAATATCGGCGCGTTCCTTTCAGGGACAGCATGAACCCGGAGAAGCCCCTCTCCGTGAGATGACGCGGGCACCCGCTCACCCCGACGCAGCCCGCGTCATCCATCCTTCAATGTTCGAAATCTATGTCCAGCCGATAGCCAACGCCCGGTTCGGTCAGCAGATATTCCGGCTGTGATGAGTCATATTCCAGCTTTTGCCGGATAATACCAGAAGTTGGAGATTCTGACTCGTGAAGGGTTGCCAAGACTGGCTGATGGTGATTCAAGATGGCAAACGACAGGAGTTTACCATGGCAGCTATTCCCATACGGCCGGATTTTGACGCGTCGCAGTTGCGGTTGGCAGCACGTAAATCGAAAGATGGACCTCAAGCCCGTCGTCTTCTGGTGTTGGCGGCGATTTATGACGGGTCGTCTCGGACGGAGGCGGCGCGGATCGCCGGAGTGACGGTCCAGATCATTCGCGACTGGGTGATCAAATTCAATGAAGTTGGCCCTTCGGGCCTGATCAACCGCAAGGCGCCGGGACAACCGTCGATCCTGAACGCGGCTCACCGGGCAGCGCTTGTCGAAATCATCGAGAAAGGCCCGGCACTCGAGGTAGACGGGGTCGTGCGTTGGCGGATCTGCGATCTCAGGGATTGGCTGAAGAAGAAGTTCAATGTCTCAATCTCGAAGCCGACGCTGAGCCGGGAGCTTCGCGCACTGGGTTATCGGAAACTGTCAGCGCGGCCCCGACACCATGCGCAGGATCGCGATGCGCTGGAGGCGTTCAAAAAAGGGGGTTCGCAGCCGAGCTGGCAAAGGTCAAAGCGAGTCTCCCCGACGACAGGCCGTTAGAAATCTGGTTCCAGGACGAGGCCCGGGTCGGTCAGAAGAACAAGATCACCCGCCGCTGGGCCAAGCGCGGCACCAGGCCGTCAGCGCCCCATGACCAGCGCACCCAGTCAACATACATCTTCGGGGCTATATGCCCTGCCCAAGACAAGGGTGCCGGTTTGGTCCTGCCATTCTGCAATACCGAGGCAATGTCGCTTCATCTGGTGGAGATATCTACTCTCGTCGCCGAAGGAGCGCACGCGGTGATCATGATGGATCAGGCAGGATGGCACACCACCGCCAAGCTCGATATTCCTGACAACCTCTCGCTGATCCCGATCCCGGCCAAGTGCCCAGAGCTGAACCCGGTCGAGAATATCTGGCAGTACATGCGCGAGAACTGGCTTTCCAATATGGTCTTCCAGTCGGGGGAGGAAATCCTCGACCATTGCTGCGATGCCTGGAACAAATTAATCGCCGAAACAGGCCGCATCAACTCCATCGGATACCGTGAGTGGGCCCACCAGTCATGATTACTGAGATTTGGTATAAGAGCCATATAGCTGCGTAAATATTGGGTATCGACCGTAGGATCATTCCATCCGGCAAGCAGCAGCTGGCGATGGGTCACAACCTGTCCGGCGTGGCGCGCCAATGTCTCAAGCAGATCAAACTCCTTGGGAGAAAATTTGATCTCCTCGTCCATCAGAAAGACCTTTCTTTTGAGAAAGTCGATCCGCAAGTGACGCGATTCAAACTCCTGGCTTTTCACGGCCTCATTTTTCCTGCGCCGGACAGCAGCCCGAATCCGCGCCAAAAGCTCCTCGATATTGAACGGCTTGTTGATGAAATCATCCGCCCCCTGATCCAGTGCCGCAACCTTTTCTGCTTCCTGGTGGCGGGCAGACAGGATCAGGATCGACAAGGCGTTCAGGCCGAGCAATTTCGCGATGATTTCCTTGCCATCGGCATCGGGCAGTCCGAGGTCGAGCAGGACAATATCAAACACCGTATCTTTCGCCTTTTTCAGTGCCTCGGCGGCTGTGCCGGCTGAATCCTAGCCATAGCCTTGCGCGATCAATACCGGTTGCAGCGACCGGATGAGCGCGGTCTCGTCATCGACCAGCAATATTTTCACGTTCATTGGCCAATGCTTTCTGATGGGGAGGGCGATGCCGGAAGCTTGACGATAATCTTGGTCCCCTTGCCCATTTCCAATGGGCTGTGTGCGGCAATTTCGCCGCCGAATGCCTGGGCAAAGCCGGAGGCGATTGAAAGACCCAGGCCGTGGCCTTCCTTGCGTATATTTTCTGCCGAGCGGTAAAACCTGTCAAAAACTCTGTTCAGCTCGGAAACCGGAATCCCGCATCCCTGGTCCGAAATGGCGATTTCAACCCGTCCAGCCTGCTTGTGACCGGTTATCAAAACCGGCGCATTGTCGGGACTATATTGGATCGCATTTTCGAGAATATTGTAGAATAATTGCTCGAGCATTACCGGATTGGCGCGCACCGTGCAGCTATCAAAGGGCAGGCTCTTGATGATCTCTCGCCCGCTGTGGTGCATTTTCACGGTGTTGACCGCCGAGCCCAGCATTTCCACCAGATCCAGGCTTTCCAGCTGATCCGGTGATATGCCGGCCTGAAGTCGGCCCAGATTGAGCAGGTTCGTGGTATAGCGGTTTAAGCGTTCGCACTGGTCCTGAATGATCGTCAGCATTTCCTTGCGCGAAGCTTCCGGCAGCGTTTCACCATAGGATGCAAGGCTGGATGCGGATGCGGAAATGGCCGCAAGCGGGGTGCGCATGTCGTGGGAAATGGAAGAAAGCAGCGCGGTCTTGAATTCCTCGGACCGGCGCATGGCTTCTGCCTCCGCCTTCTGGTGGAGCAGAACAAAGCGGTCGATTGCCATGCTCAGGAGATTCAGCACCGCGTCAAAGTCAATCTTGCTCAGCCGCTTGGATTTCTGAGCATCCTGGGTACAGATCAACACACCGATATGGCGTTCTGAAGATGACAGCAGATAGGCAATTTTCTCGTGCTGGACATGCTGCAATTCGCCTAGTCGGATGGCCTGCTTCGCCTCAGCCTGCCATCGCTCTTTGCCCACAACCGCCAGCCATATATCGTTGCTGATTGCATATATTTCAAATTCCCGGGCGGAATCGAATATGCCCGTCTCGACGATGGCCCGGTCAATATCTTCCAGATGCACCGCGGTCTGCAACCGATTGCTGATGTCGAGCAACAGATTGATTTTCTGCTGCGCAATCTCGGCGGCGCGGGCCCGGTCGTTGATCCGTCCCGCCAATATGCCCGACAGGAGAGCGCTCAAATTGAAGGCGACCAGCGGAATATATTCGTCGGACGTGGTGACGCCGAAATCGAGCAAAGGTTCGCTGAAGAAGAAATTATAGAAGAACGAGGCACCAATGCCCGCCAGCAAACCGCCGCGCAGACCGTTTACGGCACCGATGATGGTCACGGCGGACACATAGATAAGCGCGGCGCTGACCGGCCGGTCGGCGCTCTGGGCGACATAGGTTGCCAGGGTCCCGGCGACAAAGACTGCCAGACCGATGAAGAAGGAGACATAGCTGCGCGAACTGTCCGTGGACAGCCGTTCGAAGATCTTCGGCATATTGTTGAACATCGGCAGTTTCATCCGGGCGGCATAGCTGAAAATCCGCAAAGCCACATGCACGGATTTTCTATGCCGACCGCCAACCGGATTTCAGCCCGGCCAGGCAAAGGATAGGCGGTCTTCGCCGGTGGCTTCGGCGGAAGCGGCATAGCGGCGTTCCAGGATCGATCCATTGCCCGCATGGTCAATCGCAACAATCGTGCTGCAGCGCGTTCCGTACACCGGGCCGTGGATGAATATTCCGGAACTGGCTGGCTCCAGTGGCGTCGGCGATCCTGTATCTGCTGCATCTGCGGGCGGATAGGTCGATCTGCTCGTCAGTGTTTCCAGCAACCGGGCGGGGTCGTCTGACCCGCTTTGCAGCCAGTCTTGCAGAGCCGCATTGAGATGCTTTGCCTTGGTCCATGGCCTGTCCAGCGGCCCGTTTGTCAGTCCGTGGATGCCCGGCTCGAGCAGGCTGCTGATCGACTCTGGCCGGTTGGAATGCACATGCGCTTCGCCATCCGCGATGGTGATCAGGTTGAACGGGTTGAAGTCGGCGAAGGGCACCGCATCGAGATCGGCGCGATCGCCCTCACCGGACAGAAAATCTTTCAAAAGGTCACCGCGGGACGCGCGGCTGCTGTTCGCGACGCCATAGCCACTGAGATTGGTCACCGCGGCGAACCGCCCCTGTTCGGAAACCCCCAGCCAGGTACCACCCGCCTGGACATCTTTCCCGGCCAACATATGTTCGCGGCCCGGCCAGCGGGCCAGCGGCCGGGCCGGCCGGCCATGCATCTCGTCGCGGTTGCCGATTGCGACCAGTTTCCAGTGGGGATGGGCCTGCCACGCAAGTGAAATGATGCACATCCGGTACCAATAGCGAACGGCACCCGCTTTGCGAATATATTGTCCAGACAGGTCTCCTTTTTCCCAAAAAACATTAATCCGGGTGACACGGGTCACACCCCCTGAAGCAGAGCCCAACCCGCTTGCTGGCGAGGAAAAAGGAGGAAAGATGCAAATGTCGCCGGATCACGCCGACCGTGCACTTTTTGTGAAATTGATGCATAGTCACCATGATTCCAAATATGATCCGCGGCACCAGAGGAAAGAGCGCGCAACCATGAAATTAGGCCATGATCCAGAACTGCTTTCTTTCCGCGACAAGATCCGGGCCTATTTTGAAAATGACTATCCGCAGGACATTTTGGCAAAAACGGCTTCGGGCGCCAGCCTGTCCACCGCTGAAGTGCGCCGCGCAGAAATGGCGCTGGGCGAGAGGGGCTGGCTGGCGAGCGCCTGGCCTGAGCAATATGGCGGTCCGGGCTGGTCGATCGAAGAGCAATATATTTTTGACGAAGAACTGGAGAGAGCCGGGGCGCCGACGGTCACGCCGATGGGCGTGGTATATGTTGGTCCGGTCATCTTCACCTTCGGCACCGACGAGCAGAAAGCGCAATGGCTGGGCGGGATTGGTGACGGTTCGGTGGGCTGGGCACAAGGCTATAGCGAGCCCGAAGCGGGTTCCGATCTGGCCTCCCTGCAATTTTCCGCAGTGCAGGACGGTGACGAATATATACTCAACGGCACGAAAATCTGGACGTCCGCGGCCCAGCATGCCGACTGGATCTTCCTGCTGACCCGCACCTCGCGCGACGCCAAGAAGCAGATGGGCATCACCTTCATCTGCTGCAGGCTCGATCAGCCCGGCGTCACCGTGAAGCCGATCATCACCATCGACGGCAAATATCATCTCAGCCAGTGCGATTTTGTCGATGTCCGGGTTCCGGTTGCCAACCGTATTGGCGAGGAAGGCAAGGGCTGGTCCTATTCGCAATATCTGCTCGGCAATGAACGCACTTCTTATGCGCGCATCGGCGGCAAGCGCAAGCAACTGGCCGATATTCGCGCTATCGCATCACAAATCCCTACTGGGGGCAATCAGCGCCTGATCGATGACAGTTTTTTCGCCGGCCGGTTGTGCGAGGTGGAAACGCGGCTCGATGCCCTGGAGATTACCGTATTGAGAGTGCTGACCGCGGTCCGGGATGGCGGCACGCCCGGCGACGAGGCCTCGATCCTGAAGATCATGGCGACCGATCTGGCGCAGGACATCACGACGCTGTTTCTGGAAGCGGCGGCCGAGCACGGCAACCGCAAATTTGCTGATAGCGTCAGCCCGGACTGGACCGGTGATGCCGCCTTTGCCGCGCCCGGCGTCGCCAATTATTTCGGCACCCGCGCGCAAAGCATTTACGGCGGCACCAACGAAATTCAGCGGAACATTATCGCCAAGCGGGTGCTGGGACTATAGCGGGCAGGGCCGGATTTTTAAATCACCCGGTCTCCCGGAAGCGGATTTGGGCTGCGCGCAAAAAGTGCCGCGCTTATTGGGACGGAACCACCCAGCTGCCGCCAACGCACAGGACATTGTCCAGCGCCAGCCACGCATCGACGCTTTGCTGTGTTATCCCGCCGGTCGGGCAGAACAGGCACTGGCCAAATGGTCCGCTCAGTGCCTTCAATGCGGCAATGCCTCCCGATGCTTCTGCTGGGAAATATTTGAAATGGGTCAGGCCAAGATCCAGGCCGCGCATGATGTCGCCAGCGGTGGCAATGCCGGGAAGGAACGGAATATTGGCGGCGATGGCGGCATGGCCAAGCCTGTCGGTCAGACCGGGGGAGACTATGAATTCGGCCCCTGCGTCGATGGCAGCGGCAAGCTCATCTGGATTTGTGACAGTGCCAGCGCCGACGATGGCACCGGCAACCTGTTTCATTTCGGCGATCGCTTCCAGCGCAAATTCCGTCCGTATCAGCACTTCGAGAACCGGATATCCGCTTTTCACCAATGCTTCCGCCATGGGTTTTGCGTGCGCAAGATCATCGACGGCAAGGACCGGGATGATCGATGTTGCGCGCATCAGCTGCTCAATCGGCTTGATATTCATGACCCATGTTCCTCTATAAAGGCCTATGCTGCGCCGAGCAGGCCGGGTTCGGGATGGATGATGAGTTTTGCCGACAGGCTTTCCATCAACCCGCAATAGCGGCCCCTGGATGTGATCCGGGCGGCAAAGCCCGAACTGGCGATATGATCCGTCAGCCTTGATCCCAATCCACCTGCCAATATAAGCGTTGGCGAAAAACGATATCATGGCCATGGTAATATAGCACGCCACTGCGCGCAAAATCTGACGACAGATTGCCGGCGCAGAATTTTATAAAAGTGGTGACCCCTACGGGATTCGAACCCGTATTTCAGCCGTGAAAGGGCCGCGTCCTAACCCTTAGACGAAGGGGCCATACCAATTGCTGGTCAGCGAGCCACGGCCATTAGGGGGGTGCCGGGCTTTGGTCAACCCTCTTTTCGCCGGAATTTCGGGGCTGTTCGCTGGCGCTGTGGCAGACCGCCTGCCGCTTGTTGCCTTCTGCGTCGCGGGCGCCGCTGATGAAGGGACCGCGAGAATGAGCGGGATGATAATGGGGACGCCCTCCAGGCACGCCTTTGACGCTCCGTCAATCGGCCCAGGCGGCATCTTCCAGATGGATTTCCGCCGACGGGCGGCTGCCCCAGTCATCGATCTTGGCGCGGCCGGCAATCCATAATTTTCGTCCGCGCGGGGCGCTGAGCAGCGCCTGGCCGAGATCGCTTTCGGCGGCGCGAAAGGCAATGGTCTTGATCGATGCGCCATCATCGCCGCCGACAATCATCCGGACATGATCGGTTCCGACAATATCGCATTTGATGATTCGCACCGGTCCGGTGGCGATACGCGGCGCGGGCCAGCCCATGCCATAGGGGCCGGCGCCGTCCATCGCTTCGACCATCGTCGGATTGACGCCCTTGGGCGACAGCACCGCGTCGAGCAGCAGCGCCTTGCCATCCTGTGCCTTGCCGACGCTGTCGGCGAGCCGGTCATTGAGAAATTCGGAAAAGGCATCGACCTTGTCGGCATCAATCGTCATGCCCGCAGCCATGGCATGACCGCCGCCGGCAATCAGCAGGCCGCTGTCCTTGGCGGCGATGATCGCGGCGCCGAGATCGATGCCGGAAATCGAGCGGCCCGAGCCCTTGCCGATACCCTCTTCGTCGAGCGCGATGATGATCGCCGGGCGGTTCAATTTCTCCTTGATCCGTCCCGCGACGATGCCGATGACACCGGGATGCCAGCCTTTGGCGGACAATACTGCCACCGCCTGATTTTGTTGCGAGGAACACATGGCTTCCGCTGCTTCCAGCACATGGGCCTCGATCGCGCGGCGTTCCTGATTGAGATGGTCGAGTTCGGCGGCGATTGCCCGCGCCTCTTCGGGGTCCTGCGTGGTCAGCAATCGCACGCCAAGATCGGATTTGCCGACACGTCCACCTGCATTGATTCGCGGACCGAGCGCGAAACCGAGATCCGAGCAGATCGGTGCGCGCTTGAGCCGGCTGGCGTCGATCAGCGCCGACAGGCCAATATTCTGACGCCCGGCCAGCACCTTGATCCCCTGCGCGACAAAGGCGCGGTTGAGGCCGCGCAACTGGGCGACATCGGCCACCGTGCCGAGGGCGACAATATCCAGCAGCTCGAGCAATTTGGGCTCGGCCCGATTTTTGAAGAATCCCTGATTGCGCAGCGTTCTGACCAGCGCTGCGCCGAGCAGAAAGGCCATGCCGACGGCGGCGAGATGACCATGTTCCGCGCCGGCATCGCTTTCGTCCAACCGGTTGGGATTGACCAGCGCCAGCGCCTTGGGCAGTTCCGCCGCGCATTTGTGATGGTCGACGACGATCACCTCGACCCCGGCCTGATGCGCCATGTCGAGCGCTTCAAAGGCCATTGCGCCGCAATCGACGGTGACCACGAGATTGCTGCCTTGTTCGCCCAGCCTGACCAAAGCCTCGCCCGAGGGACCATAGCCCTCCATAAGTCGGTCGGGGATATAATAGCCGGCTTCCAGCCCGAGATCCCTGAGCAGGCGGATCAGCAAGGCGGCGCTGGTCGCGCCATCGACATCATAATCGCCGAATATCGTGATCTTTTCCTGAGTCTTGATGGCAAGAGCCAGACGATCGGCCGCCGTATCCATATCCTTGAAGACCGAGGGATCGGGCATGAAGCCCCTGATCGTCGGATCGCGGTTGACCTCGAGCGTTTCGCGGCTGGCACCGCGGGCAAGCAACAGCTGGGTGACCAGATCATCCGGCTGAAATCCGGGATCGCGCGCGTCGGCGCTGGTGCTGCGCCAGCGCCAGCTCTGGCCGGACAGGGAATTCTCTACGTTCAATACTGCGTTCATGGTCCGCGCTATGCGTGAAAGCTGCGGCGCTGACAATCGGTCAGTAACTTGTTAGGGAGCAGAGGATGAAAAAGCTTCTGATCGTCTATTATAGCTACACCGGCGGCACCGTCCAGATGGTCAAGGCTGCTGCCGAGGCCGGGCGGGGTGAGGACGGCACGGATTTGCGGGTGATTCGCGCCGAAGATTGCCAGCCGGAGGACATGTTGTCCGCTGATGGTTACATATTCGCGACGCCGGAAAATCTGGCGGCAATCGCCGGGGTGATGAAGGCGTTTTTTGACCGCTGCTATTATCCGTTGCTCGGCAAGATCGAGGGGCGGCCTTATGCGGCGATGATCTGCGCCGGATCGGATGGCGAGAATGCCAGAGCCCAACTGGAGCGGATCGCCACCGGCTGGCGGCTCAAGAAAGTCATCGATTCGCTGATCATCTGCACCCACGCGCAGACCGAGGAAGCGATATTGGCTCCTAAACATATTCCGGAAAGTGATCGCGCGCGCTGCGCCGAGACCGGTGCTACGCTATCGGCCGGGCTGGCCATGGGTGTCTTCTGACGCGTTAGTTGATCTGTCCGACTACTTCCTTAAAACGGCTGCTCAATGCTGTTTCCAGTTTCCTCATATGATGGATCATCCAATCTATCATGTCAGGCCAGTTATCTCTGTTGAAGCCATCAAAGCTTTTCTGATACTCGATCCGTGACGACTTTCTGTCATCGAGTCGCTTCCAAATCAAAGGTGCGCCGAATTCGCCTTCAATCTCATCTTTTTGTTCAAACAACAGATCAAATATCCGCTTGTTTTCCTGTCGGTCAGACCTCGCAAATGCGAGTTCAACTCTTGCCTCTTTTCTGCTGAAAATTAGATCATACGGGCATCCGCTCACTCCTGAGCCGGCACTACTCCAATGGTCTTTGTGGGGGTTTATGTTATCGAATAGATCAACATCCGACTGGCGAAAACGTTCCAAACATAGTTCCCAAAACTCGCGGCGAAGAGTGTGGCTTTGCCGCTCAACTCCTTCTGCCTGCTTTACCTCAGCCTCTTTCTCTGAAATGCCAATCATGTAGTCAGCGGCTTCTGGCGTCGGAATAATCTGTTCGAAATTGAGTAATATTTCGTCTCCCATCATGAATGGATTGACCTTTATACAACGTATATCGATACCATGGGTCAGTAGCCAGAGAACAGTCGCTGTGACTTCTCTGCGGAAGTTCGCGGCTATCAGAATTAGCCGCTGCTCGTTACCACGGTTAAGGACCAGAGAATCAAAGTCATCGGCCTCAAGAAAATCCGTCAATATTTCTTCTGCGCTAGATTCTTCTCCACAAGTTGTAAGATACGCACGAAAAATTTCAGCTACTTTGGCCTTTTTCAAAGTAGAACAGTAGGAAGCATATTTAAGGGCTTGCCAAACAACATCTCGTCCAGTGTCATCGAGCTTATTCTCGATAACGACGAGCCGCCCCTGTTTATCGACTGCTAATAGATCAAGCCGCTCTCTTGTGTCGTCGAAACCATCAAACTCTTTTTGAATGATAAGAATCTCTTCACCCAATGCTTCTGGAGTTGCGGCTATCCACTCCTGTAGATGATCTCTCTCTCGGAATAATAGTTCTGAAAACGTCTTGCGCTCGATTTTCTCGATTATATTCGATTGGCGATTTATTCTGAACATACGCGTCAATATTGATTCCGAACTACCGATAGCAAGCGAAAAGCTCACAACAGCCGACTGACCCGTTGATGCAACACCGGAATTACATCCGTCTCGAACCTGGGATTGGCCTTGAACCAACGGATATTGCGCGGGCTGGGGTGGGGCAGGGGCAGATGGTCCGGCCAGAATATCTCCCATTTCTTTACCGTGTCCGTCAGCGTCCGAGATTTCCTTGTCGCCAGATGCCAGTCCAGCGCAAATTGACCGAGCACAAGCGTAAACTGGATGTTCGGCAATGCCTGCAGCAGCGGTTCGCGCCAGGCCGGCGCGCATTCTGGCCGTGGCGGCAGATCGCCGCCCTTGCCGGTGCCGGGATAGCAGAAGCCCATCGGCAGAATCGCAAAAATGTCCGGATCGTAAAATTGATCTTCGGTCACGCCCAGCCATTGCCGCAGCCGTTTGCCGCTTGCATCATCAAATGGCCGGCCTTTTTCGTGGGTCTTGCTGCCCGGGGCCTGACCGGCAATCAATATTCGGGCGCTTGCAGAGGCTTGCAGCAGCGGTCTGGGGCCAAGCGGCAGGTCGGAGCACAGCGTACAGGTCCGGACCTGGCCGAGCAGGCTTGTCAGCGGATCGAATGTATTTGCCGTCATTCCGTCCGGCGGCAAATCGCCAGATGATCGGGCTTTTCGCCGTCGGCAATAGGCGTCAGGACAAAGACATGGGCGAGATGCGTTGCCTGGCGTCCCTCCGGCTTCCGTTCGCCATTGACCACTGCCGCAAAATCCCGGCACGCCGGGGCGCTCAGCAGATAGTTGCTGTGGCCGCTTCTGCCGCGGCTGATCGCGGTGGTATCGATTATGGTCAGAGCCGCCTTGTCGATTGTTTCTGCATATTTGGGCTGTGCTGCATAGCATCGCTCGGGCAAGTTTCTGGCCTTAAGATCAGCCGCTTCAAAAGGATCGAAACATCTCGGATAACCCAGGCGAGGATAGCCGTGGAAATTGTCCGACAGCGACAATGCCCGGTCATTCATCGACGCATAGACGGTGATTCTCCGGTCGTTCCGGACGCGGCGGTCCGACAATATCTCTTCCGTCGCATCGCGTTCAAAATCCTGCGTATCAACATCTGGGGAAACCAGAATGATGTTCGAAATGACGCTCGAATCGCCATTGGAAACATTCTGATCCACATATTCCACCGATGGCAGAACCAGCCGTGCACCGAGCGAATGGGAAATAAGAACGATTTCCTTGGTCGAGTCCAACTGCGCCAATTGCATCAGGAATTTGCGAAAATTGCGTTCGTCCCAGTACATATTGGTTTCATCGACCGGATATTTGAGAAAGGCGCCCTGCGAAGGCCAGCTATACTGGATGACCGGCCCGGTGAAATTGGCCAGCCGGGCAATCTGCGCCGTATCGCGTGAACTGGTGTAGAAGGTTTCCCGAAAACCATGGACATAGACCAGCACCCGACCGTCCGCGGCGCGCATCTTGCCGGCAAGATTGGCCCACCATTGTTGCGAATCGGTAAAGGATAGCGAAACTGCGGGCCCCGTTTCGTCCGATTCCGGCTCGGTATTTTGCGGCCGAGCAAAGCGGCCATAGCGTACTTTGTCGCCGCGATGATTGAGCAGGCTGATATTTTCGGTCAGGCAGTCCGGCAGACGGCTGGTGACAAAGAAAAACGGCTTGTCATCTGCTGCTGCCCGATCCGTTGCCGCGGGATTGCATCGTTCAGGTGCAACATAGGTGGCATGCGGTATCTTGCCATAGTCAACGGGCGTCACGCACCCGCTAATCAGCCATGGTAGAGCAAGAATCGCCCATCTCGCCTTCGACGCGATGCGGCTTGGCGACAGAAGGCTGGCGATGCTCATATTCAGCTCTGGCGATGTTCGCTCTTCACCCAGCGCACGGTGCCGGACGAAGCGCGCATGACAACACTTTCGGTGGTCATCTTGCCGCCACGCAATTTCTTGACGCCTTCCAGCAAGGACCCATGGGTGACGCCGGTCGCAGCAAATATCACATCGCCTTTGGCCAACTCTTTCAGATCATAGATTTTGTCGAGATCTTCGATACCCCATTTATAGGCGCGCTGACGTTCATCATCATTGCGGAACAACAAACGGCCCTTGAACTGGCCGCCAACACAGCGCAGAGCGGCTGCCGCGAGCACGCCTTCGGGCGCTCCGCCGCTGCCCATGTACATGTCGACGGTCGTATCTTCATCAGTTGTCGCGATCACGCCGGCAACATCGCCATCGGGGATCAGCATGATTCCGCAGCCGATGCCGCGCAATTCCGCAATAATCTTGTCATGGCGCGGGCGGTCGAGAACGCAGACGATGATGTCCGCGGGTGCGACACCCTTTTCCTTGGCGACGGCTTCGACATTTTCGGTCACAGATTTGTTGAGATCGATGATATTGGGCGAATAGCCCGGTCCGACAGCCAGCTTGTCCATATAGACGTCAGGCGCGTTCAGCAGGTTGCCCTTTTCCGCGATCGCGAGAACGGCCAGCGCATTGGGGCCGGCCTTGGCGGTGATGGTTGTGCCTTCGAGTGGATCCAGCGCAATATCAATGGCCGGGGAATCGCCTTCACAGCCGCGTCCGACTTTCTCGCCAATAAAAAGCATCGGAGCTTCGTCGCGCTCGCCCTCGCCGATGACCACCGTCCCGCATATGTCCAATTCATTCAGCGCAGCGCGCATCGCTTCAACGGCAGCGGCATCCGCAGCCTTTTCATCACCGCGGCCGATCAGATTGGCTGCCGATATCGCCGCTGCTTCGGTGACGCGTACCATTTCCATAACCAGTACGCGGTCCAATATGTCGCTTGCTTTGGGCATGATATCGATTAGTCCTTCTGTAATGGGGTAATTTTGAACTCTCGATAGGGGAGCGATATTGCAATGTCGAGACAGGTTTTCCTGATCCTCTTGTGGATACCGTCGACCGCGATTGGGCAGAGTGAGTTACCGGTGGACCGGACCGCCCAGTTGCTGGCAAATGCGCGGCAATTGGTGGCGGTAGATGCTGACGGCTGTCTCCTCCATCGCACCGGGGAAGAGATTGTGGTGTGCGGCATACCCGAGATTGATCGCATGCAGCGGTTGCCGTTTCCCGAGTTGGCCGGACCAAATCGAAATGGTGGACCCCAGCGCGGAGAAATTCCAGCGGCGAATTCCTCCCGCGTGGCTTCAGGAAGTTGCGGAGTTTCGCTGCAGGATAGCGGCTGCTCCATCGAACGGCTGCAACAGGTAGTGGGCAATGGTAAAGTCGGTCGGATTCTGGATGGATTACAAAAGGTTGTCGGGAGTGAAAACGCTGATGTCCCTGCCAAAGATTATCAACAGCAATATCGTGATGGTGTCCTTACCGGCGACTGATCAGTCCTGATCGCTGAGCAAATGCATCACCACCGGAGCGGCCTGCAAACTGGTGGAACTGGACAGGGCAGCAAGGCTCTCCGAAACGTTCCGCTCGCGGCTGTCATGCGTAACCATCGAGATCAATACGGATCCTTCATCGGTTTTTGCGGTTTGGATGAGACTCTCAATCGACACATTGGCATCGCGCATGGCGGCAGTGATTTCCGCCAATACGCCGGGTTTGTCAGTGACAATGAAGCGCACGTAGCTTTTGCCGATCCGGTTGCCGCTTTCGGCGCGCTCACAGCTTTCCATTTTACTGGCGGGTGCGGCAAATACCGTACCGGCATCGCCCCGGGCGATGTCGATCAGGTCGGCGACAACCGCGGAGGCAGTTGGTCCTTCCCCGGCGCCGGCACCCTGAAACATCAGCCGTCCGGAAAAATTGCCTTCGGCAACCACTGCATTGGTTGATCCCTCGATATGGGCCAGCGGATGACTTTCGGGTACCAGATAGGGATTGACCCGCTGGAACAATTTTCCGTCATCAATCCGGGCCATGCCGAGCAGGCGGATGCGATATCCCAGGGCCTTGGCCTGGCCGATATCTGCCGCCATGATATGACGAATGCCATCGATTTCCACGCCTTCGAAGTCGAGCGCCTTGCCAAAGGATAGCGCCGCCAGAATGGCTAGCTTGTGGGCTGCGTCCACACCGTCAATGTCAAAGCTGGGGTCGGCCTCGGCATAGCCGATTTCCTGTGCTTCCTTCAGCACGTCGTCAAAGGCGCGCCCGTGTTTTTCCATGGCGGTGAGAATATAGTTACATGTGCCGTTGAGAATTCCGTAAACGCGCTCGATCCGGTTGGCCGAAGCACCGTCGCGCAGCCCCTTGATTACCGGGATGCCGCCGGCAACGGCTGCTTCATATCTAAGCGAGAGATTTCCTGTTTCGGCCGCCTTGGCCAGTTCCATCCCATGATGCGCAATCATCGCCTTATTGGCGGTGACGAAAGATTTGCCCGCAGCCAGACTCTTGCGGGCAAGATCCAGCGCTGTGCCATCGGTGCCGCCGATCATTTCGACAACGCAGTCAATGTCGTCAAGCGAGGCCAGCTCTTCAGCCTGGTCGAACCAGGGATAAGAGGTCAGATCGATACCGCGGTCACGGTTCCGGTCGCGGGCAGAAATGGCGGCTACGACAATCGGACGACCGGCCCGTTGTGCGATCATGGCACCATTTTCTTCGATGAGCCGGATAACTCCGGTCCCGACGGTGCCCAGTCCAGCGAGCGCGATGCGAAGCGGAGCAGTCATGGTCAATAGCCTCTTTATATTGGGGTGAGATTGTTGGCGCCTTATTAACGCTGCCCTTGCCGAATGCCAGTACTAGTTCTGCGGCGTCAGGGCTGGCGTGATCTCGGACAGTTGCCAAGATCGTTGAGCACTGTCTGATAATCGCTCCGTGCCTGCTGGGCATTGGCGATAGTGTCGCTGGCCAACGCACCTGCCGGCAATTGACGGGGAAGAAAACAGGCCAGCCGATACCAAAGCAGGCTGTTTCTGATCGGCGCTCGAGCAGCTTCGTCGACAATTTCACCTAGTGAAACAGCCCAGAACTTCCGCTGACCATCCCGCTTTAGCACGGTGATTGAAATGGGTGAGCCGGTATCGGTTTCCATGAATATCTGGGTCTCTCCTTCGCCGATGATCGTGCCGGCTACATGAAAGGCGCTGGCGATCCTGGATATCGCCGGTGGTGCATCGTGAGCCATCAGTTCGCGGACCAGCGAACGGACCCGCTGTTCGCGACTGGGGGTCCAGGCAATCTGTGCATCCTTGGCGACCAGCTGGACATTGTCGCCGCTTCCGCCAGCCGGACGACGGGCGAATATAATATAGGGCTTTTTCTTGATTTTTGGGGCCCGTCCGCGCTCATCCAGCGGCAGATCGATGACGTACCGAATCGTTTCACCGACCCCTCCCTGGCCACGAATCAGGGCGTTGGTCGATGCGATGATATAAAAGCGTTGCGTTCCCGGAGGGGCATTGGGAGCGCGTTCCGGAGCGACTTTTATGGCCTCTTTGACCGTAAGGTGAATAATTAGCGGTGCATCCGAGCTGAGGTCGGCGAGGTCGGCATATTGCAGCGGGTCGCTCTCCTCCACAACCTGCGAGACAGCTGGAAATACCGCCATTTGGCTGGAAAACAGGGCGAAGGCGAACATAAACAAGGGGCGCATGATTTTCTCAAAAACAGGGTTTAAGGATGCCGGGTTTTACCGCTTATAGTAGGTCTTTAACAGCTTAATCGGTTCTGAACCAACAAAGCGATTGCCTGCTTCGAACTAGCACGTTAAAACAAATTTAAGATGGCTTTCAAGCGAACGAAAAGTTGTCATGGGGATAATAAGGGTCGCGATGGTTTCCAAACCTCTCGCTCTTTGTCTGGAACTTCAGTGATGAAGTATACTACCTTGTGATGGGGAAAAAGGAGTTACATTTCTGAATGGCTTATGCTGACCAAGAGATGAGTTCGAACAAGATCATATCGATCGTTCTTGTCGTAATCATTCACCTGTTACTTGGCTATGCGCTGGTCACCGGGCTAGCCTATACTGCCGTCAAGAAGGTTGCATCGCAGCTGGATATGATTGACATTGATGAAGAAGAACCACCGGAAGAACCGGAAGAACCACCACCACCACCAGACAAGCCGATTGAGCCACCACCCGTGGTCTCACCTCCGCCTATCGTAGCCCCAGTGGTTGCGCCACGGCCGGTGATCCGGACGGTTCCAACCGCACCGCCACCACCAGCACCTGTGGTTGCGCCTCCACCACCACCGCCACCTCCTCCTCCGCCACAGCGGGCGACGAATCCGGAGCCTCGTGGTAATCCTGGCAGCTGGGCCAATGCGAATGACTATCCTTCGCGGGCTCTGCGTGAAGAACGTGAAGGGACGACGCGTTTCCGGCTGACCGTAAACGCTGATGGTAGGGTATCCGATTGTCAGGTCACAGGTTCTAGCGGCCATAGTGATTTGGATGACGCTGCCTGCAAAAACCTGACGCGGCGTGCGCGGTTCAAGCCTTCTCTGGACACGAGAGGCGAGCCTACAACGGGCTATTATTCCAACGCCGTTCGTTGGCAGATACCCAAATAATGTACATTGGGAAGGGCATTATCAGATGTCCTTCCCGTCACAGTTTTTTTGCAATTAGTTTATCCTGAGGGGAATGTTAAAATGTTGATTGAAATTTTGGCCGCTGCTGCCACTCCACCACAAAACGCTTTCGGTTTCATCGAAGCCATGGAGCAGGGCGGCGTTATCGCTTGGTCCGTGTTGTCAATTCTGACGATCATGTCGGTATCGTCTTTCTATATCCTGTTTTCGAAACTGTTCGAACAGAACAAGATCATGAAGCAGGGCGACGCGATGCGCTCGACTTTCTGGCGTGCAGCAACGCTTAAAGAAGGCGCAGCAAAGCTCGACAAGAATTCGGCTTACCGTCAAATCGTTGATGATGCGATCAAGGCCGATTCAGACCATGCCAAATTGACCGATCCGGTTGAAGCGCATGACTGGCTGCACGGATCGATCGAACGGTCGCAGGATTTGATCAAGTCCAAGCTCGCAACGGGCCTGCCCTGGTTGGCAACCGTTGGTGCAACATCGCCGTTTATCGGCCTGTTCGGTACGGTTATCGGCATCTATCGCGCGCTGATCAAAATCGGTATTGCTGGTCAGGCATCGATTGACGCCGTTGCTGGTCCGGTTGGTGAAGCACTGATCATGACCGCTCTGGGTCTTGGTGTGGCTGTTCCGGCCGTTTTGGCCTACAACTGGCTGCAGGGACGTAACAAGCGGATCGGCGAACAGATCGCTGCATTCTCCAACGACGTTCTGGGCTATATGGCTTCAGATGGCGGCGTTAAGCCAGTCGCACCAGCAGCAGCTGCTGCTGCTTCCAAGCCGGCTGCACCTGCCGCAAAGAAATAAGTCGGGGGCCGCCGGGTTGCCAGCCAGATTTTTGGCTGGCGACCTGGCCAACGCACGACAAGGGGGCCTTCGCTCCCTTCAGATGGTATAGTTTTGAGAGGATAAAATCCTATGGCGATGAATGTTGGGGGCGGTAGCGGAGAGGAATCCCCTCTATCCGACATTAATACTACCCCACTCGTGGACGTTATGCTGGTTCTGCTGATCATTTTCCTGATCGCGGTCCCGGTGGTTATCCAGACTGTGAAGCTCGAACTTCCAGTGCTTCCATTTGAAGTGACCACGACGAAGCGCGAGAATGTGCTGCTGTCGATCACGACGACGGATGCTGCAGGACGCGACCCGGGTGATGCCGAATATTCAGGAGCCACTCCAGGCGGCAACTGCCGCGTGTACTGGAACACCATACCGGTTGACTCCAATGAGTTGGTCACCAGAGCGGTGAAACAGCTGGAGGATCAGATTGATTCCTTTGGTGGAGTCGAGAATATGACACCGGAAGATATGCCAGAAGTCCATATCCGCGGTGATATCAACACGCCCTATAAGTGTATTGGCGGCGCGATTTACACCATGCAGCGTGCTGGTTTTGCAAAAGTGGGCTTTTTGTCCACACCGATCGTTGTCGAATAGTTTCGACCGGCAATTAGAGTTATACAAGGTTAAGGAGACTCCCGAATGGCAATGAGTGGCGGAAACGATGATGGTGAGCCAATGATGGAGATGAACACGACGCCGCTCATCGACGTCTTGTTGGTTCTTCTCATCATGTTCATCATCACAATCCCTGTGCAAACGCACGCGGTTAAGATCGACCTGCCGGTCGCGGATGACAGTCCGCCGCCACCGGACTTTGTCGATCCGGTTAAAAACCGTCTCGGGATTACGGCAACCAACCAGGTCATCTGGAACGACAGTCCGGTAACGCTGAATCAGGTTAAGCAATATCTGGCGCAGACGAAATCGATGGTTCCAGAGCCGGAACTGCAGTTCCAGCCCGATCCGCTGAGCGCCTATCTGACCACCGATCGCACATTGGCGGTGATCAAGGATAGCGGCGTGACCAAATTTGGTTTCGTGGGTAACGAACTATATGGCAGCTTCAATAAAGCCAAGCGTCCACCTAACTAGGTCGCTGGACTAGAGATAAAAAAGGGGGCCGCGATACTATATCGCGGCCCCCTTTTTTTGTATCGATTGTGCGCAGAAGGTCAGAATTCGACAAGGGCAGAGGCGCGGCTGTGAAGTAGTTGAAAGCGCCCATAGGACAGGCTGCGCGCGCTTCCAACGAAGCTTTGGCCCAAGATTGCTGTCATTCCATGATCTGCAGGATTAGACCGATTGAGCCCCGCGCAGCGTCAGCTCAGCTTGGTGCCGCGATGCCTGCACTTCCGACACTCGCGCCAAGCTCGATCGCTTCAAACCATGCTTCGCCAACTGAACAGGTTGGGACCCTAAACGGTTATCTTGGCCCGGCTCATCTCGGCGCTGCTGAACTGTAATTCGGCCAAGCGGGCGTAGAGCCCGTTTTTGGCGATCAGACTGTCATGGTCACCCTGTTCCACGATCCGGCCCTCATCCATCACGATGATCCGATCCGCCGACCGTACCGTCGCTAGGCGATGGGCAATGACGATGGTGGTGCGGTCCTTCATCAAATGATCAAGCGCATCCTGCACCAACTTTTCGCTTTCCGCGTCAAGCGCCGACGTTGCCTCGTCGAGCAGCAGGATCGGTGTGTTGCGCAGTAGCGCGCGCGCAATCGAGATGCGCTGGCGTTGCCCGCCGGACAGGCGGGTTCCCGCTTCGCCCATGAAACTGTCCAGTCCCTCGGGCAAGGCACGGAGGAATTTCTCGGCATTGGCGACGCGCGCGGCCTCCCATATTTCTTCGTCGGTCGCTTCCCATTTCCCATAACGCAAATTGTCGCGGGCTGAGGCGGCAAATAATACGGTTTCCTGAGGCACCAGTGCCATGCGCTGCCGGATCTCCGACGGATCGGCCGAGGGCAGGGCTACGCCATCAATCCGGACCGAGCCGCTCTGCGGATCGTAAAAGCGCTGGGCCAGTTGAAACAGGGTGGATTTGCCGGCACCGGACGGGCCGACCACGGCTACTGTCTCACCAGGGGACACGGTCAGCGAAAAATTACCGAGCGCCTCTGTGTCGAGGCGGGTCGGATAGGAAAAGGTGACATTGTCGAAGGCGATCTGGCCGCGCGATGGCACCGGCAGGGCGATCGGATTTTCGGGTGCGGCGATGCCCGGCTTTTCGGACAGCAATTCCGCCAGCCGGCCCGCTGCGCCGGCTCCGCGCAACAGATCGCCATAGACTTCGGTGAGCGCGCCAAAGGCGCCCGCTACCAGGCCACCGGTGATGACAAAGGCAGCAATTGTCCCGCCGGATATGGTTCTCTCCGAAACACCGATTGCGCCGCGCCACATCAGCATGGTGATACCGGTGAAGATCAGGCCTATCACGATCGCGGTCATCGCCGCGCGCAGCCGGATTCGCCGCTTGGCGGTATCGAAAGTGGACTCGACCGCACCGCTGAATCGTTCGTGCTCGCGCTTTTCCTGGCCAAAAGCCTGGACAATTTTCATTGCGCCCAGAACTTCGGAAATCATCGCGCCGACATCTGCCACCCGGTCCTGGCTGGACCGGGAAACATTGGTCAGTTTCCGGCCGATAAAAACGATCGGCAGAATGATCACCGGAATCGCAAGCAGCAGCCCGGCGGTCAGCGCTGGGGCAAGGGTGAACAGATAGATGATTCCGCCGACGCCGATGACAATATTGCGCAGGGCCACAGACACGGTGGTTCCGACCACCTGTTCGATAATTGCAGTATCGGAGGTCATGCGAGAGGCAATTTCCGATGGCCGGTTTTCCTCGAAAAATCCCGGAGCCAGCCGCAGCAGATTGGCCTGTACCGCGAGCCGCAAGTCGGCGACGACCCGCTCTCCCAGCCAACTGACAAAATAGAAACGGAAGGCCGTCGCGACAGCTAGAACCGCGACTATTCCCAGAAGCGCCTGAAAATAAGGCGCGACATCGCCGTTTCCTGCGATAAAGCCCTTATCGATTATGGTTTTGAAACCGGCAGGTATCGATAGCGTTGCCATGGCGGAGACGAACAGCGCCAGCAAAGCGAACGCTATTTGTTTCGGATAAGCGACGGCACGATCGAACACCATCCGCAGATTGCCGATCTTTTTTAGCGGTGCGGGAGGGGTGTCTTTTTCGACGGAATTGGTTTTATCGTTCATGAGCAAGCATCTAGCAGTCCGTCCTATTTGTCACAATCAAAGCTTTGTTCCGCCGCATCCGGATATTCCAGTACGGCCAACATGGCGATGAACCAGAAAATACCAAGGGTGGCGTCAATTTTCTCCGGATATCCGTTGCCATGAATACAACGGCATAACGCTAGCCAAATGCCGAGAATTTGTTACAAGCATAGGCGCTTGAGGCACAAGCCTCCCGGACGATTCGTGTAATTTTCGATCAAGGATGCTGCCCCTGTGAATCAGATTGCTTCAAAAGGTCAGCTGCGCATGTCTTTGCTGCGCTGGATATTGTTCATTGTCCCGATCACGGTGCTGCTCGGATTTACATTCAGCCAATTTGCCAATAGCGGCGAAGAGAATCGCTGGTTCCAGGCGTTGATCAAGCCGCCGGTGCAACCACCGGGATGGGCATTTGGTGCGACCTGGGCGCTGCTCTATACAATGATTGGGACGGCTTTTGCGATGGTATTGCACGCTCGTGGCGCGCCTTTGCGCGGCCTGGCGATTGTCCTGTATCTCGTGCAATATGCTCTCAACCTGTTCTGGCCAATCCTGTTTTTCGGGATGCATCAGGTTAGCGCCGCTTTCTGGTTTCTGGCGATTATCTTCGTGATGGCGCTGGCGACGACCGTGGTTTTTGGCCGGATCCGCGAGGCCGCCGCCTGGTTGATGATACCCTATCTGGCATGGCTGTGTTTCGCAGCGGTCCTCAACAAACAGATTGAATGGTTGAATCCGGGAGCGGAAACCCTTGTCGTTCCGGCGGCGAGAACCCAGATATAGGGCAATATTTTTTCAGGCCCGCAAGGGCAGAGACGGAGTTTAATGAAATGCAAAGCCAGAACCGCTTTTTCGATGATCTTTCCAAAGTATTGAATGGTCTCGCCGGAACCATGGCTGGCGTCGGCCGCGAAGCCGAAGCCAGTGCACGGGAACGCGCCAAGGAATGGTTCGGCGGCATGGATTTTGTCTCGCGCGACGAATTTGAAGCGGTCAAGGAAATGGCGGCTAAGGCTCGCGCCGAAGCCGATGCGCTGAAGAAGCGTGTTGAGGCGTTGGAACAGGGCACAGCTGCCCCGGCAAAGAAAGCGGCGGCTAAGCCTGCTGCGCCACGCAAGCCGGCAGCGCCAAAAGCGGCTGCACGGAAGGCATCTCCTCCCAAAAAAGACGGCTGATTGCCTCGCTGATTGGCGATTGATCGCCCTGCATTATCCACAGCGTTCCCACAAACAATGTGGGGGTCGAGGCTTGCTTGCCTTGCCCTGATCCGGCGGGTGGGCCACTAGGCTCTGATTTGCAAAGGATCTGGAACCGCGATGCTTGACGACCAATGGGAAGAGCTTGATCAGGAAGAAGCACCGCCCGTGGATATGCTGGCGGCGTTTTTCGAGGCGCGCGGCTGGTCGGTTGATCATGTCGGTGATGACGAGCTGTCGGTCGAGATCAAGGGCAACTGGACCAGCTATCAGATGCGCGCCATCTGGCGGAACGAGGATCATGTCCTGCAAATCCTGCTATTGCCTGAAATCCGGGTCCCAGAAGAAAAAACCGGCGTCATTTACGAGACGCTCGGACTGATCAACGAGCAGCTCTGGCTGGGCCATTTCGATCTTTGGTCGAACAATAATGTCCTGCTGTTTCGCCATGCTACCCTGCTCGGCGGCAGCGGCATGCTGGGTCTGGATCAGGCGCAGACAATTGTCGATCTGGCGATTGAAGAGTGGGAACGTTTCTACCCGGTCTTCCAGTTCGTCTTGTGGAGCGATAAGAGTCCAAAGGATGCGATCGAGCATGCGATGGTCGACACGGTCGGCGAAGCCTGAGAACTAGTGGTTGGCGCCAGGCCAGCCTCAGCCGTTGTCGCCACGCAGGTCGAATACCATCTTGCGGTCGCTTGCGGGGATCAGGCCTTCCAGAACATGCCAGAAGCCGGTCACCGATTCCTGGCCGGCAGAAACATAGGCAGAAGACAGCTTCTCGCGCAGCTGGCGAAACAGTTCTGCTTCCAGCGCCGCTCCTTTTTCGGTCAGGCGCAGCAATTTCTGGCGCCGGTCGATGACGCCGGGCGATGTCAGGATGAAGTCCCGGTCCTGCAATTCCTTCAGCACCCGACCGAGCGACTGTTTGGTTATCGCCAGCAATTTCAGCAGTTCACCCACGGTCAGATCGGGTTGCCGCGCAATGAAATATAAGGCGCGATGATGGGCTCGGCCCAGGGCCCGTTTCGCCAGCTCCTGATCAATCGCATTGGTCAGTCTGGTATAGCCGAAATAGAGCAATTCAACACCACGACGGACCTCGTCTTCGCGCAGAAAAAGCGGAGAGGCACCGGGGGATATGGCAGGGCGAGATACGTCAGTCATGTTGACGTATCTTGACAGGCTGATTAGGGGATTGCAAGATAATTGGATTATGCTTCCAATTCTTCCCATGGTCGGCATGAAACACAGCGAAAGCGGCAGTATATGGCAGATATGAAAAACCTGAAATTCAAGCTGGAACCCAGCGCTTCGCCGGTCCATGCCAGCGAGCGCACGAGACTGCTGGAGAACCCGGGTTTCGGGACATTGTTCACCGACCATATGGCGATGATCCGCTATAGCGAGACCGATGGCTGGTACGATGCCAAAATCACCAAACGGGAACCGATATTGATGGATCCGGCGTCTTCGGTGCTGCATTATGCCCAGGAAATATTCGAGGGTATGAAGGCCTATCGTCTGGCCGATGGCGCAACGGCTCTGTTTCGCCCTGAAGAAAATGCCAAACGCTTTCAGGCGTCGGCGCGGCGGATGGCGATGCCGGAACTGCCGCAGCAGCTTTTTCTCGATTCGGTCGAGGCTCTGGTCGATATCGACCGTGAATGGTTCCCTTTGGTCGAAGGTGGCTCGCTCTATCTCCGTCCGTTCATGTTCGCCAGCGAAGTGTTTCTCGGCGTCCGTCCGGCCAAGGAATATCTCTATCTGGTGATCGCTTCTCCTGCCGGCGGCTATTTCAAGAGCGGCGCTTCGGCAATCAGCATCTGGGTGTCTGAACATTATAGCCGGGCCGCACCGGGTGGCACCGGCGCAGCCAAATGCGGCGGCAATTATGCCGGCAGCCTGATCGCGCAGGCCGAAGCCATTGAGAAAGAATGCGACCAGGTCGTTTTCCTCGATGCGGCCGAGCATAAATGGGTCGAAGAACTGGGCGGCATGAATCTGTTTTTCGTGATGGACGATGGCAAGCTGATTACGCCGCCGCTCAGCGGAACAATCCTGCCAGGCATTACCCGCGATTCGATCATGACTCTCGCCCGTGAAGAGGGTATGACGGTGATGGAAGAGCCTTATGCCATCGATCAATGGCAAGCCGATGCCGCCAGCGGCAAGCTGGTCGAAACCTTCGCCTGCGGAACCGCAGCGGTGGTCACGGCGGTCGGAACCGTCCGGTCCAGCGGGGGTGAATTCACCATTGGCGGCGGCGGCCCTGGTCAATTGACCGAAAAATTGCGGCGGCGGTTAGTCGATATTCAGCGCGGGATCGCGCCGGATGATCATGGCTGGGTAAAACGGCTGTTCGAAGCTTAGATATAACTGCCTCTTGCTCCTTGCGGGCAAACTGGATAATAGGCCCGTTCACCAGCGCGGCACGCCAGAATCAGGCCCGCTAATATTGGGGTGTCGCCAAGTGGTAAGGCAGCGGCTTTTGATGCCGCCATGCGCAGGTTCGAATCCTGCCACCCCAACCAGTTCCAAAAAACATAATTAAATCATATAGATAAGACCTGTATATTAAGGCTTGTGGGACAGGTTTGTGGGACAGTTTTGGGGGCTTGGCGGTGCAATAGTGATTGTGGCTCACCACCGCCGGTAGGACGTGCGTATCAAAACGCTTCGAGGAGGGTTCGGACTATTGTACGCAGGCGTATAAAACTAAAGCCCGTCCTCGCATCGACTACTTCTTGACAGTCGATGTCTGCAATAGAAATCTGCATGAGAGAAGATACGGCCTTAGGTTGCCAGATAGGCCTCAGCTAAGCCGCAGGCTCAATGCAGCGCCTAATGCGGACACGAACAATCCTTTTTGGTCTGTGGTTGTAAATAGGCGGCCCCCGTGTGATGATGTACATCTAGCACTGAGGGAGAGAGGGTCGCCAATGGATTTTTGGACATGGGTAATAGTAGCGCTCGTGGTGTGGGCTATTTTTAAAGGAGTGATGCACTTTCATCGCTCTGGGGTAGATCGAGGTGCGGCGCAACAAGACGAAGAAGATACCGATCTTGGACTTCTTGGACCGATTGCGGGCGATCTTGTGTTGGGGACACGGACTGAAATACAAGCGGAAGCAGACGTAATGGAACTTTCCTTCATTTCAAACACAGCGGTGGGACGTTGGAAAAGGATGTCTCTGGAAGAAAGGCACGAACTTGGCCGCAATATGATTAAGCTATATAACGATCCCAGCTTTGTTGCTTCCCAATCGAAAAAGATGGACGAACTGCGGGCGGTTGCACCTGAGCTTTTTGATGAAGCTGTTTTGGAAGCAAGAAAGCGCACCACATAAAGCAGGGCAGGAGGCGCGCGCGACAGAGCATAGGCGGGGACAGCTCTTACGGCCCTTAGTATACCTGAAGGGCCCCCAAGGTAACCTAAGGTTCCTCCTCCATCCACCCCCCACCTAGTCCCTCACGGAGGGGAGGAAGGTATGGCCTGCTTGCTCATACACCTGCTTCGAATAAGCCTCTATCATTGTTTGGGATAGGAGGGTTCTATGTTGCTCTTCGACAATGAAGCTATCGTGGACGGGGAGGCACGCTACGCCGTTCAAAGCGAGGGTGTTTAGAACTGTGGATCCAATTCTTCCATCAATCCATTGAAGTTCAGTTCCTCGACCGGCTCCGAACCAATCTCCGATTTCCGCATAACGGGTCTCAACCACCCGCCGGAGCTGCGCAGTGGTCATCCGTCCCCTGAGGAGATCCTTAAGTTTATCATCGGGTCTAGGCATGCGCTTTCCTGGACCCAAATTGAGCAGGACAGTAACTGCCCATTTGACGGCCTTTCTGAGTCCTTCGGTACCCTCCAGGGCGTAGAGGTCGTCCTGGTCGGGTGGCTGCAGGCCTGATAGATGATAGCAGAGCCGAAGGTGATGAGCTGAGAAGTCCAGTTCGACAGTCGGTTGGCCATTAATCGTGATCTGAGAACGATGGTCTTTTTTGGCGTTGATCCACCAGCCACCATAGAAGCGGCCTCCTCGGTCGAATCTTCCATCATTGAACACGCGGTAGAGCGTCATTGAAGTTTGGTCGGGATTCACACCTTCTAGCGCTCTGGGTGCCGCTATAGGGGTCTTGGAAATGAGAGCATTGATCGTTTCTAACTCTTTTCGCATCTGGGACGTTTCAGCGGTTTCGGAGTAGTCTATATATTCCTTTGCGCTATTCTTAAGACGGATCAGCTCGGCGTTCCGGATGGTCGTTATGTGATCGGGCAACGCACCATGGTCTTCCCATAGGAGCGCCTCAAGGCGCTGGGTTGCCCTAAGACGAGAACGCATACCGCCTTGCGTCCAGGCTTCATTAGAATCCGAGGCTCTCCTATAGTAACCCGGTACATGCTCAGCATAACCCTGAGCCAACAAGAAATCAGCAACGATGACGACCGTGGTGTGGGTGGCTCGGCCGGAACGGTAACGGGGAATAGAGATATAATCGTTTTGGTTTCTCGAGTAGCCAAGCCAGAGCTCTGGGTCATCTGCCCGGGCGAGGTAAAGGTCGGCAACCATCGTCTCCATAGTTTCGGTTAGCCGTTCCAGGTCTGGTGCCTTTCGCCGACGCTTGCGCCCTGTCTCGAGTGACTCGAGCTGCTCCACTAGGGCTTCAATAGCGTTCTGGAATGGCGCAGCTGAGCCCCGCCTATCAAGGCGCAGCAGCCTGCTGTGGTGGCGGTCTACGTCAGCGTGTTCGGTCATAGGGGGATCTTCTGAAACAAAGCAGGGCAGGAGGGGCGAGCGGCCTTAACCTACCTGAGTGGTCTCTAGGCGGCCAGCTCCTTCATGACCTTCTGCACTGTGGCGGTACTCACCTTCACCCTGTCAGCAGTCTTACGGACACTGAGGCCGCCCTCACGGGCCTCCAAGATCTCCCGGCGCTTCCTCTGGGACAACTGAGGGCGTCCGATGGCTTTCTTGCCCTTGGCTTCACGAACTGCGGGGGACTCCGCACGAGCTCTGGCTAGCCCCGCTTTAACCCGCTCCTGTATCATCGACCTTTCGAACTCGGCAAAGATACCGAGCATCTGAAAGAAGGCGCGCCCGGCTGGGGTGGAGGTGTCTAAAGCCTGCTGCTGCAGGTACAAGTCCACCCCAAGAGACTGGAGTTCACCTAGGAACCCCACAAGGTCCGGCATAGACCTTCCCAGCCTGTCCACGCTCCATGCCGCGACCATATCAAACTTGCGGCGCGTTGCGTCCTGCAGGAGCTTATTGAAGGCGGGGCGCTTGTCACGGCCCTTCGCTCCGCTGATCCCGGCATCCTCATAGATCTCAACAATCTCCCAGCCGGACTTCGAGGCTACCGCCTCAAGTTCTCTGCGCTGGTTCTCTGTGGTTTGACCGTCGGTGGATACGCGAAGGTAGAAGGCTACTCGTTTCGTCATGGCTTGCTCCTCTGATAAGGAGTGGCTCTAGCTCACTGCGTATCATAAAACAAGTGGTATTTGATACATTAGTTAGCATCGTTCGGAAGCGCAGATCAGGGTAGGTATTAGGAAGCCATTGCATAGGGGTTATTTGATACGGAGTAATTATGGCGTCGGGGACAGTGCAGGGCTTGCGTTACGCATCCTAGCCAACCGACTTAGCTTCAGGGCCCTCCGCGTCCTCGAGAACCTTCCGTGCCGCAAAGCGAAGCAGGCTAAAGGCGGCTTGTAGATTGGTCAGTGGATGAGGTGGGTAGGGCGCGCGTGCATGCCTGTAATAATTGGCGGTGGTCCTCATCTTTTTAAAGTCACCTCCGGATGAACCGAGACGCTGCTTCAGGTTGCGTTCTCCCCCGGACATCGCCTGCAATATCTCCACCGACTTATATATATCGTACCAATTATCCGCTCGAGCTACTTGTTCGAGGAGGTCTGCAACATTGTCATTGTTGAGCGCTGCTTGATTCCAGAGTTGCACCTTAGATGGTTGAGGAGGGGAAGGAGGAAGGGGTTGTCCATCAGGTCCATAAGTGGTGATCGTTGCTTCCATCACATCAACGCGCATCTCTAAAATTGCAGCCTCTCCAAAAATGGTGGTGTGCTTGGCACCAGTGCCGTCAACTTGTGTAACACCTGCCAATCGAAGCGGCTGGGCTGAATGAACTACATTTAGAGCGCCGTTTAGCCGCGCTACCAAAGCGATACCTTTCTCACGCACTTCTGATGCTTCAATGAGCTCATCGAACTCGCTGCTTTTCAACATAAGCTCTTCGCCTGTCCGTCGTCAGAACATTTGGCACTGATGGCTGCGTAAATTAGCGGAGCATCGGCCTCGTCTTGTTGGTTGATATTAGGCGGCTAGCTTGCGGTG
>Ga0209491_10002965_pt1 | contig 28935 bp, 9 predicted proteins | sample BON02_FD_187213 | JGI IMG/M metagenome (GOLD analysis project Ga0209491, IMG submission 187213) | Freshwater microbial communities from Lake Bonney liftoff mats and glacier meltwater in Antarctica - BON-02 (SPAdes) (version 2) | ecosystem: Environmental > Aquatic > Freshwater > Ice > Glacier...
CCCCCTCCATCCCCCCCTCTCCCACTCCCGTGCACAACCAAGTGAAAGGAAGAAAAGAAAAAGAACCGCCGGCAACCATGAACCGCGGCGGCGGGGGCTTCCGCGGCGGCGGCGGCGGCGGCTTCACGCGCCCCGAGAATGCGCTCAAGCGCGCGGACGAGCTCATCGCGGTGGGCCAGTCGGCCGCCGCGCTGCAGATCCTGTCGGACGTCGCGACCAGCAAGAAGCACCGCACGTGGACCCAAAACCACGAGGGGATCATGCTGAAGCTCGTCGACCTGTGCGTCGAGAGCCGCAAGCGCAACCAGCTCAAGGAGGCGCTGATGCAGTACCGCAACGTGTGCCAGGGCGTCAACGTGGCGTCGCTGGAGACGGTGGTGCGGCACCTGCTGGACACGGCGACCCGGCGCGCGGAGGAGGCGTGCGCGCAGGCCGAGGCGCAGGCCGAGGCGTCGGGCGCGGCCGCCGGCGGCGGCGAGGCGGCGGCGGCGGCGGCCAAGGACGGCGACGAGGCGGCGCCCAAGGAGGAGGGCGAGGAGGCCGAGGCGGCGGCCAAGGGCGACGCCGATGCCGCCGCCGCCGCCGCCGCCGCGTCCGGCGCCGCGCTCGCGGCCGTCGTCGACCTCGAGGCCGACGCGTCGCCCGAGGACATCATGCTGTCCTACGTGAGCGGAGACAAGTCGCGCGACCGCACCGACCGCGAGCTGGTCACGCCCTGGTTCCGCTTCCTGTGGGAGTCATACCGCTCGGTCCTCGAGATCCTGCGCACCAACTCCAAGCTCGAGGCGCTCTACGCCTCGGCCGCGCGCCACGCGTTCGCCTTCTGCCTCAAGTACAAGCGCGCGGCCGAGTTCCGCCGGCTGTGCGATGTGCTGCGGCAGCACCTGGCCAACATGGCGCGCTACCGCGACGCGCGCGAGCTCACGGCGCCCGAGCCGCTCAACCTGCACCTGGAGACGCGCTTCGAGCAGCTGCGCGTCGCGTGCGAGCTCGGCCTGTGGGCCGAGGCCTTCCGCTCGGTCGAGGACATCCAGGCGCTGCTGGCGCTGGGCGGCGCGGCGCCGGGCGGCGGCGCGCTGCCGGGCGTCAAGGCCCCGCCCGGCGGGCGCATCGCCGCGCCCCGCCCCGCGCTCATGAGCGTGTACTACGCGCGCCTCACGCAGATCTTCGCCGTGTCCGAGGCGCACCTGTACCAGGCGTTCGCGTGGCTCAAGCTGTTCACCTTTTCTCGCGCGCACCGCTCCAAGGACCTGCTTCCCGACGACGCGCGCGCGTTGGCCACGAGCGTCGTGCTCGCCACGCTCAGCGTGCTGCCCTACGAGCGCCAGCTGTTCGTGGGCCGCGCCGCGGACGAGCAGGCGGCCGAGCAGGAGCGCGAGCGCGCGCTGCGCATCGCAAACATCCTCGGCCTCAACGTGGACGCGGCCGCGCGGCGCGCCGCCGCCGCCGCGCCCGGCGGCCTTGGCGGCGGCGGCGGCCCCGCCGACGCGCGCGCCGTGCTGTCGCGCCCGCAGCTGCTCGCCAGCGTGCAGGCGCTCAACGTGCTGTCGCTCGTGCCGCCCGAGGTGCGCGCCGCGTACGACCTGCTCACGTCGGACGAGGCGAGCCCGCTCGACCTGTGCGCGCAGCTGGCGCCGCTGCTCGAGCGCATCTCGGCGCTCAGCGTGCAGACTTCGCCCGCGTGCCCGGTCGCCTCGCCCGACTTTAGCGTCTACGTCAAGCACCTCAAGGACGTCGCCGCCGTGCGCACGCTCAAGCAGCTGTCCGCCCTTTACAGCGCCATGCGCATCGAGGACCTCACGGCGCTCGTGGCGCCCGTGCTGGACGACTTTGGCGCCGTCGAGGCGCTGGCGGCCGACGCTGTACGCAGCGGCTACCTGCAGGCGCGCGTGGACCACCGCCGCGGGACCGTGTCGTTCGGCTCGGCCTCGCTCGACTCGGACGGCCTGCGGTCGCACCTGGCCGAGCTGGCGCGCCGGCTGTCTCGCGCGGCGCTGCTGATCGACCCGCAGGAGGGCGCGCGCCCGCGCAACGCCGAGGAGCGGCGCCTGGCCGCCGTGCGCCAGGCGCGCGAGCAGGTCGAGTCCGAGCACAAGCGCGCGCTCGCGCGCAAGCAGGTGATCGAGAAGCGCAAGGAGCAGCAGGAGGCCGCGCTGCTGGAGCAGGAGCGCGAAGAGGAGCGCCGCCGCCTGCAGGCCGCGCGCGAGCAGGAACTGCTCGAGGACCGCCGCCGCAAGGAGGAGGCCGCGCGCCGCGAGAAGGAGCGCCTCGAGCGCGAGCTCGAGGAGCAGGAGATGGCCGAGGCGCGCCAGCTGCTCGAGCAGGCCGCCGCCAAGAAGCGCGCCGCGGGCGGCGGCGGCGGCGGCAAGGGCGGCATGCTGTCGGCCGCCGCCGCGCTGCGCGCGGGCCTGCCCGGCGGCGACCCGGGCGACGACGGCGTCAAGCTCGACAAGAAGGCGCTCATGCAGGAGGCGCTGTCGGAGCGCCTGCGCGAGGCGCAGGAGCTCGAGCGCAAGATCGCGCGCTCGGCCAAGACCATGGACCACCTGGAGCGCGCGCGGCGCGAGGAGGAGGCGCCGCTGGTGGAGGCGGCCTACGCCGCGCGCGCCCTGGAGGACGCGGCCCTGCACGCCGAGCAGCAGGCGCAGCTGCTCGAGGCGCACCGCGCCGCGTGGGAGGCCGACGTCAAGGAGAAGGCGCGGCTGGCCACCATGGCCGACGAGAAGGCCGACTTTGCGGCGGCCATTGTCGCCAAGCGCCAGGAGCAGTTCGAGGCGCTGCGCGAGGAGCGCGACCGCATGCTGGCCGAGCGGCGCGCCGCCCTCAAGGTCGAGCGCGAGGTGGCGCGCCGCAAGGAGTTTGTGCGCCGCTGCCGCAAGGAGGTCGAGGAGCGGCTCGCCGAGCTCGAGGCCGAGCGCAGGGCCGCCGAGGACGCGCAGCGCAAGGCCGACCTGGCCGAGCGGCAGAGCAAGCTCGACGAGGCGTCGGCCAAGCAGCGCGCGCGCGAGCAGGAGATCGAGGAGCGCGGGCGCAGGGAGCGCGAGGAGCTGCTGTCCGGCGGGGGCCGCGGGCCGGCGGCGCCCTCTTCCTCCTCGGCGGCTGCGGGCCCCGCGGCGGCGGGCGGCGGCGGAGGGCGCGCGGGCGGGAGCGGGTACCAGCCGCCGCACCTGCGCGGCGCGGGCGGGGGGGGCGCGCCGCCGCCGCCGCCGCCGGCGGTGGCGGTGGCGGCGGCGGCGCCGGCCGCCGCGGCCGCGTCGTCGGCCGGCGGCCCCGCGCCGCCGCGCGCGGCCGGCTCGTTTGTGCCCCCCGCCCTCCGCCGGCAGCAGCAAGAGGCGGCTGCGGCGGGCGGTGGCGGCGACGCCCCGCCCGCGCCTCCCGCCCCCCCGGCGATGGCGGCCGAGCGCCCTGCTCCTGCCGCTGCTCCCGCCGCGCCCGGCGGCCGCTTTGTCCCGTCGGCGCTGCGCGGGCGCGGCGGCGGCGGCGGCGGGGAGGCGCCGCCGCCGGCCGAGGAGGGTGGCGGAGGCGGTGGCGGCGAAGGGCGCCGCTGGTAGATGTTTCATGGATTGATTGCTTGATGCACATAAGAACACACACAGAGAGAAGCACAGCCCAGACATACACTAGTTTTCTTCTTCTCCTTCAACCGAGCGACAACGACGACGACCGCCTTGGCGCCAAGCGACGGCGGTTCGGCCTCCCCACGTCGGGGTCCGGCACGCGTGAGATTAGAAATCAAGGTCGCCCACGCTCGCCCCCACCTCCTAGCACCCACTCCCAACCCGCCAATTGGACACCTCCTCATACCTGCATCAAGGTGAGCCCGCGCGCGAAGAGGCAAAGAGCAGTACGCGCGTTCAAAGAAGCCCCCCCATCTGCTTTGTCCTGACAATTGTCCTTTGCTTCTCATCCCTCCCTTCTCCCTCGCGCGCCGCGCTCAAGGCCGCATTGGCCCCAAAGAGTCGCGCGCCACGCTCAGGCGCACTCAGACCGCATTGCCATCCCAGGCACCGCTGCCGCAACCTCGGGCGTCCAAGTTGGCACTCTGCCGCTTGCGCCGCCCGCCCGCCGCCGCGGCTTGCGCCCGCCCGCCCGCCGCCCGCCGCCGCCGCGCTCACGCGCCCTTGCCGCCACCGCCCCAACCCCTTTGCAAAAAAACAGCAGCAGACAGAAGAAAACGATGCTCGCCATGCAGCGCGCCCCGACCGCAGCCGCCGCCGCCGCCGCCGGCCGCAGCCGCGCCCCCCTCCTTGCCGCCCCCGCCGGCCGCGCCCGCGCCCGCACCGTCCGCGTCCGCGCCGCCAAGTGGGCCAACCCGCTGCGCGACGAGGTGGTCGCCGCCGCGCGGCACATCGCCTCGCCCGGCAAGGGCATCCTCGCCTCGGACGAGTCCAACGCCACGACCGGCAAGCGCCTGGCCACCGTCGACGTGGAGAACACCGAGGAGCGCCGCCGCGACTGGCGCGAGCTGCTCTACACCACGCCCGGCCTCGGCGAGCACGTCGCGGGCTGTATCATGTTTGAGGAGACGCTCTTCCAACGGGCGGCCGACGGGCGGCAGTTTGTCGACGTGCTGCTGGAGCAAGGGATTTACCCCGGGATCAAGGTCGACACGGGCCTCCAGATCCTCCCGACCACGGGCGAGACGGCCACCCAAGGGCTCGACGGCCTGCTCGACCGCTGCAAGGCCTACCGCGCGCAGGGGGCGCGGTTCGCCAAGTGGCGCGCGGTCCTGACGGTCGGCCCCGACGGCGAGGCGCCGTCCGAGATGGCCACGTACGACAACGTGCACGCGCTCGCGCGCTACGCCCAGATCGCGCAGGAGGCCGGGCTGGCGCCGATCGTCGAGCCGGAGGTCGGCCTGACGCCGGGCACCTACTCGGCCGAGCGCTGCGCCGAAATCAGCGTGCGCGTCTACAGCGCCGTGATGGAGGCGCTCGTGGTGTACGGCGTCGACCTCGAGGGGTGCATCCTCAAGCCCAACATGGTGCTCCCCGGGCTGGACGCGCCGCGCATCCCGCCGCAGGAGGTCGCACGCCTGACGGTCGACACGCTGCGGCGCACCATCCCGCCCGCGCTGCCGACGGTCAATTTCCTGAGCGGCGGCATGGCCGAGGCCGAGGCGACCGAGAACCTCAACGCGCTTCAGGCCGAGGCGGCGCGCGTGGGCGGCGTGCCCTGGCAGCTGTCCTTCTCGTACGGCCGCGCGCTGCAGCACTCGACGCTCAACACGTGGCGCGGCGCCGCGCGCGGGTCCGAGGGGTGGCACGCGGCGCAGAGGATGCTAAAGTCGCTGGCGGCGGCCAACGGCGCGGCGCAGCAGGGCAAGTTCTCGGGGCCACACCCGTCGCCCGCGGGCAAGGACCGCATCGTCCAGGCGCTGCGCGTGGGCGGGTCGGGCAAGTGAGGAAAAAAGGAGACTTGCGCGCCAAAAGGGCGACGGGCGGGAGGAGGACAGGCGTCTCGCCCGTCGGCGCCGCCGTACGTCGCGGTTGGCGCCGCCGCCGCGCCTCGCCGTCTAGGTGCTTCAATTGTCGCGCGCCCACGCTCTCGGTCGTCTAGAGTACTAGTTCCGGAACACCAATAAACCCCATTTTACACGCAGCTCTGAGAACCACACGCACTCATCATTGGCATAGCGAGAGAGGCAGACCAAATCAGCATTCCACACTTTTTCATCACCAAGTTTCCATGACGTCCGCCGCGTCCTTCCTCCCGACGCTCTCATACGGGGACGAAGAGGAGGACACTCAGGCTGACCACCAGGCGCGCGCGCCCGTCAGCCGCGGCAGCCAAGGAGCAGGAGCAGGAGCAGCTGGAGGCCCCACCCTTCCTCCTCCCCATGCGCCGAAAGAACGCGAGGCGCTTCACGCAGCCGCAGCAGGCACAGCACCAATCCGCCAGGACGAGGAGGAGGCCGAACAGACGAGCAAGCTGAGGCAGGAGAGCGCCGCCGCCACCTCGGCGGCCGCGGCCGCAGCGGCCGCCGCCGCCGCCGCTTCGTCCGCCGCCGCCGCCGCGCCGACCGCCAAGAGCGTCTCTGCGGCCGCGCGCGCCCGCAAGCGCGCCTCGTTCCTCGCCATGCTAAAGCTGCTTGAGCACGGCGCGCGCGACGAGCGCGAGCTGGACGCCCTCGCCCTGGCCCTGGACGCGCGCGAGATGATGCAGGTCGCCGAGGAGCGCGCGCTTGCGGGCCGCTGCGGCAACCCGCTGTGCGCGCGGGGCCCGCAGCGCCGCGCCGAGCAGCGCAAGGTTTTGTCGCCGGCCGCCGCCGCCGCCGCCGCCGCCGCCGCCGCAAGAGGGGGCGCCGCCGCCGCAGCGTGGCCGCGCTACCGCGCCGCCGCCGACGCCTTTGAGCGCGTGCCCGAGCAGGCGGGCGACTACTGCAGCCTGGCGTGCGAATCGTTCGTCGAGAGGGCGGCGGCCGCGCTGGGGGACGACGCGCTCGCGAGGCTCGGGCCGCAGGCGATGCTCGGGCTGGCGCGGGCAGGGGCACGGCGCGAGGCAGCGGCGGCGGTGGCGGCGGCAGGGGCGGCGGCAGGGGCGGCGGCAGGGGCGGCGGCAGCGGCGGCAAGAGGTGGTGCGGCAGCGGCAGCGGTTGGGGGGCTACAGGCGGCCCTGGCCGCGCTGGAGAAGCAGGGCGTCGTCAGCCACCGCGGCCCGGGGGCGCGCGGGGCGGCGGGCGTGACGACCATGCGCGGCACGGTCGTCGAGAGGACGCGGGCGTCGGCGTCGCTGCCGCCGCCGCCGTCGTCGTCGTTGCCGTCTGGCGCGATTGGCGCGATCGGCGGTGGCGACGCATCGAGCGCGTTTGGCGTCGAGGGCTACGTCCCGGCATCCTCTGTCGCGCTGGCCGAGGAGGCCGCGCAGGCGGCCAGCGCGGCGGCAGCGGCGGCCGGGGCGGCAGCAGCAAATACGCCGCCGGCGCCGCCGCCGGCGCCCCCGCCTCGAGCGCCGCAGCAAGAGCAGCCACAGCAGCAGCCGCAGCAGCAGCAACCCGAGCGGCCTCCCCCTCGCAGCAGCGACAGCAGGCCTGCGTCGGCGTCGTCGTCACTCGGCGGGCGCCCCCCGTCCATTCTCAAGCGCGCGAGCGCCAGCGGCGGGGGTGTGCCCCTTTCCTCCGCCGCCGCCTTGCCCTCGGCAGCAGCAGCAGCAGCAGCAGGCGCGGGCGCGGGCGCGGGCGCGGGCGCCAGCTCGGGTGGCGGCCGGTCCCCCGCCGCCGCCGCCCTACAGCGGCGCTCCGTGAGCTTTGGCCCCAACATCGTGTACGCCGGGGACCTCGACCGCAGGGGCCGCGACGACGCGGAGGACGACGAGCAGCAGGAGGACGACCCCGCGCTCCCCGCGCGCATCGCCGCCGCCGCGGGTGACGGGGACGGCGCCGGCGCCGCCCCCGTCTGCGTGGCGCTGGCGTTTGACTTTGGGCCCTCGGCCGACGGCGGCGGCGGCGGCGGCGGCGAGGACGCGCCCGACGGCCTGGTGCGGCAGTTTGGCAGCCTGCGCGTTGTGCAGCTCGACGACGACGACGACGGCGACGAGCCGGAGACGGGGGGTGGTTGCCGAGCCGCCCCCCTCGCCGCGCCGCCGCCGCCCGCGCCGCCCTCGGCGTCGCCGCCACCGCTGCCGCCGCCGCCGCTGCCGCTGCCGCTGTCCCAGATGATGCGCCCGTGGTTCCCCCCAGCCGCGGGCGGGCTGGGCGTGCCGCTGCCCTCGTCCGCGCCCCTTAAGAAGCAGCATTCACGCGCCGGCGACGCGTCTCGGCGCGCGGGAAGCGTCGGCAGCAGCGCGGGTCGCAGCGGCGGCTCGCGGCGGTCTTCCTCGTCCACCGCGCCACCGCAGCCGCGCAGCAACGGCAGCGGCGGCGGCAGCAGGAGCGGCAGCAGCGCCGCCGGGTGGGAGGACGGCGAGGACGACCTGGAGCAGGTTGATCACGCCCCGGCGGGCATGGCGCGCCGCGTGGAGCGGGCGCTCGGCGGGCCCGGCTCCAGTGCTCCCGCCGCCGCCGCCCCAACGGCCGCGGCCGTGGCGGGCGGAGGGCCGTCGCCGCCCCCGGTCCGGCGTTTCCGCCCGATCGCGCGGCCCCCGCGCCGGGGCGTGGCAATGCTGGACGCGCCCCCGGGCGTCATCCTGGTGCGCCACCGCGGCGTCCCCGCGCCGTCGCCGCGCTTGCCGCCCAAGCCCCCCCCCCAGCCCCCGCAGCCCCCGCAGCAAGAGCGGGAGAGCGAGGAGAGCGAAGAGCACGAGGGGGGCGGCGCAGACGACGGCGGCGACGGCGACGACGACGGCGACGGCGACGGCGACGGCAGCGGCCGAGGCGCCGTGGACGCCGACGACTTTTTCTACGACGAGGGCGCCAACCTCGTGGATTGCAGCACCAGGCGCGCCGGCGATAGCAGCAGCAGCAACGGCAGCGAAAGCGGCGACGAGCGCGGCCAGGGCGACGAAGGGGACGAGGCGCCGCGGGCGGCGGCGTCGGCGACCCGGAACGGCGGCGGCGGCGGCGGTGGAGATGGCCAGTTTTCCGATTCGTCCGCCGGCGAGGAGGCAGGCAACGAGGACGGCGACGACTTCAACAACCGCTTCACCTCGGACGAGGAGCTCGACGGCCCCAACATGCTGTCGCCCTCGGAGAAGGAGCTGCTGCTGCTGCAGGACGGGCAGGGCGCGGGCGTGGCCACGACCGCAACGGCCGCGACGAGCACGCCCGGCGGCGGCGGCGGCGACGGCAAGCAGCGGGGCGCGTCGGCGGCCGCGGCGGCGACAAACGACAACAACGCCGCCACCGCCGCCGAGGTGCCCTTTTTCAGCGCCCCGCCCCGCGGCTTCCGGCCCGAGCTCACGGACTTTGGGCGCGTGTGGAGCGTGCTGCACGGCCTCGTCACGGACGCGACGCTCGAGTACCTCGCGCAGCAGCAGCAGCAGCCGGAGCAGCAGCAGCAGCAGCAGCAGCAGCAGCAGCAGCAGCAGCAGCAGCAGCAGCAGCAGCAGCAGCAGGAGCAGCATCAGCAGCAGGAGCAGCAGCAGCAGCAGGAGCCGTCTGCCGACCCCGGCGCCGGCGCCGCCCACCCCCAGGACGACGACCCCGGGCGCGAGGGACGCCGCCGCGGCCGCGGCGCCGCCCCCGCCCCCCAGCTCTCCTGGGAGCAGCGCCAGGAGCAGCAGCGCCGCGCCGCCCTGCAGGGCGAGCTGCTCGCCGCCCTGCCCGCCGTCGCGCGCGACCTGTCCTCGCGCGTGCCGCCCGCCGCGCTCGGCGCGCACGTGGCCGCGCTCTCGCGCACCTTCCGGTCGCTGCCCGGCCCCGTCCCCGGCCTGTCATCCGGGCAGTGGGAGCTCGTGGTCGCCCTCGCGCTCCAGGCGCTGTCGCGCGCGCGCCTGCCCGCCATGCGCGCCCACTTTTCGCGCCGGCGCGTGGCGGCCGAGCTGCCCGTGCTGCTCGGGCGCCTGGGCGTCGACGAGCCGCGGTTCTGGGCGCTGGCCGACCTGCTCGACCCTGAGGCGCGGTGAAGGAGTCATTATCGTCGTCGCTGATGACGCGAAGCAGCCTGGACGCGAATCTCGGCGCGTTGGTGGTGAGAAGGGACAATGCACACTAGTAGACAAGTCACGTCGGTTGGTTGCTTCTTTTTCAGACGCCTAGACTTGTACGCGCTTTGCGTTTGCGACTACCTTCCCTCTCTTTTTTCCTTTGCTCCCGTCGTCGTCGTCGCGTCGAGCGGGACAAGGGGTCCGTGGTTTCGAGATATGTATGGATCGGCGCCGGCTTTGTCCCCACCGGCCCCGCCTCGCCTCTAACACTGCAGCGCCATCTGCAGCTGCTGCAGCCGCCTCCGGCACGCCTCGGCGTCGGGCAGCGGCGAGTCTGGCAGCGACGGGGCGCCTGCGCCGCCGGCCGTGGCGCCGCCGTTTCCCGTTTTGCGCCCGGCCGCCGTTGCCGCCGCTTCAAAGGCCGCCGCGCCGCCGCCGGCCTTGGTCGGCGACGACGGGCACGACTCGCGCTGGTCCTGGGGCAGAACGGAAAACGACTTGCGCATGCCCAGCCCAGGCGGCAGCCGCAGCTGCACGACGGATGGCGAGCGGGGCGGCGGGTCGACCACGTCGTCGAGCGACAGGCGGCAGCCGGCGGCGGGCGACGGCTGCGGCGACGTCGACGCGCCCCCGCGGCCAGTCCGGGTCGCAGCCGCGGCCAGCGCCACGGCGGTCGCGCGCCGGACGCGCGCCAGCTCGGCCTCGAGCGCCTCGTTGCGCCGCAACAGCGCGGCGCCGTCGGCCGCCACCGCGCGCGCCCTGGCGCGGAGGGTCTCGGCGGCCTCGGCCCACGAGCGCGCGTCAGCGCGGGCGCACTCGGCCGCGTCGCGCGAGCGGCGCGCCGACTCGGCCGCGCCGGCGGCGTCGCGCGCGAGGCGGTCGCGCTGCCGCTTGAGCCGCACGATCTGAGCGTGCAGCTCGGCGGGCGTCTGCTCGAGCGCCAGCTGAGCGCACGGGGCGGGGGCGGCGGGGGCGGCGGGGGGTACGACGACGGCGGCAGGTTGCTGTTGCTCCTGGGCCACCGCTGTCGCCCCTTCTCCTCCTGCTGCCGCTCCTGCTGCTGCTGCTGCTGCTGGCAAGCACGGGACCGCCGCCGCGGCCACGCCCTCCATCGCCGTGCCGGCCTGTTGCTGCACCTGCTGACCCCGCGCCTCGGCCCGCGCCTGCGCCTCCCCCCGCGCCTGCGCCTCGCGCGTGTGCTGCTGCTGCTGCTGCTGCTGCTGTGCCGCCAGCGCCCTCGCCGCCGCCGCCGCCTCCTCGGCCGCCGCCGCCGTCGCCGCCTTGAGCCCGGTGAGCTCGGCGTCCTGCGCCACGACGCGGTCGATCAGGTCCGATACGGTCTCCTGCCAGTCGCGGCTGATGTCGCGTGCCACGCGCACGCCCCGCGCGGCCATGGCCTCGCAGTCGCGCCGGCACGCCCGCAGGGACGACCACAGCGACCGCACCGCCGCGTGCTCGGGGCCGCCTGCGGGCAGGCGCGCGAGCAGCCGCTCGGTCGCGTCGCCGTCCTGGCGGGCGGCGGGCGGGTACACGTACGAGCGCCGGTCCTGGAGCGGGGCGGCGCGGTGCACGGGCCGCAGCGAGGGGCTGGCGAGCAGGCACAGCGCCGCCTCCTCGCGCGCCGTCCGCGCGCCTAGCGCCGGGCCGCCCCCGGACGACGGGCAAGGCGGCGGCAGGTTCTTGCCAAAGAGCGCGTGGCGACCCCCGCCGCCGCCGTTGCTGCTGTCGCCGCTGCTGCCGCTGGCGGTCGAGGCCGGGGGCTTGACCACGGTCCGCAGGTCGAGCCGGGGCACGGGAGCGAGGAGGGCGGCCGGACGCCGCTGCTGCTGCTGGCGGCAGCCGCTGTTGGGTCTGTCCCCGCCGTCGTCGTCGTCGTCGACGTCGCTCGCGTCCGCGGCCTCGGCGATGCCAAAGTCGTCGTCGAGCTGCGAAGGGAGCGCGTCCTCCTCTGTTCTTTCCTCCTCGAGCGCCCCACGCTGCTGCTCCTCCACCCCCCGCTCCACTTCTGCGTCCCCGCACCCGCTGCCGCCGAACGCGCGCCGCAGGGCCGCCAGCGCCGCCGGGTCGATGCCCGCAATCGAGCCGCTGCCGCTTCCAGCCTGCACCAGCCGCCCGCCGCTGCCGGCGGGGGCGCTGGCCCCTCCCGTCATGCTTGAAAAGGACGCGCCGCGCCCGGCGCCGAGGAAGGCGCTCGCGCCGCCGCTGCTGGCCGCCCGCAGGCCGCTCAGGTGGCCGCCGCCGCCGCCGCCGCCGCCGCCGCCGCCGCACCCGCCGCCGCCGCCGCACCCGCCCCCTCCTCCGTCATGCCACCCCGGGAGCAGCTGGCTGCCATGCCGCGAGAACGTCGCGGCCGCCGCGGAGTTGCCCCCAGTGGCCGCGCGGCACAGCTCGGAGACGGTGCCGTGCATGCTGCTGCGGCGCGGGGGGCGGGGGGGCGGCGGCTGCTGCTGCTGGCCAAACGCTGACGACGACGACGAGGGGGGCGCGGCGGCCGTGGTCTCGGGCGGCGGCAAGAACGAGGAAGCCCCGGTCGCGGTCGCGGCCGCGACCGTGCCGCTGCTGCTCCAGCGCTCCAAGGCGTGCGCGTGCGGCTGCTGCTCGCCGGCAGCAGGTGCGACGACTACGCCTTCGAGCGTCGGCGCGGCGTCGTCGCGGCCTTCGACCGTCGGCGCCCCTGCTGACGCCGCTGCGGGTGGCAGGTCGCGCCGGTGCTCCTCCTCCTCCTCGTCCGCCCCCCCGTCTCCGCCGCTGCGCTCCATCTCAAGGAGGTTGGCGACTGAAGGTGCCGCTCCTGGCCAAGGAGTGGCGCAAGACAAGGAGCACAGGGCTACCTTGGCAGGGGGAAAACGCAGGTCGTCGGGACGGAAAGCCTGGCTTCTCTCTCTCTCTCTCGTGCGCCCGCCACTCCCAACCAAGAAACAGATCGCGCCGGCAAATGCGACGTGGACGACCGGCAAGTCCGGTCGCACCCGAGTCGCCGGGCGCGCTCCCGCCGCACTCGGGCGACCAACGATCCCGCGTGCGCAAGAGAAACGATAGAGCGAGAGCCCTCAAGTGTTTTCGGGGCGTGCGTGGGTGGCGCGTTCGGGTCCAATGAGGCGGTGCAGGGCTGAGGAGGAAGACTAGGTTGGGTTTGGTTCGATTCTTCAAGGAAAACTACGAGTCGAGCGCGCGCGCCGCAAGCGTCGGCAATTTTTCTGAAAACGACGGCCGCGCGAAAGAGCGCCGACGGCGCCGACGGCGTCCTCGCCCCCTTGTCTCCTCTCCGCGCGCACTTTTTCGGCCGACAATGACCAGGTCCAGAATCCTACGATAAAAGTCTCGTCTCAAAGGAGGAACGCCGCCCACAGCAGCACCCCGAGCAGGGCCAATGCGACCCCGTTGGCGAGCGCGCTCGTGCGGTTGGCACGCATGCAGTAGAGCTCGTGCCGCTCGGGGCCAAGGAATCCGCGCACCGCCATGGCCTGCGCAATCTTGTCGCTGCGCTCAAACAGGTTTGCGAACAGGCGCGCGGCCATCTGCGCGGCGATCTCGATCGACCCGCGCGCGCCCTGCGAGCGCCACGCCACGCCGCGGGCGGCCAGGCCCAGGCACAGGTTGCGCACCTCCTCGAACACGAGCGACATGAACCGCAGCGACAGCAGCAGCGTCAGCGCCACGCGGCGCGTCTGCACGCCGGCGAGCCGCAGCGGCCACAGCCAGCGGCGCAGGGCGAGCGCCATCTCCTCGCCGGGCGTGGTGACCAGGGTGAGCGAGGCGCCCTGCAGCGCGCAGAAGGTCAGGGACGCGGCCGTGATGGCCAGGTTGACGCTGCGCCGCGTCACCGTGAAGAAACCCGCGCTGCAGAGCACGTAGGAATAGGCCGAGTCGCCGGCGAGCGAGCCGGCGGCGCCGGCGCCGGCCCCGGCAAGGCCGTCGAGGGCGGCCGGCGGGGCGCGCGGCTGCAGGAGGGGCGGCACGCCGTCGGCCCCCAGCGCGGCCCCCACGAAGATGAAGGCGCAGATGGCCGACAGGCGCAGGAGCTGCGGCCGCCAGAGCCGGGCCGGTTGCGTCGCCATTGTGAGCGCGGCGACGCCGGCGGCCATGGCGACGCGGGCGGGCGGCGGCGCCCGCGCGACGGCCACGTACAGCGCGAGCAGCCAGAGCTGCTTGACGGCGGCGTCGACGCGGTGGAGCGGGGTCTCGGGCGTGGGCACGTAGGAGCTGTAGGGCACGTTGGAGACGTTGAGGAGGGCGTTGAGCACGCGCTGCTGGACGGGCAGCTTCTCGCGCTTGGCGACGGAGGGGGGCGCGGCACCGTTCGGCGGCGGCGGCGGCAGGTTGGCGCCTGGTTGAGGCCATGCCGCCGCCGCTGATGCTGCCGCTGATGCTGCTGCTGCTGGTGAAGGTGATGCTGATGCCGGTCGCCTCCTGCAGTTGCTGCTGCTGCCGCCGGGTATCCTCCTGTCGCCGCGGCTGCTGATGGCCGCCAACGCCGCCGCCGCTGCTCCCGCTGCCCGAGGCACCGACGGGACAGCGCGCCGCCGCAGTGGCAGCTTTGCCGGCGGCGCCAGCACCGCGGCATAGCGGCCCGGGACGGATACGGCTGCTGCCGGTGGTGCCGCCGCCACCACCGGCCGCCTGAGCAGCATCTCACGAGTCCTTGGGTCGTTGCAGGGGGAGTTTGGCGGGCGAGAGAGAGAGAGAGAGGGAAAGAGGCGGGTTGGCGTCTCCACGCTGCGTGTGTGTGTTGATCGACGCTGCTGCTGAGGATGAGCGTCAAGCTGATGACCCTTTGGTGCTTGTGTGCGTCGCCCTTTTGTTGAGAGCGCGTGCTTGTGTGCTTCGCGCCGACGACGGCTGGCGTGCGGGCGCGCCTTGCGTCGTGTCTTCGCTCGCGCTCTTTTGTTCAAGGCTTGAACTTCAAGCGACGCCGCCCATACACACACCACAATGCAACCCATAGTCTCTCGCCCGGCCCCCGATTGCGCGCCGTCACACTAGTCTTGACGCCTAGGCCCATTTCCTCCAGAAGTCTACGCTTCAACACTCCTTTGTTTTCAAATAGGAAGCCTGTCTGTGGCCGCAACTCCGCGTAGCAGCGCCCCGCCCGCCGACGACTACGGCGGCGCCGGCGGCGGATACGGGGGCGGCATTGGCGGCGGCGGCCGGGCCGACCTGGAGGACGATCTCCGGCGTGCGGCCTCCCTTCGTCCTCCCGCGCGCCTGTCCTCTATCGCGCTCCACGGTCGCCTGCTTGCACCGCTAGACATCGCTGAGAAAGAAAACGTCGTCGCTAGCAGCAGAGCGCACCATTTGCAAAATCCCTAAATCAAGTGCAAATAGGAAGCCTGTCTCGTGCAACACCCGCCGCAACTCCGCGGTAGCAGCAGCCGGAGCGCGAGAGGAGGCAAGGGCGCTCGCTTGAGCAAGCGCCGGAAGGATGGAGGCGATTGAGGCGATTGGCGCCATCACTGACCCCGAAGACTGGGGGCCACTGTCGCCCGCGCGCAAGCTGGACGCCTCGCTGCGCTGCGCCGTGTGCGGCGAGCTGTTCAGCGCGCCCGTGACGCTGGGCTGTGGCCACGCGTGTGAGTTACCACGAGCGAGGGCCCGAGCGTGCTTTGTTTCACGCCGCAGCGGCCGCGAACGACGACGCTCTGCGCGGCGGCGGCAGCGCGACGACGACAGCGTTTCGACGCCATTTCCCCCGCATGCTCACCCGCCGCCGCCCCTCTCAAACCTCACAAAACAACACGACAAACCAACCCAATCAAACCTGCAGTCTGCTCCCAGTGCGTCCGCCGCAACTTCGACTACAAGATCCAGCAGAACCTCCGCCCGCACTGCCCCGAGTGCCGCGCGCCCGCCGACAGCGCCGACCTGCGCCCCGACCGCGCGCTGCAGCAGGCGGCGGCGTCGTTCGGGCGCGCGCGCGCCGAGCTGCTCGCCTCCGTGCGGCGGGCGGACGCGCTGCAGGAGGAGCTCGCCCGGTTGCGAGAGGCGGCGCGCGCGCGCGAGGAGAACGGGGCGGGAGGCGTGGGCGACAGGCCTCCGTCGGCGCGCAAGCGCACCCGCGCCGCCGTCGCAGCCGCCGCCGCCGCCGCCGCCGTTTCCCCGGCCGACCAAAAGCGGCGGCGGACGCGCTCTGCTGCTGGTCGCGGCGTGGTCGGCAGCGGTGGCGCGGCGGCGGCCGGCGGCGGCGGGCGGCCCGACGGGGCGACCCGCGGCGACCAGCGGCGCTTGCCGGCCGCTGCGGACGCGACAGAGTGCGTCCGCCTCGTCAGCGAGGAGGAGGACGAGGACGAGGACGAGGAGGACGAGGGCGACGATGAAGACGGCGAGGCCGGCCAGCAGCTGTCGGGTCAGCAGGACCGCGCGCTCCTGCGGCGGGCGCTGAGGCCGCGCACGGCGGCGGCTGCCCCGGCGGCCCTCGAGCGAGAAGCCGGCGGCGGTCGCGCGGGCAGCGGCGGCGGCGGCTCGGCGGCCAGCGGCGCAGACGACAGCAATAGCGAGAGCGAGAGCGGCAACGACGACCGCGACGACGCCCCTTACAGCGCCGAGGCGGGCGCCGACGAAGAAGAAGACGGCGACTTGATGGGCGAGCCGTCGCCGCCCACGCGCGCCGCCGAGCGCCCGGCCGAGCGCAAGAAGCGCCCGTCGTCCTCCGATGCCTCGCCCGAGGAGGGTCGGCCCGCAGCAGCAGCAGCAGCGGCGGCGGCGGCAGGAGCAGGCGCAACGGCGGGCCCGAGCCGCAAGCCGCCCGCCGACTGCGTCGCGTGCCCGATCTGCTCGGTGCCCGTGAGCGCCCACCTCGTCAACGCGCACCTCGACACGTGCCTGCAGCGGCAGCAGGGGCACGGGCGGCAGCAGCAGCAGCAGGGGCGGCAGCAGCAGGGGCAGGGGCGGCAGCAACAGCAGCAGCAGCAGGGGCCTCCTCGGTCCGGCGCGGCAGCCCAGGCGCGGCAGCAGCAGCAGCCGCAGAGGCAGGACCCGGCCCCGCCGCAGCAGCGCCAGGAGCAGCAGCGGCAGCAGCAGCAGCAGCAGCAGGACGGACGAGCAAACGGCCACGGCGGCGGCAACGGCGCCGGCCGCGCCGCCGCCGCCGCCCCGTGCGCCCTGACCGCCCGAGAGGTGCCTCCAAAGCTCTGCCTCGCCATCCTGCGCGACCGAGAGCTCAAGCAGCGCCTGACGCAGCTCGGCCTGGCCACCGTCGGCAGCCGTGCGGACATGCAGCGGCGGTACACGGACTTTCGGTCGTACGTCCTGGCCCTGGTGGACGGGGGGGGAGGGGGGGGCGGGGGCGCGGGCGGGCGCGGCGGCGGCGGCGGCGGCGGCAGTCGCGGCGGCGGCGTCGCCTCGGCCCCGTCCTCTCTGGCCGAGGCGGCCGCGGTCTTCAGCGCGCGGGAACGGCGCGTGGGCATGGTGGCGGCGGCGTTTGGTGGTGGTGGTGGTGGGGGTGGGGGTGGTGGCGCTGCGCCGGGCGCGGGCGGGGGCGGCGGCGGCGGCGGCGCGGCGGGCAACGGTGGCGGCGGCGGCACGCTCGCGGCCGTGCTACGGCGCGGGCAGGGCGCGGCCGCGGGCAACGCCCCGGGCGCCGCCGGCGCCAGCTTCGAGGACCTGATCCGGCAGACGCGCGACCGCGACGCGCAGCGGCAGCAGAGGGGACAGCAGCGGCAGCAGCAGCAGGAGGGCGCCAACGGAGCGGGAGTGCCCGAGGACGAGGAGGAGGAGGAGGACGCCGGGCAGGAGAACGTCGCCGCCGCCGCCGCTGACGTCCGAGCTGCCGTTGCGGACGCCGAGGTCCTCAAGCCAGAGGTGGCGCCGGTCGGACGAAGCACCAGAGACGATGAAGAGCAAGTCGGACGAGAGGACGAGGGCTTGGCGGCCGAGGCGCCGGCGGCAGCAACGGCGGAGGGGGACAACAGCGGCGGCGACGGCGGCGGCGGGGGCGCAGGCGGCGGCGGCGGCGGCAGCGAAGAGGACGACCCCGCCGCTGCAGCCACCATCCCTTACGAGGGCGAGGCGTGCGCGCTCGACGACGAAGACGACGACCCTTTCGGGGACGGAGACGGCGACGGCGACTTGTCCGAAGAGTTATGAAATGGGGGAGGTTCTTGTAAAGAAGGACGATTCCAATTCGAATAAACCATTCGTTCCGACGATCGCGATATTTGCCCTCAATTTCGAGCGCGCCCCTAGACGACGCCGCCGAGCGAGCGCTTGGCGGGCGTGCCGGGGACCGAGGGCGGGCCCGTGGTGGAGGCAGCAGCAGCAGCAGCAGCAGCCCCCGCGCGTCCGCCACCGTCTCCCGACAAGGGGGGCGGGCGCGCAGTGGCGGTGTTGACCTGGCGCGGAGGAGGAGCCGGTGGAGGCGGCGGGGGGGCGGGCGAGGGGGCTGGCGCAGGACCCGTTGCTGCCGCGCGCTGCTGCTGCTGCTGCTGCGGCCGCTGCTGCTGCTGCTGCTGCTGCTGCTGCTGCTGCTGCTGCTGCGGCTGCTGCTGCTGCGGCTGCGACTGCTGGCCGCCAGCTCCTGCTCCTTCACCGCCCCGCCGGTGGGCGCAAACAGGCGGGGGCGGCAGGTCGTACTTTGGCGGGGGCTGCACGGCCGCATGGTGCGGCGGCTGGTGCGGCGGGCGGGCCGCCCCGTCGCCGCGCGGAGGAGGCGTGGAGGCCGCCGCCAGCGCCCAGCCCCGTGCCGCCGCCGGGGGAGCGGGCGACTGTGGTGGCGACTGCTGCTGCTGCTGCTGCCGCTGCTGCTGCTGCTGCTGCCGCTGCTGCTGCCGCTGCGGCGGCGGAAGAGGGGACGGCGAGGGAGCCGCCGCAGGCGGCGCCGCGGCCGCGACGGCAGCCGCGGAAGGAGCGGCAGCGGCGGCAGGAGCGGCAGCAGCAGGGGCGGCATCAGGAGCAGCGGCGGCAGCGGCGGCAGGGGCGGCAGTCGCCACCACAGTCGGCCCTCCGCCGCCCTCGAGCTCCGCCACCAGCAGCTCGAGCTCCCGCACGATCGCCGGGAACTCGGGCCGCTGCGCGGGCAGCGCCGCCCAGCACCGCCGGATCAGCGCCGCCAGCCGCGGCGGCGCGTCCGCGGGCATGGCCGGCCGCGCGCCGCGCGACCACACCGCGAACGCCGCCTGCATGCCCTCGAGGCCGCGGAAGGGCGTCTCGCCCGCCGCCGCCTCCCACAGCATCAGGCCAAAGCTGTAGACGTCGGCGCGCGCCGAGTAGTGCTGGTGCGCGATGACCTCAGGCGCCATCCAGTAGGGGGTGCCCACGCCGCCCGTGAGCGGGTCGTGGCAGCCCTGCGCGCCGCGCCGCGAGAGCCCAAAGTCGCAGATGCGGACATCTGGCGCGCCGCCGCCGCCCGAAGAATCCGCGCCGCCGCCGTTGCCCGAAGAATCCGCGCCGCCGCCGCCGCCGCCTTTGCCGCCGCCCGTCGGGCCGCCGCCGCCGCCTTCGCCGCCGCCGACGAGCACGTTGCCGGACTTGAGGTCGCGGTGCAGGACGTTCCGGGCGTGCAGGTGCGCGACGCCGCGGGCGGCGGCGAGCAGGATGCGCGCGCGCTGCGACCAGGGGATCATGGGCTCGCCGTCAGGGGCGCCCCCTCCGCCGCCGCTGCCCCGCCGCTTGCGAGGCGCGCCGCTGGGGCCGCGCCGGAGCACCGCAAAGAGCGACCCCCGGCGCAGGTAGGGGGTCACCAGCGCGACCGCCTCGCGCTCCGGGTCGACAACCCACCCCACGAGCGGCGCGACGTTTGGGTGCGGCGGCAGGCCGTGCATCGTCGCCACCTCGCGCCGGAACTCCTCAAGGGCGCGCGGCGTGGACGGGTCGCCCGAGGGGACGCGCCGCACCTTGACGGCCACCGTGACGGGCGGCGCGCCCGAGGGCCCCAGGCCTACCTCCTCGGGCGAAGAGCCGCCGCCGCCGCCGCTGCCGTCGCCACCGTCGCCGCTGCCGTCGCCGCCCGACGCCGCCGCCGCCACGGCCGCCGCCGCGCCCGGATGCCCCGCGCGCGGCCGCCACTCGCAGCGGTAGACGACGCCGAAGCCGCCCTGCCCGACCTGCGGCCCGAAGCTGAGCTCGTCCCAAGTGATCTCGAAGGTCTCGATGGGGGGCGCGCTCGATGCAGGAGGGAGGGCGGCGGGGGGGCGGGCCGCGGCGCCCGTCGGCGCGGGCGCGGGCGCAGGCGACGACGCAGGCGCCTGCCGACGAGGGCTGAGGGCTTGGCGGGGGTGCGCCGCTGCTGGAACAGGGGCCGACGCGGCGGCGGCAGACGAGGCTGCGCTGGCGGCCGAGGAAGGGGCATCCGCGGCAAATGCAGGCGGGGCTGGCGACGGCGCTCGCTGCTGCTGCTGCTGCTGCTGCTGCTGCTGCTGCAACATTTGCGGCTGCTGCAGGGGCCCCGAGCGCTGGTGGTGGTGGGCCAGGTTCTGGCTGCTGCTGCCGCCGCTCGGAGGCGCTAGGCCCTGCCAGGGCGACGCGGGCGGGCCTGAGCCGTACGGCTGCTGCTGCTGCTGCTGGTGCAGCTGCCGCTGCGAGGCCGGCAGCTGCGACGAGGGCGGCGCATGCGCGCCGCTGCTGGCGCCGCTAGCAACGGATCTCGGGGCAGCGGGGGGGCGGCCCCAGGACGTGCCGCCGCCGCTGTGGTGGTTGTTGTTGTCGCCGCCACCGCCGCCGCTCGTGCTCGCCAACTCGTGCTGCCGCTGCTGCTCGGCATCTGCCGCCGTCGGCGTCTGCCCGGGCGGCGTTGCCGTCGCCGTCGTCGTCGTCGCCGCCGCCGTCGTCGCCGCCCGGATGGTCCACCCCCCCTCCTCCGCGCCGCCTGCTGTCGCTCTTCCACCACCGGCGCTGCTACCGCGCGCGGCCACGTCGTCGCGCTTTTTGCTCGCGTCGACCTGCTGCTGCTTGTGCTGCTGCTGCTGCGGCGGCGGCTGTGGCGGCGGCGGCGCATAATTCGGGGGCGGAGGGGGCGGCGGCGGCGGCGGCTGAGGGGCGGGATAGCAGGCACCGCCGCCGCCGTAGTAGTGCACGGGAGCAGAAGCGGCAGCAGCAGGAGGCTGGTAGTGGTGATGCGGGTGGTAGTAGGGCTGATTAGGCAGGCTGCCGATCGCCGCGGCCGCTGCGGCGGCCGCCGCCGCCGCCGCCGCCTCGACGTCGAGGCCCCCCCCGCTCCCGCCGCCGCCGCCAAGGCTGCTGCCGCCGCCGCCGCCCCCCCCGGGCGCGAACGACTGCCCGCGGCTGCGCGCCCCCGGCAGCAGGGTTCCCCCGTACGACGCCTCGCCGCCCATCGAGAGGTCCACGAAGCCGCGCAGGGCGCTGGCAAAGGCGGACCCCGCGCCGCCGAGGCTGCTTGCGGCGGCGGCGGCGGCGTGGGCGGCGGTAGCGGCGCCGCCCGTCGTCCCTCCGCCCATGCTCCACACGGAGCGCAGGCGGCCGGCCACGGCGGCGGCCATCCCTCCCGCGGACGCGTTGTGGTTGGTGCTGTGGTAGCCGCTGCCGCCAAAGACGGCGAGGCCCCCCCAGCCGCTGCCGTTGTTGTGCGTGCCCCCGCCGCTGCTGCTGCCGCGGCCCGGCAGGGGGGCGTGCCGCGGCAGGCGGAGCGAGGCGTCCATGTCGTCGTCGGCGGCGCTGAGGAGCCCGCCTCTCCCCCCTCCTCTCCTCCCGGCCCCGCCGCCCTCGAGCAGGTCGAGGGCGTCGTCCATGGCGCTTTGCGGTCGCGGTTTGCCGCCGCGCTCGCGCAAAGGCGCGACCACGTTTTGTTTCTTCTCCGCGAAAGGGGGGGAGAGCTACGAAATGGAGAGAGAGGTTCGTCGCTCTTGCTGGTCGACTCCGCGCGACCGTCAGGTTGTTGTTTTCTCGCGGGAAGATTGCGAGTCACGTTGTGTCTATGGTGGGACGGAGAAGAGGGGGAGGGAGCATTACAGTTGCAAAAGCGGCAAGAAAGGCGCCGTCGGCTGCGGCCTCTCGTTTGAACGCACCACCTAAAAATAAAGCGGCGGCACGTGCTCGTCCACTGGCGACGACGGCGCTCGTCCTCATCGTCCTTTGCGTTGTTGCGCATGTGGCAAGAGACATACAGACAAACTAGAGAGATGCGACCTGCGGGCCGGTGGGGAAAACGCCCCCCACTAGGCGCCACCAAGGATAAAGAAATTGCGACACCACGAAAAACGAAAAATGCTGTTTTTGGATTAGCCGACGGGCGCGGTCGAGACGGGCGCGCGCGGCCGACCGCGCCTCTCGACGCCCTCGGGAAACCAGGGGCGGCGGCGACGGGCGGCAAAAAGGAAGGTCAGGTCGTGTGAATGCGCGCGCGTTAGGAGGGGGGAGACATAAGCATGGACAAGGCAGGGGCGGGGGGGTGTTGAACGCGGTGGGGGAGGGGCAAATTTTGCCGGCCGTGGCTGTCGGCCGCAATCGCGGCAAAGCAGGGGGGGGTCAAATGTCTCGCGGCGGCGGCGAGGCGCCCTCGGCGTCCTCTGCCAAAGCCGCCGCCGCCGTCGGCCCGGGCGCGCGATCGCCGGACGCGTCGCCGCCGACCGCCGCCGGGTCTGCGTCGCCGACTGCGTCTCTGCTGACCGCCGCCGGACCCGCCTCGCCGGTGGCCGCCGGCTCCGCGTCGCCGCCCCCGATGTCGGCGGCGATCGCGGCGAACCGCGCGCGGTTGGCGCGCAGCATCGCGAGCCGCGGCGCCATCTCGGGCTGGAAGCACTGCGCCAGCCGCTCCCACAGCGGCGCCACGACGTAGTCGGTGAAGTTGATCTCCAGGCGGGCGCGGGCCAGGACCACGGCGCGCTCGCGGGCGGCGGCGCGTTCGGCGGCGCGTTCGGCGGCGGCGGCGGCGGCGGCGGCGGCGGCGGCGGCGGCGGCGGCGGCGGCGGCGGCCCCTGCCTCGCCTTCATCGCTTTCGTCGCCGTCGCCGCCGCTGTCGCCGTCGGCATCGCTGTCGCTGTCGCTGCCGCTGCCGCTGCCGCTGCCGCTGCCGCTGCCGCTGCCGCTGCCGCTGCCGCTGCCGCTGTCGCTGTCGCTGTCGCCGTCGCTGCTGCTGTCGCTGCCGCCGTCGACGGCGCCGCTGCCGTCGCCTTCGCCTTCGCCGTCGTCGTTGCCGGCGCCGTCGCCGTCGTCGTCGCTGACAGAGGGCGCGGCCGCCGCCGTCACAGGCATGCCGAGGCTGCGCTCGATGCGCGCCTGCGCGGTAAACTCCTCGTTGACGAGGGCGGACCAGCGCGCGGCGACGGAATAGGCGCGGACCGGGTTGCCGATGTCAGACGCGTGCAGCAGGGCGCGCACGAGGAGCAGGCGGCTGGCGTCGTCCGAGAACGGGGGCGGCTTGGGGGCCGGCGGGGACGAGGCCGCCGCCGCGGGCGCCGCCGCCGCGGGCGCAGCCGCCGCCGACGCCGCCGACGCCGCTGGCGTCGGCGGCGTCGGCGGCGTCGGCGAGGCCTGGCGGCACAGCCCGCACGACGCGGCGTAGTCCTGCAGCTCCTGCGTCAGCGCAAAGTGGCAGCACATGTCGGTCGACAGGATGGCCTCGCAGATGGTGCGGCGCGCCGAGCGCGCGTCGTTGGCGCCAAACCCCGCAAACACGCCGCGCCCGTCGCGCGAGCGCAGGATCGCAAAGGTCAGGGCGCAGTGGTGGTTCTCCATGACGGACCGGTCGTTGTAGCGCAGCGCGAGCTCGGAACCGGCGTTGACGTGGAACGGGTTGGAGCGGCCGTCGTGGTCGAGGTCGTGGCACAGGGCCGCGACCAGCAGGCTGAGCTCGTCGACGGGGCGCAGGCACGCGCGGCAGCGCGGCGACTGCTCGAGCACCAGCCAGGCCGTGTGGAGCACCTGCACCGCGTGGCCCAGGTTGTGGTAGGGCACCTCGCTGCGGTCGCGGTAGCGCGAGGCGACGGCCGACAAAAAGGGCGCGAGCGCGGGCTCGGGCAGCGGGTAGCCGCGCTCGGCCGCGCTGAGCCTGAAGACGGTGGCGGCGACGCGCTGCAGGCGATCGCGCGGCATGTCGGAGCAGTCGAGCGCCCAGTCGCGGATGGAGACGGGGTCGGCGGGGGGGGGAGAGGGGGCGAGGAGGAGGGGGCCGTCGGCGGCGGGCGACGACGGCGCGGCGTTGTCGGCGTCGGCGCCGCTGCCGCTGCTGCCGGCGACGGCGGCGGCGGAGGTCGACGGGAGGGAGGCCGCGGCGTCCGTCCCGGCGGCGGCGGGGACAGAGGGAGCGGTCGCCGGGCGCGGCGGCTGCGGCCGGGCCACGAGGGCCGACCCGGCGGCGACGGCGGCGGGGAGGAGGAGCCTGCGCGGCGAGGGCGGGGGCGGGGCCGCGGCGCCGTCGCCGTTGCTGGCGGCGGTCAGGGAGGTCGAACGCACGCCGCCGCCGTCGCAGCAGTAGTCGGGGAGCGCGTGCTGCAGCGAGGCGTAGCGCCACAGGGAGCACGCCGCCTGCGCCGCGGCCGGCTCGTGCGACTGGGCCGCGGAGGACGGCGGCGCCGGCAAAAGGCCCGCCCGGGCAAACGCGGGCGCCATCGACGACGGCGGTCGGTTTGGCGGCAGCGGCGGGTGCGCGTCGGCCAGCGCGCGGTAGGCCGTCGCCGCGGCGAGGTTGTCCCACGCCTCGCTGCCGGCGGATGAGAGCGACGAGGACCCGTCCAGCGGGGCCGCGGGCGCGAGCGCGGCAGCGGCGGCGGCGGCGGCGGCGGCGTGCGCCTCGGCGGCGGCGACGATGGCCGCTTTGCCGCCGTGGCCCTCGCCGCCGGCCGCGGCCGCCGTGGCCACGGCGCGCGCGGCGTCGTGCTGCCCGCCCGAGAGGGCCAGGTCAATGGCGTTCAGGTCGCGCGAGCTCATCGTCGCGGCCGCGGCGGCCACGGCGGCGCCAGAGGCAAAGGGCGCGCGCGCGCTGCTGGTGTTGTTGCTGGCGCCGTTGCGCGCCCTCGCCTGGTTGTTGCCGCCGCCACCGCCGCCCTGACCGTCGCCGCCGCCGGCGATCGCCGGGACGCCGAGCGGCGCGCGGAGCGACGCCCACCGCCCCATGAGCGGCGACATCATCAGGCCGCCGCCCGCCCGCGCCGCCGCCGCCGCGCCCGCCGCCGCCGCCTGCACGCGCGGGCCGCCCGCGTCGCCAAAGTCGAGCAGCTGCGCCTTCAGGCGCGCGGCGAGGCCCGGGGCGCTGACGTCGGCGCCGCCGCGCGCGGCCACAACCGACAGCGCCGAGGCGAACGACACCTCGAGCGCGCGCGAGGACAGGACCTCGGCCACCTCGCGCGAGAGCATGGCCATCGCCTGGCGGTCGCCCGGCGTGAACCCCTCGTCGTCGCACAGCAGGGGGTCGCGCCCGGGGGCGGCGGCGGCGGCGCTGCCGCAGTCGGGGGCGCACGTGTTCAGGGCAGCCAGCACGGCCAGGCACGACCCCGTGGACGGGTCGAGCACGGGCTGCAGCAGCAGGTCCCACATGGGGGGCGGGGCGGGCGGGGCCACCGCGGCGGCGGCGGCGGCGGGGGCGGCGTGGGCGCCGCTGCTGCTGGTGCTGATGTCGCCGGACGCCTTCGGAGGAGGCGGGACGCCGGCGTGGTCCGCCGACCAGCCGAGTGCCGACAGCAGCTGCAGCAGCAGCGGGTCGCGCTGCGCGGCCGCACGGTCGGCGTCGCCGCTGGACGCGGCAGGGGCGGAAGAAGGGGGGGCGGGCAAAGAAGAGGCGGCGGCGGCGGCAGCGGGGGGCAGCGCGCCGTCGGGCGGCGGCAGAGGCAGCGGCGCGCACACGGCGATCTGCCGCCCCTCGGCCGCGCACGCGCCGACCATGCCCTCGCCCACGCGCGTGCGCAGCGTGCGGACCTCCTCCCCGCCGCTTAGCGACGACGGCTCGCAGCGGTGGTTTCCGCCTGCGTCGCCGCCTCCGCCGCCGCTCTCGCCGCCGCTCTCGCTGCCGCCGCCGCGCCCTCCGCTGCCGCTCCCAACCGCCACGGTCGTCCACAGCTCTCCGCGCGCCGTGTCGGCCAGGAACACGACCACCTGCTCGGCGCGCGTCACCTCCCGCGCGGCCGCCGCGACCGTGTCGAGCGCGCCGCTCAGGCTGGTGCTCGCGCGGCTGCTCAGGCGCTTGAAGCAGCGGCCGAGGGCGGCCAGCCGCTCGCGCTCGCGCTGCGCGGCGGCGAGCAGGCGGCTCTTGACGAGCGCGTTGCCCAGGTGCACGCCGACCAGGCGCAGCAGCAGCTCGTCGGTGGCCGTGAAGACCCCTCCTAAGACGCCGTCGCCGCTGCTGCCGTCGCTCCCTCGTTGGCCGTCGCCGGCGCCGCCGCCATTGCCGCCGCCGACGACGCCCCCGCTGCTGCCGCTGCCGCCGCTGCCGCTCCCGCCCGGCTTTTTGTTGAGCGCCTGCAGCACCGCCACGATCGTCCCCGACGCGTCCCGGATGGGGCAGCACAGAAGCGAGCGCGTGCGGTAGCCCGTGCAGCGGTCGACCTCGCGGTTGAAGCGGACCCCCGGGCGCTGCTGCTGCTGCTGTTGCTGCTGCCGCTGCCGCTGCTGTTGCTGCTGCTCATGGGCGGCGCTGGTGCCGGCGCCATCGACGGGGGCGTCGCCGGCGTCGCCGGCGTCGCCGTCGGCCGGCGGCGCCTCCGCGTACACGTCGGCCAGGTTGACCGTCTCCCCGGTCGCCGCCACGTAGCCCGCCACCCCCTCTCCGTACGCCAGGCGGATCGGCAGGTCGACCCCGCCGGCCCCGTCGGCGCCGCCGCCGCCCGTGCGCCCGCGCAGCTCCCGGCGGGACTCTGCCATCGTGTAAAGGGTGACGCGGTCGCAGTCGAGGAGGTCGAGGGCGGCGCTGCGCACGGCGTCGACGGCGGCGTGGATGTCGAGCTCCTGGGCGAGGCGGTTGGCGACGTTGAGGGCCTGCTTGTTTGGTTTGTTTTGGCATGTGGTGTGGGCAGCGGCGGGGGCGCGGGAAGGGGATCGCTCTTTCGGGTCCTTTCGCTCGAGGAGCGGGCGGGAGATGGTCTCGCGCGAGCCCGACTCTCACGTACCTTGTACAGCACCGCGGCGTCGGCCGACTTGGCTATCCGCTCGATCTCCTGCTCCATCTCCTTGTGTTTATTCGTCGTCGGCCGGCGACGGGCGGACTACAGGCAAAGACGGCGGAGGGCCGCAAGGCGACGCCGCCGTGCGCGACCGCCGTGCGCGACCGCCCCCCGTGTCGTGGCCGCCGCCGCTTGTTGTCCCTCTTGCCTCCTTCGAAAACGCCTCCCGCGCGGGGAATCGGGCGTCTCGCGGGTCTCAGGTCAGATTGTCCAGGGGGCGCGCGCCGTGGGAGGGCGCGCAGCGGGCTCTTTTCACTCTTTCTCTCTCGCAAGGCCTTTTTTGTCGTCGTCCGCTCTCGTCGTCGAGGACATCGAGATGACACTCTTTTTTTGTTTTGGTCCACAGAAAGAAGCACCTCGAGGGGGGGTGCGTGGACGCGCGGTTCTGAAAGGGGAGCGAAGGGATATGATACCTGCTCGAGAAAGGAGGGGAGGGGCAGATGGAGAAGAACAACGCCCACCGGGCCGGGGGTGGGCCACCGGCTGCGCGCGCGGCGGAAAAGAAGGTCGACCGCCCCCGCCACCTGCATCCACCGTCCTCGCTCCAGCGGAGAGTGCAAAGTCTCCACACGCTCACACACAACTCCCTGCCCTCGCCCGACTCAAACATTTTGGAACGCACACCAAGGCATCCTGCTCGCGAGACCTCACGTGCTGCAGACACGCGCGCGCGACATCTCCCCCTGGACGCGATTTGAAAACTCGCCGACGATGCCCGCGACTCCCGCATCCTCCTCCTCGGTCGCCGACCTGCAGCAGCAGCTGCAGCTGTGGTGGGCGGCCAACAAGCCCAGCACGCTGGTCGGTTACGTGGTGCGTTGTGTTGGTTGTGGCGGCGGGCGTGCTTTTTGCAGAATCCGAGTCGCCTCCCCCCCCGAAACGGAAAACAACGGCCAAAACAGCCCCGGCTTTCGGCTCCCCTTTTTTGTTCCGTTCTTTCCGCCCCCCCTCCCCGCGCCATCTCATGAGCAGAAGCGCCCTTGCCTTTGCCCGCAAAGGGCGGGCCTTGAGACGGACGCGCGCGCGCACGCGCGCGCGCGCCCCTCCCAATCTCATCGCCGTCGCCGTCGCCGTTGCCACCCGAGCGAGAGAGGCGGCCCTGGCAGGAGCAGGCGGTGGCGGCGAGCCGTTGCTCCGGCACCCACGGGCTGCACAAGCCCCCCAAAACAACACGTCACCCACCAACTCCTCCTCCCTGTCCCCTCAATCAAACGAACCATCATCGAAAACCGCAAAAAAACAAAAACAGACCTTTGCCGGCGCCGCCGCCGGCGGCTGCGCAGCCGCCGTCACGCTGCTCGTGGGCCTGGCGGGCCTGGTGCTCGCGCTGTCGTGGGCCGCGCTCGCCGCGGGCGCGCTCGCCGCCACCACGGGCACGGTCGCGCTCCTCGTCGTGGGCGGGGGCGCCCTGCTGTTCGCCGCCTCGTGCGCCGCCGCGTCGGCCGCCGCGCTGTCGACGGCGGCCGCCGCGCACGTCGGCCTCGCCGCGCTCCGGCGCGCGCGCGAGGCGGCCTCCTCGGGCTACTCGTCGGCGTCGGCGACGGTCGCGGCCGCCGCGGCGCACGGCGCGCAGCTGCGGCAGCAGCAGCTGGTGCTCCTGGCGCAGCAGCAGCGCGTGGCCGCCGAGAAGAAGGCGGCGTGGGCCGCGCTGTCCTTGTCCGCGCAGCGGCAGCAGCAGCAGCAGCAGCAGCAGCAGGCGGGCCGCGCCGCCCCCGTGGCCGCCGCCGCCGCCGCCAGCCCGGTGGTCGTCCCCGAGGCGCTGCCGGCGCCGCCCGTGATCGCGCCCGCCGCCCCCGCCCCCGCCCTCGTGCCGCCCATCCCTGTCATCGTCGCTGCCGCTGCCGCCGACCCTGCCGCGGCCACCTCCGTCTCGTCCTCGGCGGCGGCGGCCGAGCCCGTCGCCGCCAGCGCCAACGCCACCGCCGTCGCCGTTGCCGACGCTGGGCCCGACGCCATGCCGTCCCTCCCGCGCATCAGCAGCAACAACAGCGGCAGCGATGCCGAGCCCGGCGGCGCGCGCACGCCGCCACAGGAAGTGCCCCCTTCGCCGCCGGCCGCGCCCGCGTCGCCGCCCAAGCCTCAGCAGCCCGCCGCCGCCGCCGCCGCCGCCGCCGCTGTTGCCGCCCCGGCCGCCGGGCCGCGCCCGTCGGGCCCGCGCGCCTCGCCCACAGCGAGCAAGGCCGCCAAGGCAAGCAAGGCCGCCAAGGGGGGCGACCGGCCCGACTTTGCGAGCAAGGCGGACCAGCGGGCGCCCTCCGCGGCGGCCGTGTGAAGAGGCTCGCGGAACTGACGGCGCTTTCGTTTTTGAAAGCGCGACGAGCATAAGACGGGAAAAATGCAGAGCAGCGCGGGCGCTGCAAAGGCCGAAATCGCG
>Ga0209491_10002970_pt1 | contig 28896 bp, 25 predicted proteins | sample BON02_FD_187213 | JGI IMG/M metagenome (GOLD analysis project Ga0209491, IMG submission 187213) | Freshwater microbial communities from Lake Bonney liftoff mats and glacier meltwater in Antarctica - BON-02 (SPAdes) (version 2) | ecosystem: Environmental > Aquatic > Freshwater > Ice > Glacier...
TGGATACTGGGCACACATCAAGGATCTGTTGATTCGGCCTATTTGCAAGCGTATTTGGAGGAATTTACATTTCGGTTTAACCGCCGTACTTCAAATAATCGTGGTCTTTTGTTTCGACGGTTGATAGCGCAGGCTGTATCAACCGGGCCGATTACAGAGGCTGATCTTACAAGCGGAGACGCTTGGCAGTAATTACTACAGGTAGCGGCAGGAGGAGCTAACCGACCACCCCGTTTATTTATTAAAGTTTTACTGTAATTGGTCGCCAACATCTGGGAGAGTAATTAAGATTACGATGTTCGAAACCCTCACAGGTGGCATCGCAACTTTTCTACACCCTGCAAATCAAGGTAGAAGTCATGACTGTAAGCACTATAGGCAGCAATGCAACACAGACTCCGACAGAGCAGCGTAGCAGCGCCACGGGCAGCGTTTCGTCCGTAGCCATCAGCGACGTAGGCGCTCAGAAATCGGGAAAATCTGCGGGCAATGACACCGTGCATATCAGCTCACAAGCTATCGATCTGCGGGGCCTCGAGGCTCATATAAGCCAACTTCCCGATGCGGACAAGTCACGAGTGACTGAGCTTCGCAACCAAATTGCCAACGGCCAATACCAGATCAACTTCGATAAAGTCGCAGAAAAAATTCTCGGACTTGAGGCTGAACTGTAGGTTAAACCTTGGCGCACTCATAAAGCTCAGTCCAAATTTGTCTTCACGGCACTACTAACGCATGCCGTGATTTTTCTGTTTTCATTCGTCGGCAACCACTGTGTTGCCTATGGGGGCTCCTTATGAGCGCATCATCCATGCGACAACTGCTAGAAAAAGACTTGATTAACACGACTAATCTTGAGAACTTGCTGCGAACTGAGCGAGAACAACTCCAGACACGGGATATCGGCGCACTTAGCAATACCTTGATAGAAAAGGCACAATTGCTGGCGGATATCGAGTCGAACGACGACGCTCGCCGAAAAATACTGGCATCTTTCGACAAGTCCGTTGACAATAGCGGGCTGCGTGAGTACTGCAAAGAAGTAGGCATGCTGGCGTTATATAAAGATTTGCTCCATAGCCTGCAGCAGTGTTCCGACTTAACCAATATTAATGGTGCAGTAGTGCGCCGAAGTAAGCTGAATAACCGCCATATGTTAGACCTCATGCAGGGCAAGTCTTCCCAGCCTAGCGTCTACACCAATCATGGCGATGCCAGCACTACTTCCGACTCAAGAGCCATCGCAAAGGCCTGATCTATACAAGAGCATAAATGGCATTAAACGACGGGCCAGATCGTTACTATTACGGTGCTGGGGACATATTTGGAGTCTTAAGGGCTTTACAAACCGAACGCAGCCTAGTGAACGTCCAGTTCGACGGCGGCGCGCAGGTGTACAACACCATGGTTTTGGATGCCAATCTGCAAGAGCGCTACTTCCTCATCGACGAAGTAACCCCGCGCGATGGCCATCGCAAGATAGACGAACGAAGTAAATTCAGCATCCGCGCCAGCATCCACGGCATTAAAGTGCATGCCAAAGACCTTGTCAGTGCCCGCACGCTCAATAATGCCGACGGTCTCTACTACCAAATCCCCTTTCCCGCCAAGATGCTCTATATGCAGCGCCGCGAAGCGTTCCGCGCCTACGTCCCTGGCAGCATGAAAATCACGGCACGCTGTAGTTCTGAAGCTCGCGAAAACGCCCTTTTTGGCCGCATATTGAATATGTCCGCAACCGGCATTCGCATTGGCTTTCCAGGCGAAGTGACACCAGAGCTCGGGCCTATGGAGAAATTAAACACCTTCATCGATATACAAGTTCAGGATACCAACTTGGAATGTCAGATCGAGATCGTCTATTACCAATACAGTAAAGAGCGCAACCAGACGATGTGCGGGTGCCGCTTCATCGATCTACCACGGCCCGCTCAGCAGATGGTTAGCCGTTTCGTGACCTTCGTACAACGCGAAGAACTCGTTTAAGCACCTGCCTAATACGCCGGAAAGCGCGGCTCCAAGTTCGCCAACCTCGGCAGGTCCTGCGGCCTATCTACGTCCCAACGCGGTTCTAACTCGAACCAAGAAAGACCCGCCGCCGTGAGATTTTTCCGCGTAATCGACATGACCTCTGACTCGCCCCAAGGCACTTCGGCGAACAGGCAGTCGGGCACAATACGCAAACCCAATAACACATAGCCCCCATCCTCAGCCGGTCCAATGACGATTTGTTCGCCAGATTCCAAGGCCCGGAGAGCCTGCTCAAGATAGGCCGCATCCACCGAAGCACAGTCGGAACCCACTAGCACAACGTAGTCGCTGCCCTTCAATACTTGCCGCGCGGTGAAAGCCATCTTTGCACCAAGATCCATTCCATTTTGGAAGTAGATATCCTTTTTATTACAAAATGATAAGAAATATTCATCATGCGATACATTAGGTTTAGAAAACGCTTCCGACTGAGCTATCCACAGCTGCATTGGGCACAAGCATGCCTCCTCCAAATTGCGAAACACGTAACGAATCAAGGCCTTATGCAGAGATAATGCGCCTTCTAGGCCCAGCACCGCCTGCATGCGCGTTTTCACTTGGCCCAATACGGGTGTTTTGGCATACAGTGCCACCGTGCCACGAGCATATTGGTAAGTAATTTTATCCTTTTGATTCATTAGCTTACTTAGCCTTTTTCACGTAAATGTCGTGCAAAGTTTGAGTAGAAACTCCTAAGAAATACAGTAGCCTTATCCGCCACATCAGCAAGACGGTGCGCCCTACTCCGTAAACCTCCCAGCGCCGGCTAGAAGTAGTCACCTTGCTACGCAGACAAAGAGGTAGCGCTAGGCGACGCAGAATTTTACTAATGGCTACATCCTCCATTAGCGGGAGCTCCGGAAAGCCATCGATACTCATGAAGACACTGCGGCTTGCAAAGATTGCTTGATCGCCCGTGGCTACACCTGAGATTCGCGAACGCAGATTGATCATATACTCGATTACGCGAAAGGCCCTGCGTCGCCCGCTGAGGCTTACATCGAAGCGTCCCCAAAGCGTCGCGGGAGACGCAAAGCCTTTCTCCAGCAGCGCAATAGCATCCGCCGGCAGACGTGTGTCGATATGCAGGAAAAGGAAAATATCGCCAGTACTAGCGGCAGCGCCAGCATTCATCTGCCGCGCCCTACCCGGCGCACTTAGAAGCCAACGATCCACCCAAGTAGCACAGCTAGCCGCGCTGACCACGTCCCCACTTCCATCCACTACGATCACCTCATGACCATCCTCGCGCAGCGACTGCAGAAGCGGCAGATGCGTGGCGAGGGACTGAGCCTCTTTGTAAACTGGGATAATGATGCTGACTTTCTTCATGGTACAGCGGGGCAACTTGAGAAGAATGAATTGGACGTCGCACAGGATTTACAGCGACCTTGTTATTACCACCTCTAGAGTGCCTTGGATTCTATGCCAGCCACTAGCAAATTACACTCGTGGGGATCCCTCAATTCGATTACTCACAAGTCCCGGCCTCGCTTTGTTGAGTGACCCAGGTCACTTCTCTATCGGAAAGCTGTGTAGAAGTGCACAAAAGCGCCAAAACAACCCAATTTCGGCCCCAAAAAGGCTATCAACCTGAAAGGGAAAGCAGGATAATGTGCGCCCTGTCAAGGGGTAGGTTACAGCGCACTCTAAGCGCCACATTCAGCGTGGGTTAAGTGTGAGGAAGTCAGACTGTTCCTATCAGCACCTAGTGCAAGGATCGCTTTTAATTATTTAACGCTCACGGGGTAAGAAAACGGCTAAATTTCCGTTCTCACTTCCAGAAGGAGAAAAAACTGATCTTCGGGCTGGGCTACAAGCCAAAGCCATACACAAAGGCGACACCCCGACCTTTGCTTAGATCAGACCTGTATCAGCAATGAACGTTGAAAACTTTTATATTATTGCCACAGCAGCAAACGAGCCTACACTGCAGGTAAACATCTCCGGCCCCTACCTTACCAAGCAGGCGGCAGAAGCAGACCTAAGTGCCGCCATTGGCGAGGCAGTCGGTCTAGACCCCGCGGCTAAGGAATATGAGTATAAGATTTCGAAGATCGCCTGCCAAAAGCCTGGCGTGATTCAACATATGGCTTGCCATATGGGTCAAAGGCTCTAGACGTAAGTCGCACAGTGTAATAAACACAGTTTCGGGGGAACAAAATTGACCCTTATAGCGATGGGTTCTTGAATCGAGAGAGAGGTTTTTGTGAAAAAACTGGATCCGCTTCACCACATCAGCATCATCGAATCACGTGGCACCAACTGCGCGTGGGTGCGCATTAAATACGACGAAAAAAGCTTCCAAGAGTCCTTCCCTTTTAAGAAATATGGCGGGAAGGATAAAGCCATCAAAGCCGCAATGAACAAGCGCGACGACGAAGGCAAGAAGATCTACGGCGAGAACTGGCCCTTTACCAAGTTCAGCCCCCGTAAGGTCTCCCCTCTGAATTCCTCTGGCGAAATCGGCGTAAGTTACTCCGAGAGCGACCACGCGTGGGTAGCCACCTGGCAGGAAAACTTGGAGGGCAAGCGCCGTCAACGCAACGCCTATTTCTCGATCAATAAATACGGCGACAAGAAAGCCAAGACCATGGCCGTGAAACGCCGCCGGGAAGAGGTCGCGAATAATAAGATCGCGAGCTGAATATTTGTGGGGGCCATTACCTTACATTGCATTACATAGAAGGTTTCTGGTCGCCTGCAGGCACATTGAGTTCCATAGCGGGTTTCTGGTCGCCTGCAGGCACATTGAATTCCATAGCGGGTTTCTGGTCGCCTGCAGGCACATTGAGTTCCATAGCGGGTTTCTGGTCGCCTGCAGGCAGGCTCCTACCCTAAAACAGCGCTCCGATCCAAATAACAGCGCTCCGATCCAAATAACAGCGCTCCGATCCAAATAACAGCGCTCCGATTTTCGGTAGGAGCCTGCCTGCAGGCGACCTGACACCCGAACAGAGACACAAACGATTTCTGCAGGCGACCGCCCCCCCACAAGCCCCCCTCAACCCCAGTCTAAAAAATTCAGAAACTCGCGCCGATTCTTGGGTCCGTAGGTCAGAAAGCTCGGTTCAGGGTTGTTGAGATAATTCTGTTTGCGTTTGGCTAGGCTGTCATTAGCGGTATGTCTGCGAACCTCCTCTTCACTAATACCATAGGGAACCGCAGCATTCAGGCCGAAGACTTTGCGCCGCAGTGTTGGAGTAATTTGTGGGTAGCCGAAACGTTCGCGGTACTCAGCGGAAATCTGGAAAGTTCGAAAGGCCTGTATCTGGTCTTGCGGGGAGCCATACCAAATCGAGTCGGTTCCCCATATCACATTGTCCTCTCCCACATAGCGGAACAGCTTTCCAAGCGCGTGAGCAGCATTATTGGGATCACGCATGAGAAAGCGCCAAGTACTACCCAGTTCCGCATATACGTTCGAGTTAGGTGACACCTCATTGTCGATAAGAGACTGAATTAAGGTATCAATGCCATCGCGACCGGCCCCTAGTTCGAAGGCTAACTCGGGGTTGTTGGGGACGAAGCCAGAGTGATAGATCAAAAAATTCATCTGTGGAAATAGCTTAGCCACAATACCGATATCCATACATTGACTGTGCTCATAGGACTGTGGACCGAAGGGTAGCCCTTTGTGGACACAAATATTGCGCACGCCTAGACGCTGCGCGCGCTCGATCATCGCAATACCAGGCGCCTCATGCAGGAAGAAACCGACCCCGCCGGGGCCGTATTGGGTGTAAGTTTTGAAGGCCGCAATATCCCAGTTCTCCGCAAGCTCATCCATCGCCTCTAAGTCGCCGTCTTGATTCGGGTTCACGCGCCCATGAATCATTAGCCGCTTGCTGCCCTGCAACTCGCTCACGATGCGCCTAGTTTCATCCGCCTCCTCAATCGTCACTGGTTCGCGCTCACGCGTCGAAGGGACAAAAGAGAGCACCATGATGTCGGTATCGCTATCCAGAAACACATCCTTGATGAATTCGTCGCCGGACAAACAGCTAAGATAGGCGCGACTGCCTGGCTCGGAGGCAGCCTCGCAACTGGCTTTCTCCATGGAAGCATAGGGGCGAGACGACTCTGGTAACTGACTAAGCCAGTCGCCATTAGGATTCACATAATGGCCTTGAACGTCGAAGATAAACTCATTGCCTTCTACTTGCTCCGCAGCAGCGAAGCGATCGAGCGCACTTTCATCGCTTATCTCGAAAAAACCGCCAGTGCGATTCGCGAGAGCATTCACCTCGTTTATGGCAAGCATGGTACTGGCAGCACCACAGCTGCCAATGAGAAACTGCCGGCGAGTTTGTCCAGAACGCTTTGCATTCCGGGTAGCCGCCTCTAGTGCCTGCTTATTACCGAGCACATTAGTTTTAGAAATAGCAATGGGTTCATATTCGCCATTAGAGGTGCTGTCAATTTTAATAGGCAGGCGTAGGCCGTCGATATCGGGAGTAGACATGAGGCTTCCTCGTTCTTAGTGTTGTTAATAGAGGGGCGGTTAAAGAGGGAAAAACTTTCATGCTCTTATCTGCTGATTGACCTTTCTTTAGATTCCAGACCCGTTCAACCACTGTGGGAGGGCTTGCCCTATTTATGGGGGGGGGTGCCCGCAAAGGGTTATGTGCCACACTGCTCCTTATTCGCGGGCAAGCCCGCTCCCACAATATTTATAAATATCTGTTTCAATCACACCCTACCGCCTGCAGGGCAGGCGACCTAAACCAACAAAACTCACGAAATACTATATTGGTTCTTCCCCGCAGTTTTCGCCACATACATCACAGCATCAGCGAAACATTAATACTTCAATCTCTTCCGATGTAACTTTATCCAGCGCCATACCTTTCGGAAGATACTGACGTATCAATCCATTATGATTTTCATTAAGTCCGCGTTCCCATGAGTGGTAAGGGTGTGCAAAATAATTGTCTGCCCCTAGCGCCGCCTTCAATTGGGCGTGGTAGGCAAACTCTTTGCCATTATCAAATGTAATCGTATGAAGATGCGCCTTCTCGGAGTTCAGTAGCTTGATGATAGCGTTCTTGACAACCTCCGCATGCTTGGATGGGACATGAGCAATAAGTGTCTTTTTGCTGACGCGTTCGGCCAGCGTCACTAAAACCCCTTTATGGTCTTTGCCTATGACAGTATCTGCCTCCCAGTCACCTAAGCGTACTTTTTCATCAACGATAGTTGGCCTTTCATCTATTGATATACGCCCGATAATTTGACCTCTAGCCTCCGGTGATCCGGATCGTCGTTTGTAGGGTTTGCGATGACGCAGGTGTTTGTGCAAATCTCCGCCAGCAGCTTTATCTTCCTGGATGAAGCCGTAGATAGTCGTTGCGCAGACCATGGGAAGCCCTTGGATTCTGAGCCGACCTTGTATCTGTTCGGGGCTCCATTCGCGCCTCATATTTTCAGCAATCAATAATTGCACATCAGCCGTTAGTTTTCTATGTCGAGGCTTATCCTGGTGGCGCCGCAGAGCTCGCTCTTGCGCTTGTTTTGGCCTATAGCCTCGCAACCCTGTGTTTCGCTCTACTTCACGGGAAACCGTGCTGTGATGCTTATTGATTAGGCGCGCTATTTCACGGTGCGATCGTTTTTCTGTCACGCCCTCATAAATCTGATATCGTTCGTCCTCGGTCAGTCGGGTATATGTCTTTGACATAGTGATCTCACATTGGGTTTTAGTCGACCGTGAGCATCGCCCACTGGCCATCAAAATTCAATGTGTCGCACTGGCGACTGAAATCCGCGAGTAGTTTAGTTAAGAAAAAGATAGAATTTGTAGGCTCGCCGGGTGATATTCACAGCATTCTTTTTGCTTTTCTGGATCGACGGAAAGTACTGTATTTTTACTCTGACCCCAATTATAAAACTTAGTATGTTATGCACTTCGGAGTTGAATCCGCGACTTCTTTTATCGGCATCCTCACCAGAAAGCCGGGGCATTGACGGGAAAGTAATATTATATACAATAATTTCAAGCAATTAAGCTTACTGGAGACTTGGTATGAACACTGATTTATTGATTCCTCTTGCGCTGGGCATACTGCTCATCGTAATCCTTACCAAGATCGTTAAGATTGTGCCGCAAAGAAGCGCTTTCGTTATTGAACGGCTGGGAAAATATACTAAAACTCTTGAAGCAGGCCTTCACATTCTTGTTCCTTTTATCGACAAGGTGGCCTACAAACACTCCTTAAAAGAGCTCGCATCCGATGTGCCGGAACAAGCATGCATCACCAAGGACAATATTACTGTCACCATTGATGGCGTGTTATATCTCCAGATTATCAACCCTAAGGACGCCAGCTACGGCATTGAAAATCTCCGATATGCCGCCACACAGCTAGCGCAAACAACGCTGCGATCGGTTATTGGCAAGACAGATCTTGATAAAACATTCGAAGAGCGCGAGTCCATCAACACTAAGGTTGTAGAGGCGCTTGATCAGGCTGCCGCTAATTGGGGCGTGAAGGTCCTTCGTTATGAGATTGCCGACATTAAACTTCCTCCAAGCATCAGTGACGCAATGGAAAAGCAGATGCGTGCTGAGCGAGAACGTCGTGCGGTGGTGGCTAAATCAGAGGGCGATCGCGAGGCCATGATTAATGTCTCTGAAGGACAGAAACAAGAGACCATTAACTTATCAATGGCAGAGCAAGAGCGCCAGATCAATGTCGCCACTGGACGGGCAGAAGAAATTACGCTTGTGGCAATCGCTACAGCCAAGGGCATTGAAACGGTCGCCGCAGCAATTGAGAAAGCTGGCGGAAAAGAGGCTGTATCCCTTAGGATCGCTGAACAGTATGTGGCCGAGTTTGGCAAGCTTGCAAAAGAAAGCACCACGTTAATCCTTCCCGCAGAACTGTCTAATATTGGCAGCGCCGTAGCGGCCTTTAGTAAAATTCTCGAGAGCGGGAAAACCAAGTAAGGAGGTGTTTATGGAGTTTCAGTATTGGCTGGTTGTGGGGGTTTTATTGCTTGTGGCTGAGGTGCTCACTATGGCTGCACTGCTAATCTTCATTGGCCTTGCTGCGCTGACTGTCTCCGGGTTGACCTTCGTCGGAGTGCTTAACGGGCTGCCGATGCAGCTCCTGACCTTTTCCCTGGCATCCATTGTCTCCATCGTGTTTCTGCGCAAGCACCTGGCAGTGATTTTTGGAGGCAAAAGCTCAGAAAAGTCTCTGGCGCCCCTAGATGACACCGACCTAATCAACGCCAAGGGCAAGGTAGCGATAGCGGAAAATGGGGCGTTGAGCGTTATTATCAATGGCACCAAGTGGGACGCCAAAGGAGGCGAAAACCTGAAAGAGGGAGATTCGGTGGTAGTCACTAAAGTGGACGGAATATCTCTGGTAATTGAGAGATCAAAGGGTCAGGTTCGTTGATCCTGATTAAGAGTATAGAAATCAACGTGCTTGCCCCCTGATTCCGAGTTCTGGAGACGGAGCTCACCCTTATTCACTAAGGCAGCATTCAAACAATGCTAATTTGGTTCATCATATTCTGCGAAATCGGTTTTTGGGTAATGCTTGGCCTCGGCCTATTAGTCAGATTTGTATTCAAGCGGAACAAACTCAGCAAGTTAATATTGCTGTGCGTGCCCCTTCTAGATCTGGCTCTGTTGATAGCCACTACAATCGACCTTAGCAGCGGCAAACCGGCAGAATTTGCCCATGGCTTTGCTGCAGTATATCTTGGCTTTACGATAGTTTATGGGCACAGCATCATTCAATGGGCAGACAGTTATGTCGCATTCAAATTCTATACTGGAAAAAACCCTAGCAACACTTCCTATGGGTGGGCTTATGCTAAGTATGAATGGCTGCAGTGGTGCAAAGGCGTCCTAGCTTGCACAATTGCAGCCATCTTAATTTCCGTCGCCATATTGTATATAGACGACCCACAGAAAACTGAAGCTTTGCAGCAATGGTATTCGCAATTACTCGGAATTTTGGTCATATGGTTCTTGGGTTGGCCATTAGGCTATTCAGTCTTTTAGAGGAAAAAACCGAAGGAGTTAGAGTAATTTCAAATTAGGATATCAAGAAATCAAAGGGTCAGGTTCTTTGATCCAGAATCAAGGGGTCAGGTTCTTTGATCCGACTAAGAAAATTAAAATCAAGGAACCTGACCCCTTGATTCTCTTGATTCTTGATTCACTTGATTCATTCCACCGGGAAATCAAAGTACACATCAGGAAACGGCTCGCCCTCCAAGGTAAAATGCCACCACTCTGTATCCAGCGGCCGGAACCCGTGCGCTAGCATGGCATCGCGCAGCGTCATACGATTCGAATGCTGCTGCGCGGTTATTGAGGTATCCGATGGCCAAGACACAGGATCAAAAAAATCGTAGGGGCTGCCCATATCGATCTCTTGCGAATCATCAAGCCGTACCAGCGTTAAATCAATAGTGCTACCCCTAGAATGGCCAGAGCGCTCGGCGATATAGCCAAGAGGGAACAATTCATCCTTATTGAGGCTTGGGTAGTATTGTTGCTTCATAAGTAAGTCAGTGCCGTCTGCCGCCCACCGAACAAAATTATCAACCGCCCTCTGGGGACGGTATGCGTCGAACACCTTCAAGCCAAGCCCCTCCAGTGCGAGTTCCTCTTGCACGGCCTTCAATGCGCGTACGGCAGGTACGGTCATATACACTATATTCGCGCGATAACCCTCCACAGGCCGGCCTAGGAAGTTATTACTGCTGAAGTAGCGCAGTTCAACGACAAGGTCGGGAATCACGCTCTGCAGCGCTACGAAGGCGTCTGACCGCGCCTGCACATTGATAGCCTCACTACTCTGCACATCTTGGGCATAGACATGGCAGTTGAGGATAAGGCCCAAAGTGGCAAACAAAAGAGTTTTCATGTTTAACTCGCTATGTAAAAAGAACTGAGGAATAGTTTACTTAATTCCTGCGCATCTAGGCAGCAAAGTTATCGATTCCACCTTTTCCAGACACTAACCCGTTTCAGCCCATTATGGGCACCAAGCAGCTATGAACATCAACTCACTGAAAGAACAGGCACGAAAGCTGAAACTGCATACGCTTACAGTTTATTTTGCTGCGCGTGACCCAGATACGCCAGTGCTGGTTAGATTTCTAGCGATTATTGTGGCTGCATATGCACTTAGCCCTATCGACCTCATACCTGATTTTATTCCAGTCATAGGGTATCTTGATGATCTCATTATTATCCCCCTTGGGCTGGCGCTTGTTATCCGCTTTACTCCACCAAAGGTGATAGAGTCTGCTCAACTAAAAGCAGCGCAATCTGCCGAGAAACCTGTGAGTTATGCGGCTGCGGCATTCTGTATAATGGTCTGGCTCGCTATCGCATACTTTTGTATTAGGTGGATATTTTATAGCGTATAACAAATGCGATGCTAGTACCTAAATTTGATTGGAATCAGAAACCCTGGCTTATTGATTAGTAAACCAAAAACTAAGGAGAATAATATGTTCAGCCACATTATGGTCGGATCGAACGATATCGAACGCTCAAAGAAGTTCTATGACGCCGTACTCGCAGTACTTGGCGTTGCCGAGCCAATGCGCAATGTCTTAAGCACTGGAAAAACACGCCTGTTCTACCGCCACGATGGCGGTACCTTCGGTGTCAGCGAACCCATCAATGGCGAGGCTGCAACATTTGCTAACGGTGCCACTATAGGCTTTAAGTGCAACTCGCCCGAGCAGGTAGTCGAGTTTCACAGAGTCGCAGTAGCGCACGGCGGCACCGCGATAGAAGATGCTCCTGGTCTGCGCGAGAGTCCAATGGGATCCTTGCATTTGTCCTATGTACGAGATCCTGACGGCAATAAACTTTGCGCGCTGTACAGGTCGCAACGAGTTAATGAATAAATGGGGTCCGAATAAAAATACAGTAGTTTGATTGAGAAATGGAAAGGATTTGTAGGCCAGTTGGGAGATTTTTACAGCATTCCGTTTGCTTTACTGAATCAACGGGAACCACTGGAATCAAATGGGGTCAGAGTAAATTACTCTGACCCCATTTAACTTGACCACTACTATAGCCTACGGCAACGCGTAAGCAACTAACTGCGCAGGTGAGCTTCTACCGCCGACGAACATGGCGAGGTATTGCTTGCCATCGTGCTCATAGGTAAACGGCAGGCCAGTCTGATTATCCGGCAATTCCAAAACCGTGATGACTTCGCCCGTCTGCTTGTTGATGACGCGCATTCTCGGGCTGGCGTCGGCGGTCCCTATGCCCTCACCTACGAATAGCAATGTCTTGGTCAGCAGCACGCCAGCGCGGGTTGGGATGCCGGTGTCGGGCAGATCAACGCCTTGCAGCAGTGGATGGTTGGCAATCCGCTCTGGTGTCGCGGCATTAGCAACCCACCACAAGTGTTCACCGGAGTTCATGTCGATCGCAGTCACGCGCCCGTATGGCGGCTTGACGATCTCAAGTCCGTCAATCCGTGGGACGCGAACGCTGCCATTGATACTGAGATCGATGTCGGACGCCTCATTTTTCGCCAATGATAGGCTCTGCAATTGAGTTCTGGAAGGAACGTAAATTATGCCCGTCTCCGGGTCCATCGCAGAACCTTCCCAGTTGGCGCCGCCGGTAGAGGAAGGCAGGCTCAGTAGTCCACGAGTCCCATCCGCCGCCTCGCTCAGAGAAGGTGGGGTAAATAGGTTAGGACTAAGACGGAAGCCTTCGATGGCCTCCAAGGCACGTGCTCGCAGCTCTGGTGTAAAATCGATCAGATCAGCCTCGGTGAAGCCCTGACGATCGAAGGCAGCGGGACGCGTCGGGAATGGTTGCGTCACGGAATACCACTCTCTAGGCACGTCGCCCGCGGGCACTGGGCGCTCTTCTATTGGCCAGATGGGCTCGCCAGTCTCTCGGTCGAAGGTGTATATGAAGGATTGCTTGGTCACCGCCATTACAACTTTTCGGCCATTAGGCAGATCGGCGATCACTGGTGAGGTGGGAACGTCCCAGTCCCAGATGTCATGGTGAATTAACTGATAATGCCAGCGGCGCTCGCCGGTGCGGACATCGAGGGCCACGATACTGCTGGAGAACAGGTTCGAGCCTGGTCGGTCGGCCCCGTAATAGTCACCAGTGGGATCCTCTACTGGCAGGTACACCATGCCTAACTCGGGGTCACCGGAGATAGGCGCCCAGACCCCAGAGTTGCCGGTAAACTCTACCCCATCGTCTAGCCACGATTCAAAGCCGATTTCACCCCGCTCTGGAATGGTGTGGAAGGTCCATAGCAGCTCCCCGGTATGCACATCGAAGCCACGAACATCTCCTTTGACATTGGACTTGGCGCGTGGGCGGCCCCCTGTCGAGTGTGCAGCTCCCACCACGATGACGTTGTTCATAACAAAAGGAGGCGCGGAGGCGCCGATATCGATGTCATCGAATCTGGGGTCTTCTATATTGCGCAGCCCTATCATCAAGTCGACTATGCCGTTATTGCCAAAGCTTGCATCTGGCACGCCGGTTTTGGCATCCAGCGACACCAGATGGTAACCGGGGGTGATATCGATGATGCGCGACTGGTCACCGTCCTCCCAGTAAGCCACGCCACGACCGGCGCCTTTACGAGGAGCACTGCTAAAGCGTTCGCCCTCTTGCGGCCGCCACATCCACAGCAATTGGCCCGAAGTGGCATCCAGCGCAATGACATTACGGGTAGAGGCGACATTCGCGTACAAAACACCGTCGATCTCTAGTGGTGTAGATGGGTTGGTGAAATCGGTGGGAGGACCAAATTTCTCTGTGGAGAAATTCCAAGCTATTTGAAGAGATCCAACGTTCGCAGCGTTGATCTGCTCCAGTGGGGAATAACGTTGAGCGAACTCATTGCCGTGATAAACCGGCCAATCGCCTTCGTTTACGCTGGTATTAGTCTGGCCCATTGCCTGTGCAGCGAGGGCAATGGCACTAGCGGTGAAGACGAATCGTGCAACATGTTTTGCGATTTTCATCTCAAACTCTCCTAACAGAGCTTATTTATTTTTATTAGCTGTACTCTATGTGCGAGTGCCCCAAGACTAACCCGCCGCCAGATATAATTCAAAATACTTATACCAGCAATTCGCCACATGCCGAGGCACAGGGGCTAAACGCCCTGCATGGCGGCGTTTGCAGCCTCTACTTAGTCATTGCCCGTCCGCTGGCTCATACCGGAAGGCTTACTGCACGTTCGGTACCTCACAGCGACTCCATCCACCACGCGTGGCTGATAGCGCAATTTCTCCGCCGCCTGTATCGAGACCCTTTATATGCTTGAAAGACTTTAACCTTATTCCTACCCGCACCCTTGGCTGCATAGAGGGCTGCATCGGCATTGTTAACGAGAAGATTTGAGCTCGCTGCCTGCTCATCGAAACACGAAATGCCGATGCCTATAGTGAACTTGATCGTGCCCAAATTATGTTTAATCGAGATGTGTTCAATCTTGCTGCGCAGGCGTTCCGCTAGCTTAGTAGCATGAACCACATTGGTATCTGGCAGAGTGATGGCAAGCTCCAGTGCCACATAAGGCGATAGAATGGCCGCAACAATAGATATTGGCACTAGTGGGAAGCTATAAATGCTCTGAATATATTCCAGCTACAAATGGCTGCTACTGGGCTGCTAATTAGGGCAGGGCTAGCGAATCACACTTTAGTCTCGCCACTAGTGTAACGCAAAGGTAGCCACCGCCTTCTGTGCGGTAGGTCTAATAGCCAATGGATAGATTAAGCAAATTAGGGAGGTTCCTTAGATTGCATTGCGACGGGCTGAGACTCTACAATCGAAGCACATTAGACGGCGCCAATTCGCCGCTTGCCGATATCGGGAGTTATTACAGTTCCAATGAAAATAATTGCACAATACACTCTTGCCCTGCTCACGCTCAGCCTTAGCGCTTTCGCCAGCGCTGACCTTAGTAGCGCTACGCAGGCCATGGAAGACCCCGCGCACCCCCTGATGCTGATGCGCACATCGCGGGGCGACGTCTATATAGAGTTATTCCCCGAATCTGCACCTCGCAACGTAGCCAATTTCATTGCACTATCCGAGGCAAAAGTGAGTATGTTCGATGTGAACAGTACGCAGACAGTCACCCCTCACTACTATGACGGCAAGACCTTTCATCGCGTACTGCGCAACTACCTCGTGCAGAGCGGCGCAAGCGGCACTACGCAGGACCCTCGGCCAGAATATACCCTCAACGACGAGATCAACGCCGCTGATCTCGGCCTGAACGATATCAAATTGCTGGACGCGACAGGCGCACCACATGCCTGGTTGAATCTGCAGGACAATGAAGATTTCCAGACGCGGATTTTGCTACCCCTGTATAAGAAACTCGACATCCGCAGCCCCGAACAAGTTGAAGCGCGCCAAAGTGAGTTACATAAATTACTGAGCGAGATGAGTCTGCGGCAGGTTTATGAGAACCAAGGCTATCAGTTCAATAATCGCCTACCGGCGCGCGTGCCGGTGCGCGGTAGCCTCGCGATGGCCAATTCCGGCCCCAACACGAATCAGTCCGAATTCTTTTTCACTCTCATCGACTCGCCTTGGTTGGCGGGCAAGACGACTATCATCGGTGAGGTTGTCGAGGGAATGGAGATTGTTGAGCGTATCGATCAGGGCGCCGTGCTTCGCGGGGAAAGCACTATGCCGACACCCAACACCGCGACCATGATTTTCGATTTGCGCCAAATAAACGCAACGCCTACTCAATAGATTGCCCCTGTAAACTAAGAGAAGACTATGTCCAAGAAAACCAAAAAAGTGAAAGCGACGAGCGTACTCCCCATGGCAGCCACCGGTGGATTCTTCATCGGCATTGGCCTTGGCGCACTCATGGGAAATGCCTTGCTAGTCATGGCGATCGGCGTAGCGATTGGCTGCGTCATCGGCTATAGCATCGACAAGAAGAACGGCGTTACGTACGGGCGTCGTCCACACTAAGCGAGGCGGGAAAGATATCCCGAGTATACGGTGGCAAAGAGGCCATGATAGAAGCCCCGTAAAACTTACTCACGATGCGCTCATCAAAAAGGGTGATGCGCCCCGTATCAGTTTCGTTACGCAATAAGCGCCCCGTGGCCTGCACAAGTTTGAATGCCGCCTCGGGCACTGAAAGCGTCATGAATGGGTTGCCGCCTTGCCGCTCGATCCATTGTGCGAGTGTCGCTTCGATAGGATCATTCGGCACCGCGAAGGGAATCTTCGCAATCAACACATGCTCACAATACTTTCCTGGTAGATCGACCCCTTCCGCGAAACTCGCCAACCCGAAGATGATGCTCGGGTCTCCGCGATCGATTCGCTGTTTATGAAACATCAGTAGCTGCGCCTTCTGATAATCATCCTGACACAAGATGATCTCGCGCCAGCTTTTATCCAGACCGGCCAGCACATCCTGCATCTGCCGCCGCGAGCTGAACAGCATTAAGGCGGCCTCACTCTTATCCAGCACCTTGGGCAATAACTTTATGATTGCCTCAGTATGTTCGGCACTCTTGCCAGGATCGCAATTCAACTTGGGTACTACGAAGCGAGCGGCCTTCGCATAGTCGAAAGGACTGGCGATGCGATGATACTGTGTGCGTTCGGGCAACCCCGCGCGCATTTTCAAGACATCGAAATTGCCCAATGCCGACAGAGTTGCGGAGGTGAGAATCGCGCCAGCACACAGGCGCCATAGATTCTCTTGCAGGGTGCTCGCTGCAAGTACGGGACTGCAGGAAATGCTGATATCAACATTGCCACCTTGATCGCTCAGCCCTAGCCAGCGCGCCCACGGCGCTTGACCGGGAGTGTCAACGCGGGAGAACTGCTGCCATAATTTCTGGCTCGCTATGGCACGGGCGGTCATACTACCGATTAGCGGGAACCAATACTCGGCTCGTTGCCGAGATTCTAGGCTCTGCCCCTGCTCCAGATTCGTCTTGAGCTCATTACCGACCTCTTGAAACAGTGTCGCTAGACGCGTGTATTGCGTATTTAGTGTTGCCGCCAGTTCGCGTAGATGTTCGGGCACTACGCCGAGTTCGAAGGCATGTTGCAGGGCATTATCGCTCTGCCTATCTGGGACCGCGTCTTGCAGGACTTGCTCGCAGAGGGGCCATATCTCATTCAGTCTTATTTCTGCCATCTCGAGCATTTCGGTAAGCGCTGGCAGTTCGCGCTTAAGCGTGCGATTCTCCTCCAATACGGAATCACCTCCCAGTTTACCGAGCGTCTTTCGCCACTGTTCCAAGGCGCCAAGACTGAGCTTAATGCGTGTAAAACTCGCGAAGTGATTATTGCTCTTCAAAGGCAGATGGTGGGCCTCGTCGAAGATGTAGATTGAATCCTGCGGCGCAGGCAAAATGACACCGCCGCCGAGGGCGAGATCCGCTAAGACCAAGTCATGGTTGGCCACCACACAATCGGCCTTCTGCACCTCTTCACGCGCCTGATAGAAACAGCAATTGCTAAAGTTCGAACACTTCTGTCCAACGCACTGGCCATTGTCGACGGTCACCGGCGACCATTCTTGGTCGCTAAGCAGGTTTTCCCAGTCATCACGATCGCCATGCCACTGCCCCGCATTGATCTTGCGAAACATCTGCTCATACAAGACCAACGAGTGAGCGTTAGGTGCCGCAATCACCTCGCCATACAGGTCTGCCATCGCATTGAGGCTGTCATTACCCTGTAGCAACATATCCAATTTAGAAAGACACAGGTAACGCCCGCGCCCTTTGGCAAGGGTGTAGGTGAAATCGAGATCGCAATGCCGCTTGATATCGGGTAAGTCTTTAAGCGTGACCTGCTCTTGTAGAGCCACCGTGGCGGTAGCGAGGATGACGGTTTTATTCAGGAATTTAGCCACTGGCAGTGTGCCAAGTACGTAGGCGAGAGTCTTGCCCGTGCCCGTGCCCGCCTCTATAACGCAGATCGGGCCACCGAGGTCCTCCCCAGCAGCAATCGCGTCCTCATCCTCGTCCGCAGCATTGGCAGTAGGCATTTCGATTTGCCCAAGACTTTTCGCAATCTCGGCAATCATCAGGCGCTGGCCATAGCGTGGCGTCAGGGATTTACTCTCCAGAATCTGCCGATAGGCACTCTGAATGCTGTTCTTTACTTCGTCAGGGAGCATAAATAAGAGAATCGACTACTTTAGGGCTAAGAGGGTTTATAGTGATCCTACGAGTATAGCACTGTCGCCGTCAAAGACGGTGTAAGGACAATCAAGGTAGATTAAGCTACTTGATTGCTATCAGGGGCGAAAAAACATCTGCTAGAATAAGCCTCGATTGTCGGCCCGGGGCCCTCGCTTATCGCTAACGCTGTACACATCCGCTACTCCTGCGGTACATCTGTCACTAGCCACCCTAGAGAACAGCATTTTGATGATTTTTCAGACCTTTTTACAGAACAAAAAATGGCAACATAAAGACCCAATTGTTCGCCTAGAAGCCATCGCTGAATTGAACCATGCTCTGGACCCCCAAGATGACGGTGCAGCAGATGCTCAGAAGATTCTCACTGACATGGCTTGCAAAGACAGCGATGGCGCAGTGCGCCTCGCTGCAATCGGGCATGTTCACGACGTCGAGGTACTGCAAACACTGCAACGCGATCCCGACACGGAAGTTAGCAATGCGGCCCTCATGCAATTTTGCCGCGTCGTCTCCGGCGCAGCGCGCAGCAACCTCACCTCTACAGAGCGCATCGCGCTAATGAGCAGCATGGACTCACTGCCACTACTACAGGCCGTACTACATGACTGCGGCTGTGATGAGACCGGCCTTGCCACACTCGAGCGCCTGCAGAAAGAGTTCGCGCCAGATGAGGCGGGGCTGCTCGATATCGCTGCGCACTCTAACAATCATACTGTGCGCCACGCCGCTGCAGTGCAGATCGAGTCGACAGAGGCGCTGGAACAGCTCAGCGCTGCAACCCGTCAAAAAGACAAGACAGTCTATAAGATATGCAAAGACAAGCTCCAAGTCATTCAGGATGCCGAGGCCAAACGCAGCGCAGATGCCGCTATGGCCCTGCAAATTTGCCTCGATCTCGAGACCCTCACCAACAAAGTGATTGGCGCCCTAAGTCAGGCGCAATACGAGTACAAGCTTAGCCAATGGAAGGATGTTAAAGAGCAGGCCGACGCGACCGTACAGGCGCGTTTTACGGATGCCTGTAAGGCTCTAGAGCTGAAGCTGGCCGAACACGCGAATGCCAAGCAATTGCAGGCATTACAATCACAGAATTTCGCCGACCTCGCCACTGCCTGCGATGCCACAGATGTTGCACTCGCGTCTTTGGACGCTGCATTAGGGCACGAACAGATCGATCTGCTAGAGAACAAACACCATACGCTGGAAGCGTTGCGCGGGGATACCCAAGCGACTGATGAAGGCGTAGATGTCGTGCTTGCCCGCGCCCAAACGTTGATCGCTCAACTCGCGCTCGCCATTCGCGCCTACCATGCACTGGAGGCCAAACGCGCCGACCTCAGTACCATCCACGACACGCTGAAATCCCTCACGGCAAAAAATACTGTGGGCGTGAGCAAGGTTAAACAACGTTTCAGCAAGCTCTTTCAGAAGCAGTCTTGGCCTAGCGAGCTTCCTCCTAGCGAACTCTACAGCCAAAGCGTGGAGATGGAGGGGCTACTTGAGCGGCTCGCCGCCAAGAACCGCGCCTACCTGGACAAGCTTCACAAAGACTCACTGGCCCATGTGGCCGCGCTGGATCAACATGTCGAAGCGGGTCAGGTCAATGATGCCCAGCGCATGTGGGACAAGGTGCAAGGCGCCATCAAGAATGCGGACGAAGAGCTTAAGAAGATCCTGCATGACCTGCTCGCTCCGTATAAACCGCGCATCAGCGAGCTAATCGACTGGAAGAATTTCGCAGCAGCCGAGAAGAAGAAAGAATTGATCGAGCACATGAGTGCACTGGTCGAGAACTCCATGCATGCCGCGGACAAGTCCAAACGCATCAAAGCCCTGCAGGAAGAGTGGAAGAAGCTCGGCCACTCGGTACAAAACGACGCACTATGGGCACAATTCAACGAGGCCGCCCATAAAGCTTTCGAGCCCTGCAAAGAGTACTTCAAAGAGCGCAAGTCCAAGCTGCACAGCAATCTTGAAGAGCGCAATAAGATATGTGGTCAGCTTGAAGAGCTGGTGAGCACCCTCACGCCAGACACCCTCAATATCGCCAGCCTTAATAAGATCGAGAGTAAGGCAGTTGAAGACTGGAAACTCTACGCCCCCGTAGAACAGGCGAAAATTAAGAAGCTGCAGAAGCGCTTTAACGCGGTTCTTAGCGATCTACGTCAATTCAAGCGTAAGGTTTTGCAGGACAACGCCGCGAAGAAGCTGGAGCTGATTGCCCAGGCCGAGAAACTCGACGAACTCGAAGACGTGCAAGAGGCCATGAGCGAGGCCAAAAAAATGCAAGCACTATGGAAGTCCATTGGCCCCTCGCCCTATAAAGACGATCGTAATCACTGGAACGCCTTCCGCGCCGCCTGCGACAAACTATTCAACAAGCGCAAGAGCGAGGCCCCAGAGAAAGCATCGCCCGGCGCTTCCAAAGCACGCGCTGCCACCGCACCAGCAGTTGCAGCAGCGCGTGAGGTCCTGCGCAAGATTAGCGAGCTCGTCGCCTCTAGTAGTGAAGAGTTGGTGAATTCGCGCCGCGAATTCAATGAGCACAAGGACGCTTTCTACGAACACCTGCAGGCCGACCTCAAGCACGAGAAGCGCGCCCTACAGGAGCATTTCGACAAGCTGTTGCGCCAGTACGAGAGCAAGCTCAAGGCAGCTCCGGACAAGAAGAGCCTGCAGCTGATAGGCCAGGCGAAGACCAAGGCTGAATTCCTCGAAACGCTTGAACTAGCGGCACTCTCCGGCAAGGGCGAAGCTGCGGACATGGATGCCCTAAATGATCAGTGGCAGAACCTAGGCCGCGTCTCCGACCTATTGCAGGAACAGGCATTAGAGGAACGCTTCCAAGCGCTCTATCGCGGCGTCGATAAGGCCATCCTCAAGAAAGAGGCCAAGAGCAATGAGGGGAAAGCCAAGGAGCAGTGCATTGCCGCCGAGATTCTCGCGGGCCTAGATTCTCCCGACGCAGACAAGGGCCTGCGCATGCAGGTACAACTCAAGCAACTCAAGAGCAGCTTCGGCAATCGCGGCAATAAGAGCCCCGCTCAACAAGTCAGCGAGATCGAGATGCAGATGCTCTGCCTCGGCCCGCTGGACGCCAGCGTTCGCAAGGCCTGTGTAGAACGCCTAGATAAGGCACGCGCGAAGCTCTAGAGAACTCGGAAACACTATGGAAAGCCTAACCCTCCCTCCCCTGCGCAGCATGCAGGGCGAGATTACACTGCCCGGCTCAAAGAGCCTGTCTAACCGCATCCTCTTACTCGCGGCAGTGGCCAAGGGCGAGACGCGCATAAGCAATCTTCTGGACAGTGACGATGTACGCCATATGTTGGGCGCGCTTGCCCAATTAGGCGTGAGCTATCAACTCAGCGCCGACAAGAAAGAATGTGTCGTCACTGGCCTCGGTGGCAGCTTCTCACTCACCTCTTCCTTAGCACTATTTCTCGGCAACGCTGGCACCGCCATGCGCCCACTATGCGCAATGCTTTGCGCCAGTCAGGGCGAAGTGACTATGACCGGCGAGCCGCGCATGCTCGAGCGCCCAATACGCGATCTCATCGATTGTCTGCGCGGCTGTGGCGCGTCGGTCGATTACCTCGGCAATGAGGGCTATCCACCATTAAAGGTGCACGGCAAAGGCCTTAGCGGTGGTCAGGTTAGTATCAAAGGCAACATCTCCAGCCAGTTTCTCACCGCCATGCTTATGGCAGCGCCGTTTTGCCGCGAAGACCTCGAGATAGTGATCGAGGGCGAGCTCGTCTCTAAACCCTATATCCTCATTACTCTCGATGTCATGGCACGGTTCGGCGTCACGGTCGAGAATCATGATTACCGCCGCTTCGTCGTGCGCGCCGGCCAACAGTATTTAGCCCCTGGCGAGATCATGGTCGAGGGCGATGCCTCCTCCGCCTCTTACTTTCTCGCCGCCGCCGCCATAGCCGGTGGCACCGTACGCGTGCATGGCAGTGGCCGCAGCAGCGTCCAGGGCGACATCCGCTTCGCCGATGTGCTTGAACAGATGGGCGCGAAGGTATTGTGGGGGGACACGTGGATTGAGGTGACAAGAGGCGCGCTAAATGGCGTCGATGTAGATCTTAACCATATTCCCGACGCCGCCATGACCATCGCCACTACCGCCCTATTCGCCAAAGGCCCTACCGCCATTCGCAATGTCTACAATCTGCGCGTGAAGGAGACCGATCGCCTTGCCGCGTTGAGTACCGAGTTACGCAAAGTGGGGGCTACTGTAGAGGAAGGCGAAGATTATTTAGTGATTACGCCGCCAGAGCACATTCGCAGCGCCGCCATCGACACCTACGACGATCACCGCATGGCCATGTGTTTCTCGCTGGCTGCCTTTGGCGACAGCGAGATCACCATCAACGATCCCGCGTGTACCTCGAAGACTTTCCCGACTTACTTCACTGAGTTTCTGCAGCTTGCAACACCGCGCTAATTTACTAAGAAGCAATTTGAGTTACCGCTGCCCTTAGTGAGTTTTACTTGGCGGCGCCAAGTTAACGATATTGGGGGAGTTATTTCTCTTCGCATTCTGCAACCAGAAAGGCGCAGGCAGCTCATTGTCATTAAGCTGGTTGAGCACTATGCGTAGCTGTTGGACCGCCACGGCAAGGACGGCCTTATCAATATCATTGCGCCAGGCAATATGTACGGGAAAATGAAAACGCGGCAACTCCTCGACAAGGAATAGTTTACCGGCCCTTACATACGGCTGCAGCAAGGCACTAAAGAGCTAGCTCTAAGCGGCACTATAGAAATCCCAGAAATCGACGCATCTTATGGCTACTTTCTGCGTGATGGTTGGGAATTAGGTGTTCGCGCTGTACGTTCCGATTTAGGCGGAATCGAACGCTTTAACTTTAGTGCCTTCACAAAATATAACTTCAACCGCTCCACCAATATTGTGCCTTTCATCGACACTTCCTTTGGTGTTGCAACAGTTGCCTTCGAAGGTTTGAAGAATATCGATACGACTACGACATTGGCACCAAATGATGACACTAGCACCGTTTTTGGTATTCAAGCTGGCATCAAGTGGTTCGTACGTCCTTACATGGCGATTTCAACATCTATAGGCTTTGATGTTTCCCCTGATGACATCTACCTCGCTGACGATTCATTAAAAGACAACTTGACCCGTTTCCGCCTGGGTCTGCGTTACTACTTCTAATTTGTTCTAGAAAGTAAAAGCCCCGCCAAGACCTAGGTCTTGGCGGGGCTTTTTTTATGGAGCGGGTGATGGGAATCGGACCCACGTCTAAAGCTTGGGAAGCTCTCGTTCTACCATTGAACTACACCCGCGAGGTGTGGATTGTGCCTTTAAGGCGACCGCTATGGTCGGAGTGAGAGGATTCGAACCTCCGGCATCTACGTCCCGAACGTAGCACTCTACCAGGCTGAGCTACACTCCGATTCAGCATCGCTAACAGCGTACTCATTCATTGTGCCTGCTTACGCTGACCGGGGCGGATAATAGTCTATAGCTTGCCCTTTATCCACGTACAAAAATAAAAAAAGCCCCGCATGGCGGAGCCTTTCTAATAGCAATGTATTGTAGCCTATTTTACATTCGGTAGCATACGGTGTACACGTTATCTTCACTATAAACTGCCGGCAGCGCGCCTGTCACACAGGGGTAGTATTCCAAGTACATGTAAAAATATTCATCCTTCTTGGGGGCTTAGACGCTTTTTTTTGAACTGGCGAATTAGCCCACATATTTTGTTATATACATAGGGTTATATGTGGATGAATTGTGGACAAATAGCTGTTTCGCGTAGGTTTATTGCCTTTTCCCACGAATATACCGGAGCTCCTATGCTCACGAATTCAAAATTGTCAAAAAAGTGGTCAATTCTATTGAAGATGGGGCGGGCAGGTATTGTGCCTTCGTTGAAGTTTCAGGTCGCCTGCAGGCGACCAAAAATAAGCCGAGCAATTACAGTTTCGCGCGAGATAACACAGGATTGGCATACATTCGCAGAAGATAGGGGCGAATATTAGGTGGGGCATGGTCAAGGCGTTGCTGCATCTTTGCGACACTTTCATCGCTCATCGGCTCACCCGATTGGCCAATTCCTTGGGCCAATTCAGGCTCGGTTTCACGAAGTTTTTCGAGGGCGAAATAATTACTGGACTGCAATAAATAATTGCTAACTATCTGGCGGTCAATTAGATCTGCCGCCGCGTCTGCATCGTCAGTCTCGAGACTAATTTCTTCTCCAAAGGCGACGTGGACATGGCCCTTAAAACCAATCATGCCCGTCACAATACTGTTGATGTCACTCTTCTCGTCTTTGTTATAGGCGCCAAGTTCTTTCTTTTGATAGAGCTCATCGGCCTTGAGGGTATCGCAGGGATCAAACTCATAGGAAATAGACACAGGCACGATGTGCAAAGCGCCTAGCGATTCCTTCAAACCCAATTCTCTGCGCGCCATCGAGAGCATCTTAAGTAGCGCCGTATCGGTAAGGTCCACGCCGTCTTTCGCTCGCCCCTCGCGCTGGGCAATCCAAACATTGTGTTTGTTTTCAATCAGATGATGGATGTACTCAGAAAGTTGTTTGGAGGACTTCAGCAAGTCACGCCCTTTCAGGGAGCGCTTGACGATAAAGCTCTTATTCAAACGCATGAGGTCTGAAACGAAGGGGCGCTTGAGAAGATTGTCACCAATCGCGATATACATCGTGTTGAAACCAGCCTGATACAGCATGTAGTTGACGAAGGCTGGATCCATCGCGATATCGCGGTGATTACTGATGAACAAATAGGATTTTTCGAGGGAGAGATTTTCGATGCCGGAGTGGGTCAGTTTCGAGGTGGTCTTCTCAATCATCTGATCCATATAGCTGGCGATCACACCCTGCATGCTCTTGACGGTGTTAACGCCGTTAAGCTGTGAGGCAAGCTTGCGCTTAGTCAAAAGGCGCGCCACGCTTGGTAGCCAGCGGTGCAGCTTTGGTAGGGCAAAACTGGCGATGCTGCTGACGAACTCGGCGTTACTCAGAAGCGTATCGATGACGGGACGCACTTCGTCGTCGTGATAGGGTCGAATATCCTGAAACTGATCCATATTTGGCACGTGATTTGTTGTTATTGCGCTGGCATTGCAGCGTGTCCAATGCACTCTCACATCCTTTGACCGTGCGGGGCGCGATTCTACTCACTTTGCCCCGACACGGCAAACATCCATTAGATTTCGCTAGGCTCTGCTTGCTCGCCCGTAGAGAACTGCAGAGTGGCAAGATTGGCATACAGCGGACTGCTCAGGAGCAATTGCTGATGAGAGCCTTGCGCAACAACCTGACCCGCGTCCATCACTACGATGCTGTCGACATTTTTCACGGTAGCTAAGCGATGCGCGATGATTAAGGTGGTGCGGTTCTTCATCAACTCATCCAGCGCCATCTGCACTTTCCGCTCACTTTCCGCGTCCAGCGCGCTGGTAGCCTCGTCGAGCAGTAGAATCGGTGCGTCTTTTAGGATTGCACGGGCAATGGCGATGCGTTGCTTCTGTCCTCCAGAAAGGCGAATACCGGACTCCCCCAAGAAGCTATCGTAACCCTCAGGGAGTTGTTCAATAAAATCACTGGCGAATGCAGACTTAGCGGCTTCTATGACCTCGGCATCGCTGGCATCCGGGCGACCATAGCGAATATTGTCCCTTACGTTCCCGGTAAACATTGCTGGCAGCTGAGAGACTATGGCGATCTTGCTACGCAGTGTCTGCAAATCAAGATTGCGAATATCGATGCCATCGATTTTTACCTCCCCTTCCTGGGGATCATAGAAGCGCAGCAGCAATTCGAACAGCGTAGATTTGCCCGCTCCCGAAGGTCCAACCAAGGCCACACTGGTGCCCGGTTCGATACGCAGATCGATCCCGTTAATAGCCGCTGAATTGGGACGCGAGGGGTAGAAAAAACGCAGCCCGGCAATGCCGATCGAGCCACTAAAGGGCTCCGTAAATGGGATTGGCGCGGCTGGCGAGACAATCGCACTTTCGGCATGCAGCAATTCCATGAGTCGCTCCGTGGCGCCTGCCGCGCGCTGCAGATCGCCTATCACTTGGCTGATGGCGCCGACGGCGGAAGCTACGATCACGGCGTAGACGACAAAAGCAGTCAACTCACCGGCCGACAGACGCCCACTGATGACATCCTGCCCGCCAGACCAGATCATCGCGGCTACCGCGCCGAATACGAGGGTGATGACTACGGTGATCAAAATGGAACGTGACCAAATCCGCGCCAAAGCGACCTTAAACGCTTTCTCTACATGGTCCGAGAAGGCTTTTTCATTCGCACCCTGTTGGTTATAGGCCTGCACGGTTTTGATGTGTTGAATACTTTCGCCGACATAGGCCCCCACGTTCGCGATCTCGTCCTGCGAGCTGCGCGACAGATGGCGCACGCGCCGGCCGAAGATAATGATCGGCCCTACCACTAAGGGGATGCAGATCATCACGATACTAGTCAATTTCGGGTTAGTGATGAAGAGGAAAATTGTCCCGCCAAGCATCATAAGAAGATTGCGCAGCGCGATGGAGACAGAGGAGCCAATCACGGTCTGCAGCAGGGTGGTATCCGTGGTGATGCGTGACTGTATCTCGCCACTCAAATTCTCCTCGTAATAGCCCGGGTGCAGCGTCATTAGATGCGAGAACACGGCGGTGCGGATGTCTGCGGTAACTCGCTCGCCTAACCAGGAGACCCAATAGAATCGTGCGAAGGTGCCAAGTGCCTGCACGAAGGCCACGATCAGAAAGCCTACAATGGCCAGCCCTAAGGATTGGCTCGAGCCTGCCACGAAGCCCACATCGACGATCACCCTGACGAACTGCACTAGCGCCAGTGTCACGCCGGCGGTGAAGATCAAGGCGATAGTCGCTAGGATCATCTGTTTCTTATAGGGCTTTATGAATACGAAGGCTTTGCGTAGGCTGGAAATCGCGGAGACGTCCGGATTTGGGGGGGTGCTACTCATGGGCAATTACTCTGATGTGCGCAGGTGTTAAGTCAAAATTGGGTCACGCAAGTTAAAACACAAGTGCCTAGAAAGAATTAACCGATCAATTCCCGCCCGTAGGCTTCAAGGCTTTCTAAGACTCGCAGGCTCTGCGCATCTGCATGACTTACCCTCAAGGAAGCGATCTCCGCAAAGAATTCCTCGCGCGCCGCGCCGGCCCCGCGCTGCTCGAGTGGTCTCTGGATATTGCTCTGACAATAACTCTGCCAGCGTGCTTTCTCTTCTGGTGTCAGGCTGGTTGGATAGTTGCGAGCACGGTAGCGAAACAACATTTCACCCAAGCGTTTATCGACGAAGGGTTGGCGCCACACGCTTAGGTCCGCCGCCGAAGACGCGCGAATCTGCGCCATAGACTGCTTGTCCTGTGCCCCGAAGAAACCGCCACTGTAGAGCATGAAATCGGGGTCCGCGTTGACACCCTCCTCCTCATGCTTGCGGTCAAACGCCGAGGCGACCTTGGCAATCGCCTGTGGATGATCGACGAGGCACTTCCAATAGTCCCGCGCCTTGTCTATGTCGATTTGATATTCCTGCGCCTGTGCCGCGCTGAGCATATTGCTCCCCACAATTACCGGGCAGCGGTTCGCATGTAAGACCTTCAAAGGAATGCGGGCTATACCCTCTGGCATATCCTCGGCCCTTGTGAACAAGCGCCGCTGAATTTGCTCGACAGTGAGGTCGATCCAATCGCGCGGGTCAATTCGAAGGTCATAGACGATGACGCCGTTCTTATCCGTGGGGTGCTTCGTCAGGGGGGCGACTAAGGCCAGGCAACCCATCGCGGCCGGGTACATCGACGAGACATGCAGTACCGGCTTCTTGCTGATGATGTCCAATTGCGCCTGAACACGCTGTTTGGCGCGGAGTTCATAGACGTAGTCATACAGTTTTGGCTGGCGTGTCTTGATCAGCTTTGCCATGGCGATGGTGGCGGTGACATCAGACAAGGCATCGTGTGCGGCCTCATGGGCGATGCCATTCGCTGCTGTCAATTCCTCCAAGCGGAACGAGGGACTGCCATCTTCTTTTTTAGGCCAGTTGATGCCGTCGGGGCGCAGGGCATAGCACAGGCGTACCATGTCGATAATGTCCCAGCGCGAGTTGCCGTTCTTCCACTCCCGCTCGTAGGGGTCGAAGAAGTTGCGATACAGCAATTGCCGTGTCACCTCGTCGTCGAAACGCAGGCTGTTATAGCCCGCAACACAGGTCTGGGGCTGGGCGAACTCGCGGTATATGCGCTCGATGAACTCCTTCTCCGGCAGGCCTTTTGCCAAGGCATCGCGTGGGCTAATGCCCGTGATCACGCAAGCCATAGGGTGCGGCAGCATGTCCGGCGCAGGTTGGCAGTACATGACCAGTGGCTCGCCGATGATATTGAGGTCCTCGTCCGTGCGCAGCCCCGCAAATTGCGAAGCGCGGTCGCGGCGTGGATCCACACCGAAGGTCTCGTAGTCGTGCCAGTAAATCGTGTTCAAAACAACCTCTCTTGTTACTTTGTGGGAACCTACAGGCTTGTTACATTCCATAGCAGGTTTCTGGTCGCCTGCAGGCGTATTACATTCCATAGCAGGTTTCTGGTCGCCTGCAGGCGTATTACATTCCATAGCAGGTTTCTGGTCGCCTGCAGGCAGG
>Ga0209491_10002976_pt1 | contig 28853 bp, 26 predicted proteins | sample BON02_FD_187213 | JGI IMG/M metagenome (GOLD analysis project Ga0209491, IMG submission 187213) | Freshwater microbial communities from Lake Bonney liftoff mats and glacier meltwater in Antarctica - BON-02 (SPAdes) (version 2) | ecosystem: Environmental > Aquatic > Freshwater > Ice > Glacier...
TTTATTACTGTTAGAAAAAATTTGTTATGCACCCGGGCCATTCTGGATCAAAATGTTAAATAAAAAAATAAGTGAGTAGAAGCTGAATTTCTAGCGGGTTAAACTTGCGAATCAACCAATTACTCAAAAATCAAACGCTCTGCTCGACCAGCGCGATTTCGGATTCGGTCAGTTCGTAGAGTTCGTAAACGAGGCGGTCGATCTGCCGATCCGTCCCCGCGATCTGCGCCTCGATTTGCTTCAGCGTGACCGGGTTCGTCTCCGTGGCCTTTGTCTTTTGTAAGTCCAACATCCGCTCGACCAAGGCAACCATCTTGTCGTGCTGCGCCACCTCGTCCGGCTTGGCGAAGTCGATCGGGCGAATGGGGAGACTTCTCAATTCGGCAACACGAATCTCAGGAAAAGTCTTCTCTGTCCGGTTAAACCTTTTCCTGAAAAAGTAAGAAAGAAGACCACTTCCCAATATCGCCGAAAGATACAAATGAAATGCTGAAGACTCCTCGACGTCGAAAGGCTTAACCGTATGAAGAAGCTGATCCGCAATGATCAACTCGTCCGTCGGAAAAAGTATTAAGCGATCACCTACGATCCGTCTGAGAAAAATGCGCGATGCAGAAAACAGTTCGATGGATCGAGGTTCTGCTAGATGCTTTCCATAATTAATCCAGCCAAGTTCGTCGGAAATATTCCAACGAGAGATGCTTCTCCCACGCGCATAGGGCAAATATGAAGGATCCAATTTACGATCAGAGGTGAACGTCTTTTCTTTTGCCTCGTGCCCGATCTGCTTTGGTTTCCCTTTTCCCTTTTGGTACACCTTCACTCCAAACCTACAGTCGGCAAAACCTTGAAGGGAGGGGAACTTTGAGAGCCTCAAAATAAGAGGAAGGTCGTCGTCGGAAATGTATAGATTGAAAATGTCATCCGGCAAAGAATCCCAAGTGTGAACCGATGTTTTCAAAGTCGAGAAAATCCGTGGCGACTCGAATATCTCAATGTCGAATATCTGCCCCCGGTTAGGCTTTTGCTTTTTCTGAGTCAGAAACACTACAGGAAGCACAGTCGCATCTTTAAATACTCGGACGTTTATAAAATCACCAATTCTGACGGGTTCGGTCTTGGATGTTACCCATTTCCGTAAAGGACGATAATGTTCATTATTCAACCATGAGTTAGGAGTGATGTATCCGAACTGCCCATCAATGCTAAGCAGGTTAATGGCTCGCTCAATAAACAGACCATATAAGTCATATTGATCAGTAAACTCTGAATAATTTGAGGCAAAGTAATCGCGTTGTTTTTTGAGGTCATCAGTCCACACACGACCAGCTCCATACGGTGGATTCCCCACCACGCAGTCGAAGCCGCCTTGCTTAAACACTTCGGGGAAGGCGGTTTGCCAGTCGAAGACGTTGATGCGAAACTTGGTTTCGTCGTCGAGGAGGTTCATTTGCTCGTTCTCGTAGAAGTCGGAGCCGATGAGTGAGTTGCCGCACTGGATGTTTTGGCCGAGGTCGGGGAGGATGCGTTGGCGCTCGCTGAGGAAGTCGCGCTGGAGCTGTTGCTGGGTCTCGCCTTCGAGCACTTTGAGCAGGAGCGAGAGCTTGGTCACTTCGACGGCTTGGCTGTCGATATCGACGCCGTAAATGTTGTTGAGCAGGATGCGCTTGCGCTCGGGGGTGGTCAGCTTCCAGTGGCCACTTTTGGCTTGGTAAAGTTTAGGATTCTTCCCCCCGGCGTGGCGTTTGATTTTGCCCTCGTCCAGCTCGTTGGTCTCGGTGTCGACGAGGGTGTATTGGTCGCGGTGCCAGTCGAGTAGGTATTGGTAGGCGACAATGAGGAAGGAGCCGGAGCCGCAGGCGGGGTCGCTGACTTTGAGCTTGGCGGTTTGGGAGACGGGGATCGGCTTGGGCTGCTTCGGATCGTCGCCGTTGAGCAGACGACCGAGGGTATTAGCCACGATGTAATCGACGATGTAGGTGGGCGTGTAGTAAACGCCGCCCGCTTTGCGCACTTCGGGCTTTTCCTCGATCTTGGCCTGGTGGCTATCGGTTAGGCGGATGGTTTTGCCAAGAAACTGCTCGTAAACCTGGCCGAGTATATCGGAGGGGAGCACGGAAAACTCGTAGGGCGAGTCGGGATAGTAGAGATGCTTGATGACGTCTTTGAGGACTTTGTCATCAAGCTGCAGATCGGGGGTGAGGCGGTCGGGCGCGTCTTGGCGACCCTTCTCTTGTTTAAAGTGAAAGAGGCCGGAGTTGTAGCGGTCGTCGGCGCGGCGGAAATCTTCGTTCAGGCGCTGCCAGGCGTTTTGGCCATTTTGCAGCTTCATCAGGCGACCATAGTCCTCGGTGCCGCGGTCTTCGCAGATGCGGAGGAAGATGATGCGGTCGATCGTCTTTTGCACGGCGTAGTTGAGGTCGCGCACGGTGAGCGCGGGATTCCGCAGGGCAAAATTGCGCGCGAAGGTATCGCGCCAGCGCTCGATCTCTTCGAGAAAGGCGTCGTCCACCTCGGCGGTGCCGCGCTTCTTCTTCGAGGTGTCGGCATATTTATCAAAAGAGCCTTTGAGCACGGCCTCGCGCGAGAAGATGGCTGCGATCTCGTCCCACTTTTCGATGTATTGATCGTAGGTGTAAAAGAGGGTGCGGCCTTTACTGGGCTTATCGTTCTGATATGGGCGGATGCGGGTATCGTAAACGGCGAGCTCTTCAAAATCGGAAAGGACAGAGAGCGGGAGCTTGGCACTCCAGCCATAGCGGCGCAGTTGAAAGGCTGGCTTTTCGTCGGACTTGATCGAGACGGCGGGCTTTTTGGCCTCCAGAAAGAACTTACGCGTGCCACCAATGCGGAAACAGTAGTCGGGGGCTGGCATGGTGCGTGAGCATCTTTAGCTGGGGGGGAAATGAAAAGCGTAAATCGAGGTTTCCTTTCAAAATGCGTGACATAAATCCCCTGATGGAAAGACTCTGCGCAATGAAACTGTCTTCGACACGTAATCTCGCATTCTTTGTTCTGCTGTTTTTCTCAGCTCTGCTCTATTTCCTCCTCAATCTTGGAGATGAACCTGATATTGTGCCGGAGCGCCTCCGTGAGCGCTATGAGGCTGCCCAGCGCATACCCAACGAAGTCCGCTACCGGATCCAGCGCAACTGGAAAGGTAAGGGACAAGTCTTGGTTGGCCGAGTGACGGAGCCACCGGAAGTCGAAGTCTCTCGGCGAGCCACGATCGAAGCGGACGGAAGCTTTGCCACTGCGGTTTACCCTGGGCGGACGCTCGAATTTTATGCCCACGGCTACGACCCGCTGATCATCGAAGCGAAAGAGCACATTATCGGATTTGTTTACGACGCAGGCGAGAATCACTTTGAAAAATCGCCATCCGCACGACTCAGAATTTTGGAAGCAAGCATCTCGCTGGAAGCTCCTAATGAGACCTCTCCGCAAATCACCGCCGAACTGCGCATCCCCAACGATGCGACCGTAAGCCGAGACCACGGACATTGGCAGCATCGCAATGAACCGATTGCTGAATCAGCTAAACTCGCGCATGGCGAGGCACTCCGCCTAGAGGGGCTTTCACCTATCCCTTACGAACTCCTTTTACAAGCGCCCGACTATATCGAGCAACGCATCGAAATCGACCCGCACGCGCGCGGCAGCATCGACCTCGGCAACATTGAACTTCAGCGTGCGAAGTTACTGCGCTTCCGCTTCATCTCGCAATTCGAGATGAACCGTCCGAGCGAGTGGTCAGAACCTAAGCAGCTCGACATACTCTGCGACGGGAACAATGAATTTCTTTTCACGGATCATCGCGACAAACATCGCAACCGCATGCGCCTACGGCTCTACCCTGAAAAAGATGGCGTCGAAGCTGGTTTCCCTTGGGTGCCCGCTGAATACTATGATCTGGGGCGAGGATCACTCGATGAATTTATCCATGAAAAACGCTCCCTTCGAGATTTAGGAAAGCCCGTTTCCGAGAGAAGACTACCACTCAAAGACGGACACATTTATTTCTTTCGTCACAAAGGCAAAGAGGTCAATTGCCTGATTCAGGTGGAAGAACTTTAGGGATCAATTTCAATTGCGGGGATTGCCCCAACTGGTAGGACAGGCGGAGCGCCTATCTTACGCTCACTACCAAAAAATACGTGTTAGCGAAAGACTTGGTGCCATCGACATTGTCATATTTGAGCGAGATTGATTATGAGTATGAGTAAGTTTAGGAGACAGACTTAAACCAAGGGCTGGTGCTGACTCATGCAATGGAGGGCACCGCCTTCTTTGATGATGTCGGTGCAGTCGACTCCCACGATCTCGCGATCGGGGAAACAGTCGCCGATAATTTCGAGCGCTTCAGTGTCGTTTTTGGCTTGGCTGTAAGTGGGCACAAGGACGGCTCCATTGAGCACAACGAAATTTAGATAGCTGGCGGCGAGGGGTTCGCCGTCGTGCGTGATGGGATCCGGCAGTGGCAACTGCACAGAGGCGAAGGGTTCGCCGTGGGCAGTACGAAAGTCTTGCAGGCGGCGAACATTTTCGGCCAGCGCGGGGTAGTTGGCGTCTTCGTAATCGGCGACCTCGGCGATGAGAATGCCGTCTTCCTTGAAGAAGCGAGCGAGATTGTCGATGTGCCCATCGGTATCGTCGCCAACGAGGCCGTCGTGGAGCCAGAGCACTTTGTCTGCACCGAGGCCGGAGGTGAGCTGACGCTCCACCATAGCGGCGGTGGTTTCGCCGTTGCGGCTAGGATTGAGAACGACGACTTCGGTGGTCAATATGTGGCCTGCACCGTTACTCTCAACAGCGCCACCTTCAAGCACTTGGTCGAAGGCGAAGCGGCGGATGCCGAGCTGATCGGCGATCCAGGCGGAGGCACGGTCGTCTTTTTGTTGATCGGGAAATTTATTCCCCCAGGCGTTGTAACGCCAGTCAGCGATACAGAGTTCTTGGCGACGGTCGTGGACGAGGAAGAGTGGCCCGAAGTCGCGGATCCAAACGTCGTCGCTTTGATAATCGTAGAGTTCGACGGCGGCGGTGTCGGTGTCGCCTGCCTTTTGCATCAGCTCGGTTAAGATCGGCTGCTCCTCGGCGGCGCAGAGCACACGGATGGTTTGGTAGCGGGCGGCGAGCACGTAGAGCGCCGCAAGTTGCTCACGCACACGGTCAAAACAATCAGGCCAGAGGCTGCGGCGAACCGGCCACGCGAACCAAATGGCCGCTTGCGGCTCCCATTCAGCGGGGAAGCGGTAGCCGAGTTCTTTAGGTGTTTGGAGGCGTGCCATGAAAGGAGAGATTGAACGTTCGAGCGAAGCGCCACTAGTCGATCATGCGTTGGGTGATGCCATCGTAGGTATCAATCCGGCGGTCGCGGAAGAAAGGCCAGATGCGGCGCATGTCTTCGAGGGCTTTGAGGTCACAATCGGCCAGCAGGATGCAATCTTCCGTGACAGGGGCGCGTTTGACGATTTGACCGTAAAAGTCAGACACAAAGCTTTGCCCCCAAAATTCAGTTTCGCCCTCGGTGCCGGTGCGGTTGACGGCGGCGACGTAGCAACCGTTAGCCACGGCGTGGCCGCGTTGCACGGTCTCCCATGCGGTGTGTTGGGCGGCACCTAGTTCGGCTTTTTCTTCAGGCAACCAACCAATCGCGGTCGGATAGAAAATAATCTCGGCCCCGGCAAGTGCGGCGAGTCGGGCAGCTTCGGGATACCATTGATCCCAACAAATGAGGACGGAGATTTTGCCAAACTTCGTATCCCAGACCTTGTATCCGAGATCGCCGGGGGTGAAGTAGAACTTCTCTTCGAAACCGGGATCTTGCGGGATGTGCATCTTGCGGTACTTACCAAGGTAACGGCCATCGGCATCGATCACGGCGGCGGTGTTGTGATACACCCCGGAGGCGCGACGCTCGAAGAGCGAGGCGATGATGACGACTCCCAGTTCGGCGGCGACGGCTTCGAGCGCCTCGGTGGTGGCACCGGGGATGGGTTCGGCGAGATCGAAGAGTGCAGTGTCTTGGGTGCGACAGAAGTAAGGCGTATTGAACAGCTCCTGAGTGCAGACGATCTGCGCCCCGGAAGCCGCAGCATCACGGATGCGCGCGATGGTGTAGTCCAGATCGGCGGCAGAACTGCCCTGCTCACGACCTTGAATGAGGGCGATGCGGATCTTGCGAGCCATTAAAAAACGACCTTGTTGAGCGGATACTCGATGATGCCTTCGGCACCACGTTTTTTCAGCTCGGGGATGATTTCGCGGACGACTTTCTCGTCGATGATGGTGTCGATGGCGACCCAGGACTCGTCAGTCAGACGGTTGATCGTCGGGTTACGCAAGGCGGGAAGGTCAGCGAGGATGCTGTCGAGCTTCGACTTCTCGATATTGAGCTTGAGACCGACTTTGCTGTGAGCTGCGAGTGCGGCTTGGAGCAGCATGGCAATACTCTCAATTTTCTTGCGCTTCGCGGGGTTTTCCCAGGCGGCCTTGTTCGCAATCAGCACGGTGTTGGTGTAAAGGAGGGTATCGACGATGCGGAGCTTGTTGGCACGGATCGAGTTGCCGGTCTCGGTGAGATCGACGATGGCATCGACGAGGTCGGGCACTTTGACTTCGGTCGCGCCCCAGGAGAACTCGACCTCGGCATTGACGCCGTTGTCCTTGAGATATTGACGAGTGATGTTGACCACTTCGGTGGCGATGCGTTTGCCTTCAAGATCTTTCACGCTCTGCACGGGCGAGTCTTCGGGCACGGCGATGATCCACTTGGAGCGCTTGTTCGACGCGCGGCTGTAAACGAGGTCGCAGACTTCAACCACGTCGGAGGCGTTCTCAAGCACCCAGTCTTGACCGGTCAGGCCACAGTCGAAGTAACCATGCTCGACGTAGCGGCTCACTTCTTGGGCGCGCACGAAGCGACCGTCCAACTCCTCGTCGTCAATCGAAGGACGATAGGAGCGGGAACTCACTGAGATATTGAAGCCCGCCTTAGCAAAAAGCTTGATAGTGGCGTCTTGAAGGCTGCCCTTGGGCAGACCGAGCATGAGTAATGGCGTGTTTTCCATGGGCGCAAAAGCTGAGGCAGGACGGTTGCGGCACAAGATTAAATTTCGTAAAACTGGAAGGTCTTTGCGTGCTAAGAATTAAAATAAGTAATTGTAAATGGCATGCAATCAGCTACTTTTTACATATCTAATACAACATTTTTACACACATCGATCAACCAACACGACTCGAAGCCGGACAAAAGGCACCTAAATTCCAACTTTCCGTATAAGATGAATCAAACACCTAAGCCACTTGTTATCATAGCAGAGGATGATAAAGACCTCGCCACACTCATCGCGATACAGCTCGAACTCGCCGGGATGCAGAGTCAAATTTGCCACGAGGCCAGCCATGTGGAGCGCTTTCTGAAGAGCAACTTCGCTAACCTCATCCTACTCGACGTGCACCTACCTGACGATACTGGATTCAACCTGATGGCCGACCTCCGCAAGAGTGGCAACGAGACGCCCGTCATCTTCCTGACAGGCGAGAACGACGAAGTCAAAAAAGTGAAGGCCCTTGAAATGGGCGGCGACGACTATATCACAAAGCCTTTCGGATTCCCTGAATTGATCGCGCGGATCCACGCCGTTCTGCGCCGGGCGGAAACCACGCACGACAGCAACATCACCCAAAACACATCGGCGACTGACGAGCCGTTTATATTCTGTGGAGCCAATGTAAACCCGCAACGCCTTGAAGTGACCTTTCCCGACGGCGATGCGGAAACGATCGGTCGCAAAGAGTTAGGCATCTTCGCCTACCTCGCCAGCCACCCGAACGCGGTGCTCACCCGCAAGAATCTAATCCACTCTGTCTGGGGCATCCACGCCGATGTGCGCAGCCGCTCGCTCGATCAATACATTGTCAAAATTCGCGAGCTCTATAAACGCCACGATCTGACGCTTGATGCCTTCCGCACCGTGCACGGCGTCGGCTATATCTACGACGTGAAGGTGCCAGATTAATTGTAGTGACAAGCTTCCAGCTTGTCATCCCCGCATTCCCGACAAGCTGGAAGCTTGTCACTACTTTCGACTTTTCCGAAAACTCGAGGGCACAGCCCCCGTCACCCGCTTAAAAACGACCGCCATCCGCTCAGCATCGTTGAAGCCACAGAGATCAGAGATCCTACTGATCGGATGATTCGTCTGTGCGAGTAATTGCTTGGCACGCCCTACTCGAAGCCGGCAGAGCATCTCCCAAGGCGTGCATTGGTAAAACTCTTTAAACTTCCGCTCCAGACTTCGACGCGCAAGGCGCAATTCATCACACATTTGCCCCACGCTGATGGGATCTTGCGCACGCTCGGAGAGGTAGGACATTGCGCGGCGTAATTGCGGATCCTCTACCGCTAGGTGATTGGCCGAGTGCCGCATGACGACGCCTCCTGGCTGCACTAAAATCGGCATTACAGGAGGCCTGCCCTGGGTCAATAAAGTCTGCATCCACTCCCCCACTAGAGCACCGATCGCATCCCACGGAATCGCCACACTCGACAGCATCGGATGACTCAGTCCACAGACCAGCTCATCATTATTCGCGCCAATGACTGCAACCTGCTCCGGCACAGAGATGCCCAACTGCTGACAGGTGCTACTCAAGAATCGCCCTAGCGGATCATGCACCGCAAAAATTCCGACCGGCTGGGGCAACGATTCCAGCCAGCCCCTCAACTTCGCGCTGGGTGCGGCAAAATGCTCGCTGTAGCGCGCGTCACCAAAGGCCGGCTCAGTATGCACGGATACGGGCGAGTCCACCGCCTGTAAAAAGCCGTCGATGCGCTGCCCAGAATACGGCGTTCCATTTCCCAAACAAGCAAAATGCCGAAAGCCCGCTTGCTGAAAAGCCTCTGCCGCCGCCGCGCCCACCGCACGGTCGTCCACATCGATACTAACCACGCCGGGGTAGCTAAAATCCGTATCCGCGATCACGGTGGGCAAGCCCAGCTTTAACAATGCATCCGTCACATCGGGAAGCCATTCGGTAATGAGCCCATTCGGTTTCAGATCGCGCAGCAACTCAAGCAATTCATCAATCGGTCGGTGAATACTGACAATGCGAAAGTCCTGCTGGCGCCTCACAAACAGCATCAACGCAGGCGTCAGCCGGCGTAAAAACACCTCCGACATCACAATGGCAATCTGTTGACTCATCGTAAACCAGCCAAGACTACACATTGGCGCAAATCAACAGAATATAATCGCAATTTGCGGTTTCCTCAATCACTCAAATATGGTATTAATAACTTTTAACACGCCGCTCTTAGGGGCTTCACTGGTGAAGCCCCTACAACTCCAACACACCATATCACATGCAACACTTCGACTGCGACAAAATCCAATTCGAGGGCACCTCGTCCAAAAACCCACTTGCCTTCAAGCACTATAACCCGAGCGAGATCATCGCTGGCAAGACGATGAAAGATCACCTTCGTTTCGCAGCGCCTTACTGGCACGTCATGCGCAACGAGTTGGCCGACCCCTTTGGGGCAGGCACCGCACAAATGCCTTGGGATGACGGCTCCAGCTCCGTCGAAAACGCCGTCGCGCGCGTCGATGTTTTTTTTGAATTCCTCGAAAAGATCGGCATCGACTTCTACTGCTGGCACGACCGCGACATCGCGCCCGAACTGAACGACCTCGCCGCTTCCAATGCCGCACTCGACGCCGTCGTTGCTAAGCTCAAAGCCAAGCAAAAGGAAACTGGCGTCAAACTACTCTGGGGCACCGCTTGCCTCTTCTCACACCCTCGCTACTCACAGGGCGGTGCCACTTCGCCCGACGCCAACGTGTTTGCCTACGCCGCTGCGCAGGTTAAAAAGGCACTCGAATGCACGAAGGAACTGGACGGCCTCGGCTACACCTTCTGGGGCGGCCGCGAAGGTTACTCAACATTGCTCAACACCAACATGAAGCGCGAGCTCGACCACCTAGCCGCCTTTCTCCACATGGCCATCGCCCATGCGGACAAAATCGGCTTTGACGGCCCCTTCTACATCGAGCCGAAGCCATGCGAGCCCTCCACGCACCAATATGACAGCGACTCCGCAGCCTGTCTGAACTTCCTCCGCGAATACGGTCTGATGGATCGCTTTAAGCTGAACATCGAGACCAATCACGCCACACTGGCAGGCCACACGATGGAGCACGAACTCACCGTCTGTAACAATGCAGGCATGCTCGGCAGTATCGACGCCAACCGTGGCGACGAGCTGATCGGCTGGGACACCGATCAATTCCCGACCGACATCTACCTGACCACGCAAGTCATGCTCGTGGTGCTCGAAATGGGCGGCCTCACTACAGGTGGCCTCAACTTCGACGCCAAGCGTCGCCGCGAGTCTCACGAACCGATCGACCTCATGCACGCCCACATCGGCGGCATGGATGCCTTCGCTCGTGGCCTTAAGATTGCCAACGCCATCCGCGAAGACGGCCGCCTCGGCGATTTCGTCGATGCCCGCTACGGCAGCTTCGACAAAGATATCGGCGCAAAGGTCGAAGCTGGCGAAGTCGGTTTCGAAGAACTCGAAAAGTATGCCCTCAGCAATGGCGAGCCTACTTTGGCCAGCGGTCGTCAGGAAATGCTTGAGAACTTGATTAATGAGTTTTTGTAAAACTCATTAATCAAAGTGGAGAGTCGGAAGTGAGGAGTGGAAAGTAACTCTTCACTTCACACGACGCTCCCCACTCCGCACTCTCCACTCTTCACTTCCCACTCACTATGCCCTACGCACTCGGTCTCGATTCCTCCACTCAAAGCTGCTCCGCCATCGTCATTGATACGGACACTCAATCCGTCCTCGCGGAAGCCTCCGTCAACTTCGGGCAGAGCTTGCCACAATACGGCGCGCCCGCCGGCTTCATCCCCGACGGAGCCGGAGGCGAAGTGCACAGCGACCCGCGTATGTGGCTCGATGCGCTGGAGCTACTCTTAGAAGACTTAAAGGAACAATGCGATCTCTCGAAGATAACAGCTATCTCGGGCGCGGGGCAACAACACGGTTCGGTCTATCTCAACTCAAAATGGTTAGACACCGTCCAGGCACTTTCACCCTCGCTCTCACTTTCACTCCAGATCGGCGAGTGTTTTTCCAGAAAAACATCGCCGATCTGGATGGACACTGCAACGAGTGCAGAATGTCGCGAGATCGCAGCTGCCGTCGGCGGCGACGAAGTCGTCTGCGCGAAGTCCGGCTCGATTGCGATCGAACGTTTTACGGGGCCGCAGATTCGCCGTTTCTATAAAAACGACTCCGAAGGCTACGCCGACACGGCGCACATTCATCTCGTCAGTTCCTTCCTCTGCTCCGTGCTCTGCGGTGCTGATGCGCCCATCGACACGGGCGACGGTGCGGGCATGAATCTGCTGAACATCCAATCGTGGGACTGGGATACTGAACTGCTCGAAGCAACGGCACCAAAACTAAGCAACCGCCTGCCCAAGGCCGCGCAAGGTGCCACCACTGCGGGAACACTCTCCAATTACTTTGTCGAAAAATACGGCTTTGCCGTAAACACCCCCGTCACTGTTTTCACTGGCGACAACCCCAGCAGCCTCGTCGGCATGGGTGCAAGCCAACCAGGCAAACTCGTTGTCTCGCTCGGCACCTCCGACACTTTCTTTGCCGCCATGCCTGGCGTAGTGGCCGACTCGCAAGGCTGCGGTCACGTCTTCGGCAATCCAGCGGGCGGCTCCATGTCGCTGCAGTGCTTCATCAACGGCTCGCTCGCCCGTGAGGCGGTCAAAGACAAGTTTGGCTATGACTGGGATCAGTTCACCGCAGCCTTCGAAAAGACACCTGTCGCCAACGGCGGCAATGTGATGGTGCCCTTCTTCCGCCCCGAGATCAGTCCACGCGTCGATCTCGATGCACCGCTCCTGAAAGGCAGTGAGACCTTCAAAAGCTGGCACGAAGCCGACGCCGCCATTCGCGCCTGCGTGGAAGGCCAATTTATCAACATGAAGCTGCGCACTGATTGGATGCAGCTGAAGCCCGAAGTCATTTACCTGACTGGCGGCGCCTCCAAGAACGACGCGATCGCTCAAGTGGTGGCCGACGTCTTTCAAGCCAAAGTGCAACGCCTCGCCGTGAGCGGCTCCGTCGCGCTAGGTGCCGCACTTCGCGCAGCCAGCAACAGCCTCGGTCTCGATTTACACGAACTAGAAAGCCAGTTCTGCAAACCCGAAACCGGCAGCACGATCAAGCCGAAAGCCGCCGCAGATGCGTATGACGACGCGGCAAAGATAATTTCAGAGTTGTTGAGGTAGAGCACACTACCCTTTAGCCAGCGCGTCACCATCGAGCAGCATCCCCATCTTCGCGCGGAGCGAAGCGGCGATGGCTTTTTTATCGGTCGGATTTTCGGCGATGCAATTTACAATTGCGCTACCGACGACGACGCCATCGGCGGCTTGAGTGACGGTGCGGACGTGGTCTGCGTTGGAGATGCCGAAGCCGACGACGACGGGCAGATCGGTATGTTGCTTAATCTGTGCAACGTTCGCTTGAATGCTCTCAGACATAGAGGCTTGCTCGCCGGTCACACCCTCGCGCGAAACGTAGTAAACGAATCCGGTGGTGGCTTTGCATATAATTTCGAGTCGACTATCGGGCGTGGTCGGCGCGACGATAAAGACGGTCTTGACGTCGTGCTTGGCGCAAGCTTCGAAGTGCTCACCTGCTTCTTCGGGCGGCAGGTCGAGGGTAAGAATACCATCGACGCCGGCAGCTTTGGCACTCTGGGCGTAGGCTTCACTGCCTTGGGCGAAGACGAGGTTGTAATAGGTGAAAAAAACGATCGGCACTTCGCTGAACGCGCGGATGGCACGGACGAGGTCGAGCACGCGCTCGCTGGTGCTGCCGCTTTCGAGGGCGCGTTGGGCGGCGAGTTGATTGGTCAGGCCATCGGCCAGCGGATCAGAAAACGGCACCCCGAGCTCTAATATATCGACACCAGACTCGATGACCGCACGGCAGGCTTCGATCGAGCTTTCAAAATCGGGATCACCTGCACAGAGATAGCCGACAAAGGCGGCGCGTTTTTCTTCGCGAGCTTGAGCAAAGGCTTTTTCGATTCGGTTCATAGGGAGGTATGAAGGTATGAAAGTGGGAAAGTGGGAAGGTAAAACTTAAGAAACACTGCAAAGACTTTCACACGTTTCTACCTTTATACTTTCGCACAGCGAAGCGCTAACTATTCCGAATGAGCGCTTTCTCGATCAGTGGCAGCATTTTGCCTCGCCGGAAGAGCGTGACTTGCCCGGTGCTGCCGGAGACCACGATGCAGAGGCAATCGACTGCTTGCGTGATGGCGGCTGCGGCAGCGTGGCGGCTACCGAGACCACTGTGCAACTCGTGCTTATAGTCGGGTGCGTGAATGAGTGAACCCGCGGAGATAAGCACACCGTCGCCGCGAATAATGAACGCACCGTCGATCGAGGAGAGCTCCTTGACCGTCTCATCCATGAAGGGGTTGAGAATATTACGGTCTTCGTCTTTGTATCCATAGAATGGATTCAAGATCAGCGGCTTAGTATATTGGGAAATCAATTCGGCATTACCGAGAGCAAAGAGACAGCCGACGGGGTGGCCTTCGCGACCTTCGACCGCGAGCTCGGTAGCGATAGCGAGCACACGCTCGATCACTTCGGGCTTCACGCTAGCGGGCAGCATATCGGACTTACTGGCGAGCATCGTGTCAAACTCGCGCTCGACATCGACTACGGTAATACTGTCGAACTGGTTGCTCTGAGGCAGGCCGCCGACGCAGCAGAGACGATCTTGACTGGAAAAAATTCCGCGCGTCAGCCCAATCAGCACTGCGCTGCGCAGCTGGGAAAAGCGATGATTACTATAAGAGCGGATCGGAAGGACGGCGTCGATCTCTTCGCGCTCGGTCGCAGCCTCGGAAGTGCCGTGTGCGATGAGCACTGTCTTGAAACCCTTAAATACTTTGCCCACTTCGACACCGCCGCCAAAGGTGTCGGCAAAAACGAGCACTGAAGTGCATTGAGCACCTTTCGCGATCTTGGCGGCTTCGCGCAGGATGAGATTATTGAAACGATTATGCCGACGGCGCGGCTGGCTCTCTTCTCCGGCGAAGACTTGCTTTAGCTCTTTGCGAAAGTCCGTGATCTTTGCGGCCGCCTTGAGACGATCCATGTGGGTTTTATCCTGAAAAACGCGAGCCAGCGAAGCGAGACTGTAGAGGTAGCTGCGCGCATTTTCCGAAGCGAGCAGAAGAAAAATGTAGCGGATCTCCTGATACTCGGATTGACCATCATAAACCAGACCATTGGGACAACGACCTACGGCAACCATATAGGGCCGCTTCATGTTGACCCGAGCATGCGGCAGGCAAACGCCGTTGCCGAGGTAAGTCGTCATTTGACGTTCTCGATCCAGCAGATCCGCAAGCAAGCCCTTCTTCGTGATCCCGCGCTCTTTCGTGACGTCGCACACATCCAGCAATTCCGATACAGCGCTTTCAAAATCCGTGCTTTCAATGTCAATGACACGGGATTGGGCGATGTATCGTTCGATGCGCATGTAGGCGTTGGCGAGGCTTCTAAGGTCGGAGGATTACTGATCCCACTCGATTGCGCCCTTTTTCAACTCGTAGAAAAGGCCTAGCACCAAGACGAATAGGAAAAAAAACCCGGGCATGAGAATGGACAAATTCGCCGCGAGGAACTCACGAAAAACGAGCACCCAAGGGATCAGGAAAACGACTTCGATATCGAAAAGAATAAAGAGCATCGCGGTGACGTAGAACTTAATCGCGAAACGGGCATGCCCAGAACCTTCGGCCAGCATACCGCACTCGTAAGGTGTATTTTTAATGGCAGTGTCCGTGCCGCGCTGGCCAAAGATATGCGACGCGACGAGAACAACCACGCCGATGCTGGCAGCGATTACAATTTGAACAAGAATCGGATAGTAGTCCACGATTTCCATAATTCATAGAGGGAAGTCTTCTTTAGCCCAGAATTCAAGGCGTTTCTAAACGAAATCGCAGAAAGTCGCTTCGATTGTTAAACGCACCCCCCCCCTCGACTACCAAGGTGTGATGCGCTTGAGCCACGATCTTTCCTGCGGCAACTCGGCGGCGGGGGCTACGAGCGCCTCGGGCCGAGGGCGCACACGAACCCCGCTTTCTGGTAGGGGCACTTGCTGCACGCGTATGCGATCGCGATCAAACTCCCCAAGCCCGAGACTTGCGGCGAACGGAAGTTGCCTCGGAATCGGCTCGATTTCGGGAAAACCTTCGAGCAGGCGCATGGCGTTCATCCGGTCGTAGAGCAGGCGATCCAGAGCGACGGGGTCGCTGCTCATCCAGAGTCGAGGCTCCGAGCGGGTATAGATCGAATTGAAAAAGGGCCCTGCGATAAACTGATAGCGCTCCAGCGAGACGAAATTCAGCACGAGGCGCTCCTCCAGTTCGGGAATCGCTGCGATCTCGGCAACCGCGGCCGAGGCGGTCGCTTGGTTGACTAAGAAGCGGCGGCTGTTGCTGACGTTCCAAAGCGTTGCATTGGCCAGAGCGCCGTCAATCCCGAGCGCAGGGTCATCCACACCGACCGCCAGATTGATCCAGAAATCAACCTCGAAGAGCAGCGGCTTGGGTAAGAAACTCTTACGCCCCTGAGCCCCTTCCTCAAGTTGCGTCGAACGGCGTGCCTCCTCGAAGAGATGTGGCTCCTGCTGCAAGGCTGGCGGCAACGGGCTATCGTAAAACCACTCAGAATCGTAGTATTGTTCCGAATCCAGAGCCAAGACCGGGCATCCTTCAAACTCCGCGGCTGACTGGCTGAGCGGCGGCATCACCCCCGCCTCACGCAGATTATGCGCCGAATAATCGACGATTAAAATCGAGCGCCGATGATACCCGCGCGCTTCCAGCGCCTCGACCATCGCACGAATGAGCTGGAGCGGCGTGCTCAGCCCGGCTCGTCCGCGCGTGTTAATCTTGAGCGCAACCTTTGCCCGCTTGCCCGGTTTTAGGGTTTGGCCAACCTCGCGCTCATACGCCCCTAACAGCCGCTCCACTTCGGTATAATACAGGCTGCCCGCTGCAATTGGCGACTCCCAGACTAAGCCGAGCGGCGCACGCGGAACTAAATCAGCCGAAGCAATGTCTGCCTCTAAGAGTCCACACACAGAAAGCATTCCACACAATATCAGCAGCGGAAACCGCTTTCGAGCCATTGAATAGTCGCCCCGCCTCCTATCCACTTGACAGCTATAAAGCGTAAACGAGAGTAGACGCTTCGTCGTTTTGTTGCTAAATGCACTCACAACCCAAACACAATTCCCGCCTATGTTAAAAGCAAACTTCAAACGCGTATTCTTCATCACACTGTTCACGACCTTAACTTTGCTGGTAGGTTGCAGCAGCCCCGAAGAAAAAAAGGCCGCACAGATCAAAGACGCCCTCGCCCTCGCGACCGAAGGTTCCAGCGCGGAAGCCCTAAAAATCCTCGAAGATCTGACCGCGCAATATCCCAACGACATCGAAATCCTCAACTCCATTGGTCAAATTTACGCCGCGCAGGGCGACGCCACCATGGCCGCCTTCTATCTAGAGCAAGCCTATCTGCAGTCACCCGACGACACCGAGCTACTCTTCCAAGCCTATCAAAGCCTCGAAGCGGCCAAGCAACCGTCTGGGCACCTACTCGAAAAGCTCGCCGAGAAGGCTCCCGAGGCCATGACGCCTGAGCTTTGGATACGCCTCGGCCAAATCCGCCAAGCAGAAAACAAATTGCAGCCCGCGCTCGACGCCTATCTTAAAGGCGTCGATCCGGACAAGAAAAAGCCCCGCCCCGAAACTGCCGCTGCGATCGGCCAACTCTTCGCCAAAGTGGGCAATCTCCCGCAAGCTGAAAGATGGCTCGAAATCGCCGCCGACAACGACGATCCCAATGCACTCACCGCACTCTTCGGGCTGCTTGAGATCAATCTGCGCCAAAAGAATTGGACAGGTGCCGAAGCCACCATCGCACAACTTGATAAACAATTCCCCGGTGCAGTCGAAGCCAGCCCACGGCAACAAGCCCGCCAAGAACTCATCCGCTGGCGCAAGGCGCAGGACGAAATGAAAGTCCAGCTCGCCAAAGCCGAAGCCGAAAAGAAGGCCGCCGAGGCCAAGGTCGCTGCGATCGCTGCCGCCAACACAGAAACCACACAGACTAGCAACGACTCAGACGACAGCGAAACTGCAGCGACCGAAGGTAAGGCACAAATCATCGCCGACCTCGAAGCAGCGGAGGCCATGGCCGACGCCCCTGCGATCGAAATCGAAGTGGCCGAAGAAACCGACATCACCCTCGTCGAAGACAATGCCGCCGATGAAGGCTCTGGCAAAGCCATCACCTTTGATCCGAGCATTGCGATCGAACCGGCAGATCCTGAAATCACCTTTGAAGTTAGCTACGACCAAGCGCCCAGCGCCGAAGAAACGACTTACGCGGTCGAGACGACCGCACCCACCGAGCCAGCACCGACGCAGGAAATCGAAGTCTTCCCTAGCATCGACAACGAGCCAGTGCTCGCCCCCGTCCGCCCCAGCGAACGCCCCCGCACGATCGAAGAGCTGATGGCCGACGCAGAGACCGCGACGCTCGACCGCGACTATAAATCTGCCATCCGTAAATACTGGGCAGCGATCAGCATCGCCAACAACCGCGCCGACATTTGGAATCTACTCGGCCGCGCCTATCTAATAGACGGCCAGCTCAATAACGCGGAGACCAGCACCCTCGAAGCCGTCCGCCTCGAACCACGCCAAGTGGCCTACACGCTCGACTACCTCCGAGTCGCTCAGCGCTCAAAAGCCCCCGCCGACTTCCTTGCCGAGCTTGAGACGGCCTACGCCCGCTTCCCCACCAGCCCCGAGATCACACTCTCACTCGCCCGCGGCCACGAACGCATCTCCAAAGACCATCCCACCGCGCGCAACCTTTATCTACGCTTCATCGACATCGCGCCCAAGCATCCGCTCATCCCCGAAGCCCACGCCGCCGTCGCGCGGCTCCGCTAGCCACAGGTCAACGTAGTGACTGAGCTTCCCACCTCCCACCTCCCACTTCCCACTTTCAAACCTTTTGCCACGCGTCACCCAAAGCTCGATCGAGTCCATTAAGCACCAAGTTAACTTGGTCGATGTCGTCTCGCCCTATGCCCAGCTCAAACGTGCTGGGCGCTCATGGAAGGGGCTGAGCCCGTTCACGCAGGAAAAGACGCCGTCGTTTTACGTCCACCCCGATCGCGGCTTTTATAAGTGCTTCAGCACCGGCGAGGGTGGCGACTGCTTTACTTTTATCATGAAGCAGGAAAACCTCGAGTTCATCGAGGCAGTTGAGTTCCTCGCTAAGAAGTTTAACATCACTCTCGAATACGAAGCAGGCGGCCCCTCTCGCGAGGAAGTTTCCCTACGCAAACAAATCTTTGAGCTGCACGAGCTGGCCACTACTTGGTTTCACCAGCAGTTCATGGAATCTGATGAAGCTGCCCCCGTGCGCGATTACTGGAAGAACCAGCGCGGCTTCACCCCTGAGACGGCCATAGAGGTCAAGATCGGCTACGCCCCCGCCGCGCGCGATGCCTTCGCCCTCTACTGCAAACAACGCAACATTTCGACCGCTGCGATGCACCAGTCTGGCCTCTTTTTCGCACGCGACGGCGAACGCAACCACGAGTATTTCAAATCCCGCTTCCGCGGGCGTCTCATGATCCCGATCCGCGATGTGCAAGGCCGCGTCGTCGCCTTCACCGCGCGCCAACTGCCGCAAACCCCCGAAGACGATCCTGCACGCGAGGCCAAATACGTCAACTCGCCCGAGACCCCCATCTTTCACAAAGGCCGCATCCTGTTCGGCATGGATCACGCCCGCACCCATCTCAAAGACGGCGGCAGTTTCCTGCTGGTCGAAGGCCAGCTCGACGCCATCCGCTGCTGGTCAGTCGGCCTTCACACTGCCGTCGCCCCGCAGGGCACTGCGCTTACAGACGATCAAGTGCAACTTATGCGCCGCTACGGTCCAGCTTATGTAGAATGCCTACTTGATGGAGACTCTGCCGGTCGCAAAGCCGCGGTGAAGTATATCCGACTCGCTTTCAAAGCTGGGCTTGAATTCCGTTTCCTGCTGCTACCCGAAAAGGCTGACCCTGACGATCTAATGCGAAAACACGGTGCCGCAGCGCTCGAGCCTTTAAGAAAAAGCGCTAAGAGCGGCATTGAACTAGCCATCGCCGATAGCCTTCCCGAAGGCCGTGAACCCACAACTCACGATAAAAACACTGCGCTGCGTAGTATTTTCGAGCTACTTCAACTCGTCCCCTCTGAAGTGGCTCGCGAAGATTATCTTAATACAGCCTCACGCATTCTAAAAATCCTGAAGACTAAAGCTAACGAGGCCGCACTGCGCGATTTCCAAAAAGTCCCCCCACCGCGCGCAGCATTCAAGGGTGAGTCTGCCGACGAGCCAGCGCCCCCAGCCGCCCGAGACCCGCTATTGACACAGGCCACTTGGGAACTACTTTGGCTCGTTTTACATTATCCAGAATACGCTAATAAGCTTTCAGAAATTATTGATTACGAATGGATTAATACAAAGTCCACGACAGGCCGCCTACTCTCTCGCCTACTCGCCGAACTACGCGAGGGCATGATCGAGTCAGTTGAACAAATAGAAAACATCATTGATTCCGTCGAAGAACGACAACTCCTTGCCGACATCCACTCCCGCGACCTCAACGTTGAACAACCCGCCAAACAAATCGAATTCTGCCTCGAACGCCTGCGCCGCAATTTTGTAGAAGCCCAAATTAAAAAATTGGAACAAAAGATCATTAATTCGGACCCCGAAACACAGATTAGCTTGATGCGAGAGCGAAAGATGCTCCTCCGCAATGTCGCCCACCCCCTCCAACTCGAACTTTAAGACAGCACAACTTCCAAACAACAATTATGTCAGTCGCGAAAAAGAAAACAGCCAATAAGCCCGCTAAGAAAACCGTTGCCCCCAAAGCTCCGGTCAAAAAAAAGGTCGCCAAGAAAGCACCCGCTAAAAAGGTCGCCGCTCCTACTGAAAAGAAGGTAGTCGCCGAAAAAGCACCTGCGAAGAAAGCCACTCCTGCGAAGAAGAAGGTAGCCGCCAAGAAAGCACCCAAAATCGACAAGACCAGCGACGCCGAACTCGAAGCCGCCGCCAATAAGGCCATTAAAAAGCGCAAGCTTACCCCCAAGGCACAGGAGAAGCTCAACGAGCGTATTCGCAACCTGATCCGCCTATCGAAAGAGCAAAGCTTTCTGACCTATAAGGATATCAACGATGCCCTGCCCGATTCCGTCAACAACCCCGACGAAATCGAAAACGTTATTTCCATCCTGCAAAACCTCGAAGTCGAAATCCTCGACGATAACGAAGTCGAAGCCTTCAAGGCACGCCAGGAGGAAACCGAAGAGAAAGAAGTCCGCACTTCGCAAAACGACATCCTCGACGATCCCGTCCGGATGTATCTCAAGCAGATGGGGCAAGTGCCTCTCCTCACCCGTGAGGAAGAAGTTGCCATCTCAAAGCGTATCGAAAAGGCGGAGCTCAAAGCACAAGACGCCCTCTTTTCCACCGCACTCACCCTCGAATTCCAAAACACGCTAGTACAAAAGCTCCTCAACCGTGAAGAGCGTTTCGACCGAGTGGTACTGGATAAAAAGATCGAGAGCCGCGAGATCTACTTTAACAGCCTCCCCAAGCTGCTCGAAGAAGCGCATCGCCTCGGCGAGCGCATCTACGCCGCGTGGGATAGCCATGTCAACGCCAGCAACGAGTCCAACTCCAAGCGCGCCCGTACCCGTATGGTCAAATACGAGGAGGAGCTCCGCAAGGTTCTGCGCAAATACTGCCTAAAGCTCAAATGCTTCGAAGACTTCTTAAACAACCTCACCCCCGTTTACCGCGAAGTCTCCACGCTCTACGACGACCTCGAAGCCGCCGACATGGTCTCCGCACGTCGTAAGACGAAAGTTGATGTCAAGGCCACCAACAAGCGCCTCGAAGATATCAAAACTGAGTTCAAGATGGACTCCCGCGAGTTCATGGAAATCGTCCGCCTGGTTCGCCTCGGTATGCGCGAAGCCCACAAGGCCAAGACCGAAATGGTCGAAGCCAACCTGCGCCTTGTCATTTCCATCGCTAAGAAATACACCAACCGTGGCCTCTCCTTCCTCGATCTCATCCAAGAGGGCAACATGGGCCTAATGAAAGCGGTTGAGAAATTCGAATACCGCCGCGGCTACAAGTTCTCCACCTACGCCACTTGGTGGATTCGCCAAGCCATCACTCGCTCCATCGCCGATCAGGCACGCACCATTCGTATCCCCGTGCACATGATCGAGACTCTTAACAAAGTCATGCAGGTGCAGAAGCAACTTTTGCAAGAGCTCGGTCACGAACCGACCGCCGAGGAAGTGGCCGACGAAATGAACCTTCCGATCGAGCGCGTACAGTCCATCATGAAGATGGCGCAGCAACCGATCTCCCTGCAAAGCCCGGTGGGCGATTCCGACGATACCAACTTCGGCGACTTCATTGAAGACAAGGGCGCGGAAAATCCTTACGACATGACGGCCTACAGCCTGCTGCGCGAAAAGATCACCGACGTGCTCGACTCGCTGACTGAGCGTGAGCGCCGCGTGCTCTCGCTCCGCTTCGGCCTCGCCGACGGCTACTCCCGCACGCTGGAAGAAGTCGGCCGCCAGTTCAAGGTCACCCGCGAGCGTATCCGCCAGATCGAAGCCAAAGCGCTCCGCAAGATGCGTCACCCCACCCGCATCCGACAGCTTCACGGCTTCTTCGAAGGCGACATCAATCTCGAAAAACCCGGCATGGACAGCATCAAACGCGAAAACGCCAAACATAAATAGCCCACAACATGCGCCACAAATCACTACTCATCCTCGCACTCGGTGCCGTTTCCCTCTCTCTGCTCAGTGGTTGCGGCGGCCCTCGCGGCATCCGCGTAACCGAAGGCGACCAACAAATCGGCACCGCCCGCACAGGCACAGTCGTTACGAACAATGCAGCCACCATCGTCCATGTGGACGAGTTTGAGCGCCTCACCACCCTGCGTAACGCACGCCACCTAACCGACGGCACTTTCCTCGAAACACGCGACAGTCAGGGCAACAAGACCGCCACGCTCAAGACCCGCGACCACCGCGACGGTCTCCGCACCGCCGATATCGTCGAAGGTAACCCCAACATCAACGACCGCGCAGTGCCCGTCAGCGCAAGCGAAAGTAGCCGCCTCGGAAAAATATATCGTGACCCCGTCGATGATTAGGTGTAGAGAGTTGATCAATTTTAAATTTTCCAGCTTCTTATGAACCCACTCGCTTTCATCAAAAATATCAATGGTCCGGAGATACTCCTGATCTTCCTCATCGTTTTGCTTCTTTTTGGAGCCAAGCGCCTGCCCGAGCTATTCAAGTCCTTCGGCAAATCGATCCGCGAATTCAAGAAGGCCACTTCCGAGATCGAGGACGACATCCGCACCTCGATGGACGAAGAGCCCACCAAGCCCGCCGCCAAACCGACCCCGACTCCCAAGCAAGTCGTCGAGACGGAAAAAGCAGTCGCTCCCGCAGAAAAAGAAGAAAAAACGGACAAGGCTTAGTCTTAGGTAGAAGCGACACTCCTGTCGCTTTGTAGGTATGACGCATGCGTTGCGGCACAGCCCAACTCTGACGCGGAAAAGCGACAGGAGTGTCGCTTCTACATCACGCGAAAAACGGATTATGGGCCAACTCGTCGCCCACGCTCGTGACGGGCCCATGCCCTGGGCACAGCGCAGTTGATACAGGCAAGCTCAGTAACTTCGTTCGATTATTCTCCAGCGCGTGCGCATACGCGCCAGGCGCTTTGCCCATCGAGAGGCAAAAGATAGCATCCCCGACGAAGACAACCGTCGCTTCCCCGCACTTTACTACGTAGCTCATCGCACCGGACGAGTGTCCCGAGGTCTCACGAGCTTCGATCTCTAGATCGCCACAGGACAGACGAGAACCTTCGCTAAAACTGACCGCATTCGGCAACGGTTCCCCTTCCGGGCAGTAAACCGTCATCTCCGGAAAGGCCGCACGAATCGCATCGAGCGCCGCGATATGATCACGGTGGGTGTGCGTGATTAAAAGTGAGCGCAAGTGTAGCCCACGCTTCGAGACCTCCGCCATGAGCGCATCAGCATTCGCACCAGTATCGACAGCGAACGCTTCGGAACCGCTCCAGAATAAAAAGCTATTGACCGTCATCTCCTGATATCCCGGCACTGGAAACGGCGTGTTAAAAAGCACCACCCACTCCGGCAGCGCAAGCGAAGGTCGCCAACCCTGATGCGCCAGATCGACCAACCGCTCCGCAGAGAGCCCAAGTATCGGCGCGACCGCGAGGATCGCCGCGTCATTGATTGTGCCGGCGAGCAAAGCCTCGATCAGGGAAACTTCGACCCCCGACTGCTCGGCCAGTGAAGGCACACTCAAACCGAGCCCAGTCATCGCCTTGCCAATCACATCTTCAAAACCGTCTTCGATGGGGATCTTCATAATATTCAATAATGGTAGCGTAGCTGGGCAATCTGAATTTCATCTTCGATGATTCGATAGATCAGTCGATGTTCTTCATTGATACGCCTTGCCCAGAATCCGGAAAGTGAGTGTTTTAGAGGTTCCGGTTTGCCGATGCCTTCGTATTGGTTTCGGTCGATATCTTTGATTAGCACATTTACCTTCTTAAGCATACGCTTGTCGTTCTTTTGCCAATAGAGGTAGTCCTCCCAAGCACGGTCAGCAAAGACTTTTTTCATCCCACCAATGCACGCTCGGTGCCCTTGCCCTCATCGAGTTGCTCTACCGACTGTAAGAGCCGACGCGCATTCTTAGGGCTTCGAAGCAAGTAGGTGGTTTCTGCCATCGATTCATAGTCTTCCAGAGAGATCATAACCACGGCGTCCGTCCCCTTTTTAGTGATGATCACCGGGGCGTGATTCTCACAGACCAAAGTAATTGTGTGCGCAAGATTCTCCCTAGCGTGTGAATAAGTGATCGCTTTCATGTTGTCCAAGATATTGGACAGGGCGGCGACGTCAAGCTTTTGGCTTACCGTAAAAATTCAATGCACTCTACGTGGCTCATTCGTAGGCGCGCGACTCGTCACGTATTAAACAGTCGATCGCCGAAGTCGCCTAGGCCGGGGAGGATGTATTTTTGATCATTGAGCTCGCGGTCGATTTTTCCGGCGACGATGGGGACGTCGGGATGGGCGGCTTCGAAGGCGGCGATGCCTTCGGGGGCGGCGATGATGCAGACCATGTTCACTTTTTTAGCGCCATGCGCTTTGATCTGCTCAACGCATTGCACGGCCGAGCCGCCAGTGGCAAGCATGGATGGGGTCGAGCACGAAGACCTGCGAACTCTCACTGAGATCGGGCATCTTGGCATAGTAGCAACTGGCCTCAGCGGTGTCTTCATTTCGCTCTAAGCCGATATAGCCGACACTGGAACCGGGGATGATGCCCATGGCGGGATCCAGCATACCTAGACCTGCGCGCAGGATGGGAACAAAGACGACGCCGGGGCTGAGCCGTGCGCCGTTGGTGGTCTCTAGCGGCGTCGTCACTTCGACGGGATCGAGGCTGAGCAGTTTGGCCGCCTCGACCATGATGACTTCAGTGATGCCCTTGCAACAGCGGCGGAACTCGGAGGCGGTGGTCTTACGATCTCGGAGGATCGTGAGGTAATGCTGCACCAGTGGATGGAGGGATAGGTCGGTGGTCATCATATTTTAAGCGAGTTGCACCCCAGCTGCGAGTAAGTCGGCAAACTGCAGGCGCACGCGGTTGGCGGTTTCGGAAACTTCTTCGTGGGTAAGTTCGGTTTTGGAGATACCGGCCGCAGCATTGGTGATGCAGGAAATACCAAGCACCCGCATACCGAATTTGCGAGCGACAATGGCCTCTGGTACGGTGGACATACCGACGGCGTCGGCACCGAGCGCGGCAAAAGCGCGAATTTCTGCGGGGGTCTCAAAGCTCGGACCCGTCGTGGCGAGATAGACACCCTCTTTCAAATCAACTTTTTTCGACTGCGCCCAACCACGGATCTTCGCGCGCAGCGCGCCGTTGTAAACCTCCGTCATATCGGGGAAGCGCACGCCTTCATCGCCCTCCCAGCCAATCAGCGGATTGGTGCCGAGAAAGTTGATATGGTCGCTCAGCATCATAAAGTCACCCGGCACGTAGTCGAGGTTGATGCCTCCGGCGGCGTTGGTGACGAAGAGCGTGTGCACGCCCATGCGATGCATTAAACGGATCGGCAAGGTCAGCTCGGCCATGGCATAGCCTTCGTAGAAGTGGAAGCGGCCTTGCATACAAATCACTCGCTTGCCTTCGAGTGTACCGTAAACGAATTGCCCCGCGTGCCCCGGCACAGTGGAAACAGGAAAGCCTTGGATCTCGCCATAAGGTAAGCGACCAACCACTTCGATGCGGTCGTCTGCAAAGAAGCCAAGACCAGAGCCGAGTATCAGGCCAATCTCGGGTTTAAATTCTGTGAGTTCTTTGGGAAGTGTGGGAAGTTTCATGGTTAATCAAAGAGAGGAAAATAGGCTAGGACGACGTCGGCAGCTAAAGCAGCCGGTCCTTGGGTTAACTGGGATCGGCTGCTTTAGCTGCCGCGTGTATGAGAGATTCGATCAATGACCAAAGGTAAAAGTTCTGGCGCTTGCGTAGAAAGTCGGATCGCTTTCTGAAGTTTGGCCTCAGCGGCTTCCAGCGATTCTGTATCCTGATAATGGATACGCACAATGGGCTCGCAAGGCTTAACAGCATCGCCGACTTTTTTAAGCAGCTCTAAACCTACGGCGGGATCGATCACCGAATCAGTGCTCACGCGGCCTGCGCCGAGCAAACAAGCCGCCTCGCCGAAGCTGCGGGCAGCGAGCCCCGCGACATACATCGGCGCTTCATTCGTCAGTGCAAAATCCTTGGTCTGCTCAGTCAGTGGCAAGCGTTTATAATCATCGACGACAGCAAAATCACCGCCCTGCGCTTTCACCAGTGCACGAAAGCCTTCCAGCGCGGCACCGCTTTCGATGGCTTGCTTGAGTGCGGCCATCGCATCGTCGGCATTTGAATGCAGCCCTCCGAGAATCAGCATCTCGGCGCAAAGCGCGTAGGTAACTTCCATCAGATCGGCAGGCCCTTCGCCGCGCAGGCAGTCGATGGCTTCGATCACTTCGAGCGAGTTACCAATCATATGCCCGAGGGGCTGATCCATCCGCGTGAGCAAGGCAGAGGTCGGCTTGCCCATGCTCGAACTGATCGCGACAAGTGCCTCGGCCAGCTCGCGGCCGGCGGCCTCAGTTTTCATAAATGCGCCATGCCCGAACTTAACATCGAGCACCAGCGCATCGATCCCTTCGGCCAGCTTTTTACTGAGAATACTCCCACAGATCAGCGGAATGCTTTCGACCGTAGCAGTGACATCGCGCAGCGCATAGAGCTTGCGGTCGGCGGGCACCATATCGGCGGACTGACCGATCATGGCTTGGTGGATGCTGCGTAGCTGCGCACGGTATTCGGCATCGTTCAGTTCGGTACGAAAGCCGGGGATGGCTTCGAGCTTATCCAGTGTGCCGCCCGTGTGGCCGAGGCCGCGTCCACTCATCATGGGCACACAGAGGCCGCAGGCCGCAGCGAGTGGCGCGAGGATCAGTGAGACTTTATCGCCTACCCCGCCAGTGGAATGCTTATCGACTTTGGGGCGGGTGATTTCGGGCAGCTCGACGATCCGCCCAGAGCGCATCATGGCCTCAGTCAGCCATCCGGTCTCCTCGGGCGTCATGCCTTTGAGCACAATAGCCATGAGCAGGGCACTGGCTTGATAGTCCTTAAAATCGCCGGATACGACTCCGGCAACAAATGCCTGAATCTCTTCCCGACTCAAGGCCAAGCCATCGCGTTTATGGGCGATGATCTCTTGCGGCAAAATCTTCATAGCGGAGAGTGTGCGTGGTTTGGGAAGCTTGTCGAGTCAGCGTCCGCGGGTCGTTCGATTTCTTACTCTTAATCCGACTCTTAAACTTAATCTCCATCTTCCGAGATCCTAAAAATGGATTAGGATTAAGAATAAGATTATGATTAAGAATAACTTGTGATTTCCCCTAACATTTCCAGTTGCTTCTGCCGAAAACATGGCTATGTTCCCTATCAACCCTGCGGTGTTCGAGACTTAACGGAGAATCTGTCCTTTACTCTTTAGCAATCGGGAGCTTGCCCCACGTAGGTGGCTGTCCAGCCGTCAACCGGAAGACAAAAACTTACGAGGAAAGCACCCACCTTAGACACAAAAGGCTAAGAACTCCCACTAATACGGCACAGGCGGGGCCTTTTTTTGGGTACAGCCCACAGCTAGTGTGCCCAGATATTTCAGATTACACTCAGCGGGTAATGTGTTACTTTAGATTATCTCAAGAAAATATAGATCAAATTCACACTTTTATAAAATCTCTTTGGATGGATCTGCATGACAATATCGGAACTGGATAGTTTTCAGACCTATTGCATGTTTATTCTGACCGACTCGAGCCTTGACGACCTTCGAAACCTAAAACTCGACGATTCTGCAGTTGTCTTCGCGAAAGGGGATGAAATGCTTCCAATCGGAAGCAACCTAACGCTTCGCTTAGAAAATCAATCTATAAATGAAGACTATAAGATCAACATGTGGATTTTGCAGATCAACTGTATACATAAAAGAGGATTCGTTACATCAATTGACACGTTGTCCAAGCTGTAAAAGAAATTTTAATCCTTCTGGCACGACAGACACGTCCGCTCTAATAATAATATCAAATAACAGAGACGAATCAGGGCCGTATACGCTTAATCAATTAAAAGGTATGTGGAAAAGTGGAAATATCACAATAGATTATAAATATAGGGAACAAGAAAGCACCACATTTAAGCCACTATCGATGCTAATTCCGCAACTTGATTTAGAGTCATCGGATGCTCTTATGACGGATATGGTCAAGCAACAAAAGAAGGGAAATTCAGAGAGTACTACTATTCGACTACTACTCGCTATTATCCTTCTAGTTTTATGCTTTGTTTTTTTTGGAGATGGGTGTGCAGCAGCACTTTAATTAGGTCTTCCTGAAAAAGTCCGACTTCGCAAAAGTCATTCAATCGACCGGCGCGCTTATGTCGCGAGTTGTCTTTGATCGGTATGAGCGCATGGGGCTAGTGGCCACAAGGAGGGGTCTAATGGCCGCCGCATCGCACGGTTGAGCCAGATTCCAGCTGTCGCAAAAGGAAGCTCCGCTTGCCACTTGATTCAGCACGATGATTCCGACGTGGATGACGCTTTCGCTGGTATAATGACTTTACACTCATCCGTATTGCCGAGGTTTGAATATGCAAACGCGATCAGGAGTTATTAAGGAAGCCCTAATTAACAACTAAGCATTAAAGAGTGCTTTAACAAGAAGTCCTCCTTGATTGGCTACTTCCAGCTATACAAACACGAACCACGATTTCGTATTGCGTAGGCTATAAGAATACATAAGTTTTGTAAACATGGCAACAGAACACAACCAAGGAAACCAGCATGATCCGAATGGCACGAACTTAAGGAGCTTTGGCGAATGAAATAAAATCAATAAAAAGCTTTACATCGTTACGTTATTGTGGATGCATACAGTCATGTTTAAACGCGAACGATTTTTCCCCG